>Ga0209713_10002248_pt1 | contig 11945 bp, 5 predicted proteins | sample ArcOceMetagenome_3_FD_187444 | JGI IMG/M metagenome (GOLD analysis project Ga0209713, IMG submission 187444) | Marine eukaryotic phytoplankton communities from Arctic Ocean - Arctic Ocean- Svalbard ARC20M Metagenome (SPAdes) (version 2) | ecosystem: Environmental > Aquatic > Marine > Oceanic...
TGTGTGAGCTTCAACATACAATACAGAAAGCAAACCGTTCAAAAAGACGCAATCGCTAGGTCAGAGATATCTTAGTACCCACTGAGCGGAGCTCAACTCGTTCACGCGAAAAGCTTGCGCGCCCGAACCACCGCACACAAAGACTTGTTGATGCAAGCCCAGCCCGCTGCTGGCCATGGACAACCAGCAGAAGTGGCTCGCGTCGATCGAGTCGGACATCCTCGAGGCCGATCCGCAGGCGCTCGAGGACACCTTCGAGGCTCGGAAGGTCACAGGGAGCGGCGAGATCACGAAAGGCGCGATGGTCATGCTGGTCGGGGACTACATCAACCAGGTCGGGAGCACCGCGCTCGTCCAGGACGCCATCTACAGGTGCACTGGGCGCAGCAAGGAGCACGTCTGGCTGGAGCACAACGGCACGGTGCTCCGCGCCCTCGCCGAGCACTGCGTGATGCACATGTCGGCCGAGGCGGTCATCGACGAGGAGCGGCAGGAGCAGCTGAAGAAGCAGGCGGCCGACCACGAGGCGGCCGAGAAGCTGGCCACCGAGCAGGCGGAGCTTTCCAGGGCGGCTGCCGAGAAGGCGGCGGTGGCCGCCGCTGCGCAGGTCGAGCGGGACGCGACGGCGCCGGCGCTCGACGGGCCGCTCGCGCCGGGATGCCGCGTGCGGCTGGGCGGGGGCGGCTGGTCGGGGCAGGTCGGCTGGGTCACCGGCGTCTCCGTCTCCAAGGGCACGGTCTGGCTCGGCTTCGAGGGACGCTGCTACCAGGTGCGGGCCCTGCCTCGCCTCGCCTCCCTCGCCCGCCTCCCGTAGGCCCGCTGCCCCGCTCGCCCGCACCACGCGCTACCGGCGACGACGCGCCGCGTGCCGCCGAGTGAACCCAGGAACCCCACCACCACCTCCATCACCGCTTAACATCTGCCCGCGCGCCGTGCGTTTTAGGTGAAGCTAAAGGCGGCGACGCTGATCGACCGCGCGCCCGAGCGCGTCAAGCGCACGATCAGCATGCGCCAACCGACAGACGGCGCCGAGGGCGGCACCGGAGGCTTCGGACTGACGGTGACGAACACGGACGACGTGCCGACGCACGCCGTCGTGCAGAAGGTCGAGGCCGACGGCGTCGCGGCGCGCGCGGGGCTGTGCGTGGGCGACCGGATCGAGACGGTCCACGGCAACCCGGTGCTGACGCACCACCGCGCCTTCCAGGTCGTCGACGGAGAGCTCCTCTTTGGGGTCTCGCGGCTCGAGATCGACAACGAGCCGCACCGCTTCACGCGCTCGGTCACGCTCGCCAAGGGCGACATCGGCATGACGATGCGCAACGTCGACGCGGCCAACGCCGCCGCCGCCGCCGCCGCCGCGAGCGAGGCGGGCGTCATCGGCGGCGAGGGCGTCGTCGTGAGCGAGGTGGAGGCGGGCAAGGGCGCCGCGCGCGAATCCGTCAAGGTGGGCGACGTCATCCTCGGCGTGAACGGCCACGTGGTCCACCGCCACGCGGACGCGATGGAGATCATCGGCGAGGCCGGCGGCGAGGGCGCCTCCATCACCCTCGCCATCCGCCGTGACGACCTCGCAGCCGGCACCCTCGCGCCGATCAAACGCACCGGCTCGTTTGCGCGGCGCCGCTCGTTTGGTGGCGGCGGCGGTGGTGGCGAGGGCGAGGGAGGAAGAGGTGAAGGTGGTGGTGGAGGTGGTGGAGGCGGCGGTGGTGGTGTGTTGGGTGTGGTGCGGCGGACGGCCTCATTCGGCCGTCGCAAGAGCAGCGCCGCTGCACCGGCGGCGGCGGCGTCCGACAACGGCAGCGGCGGTGGTGCTGCCGCAGCTGCCAGCAACGGCGAGCGGGCGGTGGCGGCGGCGGAGGAGGACGCGGCGAGGCGTGCCAAGGAGGCTGAGGTGGCGGTGGCGCGTGCGGCGGCGGCGTCCAAGGCGGCGGTTGCCGCCAAGGCGCAGGCGGAGAGGGACGCGGCGGCACCGGCGCTCGACGGCCCGATCACGGCGGGGTGCCGCGTGCGGTGCGAAGGGGGTTATGGGTGGGTGGGGCAGGTGGGCTGGGTGACGAGCGTCGGCGAGACGTCGCTGTGGGTCGGCGTGGGCGGGCGGATCTACCAGCTAATGATGGAGCATGCGACGCTCATCGACAGGCCACAGCAGAGCGGCAAGAGCGGCAAGGGCCGCTCCGTCACGCTGCGAAAGAGCGAGGTGGATCCTGGGCTCACGCTGAGCAACCAAAGCGACGCTTTCAAACCCGGCGTGGTGGTGTCGGCCATCGAGACCGGGCTGGGCGCGGACCAGGCGGGCCTCTCGGTGGGTGACGTGATCCTGTCGATCAACGGTCAGAAGGTCGGAAATCGCGGGCGGGCCGTGGAGCTGATCGACGCGGCGGCCGACGAGATTGAGCTCGATATGCCCGTGATGCCCGCTAAGGGCCGGAATGTCATGCTACGAAAGAGCGAGGTGGAGCCTGGGCTCACGCTCTGCAATCAACGCGACGCCTTCGCGCCCGGAGTGGTGGTGTCGGCCATCGAGGCGGGGCTGGGCGCGGACCAGGCGGGCCTCTCGGTGGGTGACGTGATCCTGTCGATCAACGGTCAGCCGGTCGGAAACCACAACCGGGCCGTCGAGCTGATCGACGCGGCGGCCGACGAGATTGAGCTCGCCATTCCCGGCGCCAATGGCGTCAAGCAATCGCCCGCAACGAAGCGGCTCAACTCGTTTGGTCGTCGGCGCAGCAGTGCTGGCGGTGGTGTTGGCGGTGGCGCGGGGGCAAACGATGGGGCAGACGTGGGGCGCGCGCAAACGATGAGCGCGGCGGACGTGGCGGAGGCGGAGGCACTTGCCTTGCAGCAAGAGGAGGAGGCGCGCGTGAAGAAGATGGCGGCGGAGGTGTCGGCGGCGCGCGCGACGGCGGCCGCAAAGGCGATGGCCTACGCCAAGGCCACCAACGAGGCCAAGGCCAGGGCGGCAGCCGCGGCGAAGGCCGACGGCAGCGCCGAGGGCGGCGGCGCGGGCGCGAGCGCGGAGGACGCGGACCTGCCGCCGGCGACGCGCACGGTGACGCTCCAACCAATGGGTAGCGGCATCGGCCTGACCTTCTGCAACGGCCATCCGGGCACCGGCGACGGCGTCCTCATCGCCAAGGCCTTCGAGGGGCAGCCGGCGGCGGCGGCGGGGCTCGAGGTGGGCGACCGCGTGGCGTCGATCAACGGGGTCGTCGTCAACCACCACGCCGAGGCGGTGCGCGCCGTGCTGGCGGCCAACGGCGGCGAGGTGACCCTCGTGATCGCGCCGCCCGTGCTGCCGCTCGCGCCGCCGTCGCCGCCCAAGCCGGCCGGTTCGGTGCGGCGCACCTCGTCGTTTGGGCGAAGGAAGCCCTCCGCCTCCGTGCCGTCGGCGGCGGCGGGTGGCGCGGCGACCAACGGTGCCTGCGGCAGCGGTGCGGGTGCGGCGAATGCCAACGGCGGAGAGAAGCCGGTGCGACGGACAATGTCGTTTGGGCGCGCGCCACGCAAGCAGGCGCCCTCGGCGACGGCATCCTCGTCGTCGGCGTCCGCGTCGGCCGCGGCGCCGGCGTCAGCTGCGACGGAGGCACAGAAGGCGGCGGGCGAGAAGGCGGCGCAGGCGGCGCAGGCGGCGGCGGTGCCCGCCGGGATCTCCGGCCTGGCGGCGCAGGCGGCGCAGCTGCCGATGGGGTGGCGCGAGGCGACCGACAAGACGACGGGCAGCGTCTACTACTGGAACGCATTCACGCGCAAGACGGCCGCGACGCTCGCCGAGGTCTTCACCGGCGAGTCGATGCGCGAGGAGGCGGCCAACGGGCCGGCGGCGCCATCCGCCACCGCCGCTGCCGGCGACACGCCCGCGGGAGCGCCGGTGAAGCGGAGGTCTCTCTCCTTCGACCGGGCCTTCGGCCGATCAAAGAAGGCCGCCTAGGCCGCGACGCGCGTCAGCCGCGTTGCCCTGGCGGCCGAGCGGGCGTGGGACCTTACGTAGAACAGCGAGCGCGGCGTTTCGTGCGGTGCCTGGACGGCCGACGCGCGTCAACAGCGGGGCCTCGGCGCGAGTAACGGGCCCTCGCGTCGTGAGGTATAATGTGTCATTGTATGTGTCGCAAGTGCGGCTCGTTCAGTACTCTTGTGATCGTCTCTAGATTCTAGTGGCTGTTCAAAACGAGATTGACTTTTTGGACTCGCGTCGGCGCCGAGATGTCCTGACGACTGGCGGCCCTCCTAGCAACTCCCGTGCCGTTCGCACCCAGTTGAGCGAGAGCTGCGCGAAAAAGAGCCGACCGAGCTGGTTGAAGTGCCAGCCATCGGGTCGGACAATGCCACCCCAATGACTGCGCACCGCGCCCGCGGCCAATGCCTGGTCGGCCAGCAGCAGCGTGCGCTTCTGCGTCGCGAGGCCCGCGAGCCGCTCCGACGCCGCGACCACCTCCGTCTGCGCAAGCCGCCCCGAGTGCGCGGGCCGGATGAACGCGGTCGTCGGCTGCATGGTTGGCAGTTGCGATTCCGCCGACGACTCGTCGCTGTTGAAGCAACGTCCGGGCGTCGAGTCTCGCCGTGAGAGCAGCGTCGGCACGAATTCCGTGATGGTGCGTGGGGCGAGGAAGATAATGTCGGCGCCAAAGCCGAGCGTGCTGGAGTTCCAACTGTCGCAAAGGCTGAGCGCGCACTCCGCCTCGCGCGCACTGAATGAGAAGACGTACGACAGCACCGCCCATCGATTGCCGTCGGGCACGAGGCGCCGGATATGGCGTCTGAGTGCCGGCTGGAAGGGCGTCGGGCTGTCGTCGCCGCACTGCAGGTTGTTCGACGAGGTCCACAGGGTGTGCGCAAGCGTGCCGTCGACCCAGCGAGCGCGAACGTGCGCAGGCGGCCTGCACGCTACGGACGAGGCGGCTGCGCGACCCCCGTTGTGACCACCACCGCGGCAAGCGAGTCGTGCCCACGCTGCGAGTGTGGTGTCGTTGCCACCTTCATTCAAGACGGATTGAAGGAGTAGCTCGCGCACCGTCACGTTGCGTGCGTGCGTCGAGACAAAGAAGAAGGCCTGCACGTAGACGGAACGTCTGCCGTTGCCGTTGGCAGCTGCATCCTCCTCGCGGAGCCGAAGGGCCGGTGGCTCGAGCAGCTTGCCTGCCCAGGAGAGACTGCGGGAAATGGTCCCAAATATCCGAAGCAAGGACGCCTCGAGTCGGCTGAGCCACGACTGGCCGGTCAGGCGTTGGTCCAATGGCAGCCTCGTCACATGCCACGAAACCTCGGCGACGGCCGTGGTGCTGCGGCCGGGCCCAGGCGCCGTGTCGCCGACTCTGGCGCGACCGCTCAGACAATCGGTGCGCATTGGCCCGCAAAGCGCTGGAGCGCCAATGATGTGCATCTTGTTGGCCGTCAGATCGAGAATGGAGGTGAACGGGTAGTGGGCGCCATTGTCCTTGGCGGTCGCGTTGCCAAGTCCTAGCGCGATGTGGGCCCACGTGAAGACCTCCTGTCGAACGGCCGAGTTGCCAACGAAGAGCGCCTGCCTGCCTGCGAGCAGCTCCTGCACATCTGCCGTGGCGAGCGGACGGAAGCCGCAGCTGGCCGCTGAAGCCGACCATCGGAAGTCAGTCCCGTCCCATGCAATGTCGGTGACTCGCTGCAAGCAGTCCTGGGAGGAAGACGCTCGGCTACCGGGTGGCCTGTCTGCCGATCCAGACCAGGCGTCGGGCCAGGTGGAGGCGGGCGTCACGCTCATGATGTATGCAGCATGCACGACGCATTGTTTTGGCCTCGGTGTCGCCGACGCCCACGACTCGCGACCACGCCGCGGCCCACGGAGAAACCGACCGCTGCGGCCATTGCGGCCTCTCTAAAAGCATGCCACTCACCCTCCTGACAGCGACGCCGCTGGGCGCCTCGATGAACGTCCACTCGATCGTCGGTCATCGCGCGCTCAACTATTTCAGCGGCTTTGCCAACGGCACCGCCGGTCTGCCGCCCGCCCACGCATCTGTAGATAAGACGGAACACCCTATGGCTATCCACGGGCGACTAGGTGCTCAAACACGTTCTTAGTACGACGGACGCTCGTAGACCGGCGCGACGGGCGGACGCGACGCTCCCTTCCGCACCGTCGCGCCGCCCGCGGCAATCGGCGGCGGCCCACCGAGCGACGCGGCACGCACCCCCACGGGCGCCCCATCACCGCCCACGCCGCCGCCGCCGCCGCCGCCGCCGCCGACCTTGCCCTCGCGCACCGCGGCGCGCGCAAAGTTGGCGTGGTGCCCAAACGCGCTCTCGCGGCGCGCCTGCACGGCGTCGTGCCCCGGCAGCACCACCCCGTCGAGCGCCGGGTGGTCCTCGAAGAGCGCGGTGAGCGTGACGTCCTGGTGCACCAGCGCGGCGAGGAAGCGCAGCGCGCCGCGCCGCTCGCCCTCGGCCAGCCGCGTCGCGCGCGCCGCCGCGTCGGTGCCCGCCGTCGCCGCGTCCGCCGTCAGCCCGGCGGCGGCGACGGCGGTGCGCTCGAGGAGGTCGAGGATGTTCTGCAGCGCTCCGGTCTGCAGCAGGGCGCCGTAGGTGGCGCCGTCCGCCGCGAGCTCCTCCACCACCGTGAGGGCGTCCGCACGCACCTGGTGGATGGTGGAGCCCAGTTTGGTGGGAGGGGTGTGGGAGGGGTGGTAGTGTCTTGGGGAGGGGCGGGAGGGCAAGGGGAGGCAAGGTGAAGGATGGAGGAAGGGGAGGCGGCGCATGGCCTGGATCCGAGGAGGAGGTGGGGGGACAGCGACCTCGTGTTTGTCGTGTTGCAGCAGCTCGACCGTCGTGAGCAGCAGCCGCCGCATCGCCCTCGCCTCCGACGCCAGCTGAGACCGGCACTCGGCGGCGTAACGGCACAGCTTCGCCAGCAGAGCGCCCGAGGCGCTCACCAGCGCATCGCCAAGCGTGGCGCTCTCGAGGAGACGCTCGACGGAGAGGATCGATGCGACCGCCGGCAGCGGCAGCAGAAGCGCGTCTGCTCCGGCGGGAGGGCAGCGGATGAGCGCACACGCACGCGAGCAGACGACACGCGTGAGTTGCATGCAGTGCGTGCAGGTGGAATCAGCATGGAGTGGAGTGGGCGCTGGGTGAGAGGGTCGGAGGAGCGAGCGAGAGAGGGGTGTGTGCCGGCGCACCGTCTGGCGGCGGGTCGCGCGCGCGGAGCATCTCCTCAACGGACGTTCGCAGCGTCGCCAGCAGACGCAGTAGGTACTCATCGTCGCCCTCCCTCCCTTGTAGTTGCTGCTGCTCGTCGTTGCCTCCACCGCCGCCGCCAGCGCCACGTTTTGCCGTTGCTGTCGGCGGCGGTGGTGACGTGGAGGCGGCGGCGGTCGCCGCCAGCGAAAGGACCGTGCAGAGCGCGCCGAGACACGCCGCGCCCTTATCGCCTCCCGAGGCGATGCCCCGCGACAGCGCGGCACGGTTGGCGGGAGAGCGGAGCAGCGAGCGCAGCGCGTCCGCTGCCATGGCCGCTGGCGCGGCGGCGGCGGCGGCGGCGGCGGCGGCGGCGGCGTTGTGGCTTGCGGTGGAGCGGTCGACTGGCGTGGCGTTGGCGTCTGCGGACGCCGCGGCGGACTGCGCGGCGGCGGCAGCGGCGGCGGCTGCGGCGGTGCGGTGTGCGGCGGCGAGGGAGCAGAGCCGCATCAGCACGTGTGTGGGCACAGCGATCTCGTCCGATGGAAGCTGCGGCGCACATTGCATGGTCCACGCGACACGAGCGCGTGAGTTGTCGGAGTGGGCTTGACTGCTGGTGGGCGGCTGCTTGGGACGGGTCGATGTGCATAGCATGCGGGGGGGCGCGCACCGTGCCAGCGTCGGCAAAGGTCAGACAAGACACCATCTCCCGCACCGCATCCGCTGGCAGAGGCACTGGCGCGCTCGGCGGCCGCTCCGCCCTGCTCGCCCCTCCTCCACCCCCCGACTGGACCGATGCGGGTCGGCTGCCAGACTGCGGTCGGCTGCCCGACTGCGGTCGGCTGGCGGGAGAGCGCCGCCCGCTGCTTGGTGCGGTGCCGCCGCCGGCGTCCGTCGAGGCGGGTGGCGCGGCGTCGGCGGGCGGTGTTGGGCCGCACGTTGGCCCGTCGTCTGCGGTCGCTCCCGCGCCGTCCCACCCGCCAAACTCGTCTCCTCCTCCTCTACCACCTCCGCCACCTCCGCCACCTCCGCCACCTCCGCCACCTCCGCCACCTCCGCCACCGTCCTTGCCGCGTGCGCTGGCGGGTCTGCTGGCGTGAACCGACGGCGCGTTGGATCCCCCGCGACTTCCGCCACCGGCCACCCCCGACGTCCCCTTGAGGACGGCCGTCCCTCCGAAGCCTTTCATCATCGCTGCCTGCCCCTTGGCGCACGCACCGCCGCCGCCACCACCACCACCACCGGCAGCGACGCCGCCGCCCGTCTGACGCGCACGCCCCGCCGCCGTCGGCCGCCCACCCGGCGCCGCACCACCGGTCTTGCCACCGCCGCTACCGCCGCGGGAGGCGCCAGAGGAGGCGCCAGAGGAGGCGCCAGAGGAGGCGCTGACGTGCGACGCGGCGAGCGCCTCGAGCGCCCCCGCCTGCAGCAGCGCCGCGCGGCACGCCGGCTGCCGGGCGAGCGCCCCAAGCGCCCTCATCGCCCAGTAGCGGCTCTGCTTGGTAGCGGCGCCGCCCGTCCCGGTTGCCAGGCCCAGCAGCTTCGCCACCGCCGCCTCCTCCTCCGCAATCAGCAGGAGGCCCTCGTCAGTGGAGACGCCCTCGCCGCCCGAGCCCACGGCCGCAGAGGAGGCGGCGGCCGAGGCGGCGGGCAGCGTCAGGCCAGGACCGAGGAGGTGGAGGATGGCCGCAGCGAGCGCCTCGGGACTCATCCCGGCGCCACCACCACCGCCGCCGCCGGTGGTGGCCTCCACCGCCGCCAGCGAGCTGCCCTCTGGCGAGGCGGCGCGGGGCGTGCCACCGGGCGACCCGGCCGAGGCGGTGAGGTGCAGCAGCCGAAGCAGCGTCGCCTCGGGCAGTGCGCACAGCGCCGCCGCCGGGAAGGCCGCCGCCACGCCGCGCAGCGCCATCAGCACCACCCGCTGCTCCGCCGCCGCCGCCGCCACGCTGACGGGTGTCGCGTAGTCGTCGTCAAAATCGTCGTCGTCGTCGTCGCCACCGTTGCCACCGTTGCCACCGTTGCCACCACCGCGACTGCCGCGCTTGCCTCCTCCACCGGGGAGGCGGAGCGCCGACGCGGGTGGCAGCCACGAAGCGCAGAGGCGCACAAGATCGCCCGCGAGCGCCGCACGCGCCGCCGCGCCGCCCACCAGCGACGGCGCCACCGACGGCTGCAGCCGTGCGAGGCACCGCAGCAACGCCGCCTGCAGCAGCGGCAGCACGCTGCGCTGGCTGCGGCGGCGGTGGCCACCGCCAGGTGCGGCGTTGCTGTTGCCAGCAGCGGGAGCCGTGGCCCCCGGCGTGGCGGCCATCCGCACCCTCGCCGCCGCCGCGGTCCACGCCGCCTCCTCTGGCGACGGGTGCCACGCACCAAGCGAGAGAGGCACGTTCGGCGCCTCTCCCTCCCAAGGAAAGTCGTCCCAGCCACCCGCTGCACCGGCGGCCCACCCGCCAGCAGCACTAGCACCAGCTCCCGCCGCCATCGCCGCTCCTCCCGCTGAGCCGGGCCGTGACGCCGCCGCCGGCGCCGCAGGCACCACTGGCATCGCCACCTCCAGTGCAGCCGGAGAGACGTCGACTCCCTCTTCTCCCGCGTTGCCGCCGCCTTCCGCGGCCGAGGCCTCGCCGGCCCCGTCGCCGCCGCCCTCGGCCGCGGCCGCCTCCCTCGCCTCCGCCTCCGCCGCCTCCCTCTCCGCCGCGGCCGCCGCCGCAGCAGCCGCCGCTGCCTCGGCCGCGGCCGCCTCCGCGCTCGCAGCGTTCGCCTCCTTCTCGCTTCGCCGCCGCTCATCGCGCCGCCGGCCCCGCGCCGCCTCCAACGCCCGCATCGCCTCGCTCAGCGTCGCTCCAGGCATCGCGCCGCCTCCAGGCATCGCATGCGCCGCGGGGTGGAGGATGGCGGCCGTGAGACGCGCCGAAAGCAGCGCCGCACGCTCCGCAGCGGTTGGGCAAAGCTCGCCGCCGCCCAACAGCAGCTCCAGCGCGGTGGTCGCGTTCTCCGCGACGCGTGAGCACGGCACCGCCTCACCGCCCTCCTCGCCGTCGCCACCGTCGTCGCCCTCACCACCGTCGTCGCCGTCACCATTGCCACCATTGCCGCCACGGCCCTTGCCGCCACCGTCGCCGCCATCACTGCCGTGTGGCAACAGGATGCGCTGCTCGAGCATGCTCAGCATCGCCACCAGCTCCGCATTCTCCGCCGGCGCACCGCCCAGACGAGGCTTCGCCCCACCACCGCCGCCACCGCCACCTCCACCGCCTCCTCCCCCACCGCCTCCTCCACCACCCCCTCCTCCTCCACCTCCACCGCCGGTGGGTCGTGGCTCGTCCGCCGTCATCAGCCCCTGCAGCGCCGCCCAATGCACCAGCTGCACCGCCGCCACCAGGCTCGAGTTCTGATGGTTGCGAAGGGCCTCCACCTCCTCCGCCGCCACGAGCGCGCTCTCCTCCGCGCTCGCCGCCAGGCCGCCGCTCGCAGCCAGCGCCTCGAATCGCGCCTGCAGCGCCGCCGCGTCGGCCGCGGCGGCCGCCACCAGCGGAGACCGTGCCTGCACCGCACGCAGCAGCCGCACCGCCAGCGCCCCCACGTTGCGCGCCGCCGCCTCGGCCGCCTCCTGTCGGCGCTCGCGGCGGCCCAAGCGACGCAGCAGAGGCGCCGCGTCGTAACCATCGTCACCCTCCTCCTCGTCCTCCGTCTCCCCATCGACCTCCGCTGCCGCTGCCGCTGCCGTTAGTGCGGCCGAGCTGGGTGGCGGTGGCGCCTCCTTTGGCGGTGGCGCGTCGCCATCCTCACCGGCAGCCTCCTCTCCTTTGCTCTCGCCCTCCTCGTCCGCTCCACCCGCAGCGTCTTCGCCAGCCTCAGCCCCCGCCTCTGCCACAGCCGCAGGCGCAGCCTCCTTCTCCGTCGCAGCCGCGGCCTCGCCCTCGCCCTCGCCCTCTGCCTCGCCGCTGCCGCCGCCGACGCGGCCAACCGACGTTGCCGCGGGCAGCGAACTCGCCGTCAGATCCTCCCAAACGTCCAACAGCCGCGCGACGCCGTCGTCGCCCTCGCGCGCCACCGCCGCGAGCAGCGCCGCCGCGTGCGCCGCCGCCGCCGGCGACGGCGAGTGCAGCGCCGCGTCGAGCGCCAACCGTCGCATGTCGTCGGGCACCTCGGCGGCCGAGCCCACCTCGCCGTCCAGCTCGCGCAGCAGCAGCATGCCGGTCGAGAGCAGGCAGCCCTCGAGCACGGGGCGCAGCAGCTGCCGCAGCTGCCGCGCGCGCTGCAGCAGGATCGGGTGCGCGTCGGTGCCGCGCGCCTTGGCGAGCGTTGCCGACTGGGCGGCGTCGGCCTCGACGGCGCTGCTGGCCAGCGCGCTCAGGCCTGCGAGCAGCGACTCGCTTGGCGGTGTCAGATGCGCAGTCTGCACCATCAGCTGCATCAGGCTGCTCGCAGCCTCGGCCTCCTCGAGGTTGAGCAGCTCGGCTGCAGCCCGCACCTCGAGCGCCGCGGGAAGCATAGTGCCGTGGGCCGAGCCGTCGGTGACCAGCTCATCGAGGCAGCGAATTGCGGCTTCGTGAGCCACCGCTGCGTCAGGGGAGGCCAGATCATCGATAAGGCGGGACATCGTGGCTGATGGTGACGACCAAAACAGCTTGGCGACGTTGTTCGGATGACAAGCCAACCGGCACCCGCTGCATGCGGTATGCAATCCGAACGTGCGCTGGTTTCAGATTTGAGGCAGCACGAGTATTGCTATAGATCACGGAGCTATAGCCGCCACCTCAGAACTCAGCGACGGCGATCCTCTCGGGCGGCAC
>Ga0209713_10002249_pt1 | contig 11941 bp, 10 predicted proteins | sample ArcOceMetagenome_3_FD_187444 | JGI IMG/M metagenome (GOLD analysis project Ga0209713, IMG submission 187444) | Marine eukaryotic phytoplankton communities from Arctic Ocean - Arctic Ocean- Svalbard ARC20M Metagenome (SPAdes) (version 2) | ecosystem: Environmental > Aquatic > Marine > Oceanic...
TAATAATTGCAATTAGACCTAATAAAGGAATGAACTTTCTTACAATTCGAGATTTTGTAAACTTGGCAACTTTCTGACCTCCTGATTTAATTGCCTTTTTTACTCTATCTCTCTTGCGTTGTTTTTGCCTCATAAAATGATTATTGATACCATTAACAAGATCGTATACAAAAATATAATAATATCAAAATGCAGAATAAGTTCCATTTTAATTACCCATACAGGATATACGACACGCTGAACTGAATCTAATTCTGACCAACTTACTATCATATATATATATGATAAAGAAAATTTTAGCGTAGCTTATTAAAAATTTGACTAGGGAGATATAATAGAAATTATTATTGTTATTTAACGTAACGAGACTGACGGGACTCGAACCCGCAACTTCCGCCGTGACAGGGCGGTGCTCTAACCAATTGAACTACAGTCCCTTTTAAAGGGTATATAGATATTATCATACCTCATTAAAATGTAACGCGTCAAGAACCATTCACGCGATCTAATACTCGTGTTATTTCACTAAACAACATTAAAGAAAAGAGATATCGTTTCCTTTTTGATTCTGTTGATAATCAGTTTCTCGTAATTTTTTCAGGATTTTACTAAAGTATTCCTGTAAATAACGCTCCAAACTTAAACGTTCGTCAGTCCAAATAATTTCATTTATAGGCTTTTTAGACGACGAAGAACTAGAAACTAATTCACCAAATTGTAAACGATCTGAGATATTCCACGTAAACTCAAAGAAACGTAAAAAACGGCGTAGCAAACTAAATGCAAAAGCCGGAATATAAGATATATTAGCGGTTTTACCCGATAGTCGTTCACAAAGTTCGATAATTTCTTTCGAAGTCCAAAATTTTTCGCCAATTAAAGAAACGGCCCTTTTATCGCAATCTGCTTGATTTAGACTTTTTATCACCATACGAGCCGCATCTTGCGTATCTAAATACGCAATTGGAAGAGAATCTGGCTGTACCCAAATAGTTTCATTTTCTAAAACGGGTAAGGCATACTGGCTAATAAGCCCTTGAAAGAAACCCGAGCACTGAAAAATTGTGTAATTTAATCCCGATTGCTTTAAAGCTCTTTCCATTTTTAACTTTAAATCTAATAAGGGTATAACTGCATTATTAGAAGCGTTTAGGACAGAGAAGAAGATAAATTTATTTATCTTAACTAATTTCGCGGCTTCCAACAGCGCTAGTTTACCTTTCCAATCAACGGATTCGGCCGTATAGCTATCTGTTGGACGTACAGTTGAAGCATCAATTAGAACCGTCGTATCTTTTAACGCTAGTGGGATTGTTGATGGTATAGACAAATCACCATAAACAAGTTCAGCACCCCACTCTTTCAAAAAGGCACTACGTCGAAAATCTCTGACTAAGCATTTTACATTATGACCTTCATCGATGGCTTGTTTTACAATTTGGCGACCAAGTGTTCCTGTTCCACCAACTACAAGTATACTCATATTTAAAATATTTTAATTTAACGATAAATTATAATAATGATATTATTATACCAATACTTTGTAAAGTTCAAGGAACTTTAATCCACCCCGGTGTTTTTATAAAACTTGGAGAGCTAAACTGTCCGGTGTCAGAAAAATAGCTCTTCGGTAAGAATCGAAGGTGAGGAAATTTTTACAAAAAACCTCACCTAAATTTTTATGTAGTAACCCAGTCTACATCAACATTTTCTAGGATAATTGATGAGTTATAAATCTCTAGTATAATAACCAAAAATACTAAAAATAGCGCCATAAAAACACCCATTACTGAAGTAGTTCCCCAACCTGGTGCTACTTTACCATATTCTGAATTAAGTGGTCTTAGGATTTCGCCAAGTCTTGTTCTTAATGCCATAGTTTTTTATTAAAATAATTTAATAGTACAAATGTAAAATCTGACTCATAATATATATTATAAGCAAATTCTAATTTTTTTTTACATCTTGTAGAGAAGCTAATTTTTTATGGAAACAGCAACAATTTTAAGTATTTTTATTTCAGGTCTACTTATTGGTATCACAGGCTATTCAGTTTACACAGCTTTTGGCCCTGTCTCAAAAGAACTACGTGATCCATTTGAAGAGCATGAAGATTAAAAAAAACATCAGAAAAAATCATTCGCTTTCGAAGCGAATGATTTTTTTATTTTTTAGATCTACAAAAAGTTATTTTTTAACAATTCTCGGTGGATCTCTGAAGAAAATTGCGAAGAAAATGACAACTAAAGTTCCGATTAATAGAAAAGTATATACTAACGCTTCCATTTTTTAATATTAAATAAACAGATTAATTTTTGATGTTGTATTAAACAATCCCTTGTTTCTTAGTACTCTTATCACCAAGCTTTTGGAATGCACCAAATTCTACCTGCTCAAGTACTTCTGTACCGATACCCGCAAATACATCTCTAAATAGAGTACGACCACCGTGCCATAAATGACCAAGGAAGAAAAGTAAAGCAAAGTTAGCGTGGCCAAATGTATACCATCCTCTTGGGCTACTTCTAAATACACCATCTGACTCTAAAGTCGTTCTGTCAAATTCAAAAACTTCACCTAATTGCGCCTTTCTAGCATATTTCTTAACTGTAGGAGCATCTGTAAATACTTGCCCGTTAAGTTTACCACCATAGAAGTTACAACTTACACCAACCTGCTCAATACTATACTTTGATTCAGCACGTCTGAACGGGATATCTGCTCGAACAATACCATCTTTATCAACAAGGATAACAGGGAATGTCTCAAAGAATGCTGGCATTCTTCGTACAGTTAACTCACGTCCTTCTTTATCCTGGAAAACAGGGTGACCTAGCCAAGCTTCTGCAATACCATCACCTTTGTTCATCGGACCTGCACGGAAAAGACCACCCTTTGCAGGGTTATTACCGATGTAGTCATAAAAAGCTAACTTATCAGGAATTCTTGACCAAGCTTGGCTTAGAGAAAGACCTTCATTAAGAGAAGATTCTACACGACGCTCAATTTCTTGTTGGAAGTAACCACTATCCCACTGATAACGAGTTGGACCAAACAGTTCGATTGGTGTCGTTGCAGCACCGTACCACATTGTACCAGATGTAATGAAAGCAGCGAAGAATACTGCTGAGATACTACTTGATAGTACTGTTTCGATGTTACCCATTCTTAGCGCACGGTAAAGACGCTGAGGTGGACGAATTGTTAGGTGGAAAACACCTGCAAGAATACCTAAAATTCCTGCTGCAATGTGATGAGAAGCGATACCACCCGGGTTAAATGGGTTAAATCCTTCTGCACCCCAAGCTGGAGCTACAGGTTGTACGCGACCAGTAATACCATAAGCATCAGAAACCCAAATACCAGGACCAAAGGTACCTGTAACGTGGAATGCACCAAAACCAAAACAAAGAAGACTTGCTAAGAATAAGTGAATACCAAAAATTTTCGGTAAATCTAATGCCGGCTCGCCGGTACGAGGATCTCTAAAAAGTTCTAGATCCCAAAATGTCCAGTGCCAAATAGCGGCTAAGAAACACATTCCAGATAGAATGATGTGTGTTAGTGCAACACCTTCAAAACTCCAAATTCCCGGATCAGAAACTGCTTCACCGGTAATACTCCAACCACCCCAAGAATCTGTAACTCCAAGGCGGGCCATAAACGGCATTACAAACATACCTTGACGCCACATTGGGTTTAAAACTGGATCGGATGGATCAAAAACAGCTAGTTCGTATAAGGCCATTGAGCCTGCCCAACCAGCTACTAAAGATGTGTGCATTAAGTGAACAGCCAATAAACGACCGGGATCATTAAGGACTACGGTGTGTACACGATACCATGGTAGTGCCATTTAATTTTTTCTCCTATGTAAAAATTTTTGACTTTCTTACGTTTTTTAATGTGGAAAATAATAATACTAATTCCCTTGATATAAATTATATTCTATTAAATTTAAAATTCTACCTCTTTTAAATAAAATGCTTAATTCAAGGAAAGAAAAAATACCTCGAAACGTTGTAATTTTGTAGTTCAAAACCCTTAATTAAGACGTTTAAATAAAATTAAATTAATGATATTTGCTAGTGGTAAAAAATTACTCAAAACTAACAGATAAAATCGTAACAGCAAATTACGAACAAATAGTTACGAATGGGCTACCGTTCTTAACTATTATTAAGTATAAAATTGAAGGCGACTTTTTAACTGAGAACTTAGCCTTTATGATGATCCTGAAATAGAAACTATAAAAAATTAAATAAAGCGGGTGACGCGATTCGAACGCGCGACATCAACCTTGGCAAGGTTGCGCTCTACCCCTGAGCTACACCCGCTTCTATATATATGACAATTATAGCGGAACTTCTAAATAGTGTCAATTTAATTTATCTATTTTTAAATAAGTAGCAATAATCCTTTCTCTTTTAATTTCGAAAACAACCCACGACAAAATAATATACTTTTCTGAAATACTTTTAACTGCGCTACTAAAAAATTAAGGTTAGAAAATAAGTGGTTCACGTTTTTCGTTACAGTTAATTGTGTGTAGCGTACAAGATAATTACATTTATAAAACTAGTTTTTTATGGAAACTACTTATTAGATTTACTATCGTTCATTTTGCCGCGCGCCTAATACTTCTTATTTTAAAGAAAATGTTAAAAACAAGAACGTCCTGAAAGAAGACCAACTTGTTAAAAAACATACAATCATTGAAGATAATGTGTTGGGCGGGGCCAGATAATTACCATAAACTTATTCACCATCACAACTTTAATTTAATAATCGTTAATCCTTTTTAGGACACAATAGGAGTATTCTCTCGACTTTAAACTCCCCAGGTAGGATTTGAACCTACGACAAACCGGTTAACAGCCGACCGCTCTACCCCTGAGCTACTGAGGAAACTATAATAACTATATATTAATTATATGTAACTTTTCTATTTTGTCTACATCTTAATCGTACAAATTAACGTAACTTAAAAAAAAAACCACCATACACTTATGTAGGAGAGGATGGGATTCGAACCCACGGTACATTAAAACGTACACCAGATTAGCAATCTGAAGCTTTCAACCACTCAGCCACCTCTCCATTCAAATAAATATATCATACCACATATGCTCACGTCGTAAATACTCTAAACACGCCCTGAAGGACTTGAACCCTCGACATCAGGTTTTGGAAACCTACGTTCTACCAACTGAACTAAGAGCGCTCTCTAACTACTTTTGATTATAATTAATAGCTTCCGCATCCGTCAAATTTAGTTTAGATAAAAAGATAAAAATACTATAGTTCACTTAAAAAAAACTAGTTAAAAATTACTAATTTAGTATTGAATAATTAGTACACTCTATACAATTGAATAACATAAACCAAAAAGCTACCTGCGTTTGAACAGGAAGTTTAAAAATATTATCAATTAGTGACTTACTCTGTTGTTTTTTTTTCGAATTTTCGGAGCAGAATCAATTTCTCTTTAATGAAAGTATAAATATCTTTTTAAGTACTTAATAATAATATTTATAACATCAAGAAATTTTTTTTTCGTCTTCGTATAACGGATGTAGGATTTTTAAAGGACTGGTAGTGAACTGTTGTGTAAGAATTACTTAATTTATGGTATGATGATAACTATCAAAGATAATGATAATCTCGTTGTTCATTTTAAAATATGTTCGAACGTTTTACAGAAAAAGCCATTAAGGTTATTATGCTAGCCCAAGAAGAGGCTAGAAGACTTGGCCATAATTTCGTGGGTACGGAACAAATATTACTCGGTTTAATTGGTGAAGGTACCGGAATTGGTCCTAAAGTGTTAAAGGCAATGGGAGTTAACATAAAAGACGCAAGGGTTGAGGTTGAAAAAATTATCGGCCGTGGTTCCGGGTTTGTTGCTGTTGAAATACCTTTTACACCCAGAGCGAAAAGAGTACTTGAGCTGTCTTTAGATGAAGCTAGTCAACTTGGTCATAACTATATTGGTACGGAGCACTTATTACTAGGGTTAATTAAAGAAGGGGAAGGAGTTGCAGCACGTGTCTTAGAAAATTTAGGTGTTGATTTATCTAAAGTTCGTAGTCAAATTATACGTTCACTTGGTGATAATACAGAAACTTCAGGTGGTAAAGATTCAAATAGAAGTAAAACACCAACGTTAGATGAGTTTGGTACGAATTTAACTCAAAAAGCTATTGAAGGTTTACTAGATCCAGTTGTTGGACGTGCAAAGGAAATTGAACGTGTGATTCAAATTTTAGGTCGACGAACAAAAAATAATCCTGTTTTAATTGGTGAGCCTGGCGTGGGTAAAACAGCTATCGCTGAAGGTTTAGCTCAACGTATTTCAAATAGAGATATACCCGATACATTAGAAGATAAGTTAGTTGTGGCACTTGATATTGGTTTATTAATTGCAGGTACGAAATATCGAGGGGAGTTTGAAGAGCGTTTAAAGAAAATAATGGATGAAGTGCGTGTTTCAAACAATATTATTTTAATAATTGACGAAGTACACACGTTAATTGGTGCAGGTGCCGCTGAAGGGGCTATTGATGCCGCAAATATTCTTAAGCCCGCTTTATCTCGTGGTGAACTTCAATGTATTGGTGCCACAACATTAGAAGAATACAGAAAGCATATTGAAAAAGATGCTGCACTTGAAAGACGTTTCCAGCCAGTAATGGTAGGAGAACCCTCAGTTGAAGAAACTATTGAAATTTTATATGGTCTACGTGATCGTTATGAGAAGCACCATAAGTTAGTTATTTCAGACGAAGCTTTAACAGCTGCGGCTAAATTCTCAGATCAGTATATAGCAGATCGATTTCTTCCTGATAAAGCAATTGATTTAATTGATGAAGCTGGTTCTCGAGTTCGTTTAATGAGTTCACAACTCCCACCTGCAGCAAAAGAATTAGATCAGGAACTGCGTGAAATTTTAAAATCGAAGGATGAAGCAGTACGGAACCAAGATTTTGAAACTGCTGGACAACTTCGTGAGCGAGAAATGGAAGTAAAAGTTCAAATTAATGCAATTGCTCAGAGTAAAAAAGGGACATCAGATTACACAAGCAAAGCCCCAACAGTAACAGAAGAAGATATTGCAGAAATTGTTGCTGCTTGGACAAGTATTCCTGTAAACAAGCTAACAAAAAGTGAATCAGAAAAGCTTCTTCAAATGGAAGATACTTTACATAGTAGAATTATCGGCCAAGATGAGGCGGTTGTTGCTGTTTCACGAGCTATCCGAAGAGCAAGAGTTGGTTTAAAGAGTCCAAACAGACCTATCGCAAGTTTTATTTTCTCAGGCCCAACTGGAGTTGGTAAAACCGAGTTAACAAAAGCGTTAGCAACATATTTCTTTGGTTCGGAAGACGCAATGGTCCGATTAGATATGTCGGAATATATGGAAAGACACACCGTATCAAAATTAATCGGTTCCCCACCTGGTTATGTAGGGTACAATGAAGGTGGTCAACTTACAGAAGCTGTTAGACGTAGACCATACACGGTTGTTTTATTTGATGAAATTGAAAAAGCACACCCCGATGTTTTTAATTTAATGTTACAAATTTTTGAAGATGGGCGTTTAACAGATTCAAAAGGTCGAACAATTGACTTCAAAAATACTCTTCTTATTATGACATCGAACGTAGGTTCAAAAGTCATAGAAAAAGGTGGTGGTGGCTTAGGTTTCGAGTTAGCAGAAGATCAATCTAACTCTCATTACAACCGTATTAAATCACTTGTTAATGAAGAACTTAAACAATATTTCAGACCAGAGTTTTTAAACCGTCTAGATGAAATTATCGTATTCCGTCAATTAACAAAAGATGAAGTTGGCCAAATTGCTGAGATTATGTTGAAAGAAGTTTTCGACCGTATTGCAGAAAAAGGCATTCAATTAGAAGTTACTGATCGCTTTAAAACACGTTTACTAGACGAAGGTTATAATCCTAGTTACGGTGCACGTCCATTACGTCGAGCAGTTATGCGTTTACTTGAAGATAGTCTTGCAGAAGAAGTTCTTTCAGAAAAAATCAAAGCTGGCGACACAGCTGTTGTAGATGTAGGAGAAGATAACAAGGTTAAAGTCTTACTTGGTGAAAAATTTGATGTCCTACAGGAATCGTAAAAAATAATCTTGTATTATATTGACTCGCTTTTTTTAATTAAATCCGATGGTGTGTTAATAAATTTAGTTAATTTACCGGACTTTTTACTCGAGTAAATTTTTTTTATTAATATTCTTCAAAAAAAACCTACACTAAACGGGTGATCCGTTTAGTGTAGGTTTTTTTTTAGACTTTAAGCTACAGCTTGCAGTCTTGCTTTTGCTTTACGTAATTCAAGAGTAGCTTCGATTTTTTCTTTTTTTGTTGATGCTTCATCAACTAATAAAGTTACCTTCTCAAGCTCGGCTTGAGCAGTAGGTAAATCAATAGAGCTAGCTTCTTCAGCCCCATTACAAAGAATAGTGACTTTATTATCTTCTACCTCTGCAAAGCCTTCCATTAAAACAATAGACGTCCAACCAGCATCTGATTTTAGACGCATAACACCAATGTCTAAAGCTGTTAGTAAAGGTGCGTGACCGCCTAAAATACCAATCTGACCTGTGCTACTAGGAAGAATTAACTCTTCTGCACCCGCATCCCAAACAACTTTGTCTGGTGTAATTACACGAACATTTAAACTCATAATAGATTTTTATTTAGCGTTTAGCTTAGCAGCTTTTTCAATTGCTTCGTTCATATCACCAACTAGGTAAAATGACTGCTCAGGTAAATCATCATACTTACCATCTAGCAGATCGTTGAAACCTGTGATAGCATCTGCAAGTGGTACATACTTACCAGGAGAACCAGTGAATACTTCTGCAACGAAGAATGGCTGTGATAAGAATCGCTCAACTTTACGTGCACGTGAAACTGTAAGACGATCTTCTTCAGAAAGTTCATCAAGACCTAGGATAGCAATAATATCTTGTAGTTCTTTGTAACGTTGAAGTGTCTCTTTAATACGCTGTGCCGTTGCATAGTGAACGTCACCAACAATTTCTGGCTGAAGCATAGTTGATGTAGAATCTAGTGGATCTACAGCAGGGTAAATACCTTTCGATGCAAGACCACGTGACAGTACAGTTGTTGCATCTAAGTGAGCAAATGTTGTAGCCGGAGCTGGGTCTGTTAAATCATCAGCGGGTACATATACAGCTTGGATTGAAGTAATAGAACCTTCGTTCGTAGAAGTAATACGCTCTTGTAGAACACCCATCTCTGTAGAAAGTGTTGGCTGGTAACCTACTGCAGATGGCATACGTCCAAGAAGAGCTGATACTTCAGCACCTGCTTGTACAAAACGGAAAATGTTATCAATGAACAGAAGAACTTCCTGTTTGTTAACATCACGGAAGTACTCAGCCATTGTTAAAGCTGTTAAACCTACACGCATACGTGCACCTGGAGGCTCATTCATTTGGCCATAAACTAATGCTACCTTTGAATCATCAAGCTTATTTTCGTTAATAACGCCTGACTCTTTCATTTCACAGTAAAGGTCGTTACCTTCTCTAGTACGTTCACCAACACCACCGAATACAGATAGACCACCATGTGCTTTAGCAATGTTGTTAATAAGTTCCATAATTAATACAGTCTTACCAACACCGGCACCACCAAATAGACCAATTTTACCACCACGTCTGTAAGGTGCTAAAATATCTACTACTTTAATACCTGTCTCGAAAATTGATGGCTTTGTATCTAGATCAGCGAATGCTGGAGATGGACGGTGAATTGGTGATGCAGCTGTAGCATTACATTCACCCATTTCATCTACTGGCACACCTAAAACGTTAAAGATACGACCTAAAGTAGCAGTACCTACTGGTACCGAAATAGGAGCCCCAGTATCAACAACTGATGCACCACGCTTTAAACCATCTGTTGATGTCATTGAAACCGCACGAACTTTGTTGTTTCCAAGAAGCTGTTGTACTTCACAAGTAATTGATGCATCATCAGATGTAATAATTACAGCGTTATAAATCTTGGGGATGTCACCGGACGGGAATTCAATGTCTACTACAGGACCAATAATTTGTGAAACAAGGCCTGTCTTTGAAGCAGTATCTACCATGATAAAAAATTTAAGCTAGTTCAAGAAAGTTAATTGACAAAATTTCGGAAATTACTTCTAAGGCTAAAGTAACTAAAAAAGTAATTTTTTGAGTTGCGTTGGGAATCTTATCATACTATACCCTTAGTATTTGTAAATTAATCATAGGCCCAAAACACTAAAACGGGCATGAAAAGAAGAATTATAACCAACCATTTTAATGAATATAGTATATGCACACCTAATTTAAAAAATATTACTTTCTATTAATTAATCGCGGGTCATTATTTTTTTCTAACCAAAAAACCGAAAAAATTTTCGGCTTTTATGGTTACTTTTTTTTATTGCTATCTAATTAAAATAGAAACAATGTGGCTTTTTTTTAAATAAACAGTTTGCTGTTATCTAAAACCTACTGAAGCTTGCCAAACAAAAGCTAAAGCAAGAAAAAGAACAGGAATTGCTGGCATTACGTCAACTATCGGACGAAATGCTGTGTATGGCTCAGGTAAAGCGGATAGTAAAAAACCGATATCCATTAGAAATAACCTCTCTAGTAAAAAAAACTCTAAGTACATTATATAACATTTTGTTTAAAGATCGTGTTAAAATTTTACAAAAAAGTGTTATAAACTTATTCTAAGAAAGTAATTTTTACAATTGTTATTTCTTTAGCAATTAAACTTACTATTTAATTAAATTTTTACGAGATCAAAACTTAACATGGTTGGAATTCTCCAAGTATTTGTTTTTCTTCTTATACTAGTATCTTTTGCAATGGTAGTAGCCGTACCAGTAATTTTAGCTACTCCTGGTGAATGGGAAAAGAACCAAAGTATTGTGTGGAGTGGTGCTGGTCTTTGGTCAGCATTAGTTATCCTTACAGGAATCTTCAATGTAGTTCCTGCTTAGTAGGAAAAACTAAACCACAATTAGAGGTATACTCCCGAAACTACTTTTTAATTATTCTTTTAGGGTGTAATTAAAAGGTAGTTTTTATACTTATTAATAACCAATCCTGTTGTAAGTGTATTAATTAAACCTCCCCCCCCAAATTTTAAAATAACCGGTCGAAGAAATCGAAAATCATAGAATTTACTATTTGAGGCAAACCAAAATACTAGTTATTAGGCATTATTATAACAATAAATTATAAAAGCCTTACTAATCCATTAAAAAGGTTTAAAACGATAGATTATGACTTATTTTAGTACTCTACTGGCTGATTTAGAGTTTGCCGTGTTAGTTCCCTCGTAATTATTGCGGTTTAAGCGTAATTTAAGTCGTTATGTTTCTTTATGATAATCTATTAATTAAATATTAATTAAATGCAAATTTGAATTTAAAACGTACAACGAATATTAATACAGTTCTTACTATTATCGGTATTTTGGACATACTCGACGAAAAACTTCACATACCTAAGGGTAGATCGCTCCAATTTACCAAATTCCTTAAAGGCTATGAGAATTTAATGGTATGTAATTCGTAATTAGAGTAGCGTAATTAGTTTATTGTAGTGTTTTTCCCCGCGCTTAAATTTCTTTTTTTTAACAACTTGACATTGTAAGAATACATCCTTTATAATACCTTTTACGTCAAAGTTTAATAAAAACACAAAAACAAAGTACCATGGAGAGTTTGATCCTGGCTCAGGATGAACGCTGGCGGTATGCTTAACACATGCAAGTCGAACGAAAGTTTTTAACTTTAGTGGCGAACGGGTGCGTAATACGTGAGAATCTGCCCTTAGGAGAAGAATAACTGCTGGAAACGGCTGCTAAATCTTCATATGTCGAGAGATGAAATA
>Ga0209713_10002250_pt1 | contig 11939 bp, 8 predicted proteins | sample ArcOceMetagenome_3_FD_187444 | JGI IMG/M metagenome (GOLD analysis project Ga0209713, IMG submission 187444) | Marine eukaryotic phytoplankton communities from Arctic Ocean - Arctic Ocean- Svalbard ARC20M Metagenome (SPAdes) (version 2) | ecosystem: Environmental > Aquatic > Marine > Oceanic...
GGCGGCGGGCGGGCGCAGTTGACGCACAGGAGCGACGGCTCCGCCATCGAGCCGAGCAACACGATCTACACGAGCAATCAAGAAGTGCGCGAAATCACAAGTTGTGATCTGGTGGCCCTGGTTGTGTTCGTGGAGCTCGTGGCGTACATGGCGGAGCCGTCGCTTCTGTGCGTCAACTGCGCCCGCCCGCCGCCGCCGCACCGGCGCACGTGGAGCCGCTGCACGATCTGCGTCGCGCGCAACCTGCCGTCGACCTACTACTGCGGTCAGGAGTGCATGAACGCCCACTGGCCCAAGCACAAGGCGTACCACACGGAAGCGAAGGAGCGGGCAGAGTGGCGTCGTGAGGGCACCTTGCTGGAAGAAGAGCGCTCGGAGGCCGAAGAGGTGGCGCGGCGTGCTGAGGAGACGGGCAGTGAGTACAGCAAGCGCCTTGCACCCGCGCTGGCGCTCACTGCGGAGGGCGACTACCACGCGGCGGCCAAGGCCTGGCGCAAGATGATCAAGCAGTGGCCTGAGCAGCCCATGCCATATCGCAACCTCGCCGTCGTTCTGCACCAGTCATGCCGCTACGTGGAGTCCGTCCAGATGTACCTCAAGGCCATGGAGCTCTACAATGATTGCACCGAGGGCTGGGCAGACTCAGCGGCATCGGCCTTCGACATGCTCAAGACCGAGGACTGCGACAAGATGCCCAAGCCCGAGTGGTGGGGCGACGAGGCGCTCAAGGCGCTCTCGGCGCGGGTGGTGGCCCTGGCGCCCGATGGGCACCAGCCGTGCAACATGCGGGCGCGCGTGCTGTGTGGCGACGCCCTCAACACGGCTAATTGGAACGTGGGGCCGCGCACAGCAGCGGAGATCAAGGAGGCGGCAACATGGTACCGTCGCACTGCGATGCTGTTGCGCACACCATCTAACAAGCTGCGGCACGAAGAGCTCGCAAGCATGTGCGACGCGGTGGCGGACCCGCTGCTCGCCGAGGAAGAGGCCGATGCGGCGAAGGCACGCGCTGCGGCCAAGGCCGAGGCTGCGGAAGCCCTGAAGGTGGCCGAGGCCAAGGCCGCCGCGGCGGCCGACGAGCTGCTCGCCGAGGAGGAACAGGAGAAGCAGGCGGCCAGCACCAAGGCCGGCAAGGCGAAGGAGAGCAAGGGCAAGAAGGGCAAGGGCAGGCGCTGAACCAGACGGGGCGTTTCGGCTGTGATATGATGTATTACATGATGTTGCGTCTTGCGTGGGCCGAAGCCGCTCGCCATGGTAATGACGTATTATATACTACGTAGTAGCTTTAATCTGAGCAAACGGTTCATTCACAGCCCGAACACCACCAAACGCCGCCGCACCCCCGAAGGCGGCCGCTCATCGATTCGTGGTGGCGAGCAGCCCCTTGCGCGAGCGCACCATCGGCTTGGCGACCTTGTCGGACCACTGCCGCCGCCCCTTCTCGACGGCGCACGCCGCCGCCGCTTCGGCCGCCGCGCTCGCTCGCGCCGCGGCGACGCGCCGCTCGCGCCGCTTGGCGCTCAGACGCGCGAGGACCGGCCGCGCGTGCGGGTGGTCGGCCGGCAGCAGCTCGCGGCGCAGCTTCAGCACGCGGCCGTCGCGCCACTCGACCGTCTCCTCGAGCGCAAACGCGCCGCGCTCGCCGCCGCCGCCGCCGACGACGACGACGACACCGCCGCCGCCCGCGTACCATTTGGCGCCTGGAGCGCGCCAGTCGCCAATCAGCACCGTCTGCGTCACAAGAAGTTTCGCTCCACTCGTGCCGGCGGGCGCGTTTGTCGCGTTGGCGGCCTTTGGTGCGGCGGGCCAGGCGGGCAGGTGCCGCGTGCGCCCGACGTGCAGCACGTGGCCTTTGGCGCGCTCGGCGCAGGCGATCAGCCCGTGCGGCTTCTCCTCGAGCAGCGCGCGCCGCCCGCGCACCGTCGTCGCACCGCCGTCGCCGCCGCCGCGCCGCTCGAAGCGGCCGGTCGCCTCCTCGTGCACGAGGCGCGAGATCTGCGCGGCGTCGCCCGACGCGAAGAGGAGCAGCCACTCGCGGTGGCTCAGCGCGGGCTGGCGCACGCGCCACAGCCGCGCGACCCGCCCCGCCGCGCTCCACTCGACGACGTCCTCGGTGCGCTCCTCGGCGCGCCCCGCGCCGCGCCCCGCGTCGCCCAGCACGCACGTGAAGAGCAGGCTCGTCCGGCCGTCGGCGCGGCGCGCGGCGGGGTGGCGCGTCCTCACGGCCCCGCGCGTCCTCGCGAGCCCGTCGACCGACTGCACGAGAAAGTCCTCGACCTCGGCCCTGCCGGCGTGCAGCGCGACCGGCGGCGCGTCGGCGTCGCCGCTGCACACGCGCAGCTCGACGTCGTCCTCCATCGCGTCGAGCAGCGACGCGCGCGCGCTGCGGTCGGCGGCGTCCATCCACCCCACCAGCTGCGCGTGCGCCTCGAGGAGGTCGATCGCCTCGCCCGCGCGCGGCCCCTCCCGCAGCACCACCACGCCCTCGCCGCCCACCGCCGTCGCACCGCCGCCGTCGTCCGCACCGCCGTCGCCCACGCCGCCGCCTGCGCCGCCGTCGTCGTCGTCGTCGTCCTCGAAGCCGTCGTCGCCATACTCGTCGTCCCTGGCCGCCGCCGCCTCGGCAGCCTCCGCTTCGGCCTCGGCCTCGGCCTCGGCCTCCGCCGCGCCCGCCGCAAAGCCCGCGGCGAGCGACTCGCGCCGACGCACGCGCGCCTTCTCACGCGAGTACTGCACCTCGGGTGCCTGACTACGGCCGCCTCCCCTGCCTCTGCTGCTCGCACCGCCGCGTCTCCGGCCCGCCTCCCCGGCTGCTGCGGCCGCCGCGCCGCCGTGGAGCGGCGCGGTCGCGTATGGGCGGTCGCGTGTGGACGCGCTCTCCGTCTGGCCGCCGGCATGGGTCGTGACGCTGAGACGCGCCGTGTTGGCAGCGCTGCCAGCGCCGACGTCGTCGCCCTCCTCGGCCGCCGCGAGGTAGAGCAGCTCGTCGAGTTTCGCGCCGCCGCCGCCGCTGCACAGCACCGCCGTGCTGCCCGCGAGCACCGCCGCTCGGTAGATGTCGAGCGGCAGCCTCGTTCGCGCCGCGTCGTCGTCGTCGCCTCGACCGTCGCCGCCAACATCGTAATCGCCGCTACGACCATCGCCGTCGCCCGCGGCGTCGTCCACCGAGCCGGGTGGCAGCAGCAGGCTCCGCCACCAGATCGTCTGCACCCGCGCCGCGCCGTTGGCAGCGTTCGCCGAGTTGGCTGCCGGCTGCTGCTGCGGCGCGCCGCCCGCCACGTCGTCGCCCGCCACCTGCCACGCGCCCGCCGCGGCGGGCCCCCACTGCAGCGTCTCCTGCAGCAGGTGCAGCGCCCGCGCGCCCCCATTGCCGGCTGCCGTGTCCGCCGCCGTCAGACGAGCGACGGCCGACTGGAGCTCTTGCGGCAGCGCCCAGCTCCCCAGCACGTGGAGTCGGCTGTAGCCGGGCGCGGGGTGCTCGGCGCGAGTGACGCGGTGGACGCGGCCGCGCGCGCCCTCCGACCATCGCATCAGCCGGTTGAGCACCGCGTCCGACCCCGTGGTCGTGCTCTCGTCGGTGGCGTCGTGCATGACCACGTTGGGCGCGAGCAGCGCGCCTAGCGCGTGCGCGTCGCCGCTCTCGACGAGCGATGCCCACTCGCGGTGGCTGGCGGGCGGCGCGTCGACGAGCACGAGACGCAGCGCGTGGCCCGTCGCGCTCCATCGGATGCTCAGCGCGTGACGCCCGTGCTCCTTGTCGAGCCAGTGCAGGCGAGTCTCGCCGCCGACTAGCAGCTCGGCGGGCTCGAGCCGCAGGATCGGCGCGACACGCAGGCCGCAGCCGACGACCTCGTCGCGACCCTGGGCCGTCCACAGCTCGCTCGCGAGCTCGCTGAACCCGGTGCGGGCGGTGAAGCGGCAGCGCTCGTGCAGCAGCTCGGCGATGTAGTGGAGGCCGCGCGGCAGCAGCCTCGCCAGCTCCTCGTGGGCGTGGAGCGCATTGAAGCGGAGGCCGGAAGCCGTGTCGCGTCGCTCGCCCGCGCTCGCGGAGTCGTCGATGAACTGCGCTAGGATAGTCATGGCGCACGGTCAGTCGCTAGTCGACCCAACGGTTAACTCGTGTGGGCTTCGCCAAGAGAACGCGCGTCTACAAGCAGATGGGCGGTCACGGTGGGCTGAACATCCTGCCTCAGAAGAGCTGGAACGTCTACAACCGTGACAACCGGCAGAGGGTCGAGCGTGACGAGGCGCGGGTCGCGGCGGAGGCAGCGGAGGCGCGGCGTGGGGCAGAGGGCGAGGCAGCGGCGGCAGGACTGCAGTCCCTCCGCGCGCGCAGCTCGACGAGGACGGACACGCCGTCGGCGGCCGCGCGCGAGCACGTCAACTTCTTCGCGGCTGAGGAGCGCGCGCTGGACAACTTCGAGCACGCGGCGGAGAAGAAGGCCGAGGCCGCACGCCTTGAGGCCCGAGTCATGCCAGACCTGCAGCTCGACAGGTCGGCCCGTGAGCCGGCGCCCTGGTACACCAAGGCCTCCGTAGATCGCGCGCCACCTGCGGCGGCTGAGGCTGTGGCGGCACCAGCTGCGGCGCTGCACGAGCGAAGGCCACTGGCGGGAGGGTCGACCGGGTTGGTGATGACGAGCGCCGGTGCGGTCGTCGTCGACAACGACGACGACGGTGCGGGGCAGCGGCGTCGTCGGAAAATGGAGAAGCGCCACAAGCGGGCCAAGAAGGAGAAGCAGAAGCAGGAGCGGAGCAGGCGCCGCCGCCACGACGACTCGGGTGAATCCTCGTCGGACGAGAAGGCGGGTGGCCAGCGCCACAAGAAGAGGCGGAGCACAGACGAGGAGAGGAACGCCGAGGCGGCGATGCAGCGTATGCGACAGGAGCGGCTCGATCGCGAGGTAGCCGAGGGTCTGCGCGAGCGTTCGGTCATGACCTTCGGTTGCTCGGACGCGGCTGTCGGCGGGCGGAGCAGATCGTGGGCGGCTGAGGAGCAGCGGATGCAGCGCGAGCTCACAGACGAGTTTCTATCGAAGACGGGGCAAACGGTGAGCCTGCCGCCAAGGAGCAATGCGGGTCGTGCACGCCAATCTGTAAAGGTGGCGTTTAAACGTTAGATCGCTCTGAACGCTTTGTGTGCGTCGGTAACGGCATTTAAACGTTTTATTTGAAACAGGCTACTACGAAATGTCAGCCGCCTCCTCGAGCACGGCAGCCTTGCGCGCCGCAAACCCCGCCATCGCCCTTTCGACGTTTATGCCCGTCGCGGCCATAACTTTTCTGTCCTCCTCCTCCTCGTCTTGCACCTCTGCGCCCAGTGAGGGCGTCTCGTCGCCATCCGCCAGCTCGAGCGGCGCCAGCATCGAAGCCCACGACGCGGGCAGCGGCGCTGTAAACGTGCGCATCTTGCCATCCAGGCGGACCGAGAGCTCGGCCGCATGCAGCGCCATGCCATCGAAGCCGTACCGCTCATTGATCTTGCGCGCGTGCACGACAGGGCCGTACCGCGTGTCGCCAATAACGTGGTGGCCCGCCATCGCGGCGTGCTTCCGAATCTGGTGCGTGCGACCGGTCTGAAGCTTAAAGTCGGCGACGCTCAGGAACTGATTCGCGCCGACGACGTTGAAGCTTGTCGACGCCTCGACACGCTCCGCCGACTTGCCCTGCGGGTTGCGCCGGCCCTCGGCCTTGGCCGTGAGCTTCTTTGTCCACCGACCCCACTGCTTCAACTCGCCGTTGACGATGCCGCGGTACCGCTTGACGCACTCATCCTTTGCCTGCATGCTCTCCTGCAGCACGGCCGCCGCCTCGGCGTTTGTCGCCAGCAGAATCACGCCCGATGTCTCACGGTCGAGCCGGTGGACGGGCATTAGCTTGATCTTGTCGCCGACAAGAGGGCGCAGCTGCTTGAGCAGGCTGTCGTCGCCGTCGTGCACGGCGATGCCACCGGGCTTGCAGGCGACCACCCAACCGTCGCCTCGGTCGATGATGGTGGGTGGTGCATGGGGAAGCAGGGCAGACAGCGCTCCGGACAGGGCCAGGAGCATGACTGCGCAGCGCTTGATGAATCCTCGAGCTCGAACAAGCTCCCGAAGAATGCCAAAGGTCAAATAGTTTGCAAGAATCGCGAAACATCGTTGAGCTCGGGGTAAATGACCTGCACCGACTTCGTGCAAGCCAACGCCACCTCGCTGCTCCACCGAGGCCGCCCGCTTTTCCTCGACGGGCTCAACCTCGCCTGGATTAGCTACGGCACCGACTTTGTGCCATCCGCAGCGACGGGCAGCGGCCTGACGACCTAATGCGAGCTCGCCGAGGCCATGCGCTTTGTTCGAGAGCAGGGCGGCAACGCGCTGCGCGTGTGGCTCTTTGCCGAACCGCACAGGGCGCGGCGGGCGGATGGCTCGCTGAGGGACGGCGTGGTCGACATGGTGCGGACGATGCTCTCGCTGGCGGCCGAGTACAGCGTCTACATTGTGCCGGTCCTGTTCAACGGCGCCCTCGTTCGGCACGCGTCAGACTGCGCAATCTTCGGCGACGAGGCCGAGCTGCAGGCCGTCATAGACACCATTGTGGTGCCGCTCGCCACGGCGGTGCGAGGCTACTCGAGCCTCGCCATGTGGGAGGTGGTCAACGAGCCCGAGGGCCTGCTCGACACCTCACAGCTCACCGGCGGCACCGAGTGCACCGATGTTTCGGCCGCACTCAGCTGCCCCACTTCCGTGAGCCAGCCCGGCTGGAACGGCGCCTGCCGCTTCGGAATCCAGCAGCTCCAGCGCCTCGTCAACCGCGTCGCCGCCGCCCTCCGCCGCGCGTCGCCGCACCACCTCGTCACGATGGGCTCGTGGTCGCACTGCGCCTCCACCCTCGCGCCCGGCGCGGTCAACCTGTGGAGCGACGCGTGCCTGGTGGCGGCGGGCGGCGAGGCGGCCGGCACGCTCGACGTCCACCAGCTGCACAGCTACCCGAAGCTCGACGGCGGCACGCGCTTCCATCCGTCTGCGCCGCCCATGGTCGACGCGGCGACGTACGGCCTCGATCGGCCGGTGCTCGTCGGCGAGGTCTCGACCCGGTGGGTGCAGACGCCCGCGGGCGGCGAGCCGACCAGCACGGCACGCGGTACGACCGAGGCGACGCTGTTCGCCTCGCTGCGGCGGCGCGGCTACGCCGGCGTCTTTGGGTGGGCATACACGTGCAACACGCAGTACGACGGTGGCTGCGTCGGCCGCTCCGCGCTGGCCGAGGGCCTGCGTGCCGCCGCGGCCGCGGCCGACGAGCTGCCCGCGCCACCCACGTCCGTGCCTCGGCTGCGGAACTACCAATGCGCGTGCGGCCACGCCGCCAACGAGGAGCACTGGGGCTACGCGTGCAAGGACCAGGCGGCGTGGGGCAAGTGCACAGCCATGCAGGACGACGGCGCGTGTGCCGCGTGGTGCGACAACTGCGGAGAGCCGCTCTCGGCCCTCGCGGACGCGAGAGAATCGCGGCACGGGTGCATCGATCGAGTCGTGCCGGCGTCGTCACCGCCTTTCCCACTGCTGCAGCTGCCCCCGCCATCGCCGCCGCCGCAGCTGTCGCCGCCGCAGCAGTCGCCGCCGCTGCCATTGCCGCCGCCGCTGCTGCAGCCTCAGCGTTTGCTGCCTCCTGTATCGGAGGAGCGACCAGCACCGGACGCCCCGAGTGCCCTCGCCAGCTCGCGCCCGGCCTTGCCGTCGCGGCCGCACCAGGCGGCCGCCGCTGTTGCCGACCAGCCACTGGTGTTGGGGGGTGTCTTCTTCGCTCTCGTCGTCGTGCTGCTCGGCATGCGATCGCTGAGCATGGCCAAGGGCCGCCGCTGGTGGCGTCTGGCCGAGCCGGCCACTCGCCCGGAGGCCGAGCCGGAGGAGGAGCCACCGCGCCGCACGCCCGCAGATGCTGCCCCACAGCCGCCGCCGCCGCCTGACGGCAAGCATGGGCCCGCTGAGGTTGAGGCGTCGTCTCGTCTGCCCGCCGTTCGTGTGCGCACACGAACGGACCGGGCGGCCTCCCGAGTAGACCGGCCGGAAGATGTGGAGCTGTATGAACTGTGATATAGTAACTATTCTGAACTATTGCTAAATATTTAATCGAGAGCTATGCAGCACTAGCCACGACGGTCGGCTAACACTACGCAAAACTAAACAGGATGCGCACATGAGCGGCATTCACCTGCGCGGCCTCCAGCTGGCTGGCTAGCGCTTGGAAGTGCTCGACGGTCTCGTCGCCCACCAGTTCCCGCCGGGTCGGCGCGTGGCGGTTCACGTCGACCCTGGCCCGGAGCGCACCCTCGGCCTTCTGGGTCTCGCGCATGACGCGTCTGGCCAGCCGCAGCGTGAGAGGTTTGTTCTTCTCTCTCTCTCGCATGACCCTCAGCGCTCGGTCCAGCTTCTGGTGCACTTCTCTGCCCCCCAAGTGCTTGCCATCGATCTCCACGACCTTATCGCCCCTGCGAAGACCTGCCGCTGCCGCTTGGCCGCCGGCACGAGCCTCCGATACGATGCACGACTCCTTGCAGAACTCCTTGCCGTACCCATACTCCTCGCGAAGGGTCGCCAGCCTGAAGTTAAAGCGGCCGTTCTCGTCGGGCGTCAGCGTCACGTTCCAGCACACCTGCTTGGTGTTGAAGAACTCCTCCGACTCGTCGTACTTCTCGCTGGCGTGGACGAGGTTCAGCGAGACAAGCGGCCGGTCGGGCTCATATGGGCGGCCGGTGCTGGCATCCGCGTCCCAGTCCACCGCCAACAGCTCATCCAGGTACGCATGCGTCCAGCCCCACGGCGGCTGACAGCTGCGCCAGTCGTACTCTCGGTGGCCCTCCTCGTCGTCGTAGCATGGCTGGCCGTGCGCGACGGCCTCGTCCTCCTCCTTATTGCGGCGGTCCACGGCGTCGATGGGCCATCTGTCGCGCATACAGGGCAGCGGGAGGGAGCTGTATGTTCTCCCAAACCCAGATGTTCTCCCAAACCCAGGTCTGATGAGGTCCATCGCTGGGTAGTAGCGCCAGCCGCGGCCAGTCGAGCAGCCTTTCAGCAGCAAGTTCTCTCCGGTCCAGGAGGGCTCCGTCGGATGCGTCTCCATGACCTCGTGCACCCTCTGCAGGAAGTCGAAGTCCTCGTCGTCCTCGTCGTCCTCGTCGTCCTCGTCGTCCTCGTCGTCCTCCTCATCGTCGTCGTCCTCCTCATCGTCGTCGTCCGCTGCCTCGGCCGCCGCCCTCTCCGCTTCCAGGGCATCCTTCATCAGAGTCGCAGCCTCCGCCTCCGCCGTCTCCAGCGCCGCGGCCGCCTCCTCCGCAGCCGCAGCCGACGCGGTCGCCACCTCCCGGGCGGTCACCGCCGCGTCCTGTGCTGCGGCCGCAGCAGCCTCGGCCTCCTCTGCAGCCGCAGCGTCTGCCTCGGCCTTGGCCGCTAACTCGCGGTGGTCATCTGATGCGACCGCTGCTGCCTCCTCGGCGTCGTCTGCCGCTGCGAACGCGTCCGCCGCGTCCGCAAGATCGTCGGCGCGGCGACGTTGTCGGCGGCGGCGGCAGCGGCGGCGCTCCTCATCTTCCACAGCCTGGAACGCGGCCTGCCTGCGCCGAGTCTGCGCCTTGACGATATCGCGCCACTTGTGATCAGGCGCGAACAACCACGAGCCGTGAGGGCACTCATGCCATGTCCAGCGATAGGTCACCGTCACGAGTCTTGCGGCCAGTCTCAGCAGCTCTGCCGGCAGCGGCATGGGCGCTCCGTTGTCCGCACGCTTGGCACAGCAGAGTAGGACGAGCCGCGCGCGAATCGTGCTGTCATCGACCTCCACGACCGCGCGCTCGGCCACCGGGCAGCATGAAATGCCCATAGCCGTTAGTTCCTTGGGGTTGAGGGCGCGACGAGAGCTGTGATCGATCACAGCTATAGGATACCAGGGGGCCTGTGACGCTCAAGCATCCGCGGCCGCAGGCGCTGCCAAGCACCTCCGCCTCACCTACCAGGCCTCTGTCGCCTCGTCATGTTCGCGGCTCGCTCCCTCCTCCGTCGGACCGTCGGCTCGCTCCCGCGTGCGGCGATTACCGCCGCCGCGACCGTCACTGCCGGCTCGGCGCTCGTCACCGCCGCTTACTGCGAGCCGTACCAGCCGCCCAACCGGACCACTGCCGAGTGGAAGAAGACGCTTCAGGACGGCCGCCTGATGATGGGCTGTGCGAGCAACACGAGCTCGACGCTGTGCGCCGAGCTGATCGCCGCGCAGGGCTTCGACTTCGTCCTGATCGACGCGCAGCACAGCGCCGTCGACCCGGAGAAGCTGCGGTGCATGATCCAGGCGGTGCACGCCGGCGGCTCCAAGGCGTTCGTGCGCGTCGGCGGCCACCTCGACCGCATCGGCATCCAGCAGTCGCTCGACCTGGGCGCCGACGGCATCCTCGTACCGTGCGTCAACACTGCCGAGGACGTCGCGCTTGCGGTCTCCTGCGCCAAGTATCCGGTGCATGGACCCGGCAGCGCCGGCGGCACGAGGTCGGTGTACCTCAACCTGCGACCGCAGTTCCCCGGCGGCGTGGTGCCGCTCTTCAAGTACGTCAACGAGCAGGCGAACAAGGAGAGCATCGTGATGGTGCAGATCGAGACCAACGACGCGCTCGAGAATGTCGAGCAGATCTGCGCCGTTCCCGGCCTCGACGTGGCATTCATCGGCCCGGGCGATCTCGCCACCTCGATGGGCCTCGTGCGCGAGCTCGGCATGCCCGCGTGCTGGGGCCACCCGCGCTTTGCCGCCGCCAAGGAGCGCATCGCCGCGGCGTGCAAGAGCAGCGGCGTCGTCGCCGGCATCTGGAACGGGACGGACACCAACGGCCTCAAGGCGGCGGCGGCGCAGGGCTTCCGGTTCATGGTGGTGGACGCCGACATCCTCGCAATGTCGAGCGGCCTCTCGGCGGGCCTCGCCGAGAAGGTCAAGGCGCGCGAGGAGCTCGGCTGCGCTTGAGCCAGTGCTTTGGGATTTATGAGAAAGAATGAGTAGTTTCTCTACGTGAGTGGAATGTGCACTACCTCTTTCGCCCACGAATTTTCAGGCCCTGCGTCCGCTCTGCAGCCGCGGTCCTCGGATCTGGGCGCTCCTCCTCGATCCACCTGACCAGTCTGACGAGGCGTGGAGTCGCATCGCCGCTCGTCTCGGGGGGAGGCGCGGTCCGCATCGCGGGCAGCAGGCCTGCAAAGGCCTCGCTCGCTTCGAAGCGCAGGCGCTGGCTGCCGGGCTGCGATCTGGCGGCGCGGCACCGCTTGCGCAGGAGCTTGTCGGAGCTGACGACCAGGATGTCGCGCTGGCCGTTGGCAAATAGCCAGCTCACGTCGCGCACGATGGTATCGTCGGCCCGCCAGCGGCCGGACGTCGTCACCACGACACCGGGACTCAGGAAGGCGGCGTTGCAATCGCTGCCACCGTCGACAGCCAGGATCACTGCCGTGGACACGGTCTCTGTGCTGCCCCATTGAGCGACGCTGCGCTGAAATCCCGTGCGCGAAGGCCACGACAGCGCTGCTCTCACGTTGTCTGCGTCCACGATTACCACCCGTGGTGCGCTGTCGCTGTCAAAGTCGGCCACGCTGTCGACCTCGGCCACACTGTCGACCTCGGCCACGCTGTCGACCTCGGCCACGCTGTCGACCTCGGCCGGTTCGTCAGCTTCACCACTGCTGTCACTCCTGCGACGCCTCGAGAGCAGGAGCAGCGCAAGGATGGCTACAGCCGTGACACAGCTCGCGACTAGCTCGACTGGCAGCCTGGCCATCCAGTCCTGCTTCCGCAGTGACGTTCGGCGCTGGCTGAGTTTGCTCAGTCTGCATGCTTCATGCAGCGCAGCTTAAACAAGTTAAACCGAATGTATTCCTTTCGCCTCAATAGCCTCAAATAAGTAATCTTACTTACTTAGTTCTCGAACGGCGAGC
>Ga0209713_10002251_pt1 | contig 11938 bp, 6 predicted proteins | sample ArcOceMetagenome_3_FD_187444 | JGI IMG/M metagenome (GOLD analysis project Ga0209713, IMG submission 187444) | Marine eukaryotic phytoplankton communities from Arctic Ocean - Arctic Ocean- Svalbard ARC20M Metagenome (SPAdes) (version 2) | ecosystem: Environmental > Aquatic > Marine > Oceanic...
TTACTTGAGCTTTCTCACCCACCCTTCAACTGGCCGCTGGATAGAGACGTCGATCGTGGAACGCCGTGGTTCATTGATCACTAATCAGATAGCGTGACGTGGATCATTTCCGCCTCGGCTTTAGCACTATGGTGAAAGCACCGCAAGCGGCAGCAAGAACGAATTTCAGAGACTTTTTGGAGCTGCAAGCACGCGCCCGGCTGGCTAAGGCCATGGCCTCCTCGTCGGCACCGGACGACCTCACCAAGCTGCCGCAGCTGAGCGAGGACACCGTCATCGAGGCGCTCAAGACGCGGCTGCTGGCCGACACCATCTACACGTCGGTCAACGCGATGGTGGTCGCCGTCAACCCGTGCAAGCTGATCGACGGCCTGTACTCGGAGGAGACGCTGCGCCGCTACCTCGTCTCCGACCCGAACCTGCCGCCCCACGTCTACCTCACCGCCGCCCGCGTCCACCGCGGCGTGCTCGCGGGCCGCTCGCAGTCGGTCGTGATCAGCGGCGAGTCGGGCGCCGGCAAGACGGAGAGCTTCAAGCGCGTCATCCAGTACATCTCGCTGGCGTGCTCGCCGGGGCACCAGGCGCCCAAGGCGACGCAGGGCTCGAAGAGCGTCGAGCAGCTGCTCGTCGACACGGTGCCGATCCTCGAGTCGTTTGGCAACGCGTCGACCGTGCACAACCCGAACTCGAGCCGCTTCGGCAAGTTTGTGATGCTGCACTTCTCGCAGGGCAGCCAGCTGCAGGGCGTGAGCGTCAAGACGTACCTGCTCGAGAAGACGCGCTGCGTCGTGCCCGGCCCGAACGAGCGCTCCTTCCACATCTTCTACGAGATGCTGCGCGGCGCGGGCGACGCCGCCCTGCAGCCGCTCTCGCTCGCGCCGCTGCCCGCGACGCGCTTCCTGCCGCCCGCCTCGTTCGAGCTGCCCGTGCCGAAGGACGACAGCAGGGACCTGGGCGTGCTCACGACGGCGATGGCCGCCGCCGACATGCCCAAGACCGACATCGACGAGCTCTTCAAGACGGTCGCGGCGATCGTGCACCTCGGCTCGGTCGCGTTCGCCAAGGTCGGCGACCGCACGGCGGTGACGGCCGACGGCGAGACGGGGCTGGCGCGCGTGGCGGGGCTGCTGGGCGTCGACGGGAAGGCGCTGCGGTTCGCGCTGTGCGCCAAGAACATCAAGGCGGGCGCCGAGTGGATCGAGACGCCCAACTCGATCTCGGTGGCCGACGGGCTGTGCGAGGGCCTCGCCAAGGCGCTCTACGCGCGCCTCTTCGACTACCTCGTCTCGCAGGTCAACCGCGTGCTCGCCGCCAACCAGGACGGCGGCGCCGCCGCCGCCTTTGACGACTCGGCGTCGCACTACGTCGGCGTGCTCGACATCTTCGGCTTCGAGATCTTCGAGGTCAACTCGCTCGAGCAGCTCTGCATCAACTTTGCCAACGAGAAGCTGCAGGGGATCTTCAACCACGTGATGATCCTGACGGCCAAGGAGGAGTACGCGCGCGAGGGCGTCGAGAGCACGAGCCTCGACTTCGACGGCCTCGACAACGTCAAGGGCCGCGCGCTGATCGAGGCGAAGAACGTCGGCTTCTTCGCCATCCTGGAGGAGGAGTGCCAGGTGCCCAAGGGCTCCGACGGCGGCCTCGTGTCCAAGTTCTTCGACGCGGCGGGCAGGAAGCACCCCAACCTGCGCCGGCCGCCCAAGGTGAAGCTCGGCTTCGCCATCAAGCACTACGCGGGCGACGTCGTGTACGACGGCGACGGCTTCGTCGACAAGAACAAGGACCGCTGCCCCGAGGACCTGGTCGTGCTGCTGCGCTCGTCGTCTCGCGAGTTCGTCACGATGCTCATGGGCGGCGGCGGCGGCGGCGGGATGGGCGGCGGGATGGGCGGCGGCGGCGCCAAGGGCGGCGGCGCCAAGGGCAAGGCGGGGCGCGGCGCCAAGTTCATGGGCGTCGTCGCCAAGTTCCAGTCGCAGCTCGCGGAGCTCGCCGGCCACCTCTCGTCGTCGGACTGCTTCTTCATCCGCTGCATCAAACCCAACGCGCAGCTGCAGCCGAGGGTCTTCAACCGCGACAAGGTGCAGGCGCAGCTGCAGTGCTGCGCCGTGATGGAGACGTGCCACATCTTCGCCGCCGGCTTCCCCGACCGCGTGGCGTTCGCCGACTGCGTGCGCGTCTTCCGCGTCGCCATCTTCGGGCTGCAGCCAAAGCAGCGCATGCCGAGCCCCAAGGCGATCCTCGGCCAGGGCGACGCCAAGGCACGCGACGCGTGCAGGGCGCTGATGGGCGCCATCGGCATCGACAGCGGCCGCTGGCAGCTCGGCAAGACCAAGCTCTTCCTCAAGACGGGCACGCTCGTCGAGCTCGAGCACCTGCGCTCGCTCGGCCAGTACCGCGCCGCCACGCACATCGAGGCGGCGGCGCGCGGCGCGCAGGCGCGGCGCGAGGCCGCCGAGCGCCGCGCCGCCAAGAAGGCGGCGGCCGACGCGGCGGCCAAGGCCGAGCGCGACAGGGAGGCGGCCAAGAACAGGCCGCCGCCGCCGCCGCCGCCCGCCAAGGCGACGAGCACGTGGAAGAAGCTCTCGCTGACTGTCGGCGCGGCGAGCGCCGTGACGCACCACTCGGACGGCACGCCGCGCAAGAGCGGCGGGCTCTTCCGCAAGGTCTCCTTCGAGCGCAAGAAGAAGGCCGAGGCGCCGGCGTCGCTGTCGCTGTCGCTCCCAAAGGAGGAGGAGGACGACCCGACCGCGCTCAGGGTTGGCATGGAGCGCTGGCACGTGACCGACACGGGCAAGGTGCGCCAGACGGTCGTCAAGCACGTCGCGGCGGCCGAGACGCCCGGCGGGCCGCGCTTCGTGATGGTCGCGTACATCCGCGGCGGCAACGCGCCGTTTGTGACCAAGGAGTCGCGGCTCTTCACGGTGCCGCCGAGCGAGGCGCAGATCGACGCGCTCAAGGCGGAGGCGGAGGCGGAGAAGGCGGCGATGACGGCGCGCGCGGCGGCGGCGACGAAGAGCCCGGACGAGCTCGAGCAGGAGAAGGCCGACCGCGCCAAGAAGCGGCGCGACGAGAACCTGCGGCTGCTCAAGGAACAGATGAGCCGCAACTGGACGCTGTGGCACCCGGCGTGCCGCCCCGCCGGCGCCCACCCCGTGCTCGAGCCGCTGAAGGGCTTCGAGGACGAGCCGCGCGACGTCCTCGAGTATGCGCACTACCTCGGGATGCTCTTCCCCGAGGACAACCGCTTCCTGTGGATCGCCGAGCAGGGCTGGTTCGCCGACGTGCCCGAGGGGTGGGAGATGCGCAAGGACCCCGAGGGGCTCGTCTACTTCTACGAGGAGGCGACCGGCCTCGCGTCGCGCCAGTCGCCCGTCGACGACAGCTACCGCTCGATGTACTACTCGCAAAAGTACTCGGAGGTCGAGAACGGCGCGTACGTGACGCAGCTGCTCTCGTGCGTCGAGAGCCGCGGCCTCACCGACTGCATCAAGAACCTCGGCGCCAAGGAGCTGCTCAAGGCCGTCGAGGCCTTCGCCAAGTTCGACCCGGAGCGCACGGGCGTCATCTCGAAGGCCAACTTCATCGCGCGGATGAAGGAGCTCGGCGGCAAGACGGGCAAGGCCTACTCGCAGACGCGGCTGCAGGCGATGTTCGAGGGGGCCGACCTGACCGACACGGGCGAGGTCGACTTCAACGAGTTTGTGCTGATGCAGCAGAAGAAGGACAAGAAGGAGGGCAAGGGGCACAAGCACTCGAGGCACGGCTCCGTCGCCGTCGGCTCGCACGGCTCGGGCCTGCCGACGGACGACCTGCACGACCGACACGACCGGATGCACGACGACGACGGTCACCCGCAGATGGTGACGCCGCAGAAGAAGGGCGGCGGCGGCGGCGGCGGCGGCGGCGGCGGCGGCGGCGGCGGCGGCGGCGGCTCCTGCAGCAGCCAGCCGAGGGAGCCGTCCAGGGACGCCAAGTTCCCCGATGAGCTGCCCGGCGCGGCGGGCGCCAACCAGGCGGCGGCCATGGGCGGCATGGGGATGGCGGCGGGCGGCATGGCGGGCTCGCCGATGATGATGGGCGGCATGGGCGGCATGGGCGGCATGGCGGGGCCCAACGCGGCGGGGCTGATGGCGGCGGGCCCCAACGGCGGCATGATGGTCTTCGACCCGGCGATGCAGGCGATGCAGGCGATGGCGGCGATGCAGCAGGCGCAGCAGGCGCAGAGCGCCAACGAGCAGCTCGCGCAGCAGCTGCAGATGGTGAGCCAGCAGCAGCAGATGCTGATGGGGCAGATGAACGGGATGGCGCTCATGCCCGCCTTCCAGGGCTCGATCACGCAGCAGCAGATGTTCGGCCAGTTCTCGATGCTGCAGCAGCAGCAGCAGCAGCTGATGGCGCAGCAGGCGCAGGGCGCGCAGCAGCTCGCCATGGCGCAGGCGCAGCAGCAGCAGCTCTCGCGCATGGCCGGCGGCATCGGCCGGGGCGGCGGCGGCGCGGCGAGCCGCGCGCAGACGCGCAAGGGCTCGGGCGGCGGCTCGTCGTCGGGGCCGTACCAGAACGGCGCGCTCGACGAGGCGTACAACAGCATGGTCCACAAGCAGGCGGAGAGCGTGCGCGCGCAGACGCGCAAGGGCTCGAACAGCTCGCAGGGGTCGAACTCTCACGAGGTGATGGGCGGCGAGCTCGACGCGATGAAGGTGATGGGCGGCATGGCGCTCGGCGCGGTGCGCGAGGCGACGCGCAGCGTGGTGGGCGGCCATGGCCGCTCGAACAGCGGCAAGCTGCGCGGCAACGCGCCCGCGCCCGCCATCCCCGAGGCGAGCTTTGGCGGCGTCGAGCCGAGCGCCAGCAGCATCGGGAGCGTCGAGCCGAGGATGACTCAGGGCGGCACCGCCAAACCCAAGAAAAAGGGCATGTTCGGTCGAAAGAAGTGAGTTGTACCTTCAGAGTTTTACTGCGCCGTTGTTCAGCACGCGAAGAAATATGCGACCGTCGTATTTTCACATCGGTACCTCAACACATGAAGTTGTGGGTGTGATGCGACCTCCGCTTTAGTGTTTAGACTTTATTGAAAGGCTGCCGATGTTGAGGCTATTGAGGCGCCGCGTTTGCCGGCTACTTTAGTACCAAAGTTGAATCGTTGAGCTGATTGCGTGTCGTTGCGCGATGTTGAAACTCTGCTGCGCCTCTCCGCGCAAGAAGGGAGGCGCGAAGCTCACCAAGCTTCCGTCGGACGAGCCGTCGCAATCATCGCGATCCCGGCGCCAGTCAGTCAACTCTGTGCCGCTGACCGCTGTCCTCTATCGCAAGGAGGGCCGCTACTATCACAGACACACGTTTAACCTGACGGATGGCAAGGTCTCCTTCACGGACACCAAGTCCGGCCTGTTCCACGAGAGCCTGGTGCTGGCTACCGCCGTTGAGAACGAGTACAGGTACGAGTTCATCATCAGAACCACGGACAAGGAGCACGCCGACTGGCACATGCGCGCCGAGAGCGAGGCGGTCTGGCGGCAGTGGGTCTCGTACGTCGACGCGGACGGCGCCGAGGAGGCGTCCGAGATCCGGCTGAGGAGCCCCACCTTCAACCAGGCCAAGATGGGCAAGAGCGAGCACGTCCTGTCACAGTCCATCTGACTTCTGTGTTCTGAGCGCACGCACCCCGAGAGGCCGGAACTGGCGAATCTCACAAACCACCGATTTAGTTGACCTGTGCGCCGTGCTATGACGCTGACGCTAATACACACTACTCAAGACTAGAGCTGACAATTCATCGAACGTCGATCAAGTCAATGGATGCGAGGCGTGAGGGCAGCACGCGAGCGGGCGCACCTCGATGCGAGCCGAGAGTGCGTCGTGCGCCGTGCAGGCGAACGACAGGTGCAGCCCAAACGAGGCAGGCGCGTCGCGAGACGCTGGACCACCCGTCGCCGCACCCGCACCAGCACCAGCACCAGCACCAGCACCAGCACCAGCACCAGCACCACCCGCCGTCACCGCGCCCGCCGTCAGCGACCGAGCCCACCTCCGCTCGTCGGCGGTGGCGAGACGAGCCTCGCCGGCGCGCAGCCCGCCGAGCGTCGCCGCGCCGTACGCGAGCCGCCGCAGGTTGAGCACCGGGTGGCCGCAGTGCGCCAGCATCCGACGCACCATCCGGTGCCGCCCCTCGCGCACCACCACCCGCACGCGCGTCAGCGGCTGCGCACCGCCGCCGCCGCCGTCGTCCATCATCGCCGCCGCCGCCGCCGCCGTGGGCAGGAACGGGCCCTCCCCGTCGTCGCGCCGATCATCGCCGTCGCAGCTGGCATGCTCGTAGCTCTTGCCCGGTGCGAGCAGATCTGCCTCGAGCAGATCCGCCTCGTAGCGCACGCCCGGTCCGAAGCGCACCGCATCGACGCCCACGCGCAGCCGTTCTCTCAGCGCCTCCTCACACACGCGCCCGCGCACGACGCACTCGTATTCACGTGGCACCGCCGTGGCCGGGTCGAGCAACGCGCGCGTGAGGCGGCCGTCGGTCGTGAAGAGAAGCAGGCCGCACGAGTGGCAGTCCAGCCGGCCGACCGGGTGGATGCCGGACCGGGAGAGCTCGGGCGCGCTCGCGCTGCGGTAGTCGTCGCGGCCGAGCTCGTCTCGCGCGGTGCAGAGCACACCGCAAGGCTTGCACCATACCACGAGGTGGGGCGAGGCATCGTCGGAGGCCTCGACAACGCCAGAGGCCCCGCCGGTGCCAGCCGGCAGCAGCCGCACCTCGAAATCGGCCGCAATCCGACGGGAGAGCGAGGCCTCGACGGCACCGTTGACCAAGACGCGGCCGCTCCTGAGGAGGGCGCGGGCGGCGCTCGTGCTTTTGCAGAGACCGTGCTGGACGAGATAGTAGCCCAGCGTCGGCCGTGGATTCGGGTTGAGCGCCATCGGCCGCGGTGGTTAGGATCGTGCTGCCAGCACGACGCTTTCGCCCAAACTCGCGGGCACGCCGACGACGCCATATTATGACGCCCGCCACGAGCCTCTTCTCCTTCGAGCGCAATCTCACCGTCGCCGTCGGGCCCTCGCCGCGCCTGGTGTCCGAGGGCTCGCTCCGCTGGCCTCACGGCGAGAGCGCCTCGCTCGCCCTCGTGCCCTCGCTGCTCTCCGTGGACGAGGTCGAGACGGTCCTGCGCCATGTCACGAGCGCGGCGCTCGACACGGACGCCGACACCGTCGACGAGATGGCGACGTACGAGCTGTACCTCACCAACCAGAACGCTCGTCGACGCGAGCCCTCGAACGTGGCGGCGGCGCGGGCGCCGCTCCGGAACGCTCTCAACGCCTTCCTGTCCCCCATCATCGAGGAGCGCATCACGCCGTTCGTGGCGCAGCGCTTCGCGGCGGCGTTCGGCGCCGCGGGCTCACCCACCGCGTGCACACCGTGCTTCTCGCTCGTGCGCCGCTACCGGCCCAGCGAGCGGCGGACGCACGCGGCGCATTTCGACGTGCAGGCGCTCGCGACGGTCGTCGTGAGCCTCTCGACCGCCGGCGTCGACTTCCCGGCGCGATCCGGGCTGTACGTGAGCACGGGCGGCGCCGACCGGCGGTACGTGAGCCTACGCGCGGGCGACGCGGTGGTCCACCAGAGTGACCTGCTGCACGGCGTCGACATCGGTGACGCCGACGCCGACGCCGACGCCGGCGCCGACGCCGACGCCGACGCCGATGCCGAGGCGGGCACCGAGGCGGGCGCCGAGGCGGGCGCGGCGGGCGCCGACGCCGCGGACGACGCGTGGGAGCGCTGGTCGCTGATCCTGTGGTACAAGGACTCGCCGACGTGCGAGGAGCGCGGCCACCTGTGGAATGCCGAGGCGGCGGCGCGCGGCGACTCGCCGGTGGCGGCCTTCCTCCACGCGCTCCGCGTCCACCTGGATCCGGCGCTGCACGCAAACACAAACGCGGCGGCGGTCCGGAAGGCGCGCTGGATGCGCAAGGCGGCCGACGGCGGCTTCGGCAAGGCGATGAACGAGCTGGGGATGGCGTACGGCGGCGGCCTGGGCGTGCCGCGCTCGGCCGCGAGCGCCGCGCGGTGGTTCCGTCGCGCGCTCGACGAGGCCGACGAGCCCGACGCCGCCTTCAACCTCGGACAGCTCATCCTCGAGCGCGCGACGGCGCTCGAGGAGCGCGCCGCCCGCGGGCCGAAGGTGGTGTATGAGCGGGTCGGAAGCGGCGGCGGCGGGAAGGGCGGCGGCGGCGGCGGCGGACAGGGCGGCGGACAGGGCGGCAGTGGCGGCGATGGGCAGGGCGGCGCCTGGAAGGCCGCGGATCTGACGGAGGGCGACGCCGATCCCGACGAGGAGGCGGACGAGGAGGAGCTGATGGCGCAGCTCTTCTCGGACGAGGTGTCCGACCCGTCGGGCGCGGCGGTGCGCCTCTTCGAGCGCGCGGCGGCGGCGGGCGCCGGCCCGTGGTGGTTCAACCTCGGCGTGGCCTCGCTGAGGGGCGTCGGCGGGCGCGCGCGCGACGAGGCCGAGGCGGCGCGCTGCTTCCTGCGCGCAGGCACCGCGCAGGGCCTCTACCAGGCGGCGCGGCTCTACGGCGAGCTGGAGGGCGAGCGCGCGCGGTCGAGGCGCTGGATGCGCCGCGCCGCCAACGCCGGCTCGGAGCCCGCGACCAAGGTGATCGGCACGTGGGAGCGGCACGAGCGCGCGCGCGAGATGCTGCGGCAGTGGGAGGAGGAGGCCGCGCGCAACGGCAAGGGCAAGGAGGAGTTGTGACTTTCGTGTGCTTCCTTTATTGACTTTTGTACGTTTAGATACTTAGATCGTCAACTTACAAAAAACGCATCACTCGTGCCAGGTCCGGTTCACGATCTCGGCCACGCGATGCTTCTGGGGCGTGCCCCCCGCAAGCGCAAGCTCCTTGAGCTCGTCGATCTTGCCCTGCATGAAGTCGATGAAGCGGTGCTGCTGCGATACGAGCTTGTCGGCATCCTCCTCCCCCTCCGCGGCCTCTTTCTTCACCTTGATCAGCTTGTCTGACAGCTGGGCCGTCATGGACGTGCCGCCTCGGTTGCTGCTGCTGCTGCTGCTGCCTGCGGCGGTGGTCTCCGACGTGGTCACCAGGCTGAAGGCGCCACCTGCCTCGACGTCGACGCCCTCCACGCGGCGGCGTTTGCCGCTGCGCCACTCGCGGAGCTCCTGGAGCTGGAGCTCCAGGCTCATATCCACAAGCGCAGGTGCCGCGGATGCGTTGCTCTCTTCCTCAGCCTGCTCGCTGGCCTCCTCGCCTTTTGGCGCGACCACGATGGCAGTGCGCCGCTGCCGCCCTTCCTCCTTCGCCGCCGACCTCGCCGCCCGGATCTGCGCCCGCTTCGCCATGCGCTCCTCGCGGGCATCGCGCTCAATCTCGCGGCACAGGCTCGCGTACCGCTCCCACGTGTCGCGCTCCGACACGTAGCTCTTGGCCCACAGCTTCTTGCCTGCTTGCTGATCAAGGTGCAAGCAGCTCAGCTGCTTGCACTTCGCCTGCTTGTAGTCCTCGTACACGGCGTTGATCCTCGCAAGTAGCTCCTCTGCAGAGGCCTCCGGCAGTGTCGGGTACCACATCACGCTGCGCAGATTGAGCTCCTCCTCCTGCTTGTCGATATAGTAGTGCACGGTGTGCTTACCGGTCAACTCGTCATAGCCGAGCACCTTGGCCGTGTAGCATTCATAGTCGTCGGGCCAGTAGATGTCTATCTCGGCGGGCACTCCGTTGCGTGCATCCCGCAGCGCGTCGTCTGCCTCCGCGCGCCGGTCCGTACCGAGCGTCACGCCGTCAACGACCAGGTCTGTGTCATCGTCGTCGTCAGCCTCCTCGTCCTCGCCGTTGGCCGTCAGCTCCCGCTTCTCGCCGTCTTGCACAGTGGAGTCATCCGACAGTGCCTCAGCGCTGCCGTCGTCATCCACTTCGGCCTCCTCGACTGGAGCGGCCATGAGTGCAGTGCTTTGAGTCCACCCGCTCGGACACCGTTCGCCACTCTTGTAGTCGCGCAAAAATTGCTGAACCTGGTCAAGCTCCGGGTCCTCCACTCTCCACTCCCAAGGACCGCTGCGTTTCTGCAAGCCAGCCTGCTGGCACTTGTACGCAAGCAGATGCCGCTCTGCCACAGGCCCTTTGCCGCGGCTCTTACCACTGGGCTTCATGCGTTCTTGTGCCATGAGATCTTTCAGTGTGACCTTTGGCTCAAACCGCAGCGCAATCTCTGTGTACTTACTCATGGATCGCTCTCGTTCTTTGACGTTACAGGGAGTGGTGTTCTGTGTGGTGGTATGCTCCCATCGCATGCCCAGTCAAAAAAGAATCGTAATGGAAGCAGACACGCTACTATCTCTCTCTGCGATTCCGAGCCGGTCAGTCCAAGCCAAAGTCCACGCTTCTCGAGACAGGCTTGGCTCTTGTGCGCGACGCCGCGCTCCCAACCTCTGATCCAGCCGTCATCGCTTTGGCCATCCTGGCCGCCGACTCAGCTACCTTTTGCTCGGCGACCGTCGGCAGGTCAAAGTCATGCGCGGACAGCTCGGCCCGCTTCGTCTGTTGCTGGGAGCGAGCGCGGGCTGAACTCTCGTCGGTGCCCTTCACCTGTCTGCTCAGCCGGTATCGAGCGGCGGCCTGCTCGGCGTGCTCCTGCGTGAACGCGACCGCCAATTCGTCCGATGATGCGCGCGTCCCTCGCTCCTCATTGGCCTCGACAGGTGCGGCTGCGCTGTCATCCGCCACGGCCGAATCGCCGCGCCTGGCCTCCGCAGCTTCGTGTGCCTCGGGCAAGAACGTGACAACGCTCTGATCGTCATCGTTGTCCGCCTCGCGCAAGATCCGCAGGTCCTCAGCAGGCAGGAATGTGACTTCGGTCTCGTTGTCGGAAAGGTCGACGTCCATCGACGCCGGCGGCGGGTCGGCTAGTCGCTCCAGCTCGTGGTCGGTATTCGTTGATATCGGAGATGGAGGCTCCTTGACGCCTGCTCTGCCACCGAGGAGCTTTGCAACAAAGGCGATGACCATGCCTCCGACCAGGACCACGGCCATGCTGTTCGCCCAATGGCCTTGGGCAGCCCGCGCATCCGCATCCGAGGACGGTTGCAGCGCGCTCGAGTTGGATGGCAAGTCGGAGGCGCAGAGCGACTGGTTGCCAGACCGGCAGCCCACGTCCATCCATTGGCATAGCCGTGGCTCTCCGTGGATGGTCGTGGAGTATGCTGCCGTGCAAGCGGCCATCGTGTCCAGGGAGCTGCACCACCGTGGTGGGTTGAGCGACCGAGTGTCGCTTCGAGAGCCGCGATGCACACAGCGCGGCACGCCCATGCTTAGGGGAGTGCTCGTGCTCGGTCGTCGACCTCTTTCGCCTGCAGGCGAGTATGCAGCCACAGAGACGAGTGCGCGGCGCGGCGGGCTGAACTTTGGGACGAGGGGATACAGTACTAGATCCGGAAGAATCGCCACCAAAGGCACCACGTTTACCCTGTAGAGAAGACCGCAATGCTTCAAACTCTCTCAAATATGGGTCTCGCTGCAATGCGTCCAGGAGCTGTAAAAGCTGTCTTGCATCTCGTAAGTCGCTTGCCGTTCCGCGTCGGCTTGCCCGGACGGCACGGTCCGAAGAGGCGACGTCAGTCCCGCATGGACGAGGGGCCGTGAGTGACACACGTAGCCACGGCTACACGCGGCCACCTGCATCGTTGAGCGATGAACTGAGCGGATTGAGCACCTCGCTGGGGCTCTCCGCAAGTCCACCAACGGCATTTGCGACCAGAGCTGCCGTGGTCATGGAGTGGCAAGGTATGAGCACCTCAATTGCGACCCGGGGCGAGCGTTTTTGATCTCTCGGTGAGTACCTTCCCTCCTGCCACTTTTGAGAGCCCGGGCCCCCTGCGTAGAAAACAAAAACAAAACACTTTTCTGCCTCTTGAGGGCCCCGGGGGCCCCGATC
>Ga0209713_10002252_pt1 | contig 11938 bp, 9 predicted proteins | sample ArcOceMetagenome_3_FD_187444 | JGI IMG/M metagenome (GOLD analysis project Ga0209713, IMG submission 187444) | Marine eukaryotic phytoplankton communities from Arctic Ocean - Arctic Ocean- Svalbard ARC20M Metagenome (SPAdes) (version 2) | ecosystem: Environmental > Aquatic > Marine > Oceanic...
CTAACTAAAGCAAAAATAAACCAAGAAAATATCTGGTCTCAAACAAGCACGTACCTTATGAAAGTTGTAATAAAGAAAGGTGCAAATGTAGAGGGACATAAATGTTTCCTATTGGTACTTTTGCAAGCTGTCAGTTTTAATAAAATTCAAGAGAAAGCTCCCTTGAATTTTATTAAAAAACTAAAAATTACCATGCTGAATAAGATGACTCACTGATACATGCATACCTTCTAAAAAAACTTCTGGGAAAAGACCCATCCACAGTACACCGATCACAAACGGAACGAATAGAGCAATTTCTCGTCTATTTAAGTCAGCATAAGCTGATAGAATATGATACTTTCCATTCCCAAAAGCAACACGGTTATAAAGCCACATAGAATAAGCAGTACCAAAAATCATTCCTGAAGCAGCGATACAACCAACAAAAGGGTTAGTCTGAAAAGCTCCTGCTAGAATAAGGAATTCTCCAATAAAACTACTAGTCCCTGGTAGACTAATATTTCCTAATGTGAAAAAAAGGAAAAGAAGTGAAAAGATAGGCATTGTCTGTACACAACCTCCGTAATATTTAACAAGTCGAGTATGGGTTCGTTCATAAAGAACACCGACACATAAGAAAAGCGCAGAAGAAACCAAACCATGACTAAGCATTAAAAGAATACTCCCCTCAATCCCTTGGAGATTTAAGCTAAACATTCCTAAAGTAACATAGTTCATATGGGCTACTGATGAATAAGCAATAATCTTTTTTAAATCAACCTGTCGTAAAGTAGTTAAGGAAGCGTAAACAATAGCAATAACACTCATAGTATAGATTAATGGGGTAAAGAAAAGTGTGGCTTCAGGAAACATCGGAATCGAGAAACGTAAGAAACCATAAGTACCTAATTTTAAAAGAACTCCAGCTAAAATAACAGAACCAGCAGTAGGTGCTTCTACGTGAGCTTCAGGTAACCAAATATGAACTGGTACCATGGGTACTTTTACAGCGAAAGAGGCAAAGAAAGCTAACCATAGAAGAAGCTGTCTCTTTTCACTAAATGATGTAGTTAAAAGAATTTGATAATCTGTAGTTCCTGCTTGAAAATAGATAAGTAAAATTGCAAGTAACATAAGTACAGAACCAAACAATGTATATAAAAAGAACTGAAAGGCTGCTCGAATCTTTCGTTCACGTGATCCCCAAATCCCAATAACAAAAAACATTGGAATTAAAACACTTTCGAAGAAAACGTAAAACAAGAGCAAATCTAACATTACGAAAACTGCTAACATAAAAGATTCTAAAATTAAAAAAGCAATACAATATTCCTTGACTAAATGTTGAATACTAGTCCACCCTACAAGAAGACAGGCAGGAACTAAAAAAGTAGTTAATACAATAAAATAGATTGAAATACCATCAACCCCTATTCCAAACTGTATATTTGCAAAAGGTAACCATGGAAAGCTTTCAAAAAATTGAAAATAGGGTGTACTATTATCAAAGCGTACCCACAATAAAAGGGAAAGAATGAAATTCAAACACGAGGCTGAAAGAGCCAAAAGTTTGGCTAAACGTACCTCAGAAGCCGGTAAAAACATAAGTACTATAGCTGTTAGGACTGGGATAAAAAGAATCCAGGTTAATAAAGAAAAATCCATCATTATTTTTTTAATTTTTTTTAATTAAGTTTCTGTTGAAAAACGAAGGCCAGTAAGCTAGTTGATCTAAATATTTTCGCAATGCAAATAATTTAGACCTAATAATTGACAACCATTTTTTTTATTTTTGTTTTATTAAGTAAAAATAAAAATATTACTTTCGCCACCATCGCATACGGGCTGAACCTCGGTTTTGTTCTACTTTACGGTGTAGAGCTTGACGCTTACGAACCCCTAAAGACTCGTTCCCTAAAGCTTCCATAATCTCTTTAGCTAAGTGATAAGAAAACGCTTGCTTTGGAGATCGTTTTTTTTTTGCGTTAGCGCCTTCTAGAAGCCAACGGAAAGCTAAAGCCTGTTTACGGTGAATACGCAATATGGCAGGGACTTCTTGAACACGACCTCTTTTACGTACACCACGCAAATGGAAACTAGGTTGCAGCTTTTCAATAACTTCTTGTAAAATATTGGGTGACTTTTTTAGTGAAATTCTGTTTTGAACAAGGATTTCTAAAGTATCTACCATTAGTCTATGTGCGCGAGATTTTTTTCCATCTTTCATCAAAAAATTGACAAAACGTTGAAAAAGAACATCCTGCTCAGCTAAAGAACTTGGACTTTTTTGAGGAAAATCTATCATCATAAATTTGTTTTTCAATTGTTTAAGAGAGAGTTGTTCGATTATTGCTAATCCATAGAACTAAAAAAAAATGAAACTCAGGTTTATATTTACTTATCAAGCATCTAAGGCTTGATAAATAAATATAAACTTAAGCAGTTTTCTCTTCCGGAGTAAAGAAAAGAAAAAAAACAAAACTTAAAAGAAAAACAAAATACAGCCTAGGATCTACCCAAAAAGAAAGAACAGGTGAAAGCCCCACTAGACTAATCAAGAAGGTAACACCAATAAGCATCATAAGAGCATAATGATATAAAAACCCTGATTGAAATTTACTCACTTCTTTAATCAAAGCTTGCATCCCAACAATAATACCAAAAGGCCCAACCATCTCAATAGCTCCTTTATCCAAAGCTTTAAAAGAAACGTGATAACCAAATTGCATAAAAGGCTTAGCTACAAACTCGTTATACACTTTATCAAATAGCCAACGTTTATTCAAGAATAAGTAAATTTCACGACCTAACCAGTGTGTTTTCATCTGGAATGCTTGCTGAGTAAATATTAAATTCACAAGGTAAGCTGTGATAGCCCCTCCTAAGGTTAAACCAAAAGGTAAAAGTTTAACATCCTGAGGAATCCATTCAGATTCGATAGACAATGAGTTCTGTGGTAGAATAAATAGAGCATTTCCCCAAAAAGGACTTCCAGCCCCGATCATCATATCTTTCCCGAAAAAACCTAAGAAAAGACTCCCTAGAGCTAATGGCAATAATGGAGCTCCAAGTAAGAAAGGAGCATCATGGGTTGTACGAATAGAAGATTTTAAAGCGTTAGTAGGTGCTAAAAAAGCTAGACAAATTAGACGGAAAGAATAATATGAAGTGAAAAAGACAGATAAAGCCCCTAACCAGTAAGCAAAATTTCCTGTTAGACTATATTTAGCATAAGCCATCTCTAAAATAACATCTTTAGAATAAAACCCAGTTAAAAAAGGAAAACCAGCTAGAGATAGGGAACCTATTAAAATCATTCCATAAGTATAAGGTAATAAACGACCGACTCCTCCCATTTTACGCATATCTTGCTCATCAGCCAAAGCATGAATTAAAGACCCTGCACTTAAGAATAAAAGAGCTTTAAAAAAAGCATGATTCATTAAGTGAAAGATACTTACACCATAACTTGAAATACCACAAGCAAAAACCATGTACCCTAATTGACTACAAGTAGAATAAGCAATAACTCGTTTAAGATCATTTTGTAAAATTCCAGTTGAAGCAGCTAGAAAACATGTCATAGCCCCTGTAAAAGCAATGATTGCTAAAGCTTGTGGAGCATACTCTAAAAGAGGTGAAACACGCGCCATTAAAAAAACACCGGCAGTAACTAGAGTAGCTGCATGAATAAGAGCAGAAACTGGAGTTGGTCCTTCCATGGCATCCGGAAGCCAGGTATGTAACCCTATCTGAGATGATTTACCAACAACCCCTAAAAAAAGTAAACACCCAATAAGAGTTAAACCATCTAATTGCCAATGAAAAAAACAAATAGATGAATCAGTAAGGTAAGGTACACAGGCAAAAAGAGTTGCATAATCTACGGTCTTAGTTAATTGAAAAATTCCTAAGATACCTAGAGCTAATCCAAAATCTCCAATCTTATTGACAAGCATTGCTTTTAAAGCAGCTTTATTTGCTTGTAAACGCGTTACCCAAAAATTAATTAAAAGATAAGAAGCTAAACCAATACCTTCCCAGCCTAAAAACATCTGGATAAAATTATCTGCTGTCACTAAAACTAACATAAAAAAAGTGAAAATAGATAGGTAAGACATAAAACGAGGTAAATGAGGGTCTTCTCCCATATATGAGATAGAATAAATATGAATGCAAGTACTTGCAGTTGTCACAGTAATCAACATTACAACAGACAAACTATCAAATAAAAATCCCCAAGATGCATCAAAAACTTCACAATGGAACCAAGGTGCAAATTTGATATAACAAGGACTTCCAGCAACACCTACCTCATAAAAACTAATCCATGAAAGAATAGCAGATAGACCAACGCAGGTTGAAGAGAAAACCCCAGCTCCACGGTAACCTAAATATCTTCCAAAGAACCCAGCAAAAAGACTCCCCATTAGTGGAAGAGCAAGTAAAAGTAGATACATGGTTTTTTCTTTTTCGGAGTCTAATACTAATTAGAACTCTTTATTTATTGCAAAAGTACTAGAAAATACAAAAAATTTTGTTGAATGAGTAAACAATCCTAACTGGTAAATTAAGGAATTAAGTCAAAAGAGATTAAAAGGCCAGCAACGAAAACCACGGCAGCTAAAGAAAGGGGAAGGAAAACTTTCCAACCTAAACGCATCAGCTGATCATAACGATAACGTGGAAAAGCAGCACGTACCCAAATAAAACAAAATAAGAAGAAACAAACTTTTAAACCAAACCAGAAACCCCCTGGAATCCAATAGAAAACAAAGAAATCAAAGGGAGGAAGCCATCCACCAAAAAAAAGGATAACACATAGACTACTCATTAAAATCATATTTGCATATTCTCCTAGAAAGAAAAGTGCAAAACCCATCGACGAATACTCTACATTATAACCTGCAACTAATTCTGCTTCAGCTTCTGGTAGATCAAAGGGTGCACGATTTGTTTCAGCTAAACACGAAATAAAGAACATTATAGTGCAAGGAAATAGCGGAATTACAAACCAAACAGATTGTTGGGCCATTACTATTTCAGAAAGATTTAAAGAACCTACACACAAAATGACACAAATGATTATTAAACCAAGAGAAACTTCATATGAGACCATCTGAGCGGCTGAACGTAAACAACCTAAAAAAGCGTACTTAGAATTACTAGACCATCCAGCTGTAATAATACCGTACACACCTAATGAAGATACAGCAAAAAGGTATAATAGGCCAATATTTAAGTCAGCTAAAACAACCCCTGGACTATATGGAATACTTGCCCATGCTAGTAAACTTAAAAGAAAAGTTAATACAGGAGCCATCAAGAAAATAATAGTGTTTGCACTACTTGGCAAAACAGGTTCTTTGAGTAAAAGTTTTAAACCATCACATAATGGTTGAAGAAGCCCAATGAAACCCACTACATTAGGACCTTTACGACGTTGCATTGAAGCCATTAGCTTTCGTTCTGCTAATGTTAAATAAGCAACAGATATAAGAAGTGGTACTACAATACTTAAAATTTTAAGAAGAATAAAGAGAACAGCTAACATTTTGTATTCTTTTCAAGTAGCAAAAGCATCAAAGCTTCTTGCTCAAAAATTAAAGAGGTCTTCCCCATCAGTTATTTTTTTTGTTTTTTCACTCCATATTTCGATCGTCCATGAATTCGTCCTTTCACTGGTTGAAGATCAAAAAGGCCGCGAATAATTTTATATTTTACCCCAGGTAAATCTTTCACACGGCCTCCACGAAGCATCACAATACAATGTTCTTGAAGATTATGACCTTCACCTGGAATATAGGCAATCACTTCACGTCGATTCGTTAATCGACACTTTGCTACTTTTCTTAATGCTGAATTAGGTTTTTTTGGGGTACGGGTATACACACGTAAACAAATTCCTTGGCGCTGTGGACAACCCATTAGAGCCGGTGCTTTTAGACGTTTTTTTGGGCTTGAACGCAAGCCTTTTACTAATTGATTTAAAGTTACCATTTTCAATTTTCCATTTATTTTTACTCCTCAAGTTGGAGTCGAACCAACGACCTAATGGTTAACAGCCATTCGCTCTAACCACTGAGCTATTAAGGAGTCTTTCTAATTCCATATACTTTCATAAAATGAACTAAACACTTTTATTAACAAAAAAACCTACCCTTTTTTTTACTAAAGAAGAACACAAATTCTAATGAATCACTAAAATTGGGAATTCAGCAGTTCACCTAAAGACTTTATACTAACAAAAAAACTTAATATTTTCTTAACTAAAGAAAAGCCCAAAATTCAATTCATAGTTAGAACTAGGGTAAATACAACTTTAAACACTTAACATTCAGTCCCTTTCGTCTAGTGGTCGAGGACGTCGCTTTTTCATGGCGAAAACACGGGTTCAAACCCCGTAAGGGATATAACGAAAACTTTCAAGGCACAGGAAAGAAGGGATTTGAACCCTTACTTTTGGTTTTGGAGACCAACGTTCTACCATTCAAACTACTCTCCCTCTAACTCAATTGCTCTACTAAGTTAAATAAGATAACTCCATGGGGAAGGTTACCCACATAAAAAAACTCTAGTTCTCTAATAAAAAAAAAACTTCAGATTTTTACAATGCTTAATTCAAAAAGGCAATAAAAAACTTTGGAGTATAGCCAAGTGGAAAGGCATCGGTTTTTGATACCGACATGCAAAGGTTCGAACCCTTTTACTCCAGTATGGAAACGTCCGATACTATGTGGTTTATTGTCTTAACCCAATAGGGGGCTTTGTAATAATCAAAAGCTACTGGATCCCTACCATCGGTCAGTTTCCTAGAGACCTCAGAAAGATTGAAGTCCCTGTGTGAAGAAACTCTTTGACGCCACCCCAATAATGGAGAAATTACAGAAACTCAAAGACTTAAATAGAGTCATAGATGAAAGTGATTCTGAAAATAAAAAAACGGAGCAAAAACTGATGACGATTACTAAAAAATTACCGGTAGATGTAAAACTGGTAAAAAAGATAAGCTTACTAACTTCTGAAAACTTAATAAGTCAAATAACCCTATTTGGAGAGCAATTTGCAAGCAAGAACTGTTCTCCTAAACTTTACCCGCTTATGCTGGGGCAAGGAGATGATTTAAAGATTATAGATCGTGATCATCTAACTATTCGGCTTAAGCGAATTTTTCGCCTGATTACATTGATAACAAACCCTTTTAAAAAACCTGCCGGAAAGATTTTATTAGTCTGTACAGATCCTGTTCATTATAGTATCTTGAGAAAGGCAGCCCGAATGACAAAACAACCTTACGTATGTTCTTCATGGGTTCATGGTCTACTAACGAATTGGAAACAAATCATTTCAAGAAAAGGGTTGTCGAATATTCGTTGGCTTTTGGAAAGTTCACTAAAAAAAAGAAAAAGTACGTAGGCTTGATTCATTTGAATAAACTACCAGATCTATTACTAGTAGTAAACCCTACTGAGAACATTCAGGCAATTCGTGAAGCAAAAAATATGCAAATTCCTGTGATCTCTTTCATTGATCCTGAACACCCTCAAATTGAAGAGGTTGATTATTGGATTCCTATATCATGTCGATCTTTCCATTTGATTTATTATTTTTTTAGTCTTTTTGTACTCTTACCTTGGGAGCAAAAAAGACCAAACTCTAAATCAAATAAAAAATCTTCAACTTCACCTACTAAACAATTTCAATATCTATCAAAAAAATCTTAATAAATACAAAAAGAAAAGACATATGAAAAAACTACTCATTTCAAAAGCTTGTAAACAATCAGTTAGCTTTTTATGGCATCCCAATAGATTAAATAAGAAACTAAAACTAAGTATAGCTAAAGCAAAAAAAAAACAGCTTAATTTTCAAAGAATCAAAGAGCAAACTAACAGACAAACAAATTTAAAAATTCGATTAGATCACAAACGTGAAATGAAAGCTTTATTTGGTGGGTTGCCCGAAAAACAGAGAAAAACGACCTTATTTTATGCAAAAAAGCAAACAGGAAATACACGTAATGCCTTTCTTTTAAATTTAGAGATGAGGCTAGATACATGCCTTTTCCGAATGAATTTTTTCCCTACTTTTGGAGCTGCTCGACAAGCTATTCAACATGGTTTCATATCAATTAATGGACAAAAAATCAAACAGCCAACAAAAATATTACGACCTAGTGACTTCATTCAAGTCCAAAAATCAGATAGCTGGAAAACCTCCTTCCTCAAATCTCTAAAAGACCGTAATTTACTAAAAAAAACTGCACAGCATATTGAAATCAATCCTAAATTAGCTGCTGGTATTATTCTTTACTATCCACAACAAATCTTTTACCCTTTTCAATTTACCCTGCCTGCTGGGAATCTATAAAAGAGCTTTTCTAACAGGCTAAGAAAACTCTACAAGACAGATTCTTTTCTATGAAAAAATCACAAATAGAAAAGAATACAAAATTCTTTTTTAATAGAAACAATGAATGTTTAGATAGCTCAGTTGGTTAGAGTAAAAGATTGAAAATCTTTGGGTCAGCGGTTCGAGCCCGCTTCTAAACAAAAACCCTTTACTAAGGGCCAATAGCTCAGTTGGTTAGAGCATACGCCTGATAAGCGTAAGGTGGGTAGTTCGACTCTACCTTGGCCCATCTACTTAACAAACCCATATATGACTCGTTAAGTACCATACAAGCTTTATTGGTAGCTTGCAAGGAAGCTAAGAAAACTAGTATTGCAAGCTGTTGTTGAAACAAAAAGATTATAAATTCTTTTTCTAATAGGAGGTCCTACCCCTTGATAGCTCGCAAAGAAACTAAGAAAACGTCATTGCGAGCTAATTGCAAGCTATTAAAGAACTTCCAGAGAATACTTGTCGTTTATGCCCTAATCGTAACTTTAGTCCTAGTTCTAGGTGGAGCTTTTTGGCTTCGAGACCTATTCATTCAAAAAATGGAAATCGCCCCTTCTATCGCACCGGTAATGGAGGTTGCTGACACATCTAATATGCAATCAAAAAAACAGATAGCACTAACTATTGTAGCCGTATCTGTGGTAATCATAGGGTTGGTCATAATTGGATTCTTTAACTTTAAGCCACCATCCAACCCAATACCAGCTGTTAATCTAGTAATTAGCGAAGCCGGGAACGGAGTTGATACTCTTGATAAGATCATCGAAAAGCACGTAGAGACCATTTTAAAGCAAAATTCAATTGGCTTTAACAAAATCCAAGATGCAATCAGTCAATTACGAGCGGATGCTTTTTATAAACAATCAGTTGGAACTATTGATGGTGGAAGTAATTTACCTAAGGTTTTTTCCTTTCGTAAAAGCGGTGAATAACTAATGAACTTTACTCCAAACACAATGATACACACTAAATTTCTCTAGATTGGCTCAGGTCAATTAGATATTGAATCAGATGTGAAATAAAAGCTTCATTGGTAGCTCGCAATAAAACTAAAAAAGTGTCATTGCAAGTTACTCGGGTATTGTTTCAACAAAAAGATTATAAATTCTTTTTCTAATAGGATGCCCTACTCCTTAAAAAAGGATTTTATAATCTCCTGACTCACTTAGTGATTATTCAATAAAATCAAGTCCTTTTGCAAATAAAAGAATCCCATGGTAACAAAAGATAAAATAGATGAAAACTGGAAATATCACCACCGAATGTCGCAATGACTTATCGGCAAACCTTTTTAAAATCAAGTCAGTGATAGAAGTAACCGAAGCGTTCTATAGCAGTTTTTTCTTATCAATTGACAAGAGAACTGCAAATTTTGCTAGTATTGCATTAACCCCAATGATCGTTGCCTTTATGTGTAGTGATCAGTATGCAAAAATCTCCGCGCATCTCCTCAGTAGAAGAAAGCCTTCCTTTAATAAGATGATCTTCTTATTGATTTCTGAACTATTTCCTATCAATAGTGAAAAAATCGCTTTTTCTAATACTAGTCCCGTAAGCTTTGAGTTTGTAATCGAAACCCTTAGGAAAGAAGTAATTTCTCTAGAAAAGCCCGAGTCAGGGCTGCTATCCGACAGAAGGATTTTTACTAAATTCGTCGCCGGTCTAATCCAGAAAATAGATAGATTGAGGGATTGCGGGTGTGACGAATCACTCGTAGACGAGTTTGTAGATTTACTTCTAGAAACGAATTCAATGATGTCTCCCAATAGTACGGATTTGAAACCAATAGAACACTTCTTTTTGGACTCTCAACTTCCTTGTTTTCCACTCGGTCAGAGGCGTATCTATCGGTCAAATATCAGTGGCGTCTATTTTAGTTCCGGGGATTCAGTGCCTGAAAAGGGTAGTTTCATAATCCATGCTGTATTTTTCAATAGAACTTTTGTTGATTACGGTTACGGGGAATATGAGCATTCAACGCCAAGTTGGGACAGCGTAATCACTAACTTTGGTTCTGTGAGGTCTGCGCCAATCTGGGACGAGTTTTTTAAATCGTTCACGGCTGATAGTGTAAAAGCCCATTTTGGGACTGAATTAAAAAGTATAGAATTAGAAAATCTGACAAATCCTAAGTAAATACTACATTTTTTTAGGGTGATTCAGGCTAATTTAACAAGACCTCGAATAAAGCCTTTTTTCCTTGCCTAGCTAAAATCCCTACCTAGAGACCCTAAAGCATTCAAATTATCTACTAAAAACTAGGCCTAGAGCAAGATTATGAAACTAGGCTTAGGGTAAAATCATGGATACAGTTATCATAACAATAAAATAATATCAACTAGGGTTTGGTGTTGATTCAAAAACAGAAGTTTCGACAGTACCCCTTGGAAATTGAATCAGATGTTAAATAAAAGCTTCATTGGCAGCTTGCAATACTAGTTTTCTTAGTTTCTTTGCGAGCTACCCGGGTATTGTTTCAACAAAAAGATTAAACGATTCTTTCTCCAAGAAGAAGACAAAAGCCTTACACAATAAGGATTTATAGTCTTTGACACATTTAGTTATTATTCAATTCAATATTGTTTCAACAAAAAGATCAAACGATTCTTTTTCTAATAGGATGCCCTACTCCTTAAAAAAGAAATTTATAATATCTGACACAGTTAGTTATTATTCAATAAAATCAAGTCCTTTTAACACCAAGTATAAAATAAATACTACATTTCTCTAGATTGGCTCAGGTTAATTTAACAAGACCTCGAATAAAGCCTTTCTTGCTTCCTTTTTTCTTCTCTAGGTAAAATCTTACGTAAAGACCCTAAAGCATTCAAATTACCTACTAAAAACTAGGCTTACAGCAAGATTATGAAATTAGGCCTAGGGTAATATTATGGTTGATGAAATAATGATCGAGTATTTATGATTGAGCGCAAATAGTGGTTATTATTATGATTATAGTTAATAAAAAAATAATGATCGAGTATCTATGCTTATTGTTATGGTTATAGTTGATGAAATAATGATCGAAGGTTTTCTATGCTTATTGTTATAGTTATGGGTTTTTTATGGATATGCGCAAATAGTAGCAAGGTATTTATGGTTAAACGCAAATAGTGGTTATGGTTATAATTTTTCATAGTTATAATTTTTTATAGTTATGGTTTTTTATGGATATGCGCAAATAGTAGTTATGGTTTTTATGGTTAGACGCAAATAGTTGTTATAGTTATAGTTTTTTATAGTTATGGTTATAGTTATTTATAATTAGTAGTTATAGTTTTTTATAATTAATAGTTATAGTTTTTTATAATTAATAGTTATAATTTCTTATAGTTATGGTTTTTTATGGATATGCGAAAATAGTGGTTATGGTTTTTATGGTTAGACGCAAATAGTTGTTATAGTTATAATTTTTCATAGTTATAATTTTTCATAGTTATAATTTTTTATAGTTATAGTTTTTTATTATTATAGTTATTATTTTTTATAGTTATTATTTTTTATAGTTATTATTTATTATTATTATTATTTATTATTATTATAGTTTTTTATT
>Ga0209713_10002253_pt1 | contig 11937 bp, 3 predicted proteins | sample ArcOceMetagenome_3_FD_187444 | JGI IMG/M metagenome (GOLD analysis project Ga0209713, IMG submission 187444) | Marine eukaryotic phytoplankton communities from Arctic Ocean - Arctic Ocean- Svalbard ARC20M Metagenome (SPAdes) (version 2) | ecosystem: Environmental > Aquatic > Marine > Oceanic...
GTAGTTAGCGGAAGTTCGTTACTTTCGCGGACTGTCTTACCACCGCACCACGCCGAGAGCACCTGCCGCCGCCTTTGGCGCTCGGGCCCTAGGCGAGATGTCCGTGACCTTGAATCCGCTTATTTCGGCTGGGGCGTACCTGGTCACACGGGTCGAGGTCGACTCGCTCGAGCGCAGTCTCGACGGGCTATTCATTGGGACGGTGGAGGAATTCTCCAATCGCTGGGCAGGAAGCGCTGTTCAGGATAAGGAGGACAACTGGCACATTGTGCCCGCGGGGGACAATGTCCAGGACGCCGGCACGGGCCGGCGGGTCAAGATGTACTCGGGCGGCGCGTTCGGGCGCGCCAAGTTCCACGCGCGGTCGTGGTTCGAGGAGAACGCTGTCAAGATCTTCTTTGGAGCGCTGACGCTCCCTCGCGGGAGCGGGTCGAAGGCGGCACACTCGGTGGACGGCGAGGCGACGACCATCGAGGTCGAGGACGTCACGACGACTCCGGCCAACGGCGTCTGGGCGACGACGTTGGTCTCCGCCGCGGTCAACGAGGAGATGCCACTGGCAGGAGCGCTGACGAAGGTTGGCGCGAGCTCGGTCGACGTGCCCGCGCTGATGGCGCCGACGACGGCGAGCGGCGCGCCGGTCGACGTCTCGTTCGGCGACGACGACTCGGCCGACGAGATGGCGGCCGCTTTCTTCTGCTTGGGCGCCAAGTCAGTCGACTGCTTCAACCACAAGATCTCGGCCGACGAGCTGGCCGGCGCGCTGTGCGCCGCCGCCCGCAGGCCGGGGCTGTACGGCGCAGCGAGCCTCCTCCTCGGACACGCCGACTCGGGCACGGATGCCCGGGCCGGCGTGCGGCAGCGCCTCGCTAAGAGCCACGTCGAGATCGACGAAGCGTGGGAGCTGCTGGTCGGCCTGGCGAGGCAGGAGTTCAACAAGGTCGACGGCGCCGTCAGGGCCGCATGGCTCCCGGGCGTCTCGGTCGCGATGGCGTTCAAGGCGGCGGACACGTGCCTCCGCCAGCGCCGCGCCGTCGCTTCCCCTGCGCGCGCGCCCGCCTCCGCCGCCGACCGCCGCATCATCGCGGTCGCCGGCGAGGGTGGGGGGGGTAACCCCGCGGACCCCCCGCGCACTGATAACCGCCGCGCCGCGCGCCCGGACGGCAACGACGACGACGACGACGACGACGACGACGACGACGACGACGCCGCGGCTAGCGTCAGCGACGACGGCGGCGGCGACGGGACGGCGACGGGACCGGCGGCCGGGCCGGCCGGCGCCCTCGCGGTGCTCGCCCCGCAGGGCGCCGTGCTGGGCTCGGCCCAGTCGGTTCTGGCATCGATCGCCCGCGGCGCGCCGATCGACTCGATCGACGCGAGCGACACGTCCGCGGCGTCGGCGCAGGCGCTGGCGCGCCTGGCGGCCGTGCGCGGCGTGATCGCCGAGTCCAACAACCAACGGCCTCTCCACGCGGCGCTCACCCCCCACGAGTCCGCAGGCGGGGCCGAGGAGACGGAAAAGGACATCGCCATCCTGCTGCGGGAGACCGACGCGGGCGGCTGGAAGGCCACGCGGCCGGCCAGCTGGGCCGACGCCGCGGCGGCCGTGAGCGAGCTCGTGCGCGCGGTGCACGAGGTGCGCACGGCTGCCTCCAAGGCGGCGCAAGTCACCTCGACCAAGGTACCCAAGTCGGCGCTCACCACGCTCTCCGTCGCCGCGATGGGCGATACCGCGCGCTCGCGCGCGACGCATCAGGGCGCCGTGGCGCCAACGGTGGTCCAGGCGCTCGCCACCGACGCGGTCGTGCTGGCCGAGATGCGGGCGGAGCAGCAGGGCAAACGCGCCGGCAACCCGCTCAAGGTCGGCTACCACCTCGTCATCGAGCACGGGCAGTCGGCAGGCGCGCTGCTGCTGTCAAACGGTAAGGCCCGTGACGAGGTCCAAGGCAACGGCGTGGCGGCCACGGGCGTCACTGCCCACGGCCATCTGGGGGCCTGGGTCGGCCAGCAGATTGGCGGCGTGGTCGGCACGTTCAAGTTGGTCGAGGCCGCCGCCGGCATCAAGGAGGTCAAGGAGGGCATCCAGACGGGCACGCTCACCGAGGCCGTGCTCATCCAAGTCGTGCGCCTCCTCGGCGGGCGGCAACGCACGAAGCAGTGGTCGGCCACCGCCGGCGGCCAGTTCGACGGCGTCTGGGGCGAGCACCTCGTCACGGAGCACCTGCGCCGCGCCGTGCGCCGTCTCGCCAAGATACTCTACGCCTACTACGGGGGCGTGTTCCGCATGGAGACCGGCCTCCAGCGCGGGAGCGACCCCGAGGAGGCCTTCTCACTCGCCGCGTTCGTCGAGGGCGGGACCGACAACCTCCCGCAGGAGCAGGCCTTTCAGTCGCTCGTGATCGCCTTCGAGTCCTTTGGGCGCGAGTGCGACATGTACCGCACGGTCTTCGGCGCCGCGCTGCCGAACCTCACCAAGAACCTTCTCTACGTGCGCGACAACGTCATCGGCGACATGGAGAAGGCGCAGCTGAACAAGGAGCAGGTGGACGCCCACCTCAACTCCCACCTCACCGGCCTCCGCATCAACCAGGAGCTCGTCAAGCTCGGCTTCACCATCGACCCCAACCCCTCCGCCGGCCAGAAGCGGCTACACAACGGTCAGCCCGCTGTCGACCCTGGGGGCGCCCCCGAGGGCGGCGGCGCGCTCACCAAGGCGCAGAAGGATCGCGCGCGGAAGAAGGAGGGCCGGCAGAAGAAGAAGGGGCGGGAGTCGGTGGCGCCCGGCACGCCGGCGGGCGAGACGGGCACCCCAGGCGCCCCCGCCGAGACGACGACGACGCCCACGACTAACCCTGGCGCAGGGCCACGCACGGCCCAGCTGCTGGTGTCAGGCGAGGGCTTCCAACTCTTCGCTCCCGAGAAGCCCCTCGGTCGCGACATGGAAGTCTGCCGCGCCTGGGGCAAGGCCTTCTTCGCCGGCGGCACCACGGCGGACAAGGAGCCATGCGGGTGGAAGGCGTGCTTCGGACGGTGCAACGCCACGGGCGCGGCCTGCGTCCGCGACCACGACGCCCCATGGCCGGCACAGCTCAAGGCGGCGCTCAAAGCGCACTCCACGCCCGAGCAGGCCAGGCGCTTCACCGCCTAGGAGCTCTCGACAGCGTCGCCGCCGCTCGCCGCCGCCCAGCCACGAGGCCAGGGCGGCGGACTGTTGGCGCCGGCGACGTTAAACGAGGACGATGGTGCGCCGACTAGCGTGCCCCCGCCACCGCCTGCATCAGCAGATCGGCGTGGGGCAGCTGTGACGGCGCCAACCCCGCGCACGCCCGCGTGCAGCATCAGCTGCAGCGGCGACGCGCGGGGCGAAGACATGGGCGCGAGCTCACCGGACGTGGCCGGAGCATCGGATGCTCCGGCCCACCCTGCAGCTCGCGCTCCGACGACGGCGGCGGTGCACGCTCCCAGCGAGGCACCGCCCACTACCACTACGATGCGCGCTCATGCGGCCGCAGATGCGGGTGCGCGGCACCACGCACTGCACGCACGTTCCGCCCATACACACACACCGCATGGACCCCCCCGTCGGCCCCCCCACTTCGCCCCCCGTCTGCGTTCGGCACGTGCCCGCCCACGCTCACTCTCCCCCGTCATACCCCCACAGTCCACGGACGCACCTCGCCGCGTGGCGAGGAGGGCGCACCACTCGAGCCGGTCCAGGCCGACGGCGAGCACGCGCTCGACGACGGCCCTGACTACTCGTTTTCCGGCATACACTTCTTCGCCGGCGCACAGCGGCACGCCGACAGCATTTCGGGCCACGCGCACACTATGGGCGGGTGCGTCGCCGATGTCGACATCGGCACGGGCGGCGCCAGCCACGATCTGCGCAGCCCGGCTGTGCGCGACCGATGGCGCCGTCGCCTGCAGCGCGGCGAGACCGACTGCACCTGGCTCGGCGGCCCGTGCGCGACCTTCAGCCCACGGCACGTGCCGCAGCTGCGGTCGACGTGGGAACCTGAGGGCATGCAGTTCATGCCCGAGGAGTGGCGCGTGCACGTCGCGCACGCCAACGCCCTGTGGGAGGTCACGACGCTGCTCGCGCGCGATCAGTACGACGCGGGCGGCGAGTTCGTGATCGAGTTCCCGCAGCGCCGTTACGTTCGAGGGAAGCGCGCATTCTGGGCCGAGATGGCCACCCTCGGGGTGGCGTCGCCCGGCGACCTGCCCTGCATGCTCGCCCTTGAGCGCGACACGGGCGCGGTGCGCATCGACCTCTCGCAGTGCGCGTGGGGCAGCCGCTTCCAGAAATTCACCACGCTGCTATGCTCGCCGCGCATGGCGGCGAGGCTCGCCCACATGGGAGAGCGCAGCTGCCGGCTGTGCGACCTCTACGCGCCACACGAGGAGCGCGCGACCGGCACATTCGCCGACGGCACCTCGCGCGCGGTGGCGTCCGGGACGTACTCGTCGGAGATGTGCTACGAGTTCGCGGTCGGGGCGGCCGACTGCCCCCGCGTCGCGCGCCGCGCCGCGCCACGGCCCATCGCGCCGCCGCGCCCGGCGACCGCCTCGGTCGGCGCGCCGGACGACGACGGTGACGACGACGGCATGCCCGGCCTCACCTTCGACTCCGACGGCGACGAGAGCGACGATGGCTTGTCCGACGGCCTCCCTGACCACGAGGCCGAGGACGCCGACGGCGCCGATGCGTGGCGCCGCGACGTGGAGACCGCCGGCTCCTCCTCGGGGGTGGCAGCCGGCCCGGCACTCCCTATGGACGTCCGCACCCGGGTCGAGGCGGCGCGCGTCGCGCCGCCGCGCCATGCCTCGCTACGCAACCTCACCCCCGCGACCCCCTCCGAGCTTCGGCGCGCGGCGATGCCGCACCTGCCCGCCGTGCACAGCACGCAGCAGCCCGCCCCGACGCCCGCCGCGTGGGGCGAGGACCAGGTGGGGCCGCAGGACGGTCGGCCGACGGGCCGCCTCTCCATCGCCCAGCTGTTCTTGCCGGGCGTCTTCGAGCGCATCGAGGAGTGGCGCCGGCGCGCGGAGGCATCGATGCTCGACATCGCCGCGGGACGGCCGACGCGGCCCCCGGCCACGCTCACCATCCCACAATCCGAGCTGCAGCCGTGGGCGCGCGGCCTCATATGGGACACGCGCAACCCGGATGATTGCCTCCTCGTCGCCATCTCCACGTGGGAGACGCCCCCCGTGAGCGAGCGCACGCTCAATCGCGAGCAGATTCGCGCCACGGCGGAGCGGCTCGGCTGGCCCGACCTCGACCTTCTCGGCCAATGCACGGGCGGCGGCATCGAGTCGCGCAGCGAGTGCAGCGGCGACACCGTGCTCGCATTCCACCACACCGGCATCGTCGACTACTATGCGGCGGCGGACAAAGCCATTCAGGTGGACATTGCCGCCGGCTCAGTGCTCTCAGGATACCTCACCCTTCCGTTCGTGCCGTGTCGGAGCCTGCCACGCAACGTCATTTTGCAGCAGCGCTCGCGCGTGCTCGTCGACACCGGGGAGGTCGAGGACTATGAGAAGCCACGGGTCACGACCAACTCCTCCCACGGGGAAGGCGAGTTGGGCGGCGACGGGGTGTCTCCTCTCGCCGTCAACGAGGGCGTGCCACGGGAGCAGCGCTACGTGCTCCTCCCGACCGTGCGCCAGCTCGGCCGTGGCGCCGCGATCGTTGGCGAGGCGGGCGCGGCCGACGGCCTGCGCGCCGAACTCTACTGCTATGACCTGTCGTCGGCCTACCGCTTCGCACAGCTGCAGCTGCGCGATTGGTGGCAGCACGTCTTCATCTGGCTCTCGCCACGCGGGCGAGCAGTCTGGGTCATCGACGCGCACGGCGCGTTCGGCGGGGCGTACATGCCGCAACGTTTCGAGGGCATCACCAACCTCGGCATCGCCGCCGCCCGCGCCGCGCAGGACTCCTTCGACGCCAGCCACCCGTACCCAGCGGGGGTGCGCGCGTGGCAGGCCGAACGGGTCGAGCTGCAGCGCGCCGGCGCGCTGCCGCCGGGCCCCGAGCAGACTCGCCCAGCCTACCTGCAAGTCTACCTGGACGACGGCGCGGGCGCGGCGCTGAACGACGCCGTGCCTGTGCCGCCGGAGCTCGTGCATATCCCGCTCGGCGAGCTGGCCACGCGCACGCTCGGCGGCGCCCCGAGCGCGCACGATTCGCGCGCCGCGGTGCACTTGCGCATCGCGGTCGCGACCTTTGAGCGCCTCGGCTTCGTGGTCGAGATCACGAAGACAGAATGCGGCTCCGCTATCGTGAACCTCGGCTTTCGCGTGCGCGTGGATGCGGGCTGCATCGACTGCCCGCTGCCGAAGCGACGCATCATGCTGCGCGACATCCACGCGCTGCGCCTCGCCGTTGACGTCGGCGACAGGGTGGACCAACGGGGCGTCGAGCGTCTCGTCGGCCGCCTCGCCGCCCTCTCACACGTCTTGCCCGAGGTGGCGCCTCACCTCGCCGGCGGCTACGCCATCGCTTCCGCCCGGCGCGTGCCGGCCGGTCGCCGCCGGGTCGGCGGTCTTCGACTCGAGACCGTGGGCCTGAGGCGCGGCGGCCGCTGCGAGGCCGCCGTGCGTTCGATGTGCGACGTCAGCGCGCAGCTGCTCGATGCGAACGACGGCATTGCACTTGCATCGGCCGAGCACTTCGCCACCCTCGGCTCCGCGGGCACGCTCACCACGGTGACCGACGCCAGCGGCGAGGATGGCATCGGCGGCTACGCCTTCCACCCCGACGTGCCGGGTGTGGTATGGCTCATGGCCGACGCGTGGCCAGACGACGTGCTCGCCGCCTTGGCACACGCCGCGGCACCACGGGCAGAGCGCACCTCCGCCCACGGCGTTGCCGCGTGCTCCATGCCATTGGCCGAGCTATTCGGGCCATGGGCGATGGCCGCCGCGGTCACCGACGGCGTCGACGCCGACGGCCACCGACCGTGGCCAGCCTGCGCCACCGACGCCGTCATCTCCGTCGTCGATTGCGCACCCGCCGCCGCGGTGCTGACGGCTGCCACGAGCGGTGGCGCCCAGCTACGTTCGCTCGTCGTAGCGGCACGCGGCGAGATTCGCCACTGGCTTGCCGCGGCAGTGCCACGCGAGTGGAACTGCGACGCCGACACCCTCTCCCACCCCGCACGGTGGCTCGAGATCCGTGCGGCGGCAGAGGCCGCCGGGCTCGCCGTGCGGCGCGTCCGAGCACCCACACGGTGCTGGTCCGCGCTGCGCGCAGCCATGGCCCTTCCCATGGGACGGGAGGCCGCATCCTGGCGCGAGTCGGGCGACGTATCCATTGACGCTTCCACCCGTGCACGCCGCAGGCACCCCTCGGCGGTCCGAGGCGGGGCCAGCGCCACAGCAGAGCGGAGCCCAGCGTGCCTACGGCCCCGCAAAGACGACGTCGACGCCCCCAGCGCCCCATCGTTCCCACTCAGGTGAGCCACCGCGCGGGCACGGAACTCCTCCCGCGGCCGAGCCGCCACGCGAGCACGGCCACGGGCACAAGCGCTCGTGGCCGACCCTCGCGCCTGAGGCGGAGTTCCGGCTAAACACGGTGCCGCTTACGCCGCCACGCGGCTCTACGCCACCGCCGATGCACATCTTCTGCCGGATCTGCGGCGGCCCGGCGCCACCCGAGGTGGGCGCGGCCGAGTGCGACACCTGCTACGGGAGGATCCACGCCACCGGCGCGCAGAAGCGTCGCGCTGTTTGCGCGGCGAGACCCGACGGCCCGGAGCTTCTCCCGCGGTTGGACGCACACGTCGCCATCTGGACACGGCGCGCGATACTCGCCGGCCGTCCCACCTTCCCGCACCATCACGCCAGCTCGCCCACGGCGACACCGGCTCGCGTCGACCCGGGGCCCGGACAGCCGCTGGTGCGGGTACCGTCCGACGGCTCCCGCTCGTTCGAGCTCTACGAGGAGGAGCAGAACGCGTGGCACTGCACACGCGCAGACGCCGTGGACGAGCTCAACCCTCCCATGGCAGACTACGAGGAAAACTGCATATGGTACATGGAGGGCACCGGGAGCCACCCGGGCTCGCCGCCCGCGGCGTTCTACTCGCCCCCGGGCTTCCACCTCGCAGCTCCGGACGTTCCCTCGCTACCCCCCTCCCCGCCGTCATCTTCATGGGACATTCCGCCTCCCCTCACCACCACCTGGCTCGGATCCTTCAGCCCAGCGCCCGTTTGGGGCTCGGCCGAGGCCTTCGACGCAGCGGCGCTGCTACGCGAGGCACCCGCCGACGGTCGCCTGCAGGGGCAGCGCGCCCGCGTGATGGAGCGCGCCGCCGACGCGGGCCTCGTCGGCGTTCATCCACGCCCCTCCGACATCTTCCGGGGCCAGCCCAGTGCCTTCGAACTACGGTCACTGCGCGAGCTCCGCGCGGCGACGTCGCACGTCGCCCACGAGTCCGTCGACCCCGCCCGCCTACAGTCCGCCCTCTCCCACTGGGAGAGATGGCGCGCCGAGGCCCCCAGCCGTGTGGCCTTCGTGCCCCTCCACGGGGAGGGGTCGCCGGGATCTGCGGAGGCGGAACGTTACAACGCCGAGACCTTTGAGCTCTTCGCGGCGAGCTGCCTGCGAGGCGGCTCCCTGCGCCAGGGCCACATCGGCCAGCCGCTCGAGACGGACACGGTTGCGGGCTACGTCTCCGCCCTGCGCGCCTTCCTCTCCCGCGATGGCGGGATCCAGATGCGTTCCGAGCGCCACGAGGTACGCTCCAAAGCCCTCCTCCGCGGCGTGCGCCGGTCGAGGGGACCTCGGGCCACTCGCCGTAAACGCCTCGGCCTACGCGCCCGCCACCTGCAAGCCGCAGCGGCCAACCGCCGCCTCGACCGCAAGCGCTCGTGGGCGGCGCGGCGCAGATGGATGGCCGCCGTAGTCTGCCACTCGCTCGTCGCCCGCGGCTGCGAGCTGGGGCGCACCGACAACAAAGCTTTCTCACCGTCCCGCGGGCTGCGATGGCGCAACGTCGAATGGCACGCCATCGGCTCGCTCAACCCTACGCACGCCGCCCTGACGGTACACCTATGCGCCGCTAAGGACGGTGAGGGCACGGGACCGAGGTTCCCGATGCAGATCCGACGGCGCGCGGCGGGCAACGCAGCGGCGAACGACGCACTCTGCGCTTACGACCTCCTTAGCGCCGCTTGGCGTGAGGACTCGAGCCTACTAGGCGAAGCGACGGCGCTCGACGCGCCCGTCTTTCGCAACCTCGCCCGGGGCGGGGCGGCATCGGCATTCGAGACCCGCGACGTGCGCGCAATCGTGCGCGAGATCGCGTCCGCGGCGGGCGAGGACCCCGCCGCGTTCGGCGCTCACTCTCTTCGCATCGGCGGCGCGTCAGACTTCCGCGACCTCTACGACACATCGACGGCGGCGGGTCTCGAGGAGGCCAAGCGCGTACTCAAGAGACGTGGCCGCTGGCGAAGCGACATCGCGTTCATCTACGCTCGTACCTCACTCGACTCCAGCCTGGAGGCTTCGGCTCGGCTCGCTGACGTCAACGGCCGTGACGTCGAATCAGCGTTCGTCGGGTGGGCCGAGCCCGCACTGTGATGGCACGTGCCATACAGCGGCGCCCGGCCCACCTGACACATAGCAAGACGCCCGACGGGCGCCCCGAGGGGGTAGGGTGCCACGACCGAACGGTCGTGGGACTGCCCACTTGTGGGATCAGAACATAGACACGAACGCACCGAACACATGTTCAGTTGTGCGTACGCCGTCTGTGGGGATAGCATCGCTAGGAATAGCTCTGAGAAACTGTGTGGCAAGTGGGCGTTCCCCACGGCCCGCATTGGGTCCTGCGTTACGTGGCTCCCTCCCCTGATAGAGGCGGATCCTAGGATCTGGAGATCCAGGGATCCCCCTTAATTAAGGGACAGGATGTTCATTGACGAAACCCTCTCTCTCGCTCTAGCAACTCCAAGAGAATATCTTGGAAGGCTGAGCGTACCAAGAGCCATGTTCTAGCGAAGCATCCTAATCGGTGTTACTTAACACCCCTCCACGATAAGAGTAAGAGTAATCAGGCGCCCGAGCTTGCTCGGTCACGTGATTACTTCACGGGCATCGAGGTGGGGGGGTAGTTAGCGGAAGTTCGTTACTTTCGCGGACTGTCTTACCACCGCACCACGCCGAGAGCACCTGCCGCCGCCTTTGGCGCTCGGGCCCTAGGCGAGATGTCCGTGACCTTGAATCCGCTTATTTCGCCCCACCCACCATCCCTATGGCGAAACCTCAGCAGATTTTTCGGAAAGCAACAAAGCGAGAGATCGTTTCACTCAGTCTCGGGAGACAGGGTCCTGCGTTACGTGGCTCCCTCCCCTGATAGAGGCGGATCCTAGGATCTGGAGATCCAGGGATCCCCCTTAATTAAGGGACAGGATGTTCATTGACGAAACCCTCTCTCTCGCTCTAGCAACTCCAAGAGAATATCTTGGAAGGCTGAGCGTACCAAGAGCCATGTTCTAGCGAAGCATCCTAATCGGTGTTACTTAACACCCCTCCACGATAAGAGTAAGAGTAATCAGGCGCCCGAGCTTGCTCGGTCACGTGATTACTTCACGGGCATCGAGGTGGGGGGGTAGTTAGCGGAAGTTCGTTACTTTCGCGGACTGTCTTACCACCGCACCACGCCGAGAGCACCTGCCGCCGCCTTTGGCGCTCGGGCCCTAGGCGAGATGTCCGTGACCTTGAATCCGCTTATTTCGGCTGGGGCGTACCTGGTCACACGGGTCGAGGTCGACTCGCTCGAGCGCAGTCTCGACGGGCTATTCATTGGGACGGTGGAGGAATTCTCCAATCGCTGGGCAGGAAGCGCTGTTCAGGATAAGGAGGACAACTGGCACATTGTGCCCGCGGGGGACAATGTCCAGGACGCCGGCACGGGCCGGCGGGTCAAGATGTACTCGGGCGGCGCGTTCGGGCGCGCCAAGTTCCACGCGCGGTCGTGGTTCGAGGAGAACGCTGTCAAGATCTTCTTTGGAGCGCTGACGCTCCCTCGCGGGAGCGGGTCGAAGGCGGCACACTCGGTGGACGGCGAGGCGACGACCATCGAGGTCGAGGACGTCACGACGACTCCGGCCAACGGCGTCTGGGCGACGACGTTGGTCTCCGCCGCGGTCAACGAGGAGATGCCACTGGCAGGAGCGCTGACGAAGGTTGGCGCGAGCTCGGTCGACGTGCCCGCGCTGATGGCGCCGACGGCGGCGAGCGGCGCGCCGGTCGACGTCTCGTTCGGCGACGGCGACTCGGCCGACGAGATGGCGGCCGCTTTCTTCTGCTTGGGCGCCAAGTCGGTCGACTGCTTCAACCACAAGATCTCGGCCGACGAGCTGGCCGGCGCGCTGTGCGCCGCCGCCCGCAGGCCGGGGCTGCACGGCGCAGCGAGCCTCCTCCTCGGACACGCCGACTCGGGCACGGATGCCCGGGCCGGCGTGCGGCAGCGCCTCGCTAAGAGCCACGTCGAGATCGGCGAGGCGTGGGAGCTGCTGGTCGGCCTGGCGAGGCAGGAGTTCAACAAGGTCGACGGCGCCGTCAGGGCCGCATGGCTCCCGGGCGTCTCGGTCGCGATGGCATTCAAGGCGGCGGACACGTGCCTCCGCCAGCGCCGCGCCGTCGCTTCCCCTGCGCGCGCGCCCGCCGCCGCCGCCGACCGCCGCATCGTCACGGTCGCCGGCGAGGGTGGGGGGGGTAACCCCGCGGACCCCCCGCGCACTGATAACCGCCGCGCCGCGCGCCCGGACGGCAACGACGACGACGACGACGACGATGACGACGACGACGACGACGCCGCGGCTAGCGTCAGCGACGACGGCGGCGGCGACGGGACGGCGACGGGACCGGCGGCCGGGCCGGCCGGCGCCCTCGCGGTACTCGCCCCGCAGGGCGCCGTGCTG
>Ga0209713_10002256_pt1 | contig 11930 bp, 6 predicted proteins | sample ArcOceMetagenome_3_FD_187444 | JGI IMG/M metagenome (GOLD analysis project Ga0209713, IMG submission 187444) | Marine eukaryotic phytoplankton communities from Arctic Ocean - Arctic Ocean- Svalbard ARC20M Metagenome (SPAdes) (version 2) | ecosystem: Environmental > Aquatic > Marine > Oceanic...
GGCCGAGCAAAATCGCTAAAGTTGGCGTCTCCCAGGGGCGGAGCAAAATCGCTAAAGTTTTCGGCCGTCCTTATCCTAAGGACCCCCTGTGGTTTGGCCTAGGCCTAAATTTCCGTGCATGCACCTGCATATTTCTAGAAAGACGTTCCGCGTCACCACCAGCAAAAGGAAATTTCCACACACACACACACTCAAATTTTCCGCACAGCCCATGTGGGGCGCGTAAAATTTTTGATGTGGGGCCATATCCAAAAATCTCAGTACCTGTCTCTGTGCCTGACCCAGCAACCCTACGTGGCACGCGAAAAATCAAAGATTTTGACAAAATATGGCTGTTTTGGGGCAAAATTTTCTCGCCTGCGGCGAGCTGAGGCGAGCTGAGACGCAACAGCGGGCAGGGTTCCTGGAGTTTCCGCTTCCGCGTTATGTAACGTTTCTGCCGGCACCTGCAGATTTCCGCGGAAGTTTCTGGAAATCCGAATCTGCAGAGGCATGCAGATAACCAAAAGAATTTCTAGGCCTAGGCCAACGCTGTGGTTTGGCCAAGCCGTTGGCGCCAAGGTTGTTGCGCTACGCGTAATTACGGGCCCGAGAACGTAACGTAACGTGACGTGACGTCATTACGCGTAATTGACGTCACGTAAACGTAACGGATCCGCTCGTCGTCTGATTGCGCCGCCTGGATGCCGCGCAGCCGGTAGAACCGACCGAGTGGCGCCGGTATTGCTCTCTCGGCAGAAGCTGTCTAGCATGGCCGTGGACATGAGCAAGTTACTTTTGGCTGTAGCGAATTGTTAGAAAACAACCGAACCCTCTACCTTTTGACGGCGAGCGGTAGGCGCCTACGGCGTTTCGGTGGGTGGTCGGGCGTGCTGGTGACCAAGCTGGCCGTCTATAGCAACTCTCAACTCGACTTATCCACCCGCGCGTGCAGACGTAATGGGCTAGCAGCCAGACGTAACGTAACGTAATTACATTACGTAACGTAATTCGTCACGTAACGTACGTAACAACAACCTTGGTTGGCGCGCAATCGCGGTTTGAAGATGAGGTCTCGCTTTGAGGATCTACAGCGTGTCGGGGCCGCGTGCGCGGTGCCGGAGAGCCTTTGGATCGGGGATTGTTGTTGTTGTCGATGCCACCCTTCCTTATGAAGAACCGACGAGTGGCCTCCGCGGCGGGGCACAGGAACTTCGGATGCCTAATCGAGGAGCCAAAAAAACAGAGTGTGGGGGCCTCCTCGATGCGCGGAGCCCTCGTCGCGGCCGCGTTCGCGGACTGCGCGCTCGCGCACAACCCTCACGATGTGGTGAGCTCGCTCTGGTCGAGCCCTGATGGTGAGCACGTGCTGGCCATCAGCCGTGGCCTCATGCTCCGCTCGAAGGACGGCGGCCTCAATTGGGCGCGCTCGCAGAATGGGCTTCCGCCGTTTGAGGTGGAGATGCCCAAGTACATGGAGGCGACGGGCTTCGGCGGAGCGGCGAACCAGCGCACCATATTCCTGCTCGACGCCGCCGAGGACGGCATGGCCCTCCACCGCTCAGACAACAATGGCGCGAGCTGGTGGACGGTCGTCTCGCCAACGCTCAAGGAGGCGGCGTACATCGACGCTGAGTACACCAACGTCCCGGCCGGCACGCGCCTCGCGCTGGCGGCTGGCTCCGAGCACGGCTCGGGCAAGACGACGATGGTCGTCGCCGCGAAGAATCTGCTGCGCTCGGTCGACTCAGGCAAGACCTTCACTGCGGTCCACTCCGAGGGTCTTTTCGATGTGACGTCGGTGATCACGGCGTCGAATGGCAACATGTTCGCCTCGACCCTGAAGGGTAATGTCTTCTCCTCTACTGATGCGGGTGTCACGTGGACGCCCGCCGGCGAGCTCGCGATCAACTCCATCAGCCATCTCGCTCTCGACCCGTCTGCCAAGGAGGGAACCACGCTGCTCGCGGTGGGGACGCAGGGCGTGCTGGAGATGAAGTTTGACGCTAATGGCGCAAAGATTGAGCGGTCGAAGCTGCTTTCCCACGATGAGATCAGCGGCGGCGTCTCGGCCAAGCTGCCAATCTACGAGACGAGCCCGCTGATCGCGGCCACCCCCTCGTCGACGTTCATCACAATTGATGATAAGCAGTGGCACGCCACGCGCTCGAACGGCAAGTACATGCGGCAGTTGCAGGAGGGCGAGGGAAACAAAGGCGGCGCCAAGGTCGCGTGGAGGAACGAGACCAATGGCTGGGGCCTGCACACGCAGACGCCCCTCTCGCGGCGCACCGCGTTCCCGAGCTTCTCGGTCCTTCGTGCGTGCTCCGAGATGAACGACAAGATCTTCGCCGCGGGCTTCACCGGCGTCTACCGCTCGGACGACGGCGGCAGTTCGTGGCTGAAGCTGGACACGCTGCTGCCGCTCCTGTCGGGCGTCACCGTCTCCGACGCGAATGAGAAGGGCGTCGTCGGCATTGCCGCTTGCGCCTACGCCGCCGGCTGCTACCATGGCCAGGTGGACATGTCGGGCGCGGAGCCGCAGCTCGTCGGCGAGATCGACCGGCTGTACGTGCCGAAGACCAAGCGCCTTGATAAAGGGGGGGAGATTCCCTTCCCGCAGCTCGGCTCGCATACCGCGCGCTATGTGGTGACCGAATACTCGCCCAACTTCATGAACGACGGCATCATCCTCGCCGCGTCGCAGAAGGCGGGCCTGCAGCGCACGGAGGACGGCGGCAAGTCGTGGGAGGAGGTCAAGCTGCCCATCCAGACGTGGGGCCCGGACGTGAAGGAGGGCTCGTACAAGCTCGACCAGGACTACATGCCGACGGTTCACTCGATCTCCTTCTCGCCCTCGTTCAAGACGGACGGCAAGGTCTTCATCTCGGGCTGGAACATCGACATTGGCGCCTCGACCGACTTCGGCAAGACCTTCAAAACGGCGTGGGACGCGGGCGGTGTCCAGAAGTTCGGCTCCAACTGCCGCGTGTCCGTGTCCCCCAACATGGGCCCGAAGGACAACACGGTGCTTGCGATCGTCCGCTCGGACGAGTTCACCAAGTACACGGACGACCCGCTGCCCCGGGCGCAGATCAAGGACTACGCGCCGCACTGCTACACGGGCGCTGAGCTCTTCCTGTCGAAGGACGGCGGCGAGAACTGGAAGAAGGTGCAGCCGCTGATGCCGATCCTGGATGCGGCGCTTCTGGAGGATGGCTCGGTGCTGGCCACCATGGGCGAGTGCTCGGTGAAGCGGCGAACGGAGCAGGAGGACTGGGTCGAATGGCGCGAGGGCAAGTCGGTGCCGGTGGCCCAGCTCATGATCCTGCGCGAGCCGTCGGTGGACGCCAAATTCGAGCTGCTCGGCGATGCGCAGCTCAAGACGGGTACGCAGGCGCAGCGCGTCGGCGGGCAGACCATCACACGGCTGCCGCAAAACAAGCTCGCCTTCGCCTGGGAGGCGGGCGGCCTGTCGGTCGGCAAGATCGACGGCGCCACCCTCAAGGCGCGCGAGGACATCGGCGCGCCGGGGATGGAGTTCTCCGCGGAGACGCTGTGGTTCCAGCAGATCCTGCCGGGCGAGGGTGCGATTCGCGGCAAGCAGTCTCTGCTGGTGGGCAACGCGCAGGGCCATCTCGCCGGCGCGTCGGGCTTTGGTGTCGTCGTGTCGAAGGACGGGAAGCTGTGGAAGGAGGTCTTCACGCTGCCGCACACCGTCACCTCGAAGACGTCCGCCAACATGCTGCCCGGCTGCAAGCTGATGCGCAATTCGGTCGACAAGTTCGCCACGGCGGCGCAGATTCAGTCCGGGCAGAGCTTCGCGGACAACGGCATCTACTGCCTCGAGTGCATGGAGAACCACGCGCGTACGCTGGACGGCGACTGCAAGGCGGCCAAGGACGAGAAGGATGTCAAGCCCCTCGGGATGTACCGCAACTCGGTGTCGGACCTGCTCGACTTCGACCCGATGCACGAGTTCGAGGACGACACGCCCCACCACGCCGGAGGGTGGGTGCGGTCGGCCCCCGGCCACAAGTCGACCTTCGCGCCGCCGAACGCTTTCTTCAGCCTCATCCAGACGGATGGCGCGGCGGACGACGCGGTGCGCTCCACGGGCGCCTCGCCGCTGCTCATGCTCGCCGTCGGCCTCGCCATTGGCCTCGTCGGGTCAGTCCTGGTCGCGCTGGTGAAGAAGCGCGGCAAGCGGCTGCAATATGATCCCGTGGCGTAATCGTAGTCCGTAATTTGGGCGTGTCTCGTGACGTATGTGTGCTGCTTACGCGTTACATCTCATGTGTCTCTGACACACATCTGAGACTGGCTGTCACACACGCACGATTGCGCTTTTCACAAGGATCAAGGATGTACGAAACGCGGAACCAGAGGAAAGACCACACGATCAGTAAACGCCGAGGATGGACGCGAGCCGGCACTGTCTTGCACACATGTGGGGAGCTGGTGAGACTGCGGTATTGGTTGATCCGTGTTTGGGTTAGGGTATAGGTCAGAGTCAGTAGGGTATTAGGCTGGGGAGTTTGTGTGTTAAATCTGAATAAAGGAAAAACGCCGAGGAAAGACCACACGATCAGTAAACGCGCACCCCGTGCCGCCTACGTGCGCTCGTTCTCTCGCCACGTCTCCTCCGCTCGCGAGCAACCCAGAGCCTTTGCCCGGTATGGTTCGAAGCTACCTAAGCGTTCGTCAAAATGTGGCGCGGGCTCCAGCCCGCGCCCCGCACCCTAACCGCGGCCCAGAGCCATCCGAGACCACCCTGCGACGTGCCTCGTACGCTCGCAGCGGCCGCGGAGCGCGCGACCGAAAGTTGGCGGCCAAGCCGCTACTGCCGCACGACCGACCGCCGCAAGCATGTCCAGCCAAGCTTCCATCTGCGCGATGGTCGCGCAGACGGAAGCGCAGCTGCAGCACCTTCAATTCATCGGCGGGAAGCTCAAGCTGCAGCAGCACACCTGCAGCAGCAGCGGCAGTTAGCTCGATGTGCGCAAGTCGGCCAACGCCGAATGGAGGGCACAGATGGTCGCGCGCGCGATCTGAGGCATCTGGGCGTGCCTTGGGAGCGGGCTCGGCAGATCTGGCGCGGCGGCGGTGCCGCGCGGCCGCTCAGGCCGCGGCGCGCATTTCCTTGCCCGGTACGGTTCGAAGCTACCTAAGAGCTCTGGGTTGCTCGCGAGCGGAGGCGTCGCACGAGTGGCCGCCTTCGTTCCTTCGCCATGGCCGAGGACAAGCCGCTCCAGTTCCAGCCCTTCGCGGGCGGCCTCGACGTCGGCTTCCTCGCCGAGCTGGGCCGTCGCAAGCTCCACGAGTTTGGCCTGCGCGACGACCCGGTCGACATCCGCGGCAGCTTCGCATGCGCGGCGCAGCACAACGTCGCCTCGCCGCTGTGCGTGAGCGCCGACGGCTTCGCTCCGCTAGACGGCCCGGGCGTGCCGCCGACGCACTGTGCCGTACCCGGGACGCTGCGCAACGCCAACACGCTCGAGGACTTCAAGGAGTGGGACAAGAGCGCCCTGCTCCACCAGACGGCGTCGCGGATCTGGGACGACGTTCAGAGCGGCGCGGCGCTGGCGGAGCCGGAGCGGCTGCTGCGCTTCCTGCTGATCACGTTCGCCGACCTCAAGACGCACAAGTACTACTACTGGTTTGCCTTCCCGTCCTTTGCCGTCGAGCCGGCGCCGGCCGCGAGGCCGGCGCTGACGCTCGCGAAGCAGCTCGACACGCCGCAGCTCGACGCGCTGCGCACGGCGTACGCGGCGATGCCGCGAGGTGGCAACGGCGCCGCGCCGCTCTTCTTCGTCGTGCGCCGCGCCGCCGACGGCGCCTTCGAGCTGGGGCCGCTCACGAGCTTTGTCGAGTGGCGCACGGCCGCCGCCGCGGGCGGCGGCGACGGTCTCGACGTGTGGCTGGCGTTCGCGGACGCGTGCCCGCTGCCCGCCAACCCGGGCTGGGCGCTGCGCAACCTGCTGCTGCTCGCCTCGCAGGCGCTGCACGGCGGTGTCGGCGGCGGGGGCGGCGAGTCGGCGCGGGTGCGCGTGCTGTGCTACCGCGAGCCGCCGCCCGGCGCGGTCGCGCCGCTGGTGCCGGGCGCGGCGCCGACGCCGGTCGCCGGCCGCTCGCTGCTGCTCGACGTGGCGCTGCCCGCGCCGGCGGCGTCGGCGCCGCCGGCGATGCCGACGCCGCTCGGCTGGGAGCGCAACAACGCCGGCCGGCTCGGCGCGCGGATGATGGACCTGTCGACGCAGATGCGGCCCGAGACGCTCGCCGAGGAGAGCGTCGACCTCAACCTGCGGCTGATGCGCTGGCGGCTGATGCCCGAGATCCAGACGGAGATGGTCGCGGCGCAGCGCTGCCTGCTGCTCGGCGCCGGCACGCTCGGCTGCTCGGTGGCGCGCACGCTGCTCGGCTGGGGCGTCCGCCACATCACCTTCGTCGACTCGGGCAACGTCTCGTACTCGAACCCGGTCCGCCAGTCGCTGTACACCTTCGAGCACTGCGTCAAGGGGCCGACGCCCAAGGCGCAGGCGGCGGCCGACGCGCTCAAGCTCATCTTCCCGTCGGTGGTCGCGACGGCGCACGCCGTCTCGATCCCGATGCCCGGCCACGTCGTTGGCGACGCCGAGCGCGCCGCCGTGCAGCGCGACTGCGAGCTGCTCGACACGCTGGTGCGCGAGCACGACGTGATCTTCCTGCTCACCGACACGCGCGAGTCGCGCTGGCTGCCGACGCTGCTCGCCGCGACGCACCGCAAGCTCGCCATCACCGCCGCCCTCGGCTTCGACACCTTCGTCGTCATGCGCCACGGCATGCGCCCCGCGCCCACCGCCGCGCCCGCCGCCGCAGGAGCCGGAGACAGCGGCGCGGGCTCGTCGTCGTCCGATGCCGCCTCCGCCGCCTCCGCCGCCTCCGCCGCCTCCGCCGCCTCCGCCGCCTCCGCCGCCTCCGCCGCCGCCTTCTCGGCGGCCGCCGCCGACGCCGCCGCCACTGCCGAGCTCGGCAAGGGCGCTCCGGGGTTCCCCGCCGCCGAGCAGCGGCTCGGCTGCTACTTTTGCAACGACGTGGTGGCTCCCGCCAACTCGATGCTGCGCCGGACGCTCGACCAGCAGTGCACCGTCTCGCGCCCCGGGCTGCAGCTGCTGGCGTCGGCGCTCGCCGTCGAGCTCGCCGTCGCCGTGCTCCACCACCCGCACGGCGCCGCCGCGGACGACGACATCTCCGAGGAGGGCGGAAGCGGCAGGAGTGGTGGCGGGAATCGGGGCGGGGGCGGGGGCGGTGCGGCCGTCTCGTGCCTGGGCGGAGTGCCGCACCAGATCCGGGGCACGCTCTCGCGCTTCGCGACGGAGAGCATGCGCGGCGCCGCCTTCTCGCGCTGCACCGCGTGCTCCGACACCGTCGTGCAGGCCCTCTCCGACCCGGCCGAGGGCGGCTTCGGCTTCCTGCTGCGCGCCTTCAACGGCGGCGCCTACCTCGAGGACCTGACGGGGCTCACGCAGCTGCACGCGAGCGCCGAGGCGGCCCTCGCGTCGGTCGACTTCTTCGACGACGAGGACGAGGACGGCGAGCTGCTGTAGCGGCCGCCGCGCCGTGTGCGCGGGCAGGCGAGCGGAGCGGGGGAATCCCGTCCGTGGGACGAATCGGTGCATGCCGACTCAAGAAGGGCTGCTCAGAGGCGTGGCATGCCGCGCAACGTGCCGTGCGGTGAGGCTGGCACGGGCGTGGCAGGCGTTTGTGTCTGGGGTGGTGTGCATGAGTATACGACGACACGAAGTTTATCTGAGAAGAGCCGAAGCGGGATCTCGATTTTCGTTTCATGGAGGAGGAGGAGCATCACCGCAGCCACCGTAACGCGTAAGTCTGGCGCACGAGAGCGTAGGGCGAGGCGCGCCCGCCGGCCCAGCCAACATATGTCGCACGTCCGTGCCGTGCTTGTGCTTCTCCACGTGCTACCGAGCTCGTCGGCAGAGGAGGCTTCCAGCCTCTTGGGCATGTCAAACTGCTCGACATCGATCGCGCATCGCTCCCAGCTCGATGGTGGCCATAACTGCGGCTACCTCAATGCCCGTGGCGAGGACAGTTGCAACTCCCACTACCGGTTGCGGCCCTCCGACGGCGCGGTGATGAACTGTCGCTACAAGACATTTCATACCCATCCGCTCTGCGAGGAGGACGAGGCTATCTTCTGCTCGCCGCCACCGCAGATGCCGCCCCCGCTTCCGCCGCCGCCACCTTCTCCCAGCCCACCCTCGACGCCACCAAGGCCGCCGAGTCCGCCTTCACCGCCAAACCCACCCTGGCCGCCACCATCGCCGCCGCCCAGACCGCCACCAAGTTCACCGAGCCCGCCTTTGTCACCACCGCCGCCACTGAGGCCACCGCCATCTCCGCCACCGATTGCACCATCGCCGCCACCCAGCTCGCCACCGCCGTTTGAGTGCTGGATGCATACGCGTCGCAGCGCCAACGCAGAGCGCTTGGTCTGCTTTGACCTCATTGACGGCCCGACCTGCGAGTCGTACTACCACGAGGAGGCCGACGGCAGCTTCATTCCATGCGTGTGGAACCACTACAACAAGCACGACTGCCGCAAATCACCCGACCCTCTCCACGTCGTCTTTTCATGCCCGCCACCTTTTCCGCCGTCGATTCCATCCCCTCCTGGCTCACCGCCAACGCCGACACCTCCACCGCCCTCACCGCCCGTTCCGCCATCGCCTCCGAGCAGCCCGCCGTTCCTGCCGCCGCCGAGCCCGCCGTACGTGTGCCTCTGGGAGCTGACCAAGCCGTTCTGGGGCACGTGCCGGGACTACGACGGCGACCGTGAAGCTTGCCACACCCACGTGCAGCATTGCCCCGGCGGGAGAAACTGCTGGTACGGCCCCACCGAGCGCCTCTGGTGGTGCGTGTTTGACTTCGAGTTCCAGTGCAAGCCGTCGGTCGAGATCTTGCCATGCCCACCGCAGCCACCGCCGTCGCCCTCGCCGCCTCCTCCCACGCCACCCCCTCCACTGCCGCCTCCGACGCCGCCAGCGCCACCCTGGACGCCACCACCCAGTGCTCCACCGCCACCGTCCCCGCGGCCGCCACCAACGCACATTCCACACAAGCCGAAGCGAGTCGAGCTGTCGCCAGTCGATGGCTCGTCCATCATGGTGGACGTGCTCGAAATGCAGACTCGAAATGGCCCACGTGTGGATGCGCTTCGCGTGCGTGTGACCATCCTGGGCGCAATTGTCGACGAGCAACGTGTGCCGTTTGCGCCCGAGGAAGACGGGGGCCAGGTGACGATCGTGCAGTACCTCGAGTGCGGCACGACGTATGGCGTCAATGTCTCGGCGTGCTCCGCCAGAGGCGAGCCACAGGGTGGTTGCAGCGATGAGGTAGTTGGCACCACCAGCACAACACCGTGCCTCCCGCCGCCACCGCCTGCCCCGCCACCCGCCCCGCCCTCGCCGCCCTCACCACCCTCGCCCCCGCCGTCGCCACCCTCCCCTCCGCCACCTCCGCCACCTTCGCCACCTCCGCCACCTCCGCCCCCAGAACCGCCATTGCCACCGCCCACACCTCCGCCGCCACCGCCCCCACCGCCTCCGCCGCCACCAACACAAGCGCTGCCATCCGGTCTCATCGTTGCCCTCGTGCTGCTCCTGCTGGTGTTTGCGGGCGGCGGTGCCGTCGTGCTGTACATTCTGTTTGTGCGGCGAGGCGGCTCGCAAAGGGCCGTCGGCAATCGTGGGCCGCGCCAACAACGCCACAAGAATGGGAGCTCTCATGAGCTGTCGCCACGGACGAATGGCACCTCCACAGCGTCGTCGCTGTCGCTCGTTCGCGGAAAGGTGGCACCCGAGGGTGGCAGCAACGGCGTGCGTGTTGTCGGCGACGTGCAAATCCACCGCAACGGCCGCAAGGCGACAGCACGCCACGAGCGGCGCGTGCAGGCGGGCAAGGCCCCGCTCATGTTTGAGGACGACGACGTCGACGACGACGGTGGCGGCGATGATCGCTGGGCCGAGCTGACCAGCCTGGGCGGTGGCACGTCTCTTGACGAGGCATTGGCCACGACCAAGCCAGAGGAGCCGCCGCCACCCAAGGAACCGGTGCTCCTCGTGGAGCCAGAACCGTTGCTCATATGAGTCAGTAGAGGCGTCTATAGCGAACATAGCTGACGACGAAAATCAAACGGCTATTGAGGCTATTGAGGCGACCGCATGCCACGCAGTGCATGCACAAGTTGAGGCCAGACCACGCTCCGGAGCTGGGCGTTTACACATCATGGCTACCGCATCCACGGAGGAGTCCTTGTACGATGTGCTTGGCGTGAGCCGTGAGGCAACCGCCCCCCAGATAAAACGCGCGTATCACAAGCAGGCACTCCTCAGCCATCCAGACAAGAACCCGGGCGACGCGGTCGCAGAGGCCCGGTTCAACAGGGTCGCGGTGGCGTATGCGGTGCTCAGCGACCCGGAGAAGCGCACGCGGTACGACCGTGGCGGAGGCAACGAGCGAGAGCTGTACGAGGGGTTCAACCTCGGACGTGCCAGCGAGCAGCTCAGCCAGGAGCTCGGGCAGGCGCTGATGCAGCAGTGGGCGCCCGGCCTCACCGTCCGTGGCACGCTGATTTGGGACGGCAGCATCGTGGACATCACCATCCACCCCGACGGCTCGACCGATGAGCACGAGCAGCCGTCGCGCGTCGGTGCCCTCTTCCGCTACGTCCACACGACCACCGACTGGCCCAACGGCAACAGGGCGCGCCACATTCGATTCTCGACGACGCTGGGAACGGCTCTCGCGGGCGTGCTCGTGCCGAATGCCGTCGCGCGGATGCCCACTGTGGGCCACATGCTAACGACGGCAGTCTCGTGGCTGCCGACCGCGCTCATGGCGTTGCTGGCGATCGCCGCTGACAAGCGCTTCTTTCGGCCGCGCATCACGAACCCGGGCGCGATCCCCGACGTGCTGGCCGACGCGTTCCGAGTCGTCGAGCCGCGGCGGTGACTAGAGTGTGCCTTGTGTTAGATTACCGAGATTGAACCATTCGTGGCTGATCCCGCGGTCCGACCGGACCTCTAGGCCTAGATAATTGCCGGATCCGGGGGTGAGTTCGGTGCGTCGCGATCTTAGGAAGTTCAATGAACGGTATGAGGACGGCGGATCCATCGAGCGCTTAGTCCGGATCTTTCGGCCGTCGTTCCGATTCAGGATGCTCGTAGATGGCTCGTGGAGCCTTCGGCCCTCCGCCGCCGTCCAACCGGATCGCGCGAGCCTCGTTCGGAGCGTGGTGCGAAACGTGACCTCGCGGAGGCCTTCTCAGAGCCCGGACGCCGGAAGTCGGACGTCGGAATATCAGAGCCCGGAAGACGGAAACCCAGCGGCTCTCGGACGTTCACAAAGTCTTCTTCTGACCGCCACCGCGTGCGGCGGCGCGAGGGGTCCACACGAGACCTCGACTCTCGGATCTCGGATGTTGAGGCTGAGGCGGATGCGGACGCACTCCCTCTCGGAAGGCCATGATGAGGGATCTGGCGAAGCTTTTCGCCTGATGATTTCCTAGGCAGCGAGTGGGGTTTGACCGCTCGGAAGTCGGACGTCGGAAGTCGGAAGTCGGAAGTCAGTTCCAGGCCTTTGAGTGGTTATCCCCCGCCCAGGCGTCGCCAAGCAAGGCGAGTCGGACGTGGGAACTCGGAACTCGGAAGTGGATGTTGTCTCTTGACGGTTGTCGCGATGGCGTTGTTTGAATCTACCGTCATGGAGATGCTGCTGGTGGAGGCGCAGCAGCAGCTGAGCACCGACGCGCTCGTGCCGCACGCGCTGCTGTGCCAGCAGTGCGCCGAGCCCACTGCACCTTCTAGTATGTCCGGCGCCTGCGCCGCGCTCGCGGCCGACGAGAAGGAGGCCTCGGTGCTCGGCCTGCAGCTGCATCCGCTGCGCTCGCTAGA
>Ga0209713_10002258_pt1 | contig 11930 bp, 3 predicted proteins | sample ArcOceMetagenome_3_FD_187444 | JGI IMG/M metagenome (GOLD analysis project Ga0209713, IMG submission 187444) | Marine eukaryotic phytoplankton communities from Arctic Ocean - Arctic Ocean- Svalbard ARC20M Metagenome (SPAdes) (version 2) | ecosystem: Environmental > Aquatic > Marine > Oceanic...
GTGCTGCGCCGGCAGAGCGTGTCAACGTGGCGTCGGAGGTGGTCCGCCGGCAGCTGTGGAGCTGGCTGAGCGTCGAAGCTCGGCCTGTCTTGGCCTGGGCCGAGCTCAATGCATTGCCCTGCCTCGCTCAGGTGCGCTGGACGCACTCATACCGCCTCTGACGGCTGTGTTTAGGCAACCTACTAACACCACTTGGGGGAGTTAAAGGGTGCGGATGAAAGTTTGACCAAGTTTTCGCCTTCGCGAAGGCACCTGTGGCCGCGCGGTGCGCGGCCGAGAGCAAAGTCCCATAGCAGACTAAGGTAGCCACTGGCCGTGTCCACCTTAGATCTCAATCGCTGGCTCGACTCTCACGAGGACTTTTCGAGCTACAGGTGCCTTCGTTCGGGCGGCGCACGCACTGAGCGGCACTGGTGACGAAATGATGTTCAGCAGCTGAACCGTGCTGCCCTGCTGCTTGGGCTGACTGGCACCGTCCCCGTGGGAGCAGCCGTGGCCGTGGTTCCAGTCTGCGCGACTGCTGGATCACCAGACCCAACCGCTCGCCTCACCGCTCGTGCGCTGTCCAGCGCAGGCTGACATTGTCAGCCGGCCGAACATGTCGAGCTATTTCTGTCGGTGCACTTCTGGTGATGTGTTCTGATAGCCCGAGTGCGTAGGAGTTCATTCTGACAACGCTTCACAACGCTACACACGCGCCCCTGCACACCTTTTCATCCGCACCCCGTAGAGTATTTGAAAAAAAAGCGTGTGTTTCATCAATCAAAATGCTATGCTCGGAATAGACGCGTGCCGACCGCAACCCACAGGCCACAGCAAACGAATACAGGGTGCGTGCAAACGCTCGGAAATAGTTGTGATGTCGGGGAATATGTGTGTGAGTCACGCACGGCTTCACGCGCCGTGCTTACCGCCGCCGCCGCCATTCTTCGCGCCGGCCGTGCCCCCGCCAGCCACCGCAAAGTCGGAGGTGGTGGTGATGGCGCGGAGTGCCTTGTAGCCCCACCGCTGCAGCTCGGGCGACTTCTTGTGCCGGTGGAGCGCGGCGAGGATGAGCGACTGCCCGCCGCCCTTGCTGATGCGCTGCTTGACCTCCTCGTCGCTCTTGGCGAGCGAGGCCAGCGTGATGCAGCCCTCGAGCTGCACGCCCGCCTGGTCGGCGTGGTGGCGGAGCGCCTCGCACACGAGCTCAATGGTGCGGTGCTCGAGCAGCCAGCCGCGCAGCGCGTCGTTGTTACACGCGAGGTTGTGCAGCGCCTTGCACCCCCACTCGGCGACGCCGGCGCAAAGCGGGTACGCGCGCATCGCCTCGAAGATGGCGATGGCACCGCCGGCGTTCTGCACTTCCTGCTTCTGCACCTCGCCCCAGCACAGGTTGGCCAGCGCGGCGCACCCCTCCTGCTGCACCGTCTCGTCGTCGGCGAGCTGGCGCATCGCGCGGCAGACGCGCTCGGGCGCGCCCGCCTTCATCAGCGCCAGCCGCGTCTTGCGGTCGGCGCACGCCAGGTTGGCGACGGCCGAGCAGCCCTCCACCTGCACGCCTGCGTCGGTCGGATGCGCGAGCATCGCCGCCGCGACGCGCTCGATACCGTCGGCCTGCGCGACGGCCTCGAAGGCCTCGTCGCCCGCCAGGTTTGCGAGCGCCGCGCAGCCGCGCCGCTGCAGCTGCGGCGACGTGATCGCGAGCTGCATCGCGCGGCAGACGAGCGTCGCGCCGCCCGCCTGCACGACCGAACGGCGGCACGCGTCGCTCTCCTGCGCGAGGTTGGCCAGCGCGCGGCAGCCGAGCTCCTGCATCTTCTCGCTCGAGCGGTGTGCCGCCATCGCCGCGCACACGCGCGACGCCATCGACAGCGGCGCGTTGCCGGCGTCCTCGCCGGCCTGTACCGACAGCTCGCGCTCGACGACCACCAGGCCGGTGTACGAGAGGTTGTCGAGCGCCGCGACGCCGAACATCTGGAGCCGCTCGTCGCCGAGGTGGTCGGCCATCGCGTGCGCCACAAGCAGGCCGCCGCCCGCCTTGGAGAGCGCGTCGGCCGCCGCCTCCTCCTGAGAGAGGTTTGCGAGCGCCGCGCAGCCCTCCTGCAGCACGGCGTGGCGGCTCTGGTGCGCCGCGAGCGCGCGGCAGAGCAGCACCGGGCAGCCCAGCCGCACCAGCTCCTGCCGGCCCTCCCGGCCCTCGAAGGCGACGTTGGCGACGAAGGCGAGCCCCTCCTCCTGCACCGCCGCGTCGTCCGGGTGTGACTGCAGCGCGCTGCAGACGCGCTCGAGCCCGCCCGCCACCTGCACGGGCCGCACGAGCGAGCGCTCCGAGACGAGGTTGGCCAGCGCACGGCAGCCGCTCTCCATGAGGTGCGAGCGGTGGCGCTGCGCCGCCATGGCGCCACAGATGGCGGCGGCGGCGCCGACCGAGGCGATTGCGCGCTTGTGCTCGGCCGAGCCGCACGCCAGGTTTGCGAGCGTCGCGCAGCCCCACTCGCACGCGGCGGCATGCGCATCGATCTTCATCGCCGCCGTCACAATGTGCAGGCCATTGTCGGCGATGAGCGCGGCGCGCCCCTTGGGCGTGCACGTCAGCGACGAGAAGGCGCGCAGCACCTCGATGCGCAGCAGCGGCAGGTCCATGTACAGCGCGAGCGCGTGCGAGAGCGGCTCCATCGCGCCCGCCTCGAGCACGGCGTTCGTGCCGTTCTCCGAGTCGCGCGCCACCAGCGCGAGCGCCTTGGCGGCGTAGGTCTGCAGCATCGCATTCTTGGACGCGCTCTGCCGCTCGGCGCGCATGGCGGCGATGATCAGCTTGAGCCGCGCCACGCCCAGGATCTGCAGCGGGCGCAGCGGCCGCGGCGCGCCGACGCCCGCCGCCGCGGCGGGCGACGGCTCGGCGGCGACGGCGCCGACGCGCGCGTAGAACTCGCAGCCGCCCGCCTGCAGCGCGACGGCGTCGGCATGCGCGCTGAGCGCCGCGTCGACGAGCAAGAAGCCGCCGCATTTGTGCACCTCGGCGAGCGAGGCGCGCGGCTCGAAGCGCAGCATGCCGGCGAGCGCGCCGACGGCGGCGGCGAGCACCGACACGTCGTGGCTCCAGCGGCCCATCATCGTCGCGCAGACGACGGCGAGGCCGCGCGCGTCGCGCACCGAAGCCGCGCTCTCGCGGCAGCCAGAGGCCAACGCCTCGATGGCGCGGCACGCCTCGCGCTGCATCGGCGCCGAGCGCGGGTGGTCCTCCATGGCGACGCAGACGTGCTCGGCCGCCGCCTCCGACGAGAGGACCAGCGCGTTGTCGGGCTCGACGGCGAGGGCGGCGATCGCCGCGCACGCCGCGACGTGCACGCCGCGCGAGACGGCGTCGCGGCCGCCGTGCTCCTCCATCGCCATCATCACCATCTCGAGGCCGCCCACCTCGCCTACGTCGCGCCGCGTGGCGGCGCGGCCCGTCGCCATCGCCGCCAGTGCGTAGCACGCCGCCTCATTGAGCGCGGCGCTCTCCCAGTGCTCCTCCATCGCCGCGCAGATCAGCTCGGCCGCGCCGACGGATGCCGCCGTGTCGCGCGCCTTCTCGTCGGTCGCGAGCATTGCCAGCGCGCGGCACGCCACCACCTGTAGGTGGACGAGGCGCACGTCGCACTCCATGGCGGCGCACACCAGCGCGACGGCGCCCTCCTCGCACGCCTCGCGCTGGACGGCCTGCCCCGCCTCGCACAGCGCCGCGATCGCCTCGCAGCCGGCGCGCTGGATGCGCGCCGCCTTGCCGTGCAGCGCCAGCGCGTGCGCCGCCGCCTGCACGCCGCCCGCCGCCGCAAGCAGCGCCGCCACCTCGGCCGACTGCGACGCGAGCGCCCAGACCGCGCAGCAGCCCGCCTCTGCGAGCGGCGCGTGGTCGGGGTGGCGGCCCATCGCCGAGCAGATGAGCACGTGCGCGCGGTGCTTGCCGTCGATGAGCTGCGCGACGATCTTCTCGCGCAGCGGCGGCGCCGCGTCGCGCGCGAAGGCCGAGACCTGCCAGCACGCCTGCGCGCACACCTCCGGGTGGGTCGCCTCGGCCGCGCCGATGGCCTCGCACACGAGCGGCACGACGCCCGCCTGGTAGAGGCGCTCGCGCGCCGCCTCGTTGTACAGGCCGAGCCGCGAGAGCGCCGCGCAGCCCTCCTCGAGCACCGACGCCGTCGCCATGTGCTGCTTGACCGCCGCGAGGATCGCCTCGACGCCGCCGGCCTCGACGACCGCCTGCTCGGTGTCGACGTCGCGCGCGAGGTTGGCGAGCGCCGCGCACGCCTCGCGCTGCACGCCGATGGCGTGCTTGTTGGAGCCCATCGCCTTGACGACGAGCGCCGGCGCGCCCGCGGCAACCAGCGCGTCGGCGGCCTCGTCGGCCTCGCGCGCCATGTTGGTGACCGTGCGACAGCCCTCGAGCTGTACCGACGGGCTGTCGGCATGCGCCGCCATCGCCTCGCAGAGCCGCACCACGCCCTCGTTGGCCAGCGCGAGCTCGACGCACGACGTCTCGACCATCAGGTTGGCGAGCGCGCGCAGCGCTGCCTCCTGCAGCTCGGCGCGGTCGGGCTGTAGCGCCATCAGCGCGCACAGCTGCAGCACGCCGCCCGCCTGCCCGACGATCATTGCGTTGCCCTTGTGGTGGCACACAATGTTGGCGAGCGCGGCGCAGCCCTTGACCTGCATCTCCGGCTGCAACGCGGTCGCCTCGATGGCCGAGCAGATCAGCCGCACGTCCGCCAGCCGCACCAGGCCGCGCAGCTTCTCGCGCGTGCGCTGCCAGCGCGCCATCCGCTGCTCGCGCAGCTCGAGCGCGCGCTCGACGCCCTCCTTTGGCACCAGCTCGTCGCGCTGCAGGTCGGGCGGCAGCAGGATGTCGGGTGGGTTGGTGCCGATGGCGACGTTGACGAGGACGACGCAGAAGTCGATTCGCGTCGCCTTCATGTCGCGCAGCGTCAGCGCGCGCCAGCCGTGGCGCAGCGTGCCGAGCATGACCGTCTCGTACGCCACCTCCTTGTCGCCGTCGATGACCGCCACGCGGAGCACCGTCTCCATCGGCTCGGCCGCAAGGCAGTGGACCGTCGCGTTGAAGCGCGGGTTGAGGCCGTTGCGCTCGACGGTGTGCGTCACGTGGCGGAGGGTCACCTCGGCCGGCGGCAGCGACGTTGCGACGCACGCGACGCCTCCGATGGCGTGCAACTCCACCGAGACCGACGGCGACGAGACGTTGCCCGCCTGCGTCTGGATCGGGCCCGACGAGCCGATGCCCTTGCCCGACTCGAAGTGCTCGTGCGTCTGGAAGTGCGGCCGCTGCTCCTTGCGGCTCGGGAGGTAGTGAACCGAGTGGATCGTGATCGTGGCGCGGTGCAGCTCCTCGCGCTGCGGCGGCCACGACGGCGTCGGCAGCTTGGGCGCCGCGGGGCGCTCGAGGACGTCGCCGTCGATGCCCAGCGCGCCGCCGCCGACGCCTGAGCCTCCGGCGGCGCGCGACGAGAGGCTTGACGACGTCTCGACGGCGGTGAGCGACGGCGCGACGGCGATCGACGAGCACGCCGACGAGATCGACCGCTTCTGCAGAGACTCGAGCGTGAGCGCGGCCGGCGAGCCGGGCGGCGGCATCGTGCGCAGCTCGGGCGGCTTGAGGACGTAGCCGAAGCCGCCGTCGATGCGGAAGAGCGCGGCGTTGAGCTGCATCGGCAGGTCGTTGGTCTGCATGTTGAGCGCGACCATCTGGCTGCCGGCGCACCAGTGCGGCAGCGGGTCGAGGTTGTCTGACTTGACGCGCGTCCCCTTTGGGTAGATGCGCGACACCTGCCGCATGTTGTGCACCTGCCACTGCGCGTACGCCAGCCGGCTCGCCGCGTGCGACGCGTGCGGCTGCTCCTGGTGAAGGTGCTGGTGCGGGTGGTCCTTGTAGCCCAGCTCGGTGTCGTCGTCGTCGTCGGCCTTCTTCTTGTCCTCCTTGTCTTCCTTGTCCTTCGTGCCCTTCTTCTTCTTCTTCTTCTTCTTCTTGCCCTTGTTGCCGCCCACCGCCAGGCCACGCTCCTCGTCGGTGGCGTACGTTGGGTCGTCCTCCACCAGCTTCTTCTTCGCCTTCTCCTTGTCTTTGTCGCGCAGCTTGAGCAGCTTGAGGCACTTCTTCTCGCCGAACGACGACATCTCGTACGGTGAGCACACCGTGTCCTCCTTGGTAAAGGTCTTGTACTTGATTGCCGAGAAGTACGTGATCTGCGAGAGGTCGGCGTGCACCTTGTGCACCTTGTGCTTGTCCTTCTTCTTCTTCTTCTTCTTCTTCTTCTTCTCCTCCTCCTTGGCATCGCCGTCGGCGCTGGCGGACGAGTCCTTGCGCACCTTCGAGCTCTTGCGCGGCCGCCCCGCCCCGCCACCTCCGCTCTCGCTGCCGCTGCCATCGGACGCGAACGACTCGCCCCGCGAGTCGCGCCCGGCGGCGGCGCTCGACGAGCGGCGCGAGAGCCGCGAGAACGACACGCACGACGTCGACTTGCGCACGGACTGCGCGGCGCCGCCGCCCTCGTCGCTCGACGGGTCCGTCTCGCCGTTGGCGCCAAACGAGGGGTGGCCGCCATCGGGCAGCATCGAGTCGGCGCGCTCGAGGTCCTCCGCCATCTTCGAGTCGGTCCGCTTGAGGCCGAGGAACTGCAGCGCGCGCGTGTGCTTCTTCTTCGCCTTCTGGACGCCCTCGCCCGCCACATCGAGCGCTTGGTCGAGGTCCTCCTCGGAGACCATCGCCGCCATCGCCGCCTCGAGCTCCTCCTCCTCGCCCTCGCCCTCCTCCTCCTCCTCCTCCTGGACGCCCCCGAACTTCCTTTCGACCTTGCCCTTGACCAGGCAGCAGTGGTGCAGCTCCTGAGGCGTCATGTCGTCCGGGGGCGCCGTCGAGCCCTCCGCCTGGTCGGGGTGGCCCCAGATCAGCTTGTTGGGCAGGCCCTGCCGCCGCGGCTTGTCGGAGAAGTACTTCTTGATGAGGCCGGCGATGCGCTCCTGCTGCTTGACCGAGCAGTGCATCTCGAGCGACAGGCAGATCGGCAGCGTCGTCTTGCAGAAGGCTGTCTCGGCGATGCCCCTGAGCACGTCGTGCACACGGATCTTCGACGTGAGCGTGAAGCCGTGGTAGATGCGCGGGTCGCCGTCGTCGCCGTCCCAGCAGTCGAGCTCGACGCAGCGGCAGCCGTCGAGCACGACGCGCTGGTACTGCTCGACGCTCGAGCGCGAGATGAGCTGGTCGCCCGTCAGGTACGTGTTGTGCGAGGAGTTGATCCAGTAGTTGCAGAGCGGGTGGTTCATCTTCGTCGGATCGAGCGCGAGCTTCGCCGGGTCCTCGGCGGTGTTGGCGTCGGAGAGCAGCCACTGCTGGAAGACGTGCTGTGAGAGGCCGGTGGGCACCTGCGGCTCTTCCGCCTTGGAGCGGCGCGCCGACGAGGCGCGGCGGCGCTGCTGCGACGACGAGAGGCTCTTGTCGACCGTGAGCGTCGGCGGCGCGGCCGCGAGGCAGAGCTCGTGGAACTGCGCCGTCAGCGCCGCCTCGTCGGTCTCCGACTGCTCGACGCGGTTGAAGGTGAGCCACTCGTCGAGGCTCAGCTGCTCGGGGATGCCGGCGGTAGTGCGCCACGCGCGCGCGTACTGCTTGAAGAGCGACGTGACGTGCTCGTTGTCGCGCAGCAGCAGCAGCATTGCGCGCTGCACCTCCACAAAGTTGAGCGCACCATCGTCGTCGTCGGAGAGGATCTGGTCGATCCACTCGCGGCGCACCGTCTTGTTGGCGGCCGAGAAGAGCAGCGTCATCTCGTGGCGGTCGACGATGCCGCTGTTGTCCTTGTCGGCCGCCTGGAAGACGTCGATGAGCCACTGCTTCATCCGCGTGCCCGGGAACGGGTTCGGATTGAGCTGGTAGACGGTGCGGAGGCCCTGGTACCAGACGCCCATCGCGCCCGCCTCGTCGAGCTGCACGTGCAGCCGCAGCTGCCGGCCGCGGTCGCGGTACAGGATCCAGAAGCGCGCCTTGTAGTCGTCGTCGTCGTCGTCGTCGTCCGCCCCCTGCGTCGTAGCGAGCAGCCCCTTGGCGGAGCCCTTGCCCTTTTTGGGCTTGGGCGGCGCCTTGCCGATCGAGAGGATCTGGTCGATGAGCAGGTACTCGTTCCAGCTCCAGCGAAGCGTCGAGAGGTCGGACGAGAGCTGAAGGAAGCGGCTCGTGAGCTGCTTCGGCTTGGCGGGCTCGGCGGCGGCGGCGTCGGCGTCGGGCTCCTCCTCGACGGACAGCTCGAGCAGCTGCCCCTTGACGAGCGCCTTGATGATGTCGACGAGCCGCGGCTGCGACGAGAGGCGCGCCACGACGTTCGACGGCAGCACGACCTCGCGCACGTACGGGTTCTTGCCCTTCATGCCGCGGCCGAAGACCTTCAGCACCATGTTGAAGACGGTGTACAGCAGCAGCAGCCGCGCGAGCGTCGTCGAGATTAGCGTCGGCATCAGCGCCGAGAGCCACACGTCGTCGTACTTGTCGGTCTCCTCGACGAGCGCCTGGTTGAAGACGTCGTACATCGTGTAGATCAGGTATGTGGGCTGGACGGCGCCGACGAGGAGCGTGCAGAGGGCGAGGAAGCGCCGCTCCATCGCGACGCCGAAGGCGACAGCCACGTCGCACCCCACGTTGGAGAGCACGCCGGCCGCGACGCCGAAGCGTTCGGAGACCTCCCACTCCTCGCCTTCCTCCTTCTTGTGCAGGAAGGCCCACGTCGCGACGAGGCACATGATTTCCCAGAAGATGTCGACCTGTGCGGCGGCCGTGAGGGGGCTGAGTGAGGGCGGGTGGGTGGATGGTGGTGCGAGAGAATGCCGGGAGCGAAACCGAGCGGAGGGGTGGGATGGGGTGTGGGTAAGGGGGGCTGTGGGAGGCAGGGTGTGGGGGAAGGCGGGGGAAGATGGGGCGCGCATTCGGTGAGGAGGGAGGGGGTGCACGGGCGGGCCGCACCTTCCAGAGCGCCCAGAACATCATGAGCTTGGGGTAGAGCTTCTTCTTTACCTCATCCGTCCCGTACAGCAGGAAGAGACGCCAGCCAAACTCGCGCTGCACGCCGAGGCTCATGAAGGAGAAGGCCGCCCCGCTCACCATCGAGCCGGAACAAAAGAGGATCCGACGGAGATGCACGGAGTTCTCGAGCGCCTCGGAGACGAGCGCCTCGGTGGTAGATTCTTCGCCGTCGACGGTCGTCGTGGTGATGTTCTCCACCTCGATGTCGAGCGTGTCACTCGGCATCGCCACCAGCAGCGTCGGCGTCAGGCAGAGCATGAACGACAGCAGGTTGGCCGCGACGAGCTCGTAGACGTTCTCGCGCTTGACCGACGAGTAGACGAAGACCCACATCATGCAGGAGATGCAGACGATGAACGTGGCGATGTAGTACACCGCCGGGTCGACGTCCTCGTCGGAGGTCACTGCCGTCGCCAGCAGGTTGCTGCCGTAGGCGAAGCCCGCGACCGTCTCGATCGTTGTCAGCAGCAGCAGGCCGCGCACCTCGAGCTGCAGCTGGCGGCAGCAGCAGCAGGCCCACCAGTAGTTGCATGAGATCAGGCACACTAGGTGCTTGATCTGCTTGTAGCACCTCTTCCTCAAACTCGGCTTCTTTTCCTTGTAGGCGGCGGGGAGATGGAACTCGGACTTGTTGACCTGGAAGGTGCGGTCGAGGGTGGGGAAGGGCTTCGGCTTGTCGGGCGAGGAGCTGCCAGCCGCCGCCGACGTGCCCCCGGGCGACGACTTGCTCGCTGCCTCCATGTTGCGGCCAACGGAAGAGCTGAACAAGGTACCACTGAGCACTGATCGCAACTTCGGCGTGCGACCAAATGCCGTGGTATTGCAGCTCTTTTCTCAATGAATTATCTTGCTTTGTGCGCGCGCGCGATGTGCATAGTCTCCCCCTGACAGGGTTCCGAGGTTCCGGTTCCGAGGGTCCCGCGTGAGCAGTTAAGCGGTTCCAGGTTCCGAGGTTCCAGGTTCCGCCCGCGCCGCAGGCGCGATTTTCGAATTTTTGGCGGTAGGTTCCAGGTTCCAGGTAGGTTCCAGGTTCCAGGTTCCAGGTTCCGCGGTCGGTGGCGCCAGTGGCCGTCGTAACGGAGGTTCCAGGTTCCAGGTTCTTGGGTCCCGGCTCCAGACCGAGGTCGTAAATGAAAATTTTAGAAACGCGCCAGAGGCGCGTTTCGAAAAATTTGGCCTCCAGACGAGGTTCCGAGGTTCCGGGTTCCGAGCATCCAGCGAGGTTCCGGTCTCGGCGACCGCACACGCGCTGATCACCAAGCAGGGTGTTTGACACCCCCCGTTCGCGCGCATGAAGCATCCGGCGAGAGACAAGATAGACAACATCACGACAGGCCGCCTTCCGCTCGCCAGTAAACTGTGAATCACGGGGAGAGCTCTGCTTAAACAGCTTAAACAGTATAGCTGGGCTTAGTGTCTGCGAGAGCCCCGGCCCCTGTTGGAGCCACGTGCAACATGTCAGCGGCGGGCCTAGGAGGCGCGGCGCTGCGTGAGGAGACGTTTCTTGAGCTTGCCGATGCCGTCGCAGATGTTGAGCGCGTCGGTCATTACGATGGCGTGCGAGATGGGCTGGCCGTGTCCCGCTTATGCAAAGGTTGCACACGCCGTACCTTGGTAGTTTACATTAGTAGGTATGGTAGTCGCCTCGCAGCCTCCTTCTCCCCCGGCGCCGCAGGCGCTCGCGGCCTACCGCGCGGCGCTGGAGCAGCAGCTGCTCGGGCTGCAGGAGGGCTTGCGCTTCTCAGTGGTCGAGGAGGCGGTCAGTCTCCAGGCGCTCGCTGCTGACCTCGCGCAGTGCGAGGCAGAGGGCCTCGTCGACCGCGAGGCCCTGCGTCACGAGAATGCCGCACTCCGTGACGAGAACATCATGCTCACCGCGGCTGTACACCGCCTCCGGCTCCAGCTCGCGTGCGCCACCACCGATGCGCAGACGCTGTGGCTCGAGGTACGCACGGCCGAGGAGGGCGGTGCCGCCGAGACTTCGGCGGCGCGGCGGATGCAGGACTCGTCGCTGCGGGTGGGCGAGTCGCGCCGCCGGCAGGACGCGAGCGCGCGCGCGCGTGAGCTGGGGCTGCTCCGCGCCGAGCTGCGCCAGGCCGAGGCGGAGCTCGGCCTCACGGCGGCCGAGGCGAGCCGCCGCGGCGCCGACAAAGCGAGCCTGCTGGCCGAGCTCGCGCACATCGAGGGCGAGGAGTTCTTCGCTTCGGAGGCGCTCTGGCGCTCGAGCGGCGCGATCCTCGATGCCGTGCGCGACCTCAGCGAGGCCAACGGCGAGGTGTCGGTCGCCGCCGCCGCCGCCGCCACCGACCTCCGCCTCGCGGCTGACGAGCTCCACCTGACTCTGCCGCCGCTGCACGTGGCTCTCGCGAGCGGCAGCGCGGCCGAGGCGTCGGCAGCCGAGGTCTCCGCCATCGCCGACGCGCTGCACGAGCAGATGCGGTCGCTCCACGCCGTCGTCGACGCGCTCTCGCCGCCGCCGTCGCCCGCGGCGTCGTCGCTGGGGCCGCCGTCGCGCCAGCCCCGCCGCTTCCGGCAGGGCGGCACGCTGCCGTCGTCGTCGTCGTCGTCCGCAAGTCGGCGTTACACGTCGGCGGAGCAGGCGGCACTGACGGCGGCAGCGGCGCAGGTGGCGGCTGTGAGCCGGCAGCCGCCGCGCCCGCCGTGGATCAACCCCTGGGGCATCGCTGAGGCGTCCGAGGAGGAGCAGACGGCCTGGCTGGCGCAGCGGCTGCTCAAAGAGGGGCTGCGGCGGCGGCAGCGCTCGCACCACGCGGCGGCGGCGCCGGGTGCGTGTCGACACGCGACGACGCCGCCACGCCGCCGATCCGTCTCGCCGTCGCCGTCGCCGTCGCCGTCGCCGTCGCCCTCGCCCTCGCCCTCGCCCTCGCCC
>Ga0209713_10002259_pt1 | contig 11928 bp, 14 predicted proteins | sample ArcOceMetagenome_3_FD_187444 | JGI IMG/M metagenome (GOLD analysis project Ga0209713, IMG submission 187444) | Marine eukaryotic phytoplankton communities from Arctic Ocean - Arctic Ocean- Svalbard ARC20M Metagenome (SPAdes) (version 2) | ecosystem: Environmental > Aquatic > Marine > Oceanic...
CAGAAATATCATCACCAAAGCCACCAGTATCATTAATTTTAGTCATTAGCTCAGCTTCATTTGACTTCATATAGGACAATAAAGCCGCTTCAAAAGAGCCCACTTTCTCAACTTCTACATCATCAATAAAGCCCTCGTTAGCCGCAAATAAAGAGACTGACATTTCGGCAATAGATAATGGTTGATACTGTGCTTGTTTCATTAACTCAGTAACACGTTGACCACGTTGAATTTGACTACGAGTTGCTTCATCAAGATCGGAAGCAAATTGAGCAAACGCCGCTAACTCTCGATATTGAGCTAAATCGAGGCGTGTACCACCACCTAGCTTCTTGATGATTTTAGTTTGAGCAGCGCCACCAACACGAGATACTGACAAGCCAGCATTAATCGCAGGCCGTATACCCGAGTTAAATAAATCTGTTTCTAAAAATATTTGACCATCAGTGATTGATATAACGTTAGTCGGTACGAAGGCAGAAACATCACCCGCTTGTGTTTCAATGATGGGTAGAGCCGTTAAAGAGCCAGTTTTACCTGTAACTGCACCACCGGTTTGTTTCTCTACATAATCAGCACTAACACGTGATGAACGCTCTAACAAGCGAGAGTGGATGTAGAAAACATCACCTGGATATGCTTCACGGCCTGGTGGACGACGCAATAACAAGGACATTTGACGATAAGCCCATGCTTGTTTGGTCAAATCATCATAAATAATTAAAGCATCTTCACCTTTATCGCGATAATACTCACCCATTGAACAACCCGCGTAAGGTGCAATGAACTGTAATGCTGCTGCGTCAGATGCTGCTGCTGCAACGATAGTTGTATGTGCTAATGCACCATGCTCTTCAAGTTTGCGTACTACATTAGCTATCGAAGATGCTTTTTGACCAATTGCTACATAGATACATTTAACACCTGTACCCTTCTGATTAATAATTGCATCAATTGCTATCGCTGTTTTACCTGTTTGACGGTCACCAATAATTAACTCTCGTTGACCACGGCCCACTGGAATCATCGCATCAACTGATTTCAACCCTAACTGAAGCGGTTGATCAACAGACTGACGTGAAATAACACCTGGTGCAACTTTCTCAATAGGAGATGTCGCTTCACTGGTGATTTCACCCTTACCGTCTATTGGGTTACCTAATGAGTCAACAACTCGACCTAATAAGCTTTCGCCAACAGGTACTTCTAAAATACGGCCAGTACATTTAACACTGTCGCCTTCAGTAATGTGCTGATAGGGCCCTAGCACCACAGCACCAACAGAGTCGCGTTCTAAGTTAAGTGCCATACCATAAGTATTGCCGGGAAACTCTAACATTTCACCTGCCATTACATCGGCTAAACCATGGATACGTACAATACCATCGGTAACACCGACAACAGTTCCTTCTGTACGTGCTTCAGTAGCCCCATCAAAGCTTTCAATTCGCTTTTTAATTAGGTCACTGATTTCTGCTGAATTCAGTTGCATCTTAATTCCTCTATACAGGCCATTAGTTTATAACGTTGGCCAGTCTGTTCAATTTACCCAAGGCTGATCCATCTATGATCAGATCACCGGCTCGAATAATCGCTCCACCTAATAAGCTTTCGTCTACTTCAACATTTAACGTGACATCTCTGCCCGTGCGTTTTTTCAGCGCTTTTGCAATATTAGCTACTTGTTCTGGTGTTAAAGCTCTCGCAGAACTAACCTCTGCAGTCATCACTTGCTCTGCTTCTGCACGCAACTGTTCAAAAATAGCAGCTATGTCCATCAGTAGAGTTAGGCGCTTATTTTCTGCTAGCAAAGCCAAAAAATGACGCGCTTCTGTAGTGACCAGTTCTCCAGCAATATCTGCCAGTACACTAATCATTTGTTCATCGCTAATCGATGGGTTTCCTATCATCGCATCGATATCTTCGTCGGCAACACTTTGTGCCATCACGGCCAAAAATCCTGACCAGACTTTTAACTCAGTCTTTTCATTAGCAATGTCGAATGCTGCATTAGCATAAGGACGAGCGATAGTAGTTGCTTCAGCCATCCTCTACCTCCTCTAGATCCGACTTACCAATTCTTTTAACAAATCGGTATGCGCCTTATCATCAATTTCACGGTTAAGAATTTTCGCGGCTCCAGCCAATGCAATACTGCCGACCTGCCCACGAAGTTCATCTTTTGCTTTATTAGCTTCTTGCTCTATTTCAGCCTGTGCCGATGTCAAGATACGCTCGCCCTCAACCCGGGCGGTGTCTTTTGATTCATCAACAATTTCATTACTACGGCGTTGTGCTTGCGAAATTATTTCATTCGCTTGCTCTTTTGCTTCGCTAATCACTTGTTGCGCACGTTTTTCAGCTAACTCTTGCTCATGACGTCCACGTTCTGCTGCTGCTAAACCATCTGCAATTTTTTTAGTACGCTCTTCGAGCGCTTGCATAATTGGTGGCCAGACATATTTCATGCAAAAAGCAATGAAAATACCAAAAGCAATTGCTTGACCGATCAATGTTGCATTGATGTTCATGCTTATACCTCTTTTTTATCGCAATACTGTTTAAAAATGCTATTAACCAGCAACTGCAAATAGAACATACATAGCCAAACCAACAGCAATCATTGGCACCGCGTCAACAAGACCAGCAACCAAGAAAAAGTTTGTACGTAACATTGGCACTAATTCAGGTTGGCGTGCAGCAGCTTCTAAGAAGCGACCTCCTAATAAACCAACGCCGATTGCAGCGCCCAAGGCACCTAAGCCAATCATCATAGCACCCGCAATATAAACTAAACCCATATCCATTTTTCTCTCCTAACAAAAATCTAATACTAAAAAATTAAAGTAAAAACCTGCTTAAACTTAGTGATGCTGATGCGCCATATCAATGTACACGACGGTCAAAACCATAAAAATAAAAGCTTGTAACGTAATAATCAAAATGTGGAAAATTGCCCATGCAACTTGTAACAAACCAGCAACAGAACCTAACATCAAACCAGCGCCATACATTGTTGCAATTAAAATAAATACCATCTCGCCTGCATACATGTTGCCAAACAAGCGTAAACCGAGAGAAAATGGCTTTGCTAGCAATGTTACTGTTTCGAGTACAAGGTTGACCGGTAAGGCCCATTTACCAAACGGCTCAAGTGCTAATTCACCCAAAAATCCGCCAGTCCCTTTTACTTTGAAACTGTAATAAAGCATCAAACCAAAGACCACAAGAGCCATACCCATCGTCGCATTCGGATCTGTACTTGGTACAACTTTGAAAAAGACATTATGTGGATCAGCGTCAAATAAGAATACCGCACCTTGTGCAACGGCCAATGGCAAAATATCTACCGGCAACAAATCCATCAAATTCATTAAAAATATCCAAACAAAGATGGTAAGCGCAAGAGGCGCAACCAAATCATTTTTCCCACCGGTAAATGAACCACGTACCGTATCGTTAATAAATTCGATAATCATTTCGGCAAAGTTTTGTACTGGAGAAGGAACGCCTGTCGATATCGTTTTTGCAACACTTCGGAAGAACCACATCATCATCGTACCCAGCACGATTGAAAGTAACATCGTATCCACGTTGATTGCCCAGAAACCCATTTGCGCTGCTTCTTGACCTGTGGTCGCAAAGCCTAGTTCACCAGTTGGCTCCCATATTCCTGCCGCAGTTTCTACTTGCTTCTCACCATAAGTGAGGTTTTGTAAATGATGCTTAATATAGCCTGATGTAGTAATCGATGATTCACTTGCCATTTTTGGTCTTAAGTCCGATTATAATTTCCAAACAGCGCAACAACTTGCGCCACTATAAAGCCTACTAACAACATCAATGACGAGTCTCTCAACATTGAAAATCCGATAGCAAATAAAACAATGGTTAGTGCCCAGCGCTGCGCAATACAACGGTAAGCCCTTCCTAAATTCATACCCGCATCTGCTTTAGCAAACTTTCCAGCAGCTAACAAATGCCATCTCTGCAGTAAAGTATTGGCTATCGCCATAACTCCGCCGTAACAACAAGCAATGCTTGATGCCATTCCTTGCCACAGAAAGATGATTGAAATTGATAACACCAGTGAGAGCAGCTGCAATTTCAGCAAATAATTGAGAGGCTCAACTCTAACTAAACCTTCGATTGATTTCACTGGGTTCTAATTCTTACCAACTAAACCCGTACATTCTATAGAGCAGGCCTTAACGGGTCAATTAAATTCAGTGATTTACTTTATTTTTTTAACAATTCTCTTTAAATCTTCCACGCTGGCATAATCAATAACCAGCTTGCCTTTACCACTTACAGTATGTTTGACTGAAAAATGATGGTCTAACTTCTGTTTGATTAACTTTTCAATGTTATCTAGTTCTGCTTGTAAAGAATCTTCAGGCTGAGGCTTTTCTTTTGCTGGGCGCAATAAACGCCTTACTAACTGTTCAGTCTCGCGAACAGATAAGCCCCGTTCAACAATACTATTTGCTGTATCTGACTGTAAGCGACCTTCGAGCGGCAATAAAGCACGTGCATGACCCATTTCTAGATCACAATTCTCTACTAATCTTTTAACATCTTCATTAAGATTTCTCAGTCTCAGTAAATTTGATACAGCGGCCCTCGAACGACCTACAGCTGCTGCCGCTTCTTGATGCGTCATCGAAAACTCTTCACGTAAGCGATGCAAAGCATTCGCTTCTTCCATCGGGTTTAAATCTTCTCTTTGAATATTTTCAATTAAGGCCATTGCAATCGCATTACGATCAGGCACATCTCTCACTAGGGCTGGAATTGTGTCCAAACCCGCAAGTTTTGATGCTCGCCAACGTCGCTCGCCAGCAATAATTTCATAACGACTATTACCGACTGGTCGGACAACGATAGGCTGAACAAGTCCTTGAGCGCGTATCGAGTCCGCTAATTCCCCAAGCGACTCTTCAGACATGTCTACCCGCGGTTGATATTTTCCTGGCTGAATCACATCCAAAGGAAAGTATTGCAAACTGTCACTAATGCCTTCCTCCAGATGATCAACATCTGCCAATAAGGCATCTAACCCTCTACCTAACCCTCTTTTTTTAGTTGCCATTACCGTCCTTATCTAAATTATTTCAAAGACTAGTTTAACTTTTTTCACGTCGCATAAACTCACTTGCTAGCGCCATATATGCAATCGAACCACGCGATGATCGGTCATAATCCAGCACTGGGACACCATGGCTTGGAGCCTCTGCCAACCGTACATTTCTAGGAATGAGGGCGTGAAACACCTTTCTCTCAAAATGCGTTATCAGCTGCCTTGAGACCTGATTAGCAAGGTTATTCCGGGCATCAAACATTGTTCTTACCAGACCTGTAATCTCTAGAGTCGGGTTTGCTCGCTGTCTAACGCGCTCCACCGTTTTTAATAGCGAGGATAAACCCTCCAAAGCATAATATTCACATTGAACCGGAATAATAACGCCCTTAGATGCCACCAGCGCATTCAACGTCAGCATACTTAAAGAGGGCGGGCAATCAATCAAAATAAAGTCATAATCTGCACGAATTGGCTCTAGTGCTAATCGAAGTCGGTGCTCTCGTAAATCTTCATCTAATAACTCAACTTCGGCTGCTGTTAAGTCTGAATTGGTTGGCATAACATCGAAGTTAAAATCATCACGCTTTACAATTACCTCAGCCGCTGGTGCTTCCCCCATAATGACGTCATAACTGCTCTTCTCAAGCACCACACCGTTTATGCCACAACCAGTGCTCGCATTACCCTGAGGGTCAAGATCAACAAGCAAAATCTTCTTACCATTCTCTGCTAATGATGCAGCCAAGTTTACGGTTGTGGTCGTCTTACCCACTCCCCCTTTTTGATTAGTCACAGCAAAGACATTACCCATTCAAACAACCTTTTGTGCTGAAAACCACATTAACCTCGGACCAGCTCAACCAAATGCCGCTGCCCCTCATACCCTGGTACTTCAAGTACATGCACAGATTCAAGCTTAAAATTACCCTCTACTCTCATTAGTTCATCTTCGGGGTAAACACCCTTCATTAATAACAGCCTGCTCGCATCATGGCAGTGTCGCTCGGTTAAATCAATAATGTCAGCTATTGTCGAGAATGCTCGTGCAGTCACCAAGTCAAACACAGGTAACTTAGCTTGTTCAATACGCTCATGAATCACAGTCACATTATCTAACGCTAATTCCGCCTTGGCCTGCTGTAAAAAACGGGTTTTCTTTGAATTACTATCCAACAAAGTCACGGCTAGATCTGGTCTGGCAATAGCGATGGGAATACCAGGTAAGCCTGCGCCTGAACCTACATCAAGCAAAGAATGACCGGCAAGAAAAGGTAAAACCGTCAAACTATCCAGTAAATGTCGGCTTACCATCACATCAATATCGCGAACTGATGTTAGGTTGTAAACCTTATTCCACTTAGCTAGTAACGTCACATAAGACAACAATTGCTGCCTCTGCTTTTCCGATAATGTTAACGCTAAATCATCACAACCCTGTTGTATTTGTTGCAGTAATGGTGCCCCCATTAGCTGGCTTCTCTCTGGTCACGCTTCAAATGTACTAGTAGTAAAGACATTGCTGCCGGTGTCACACCAGACACGCGAGATGCTTGGCCTAGACTATTAGGCCTCGCATTCGCCAGTTTTTCGCGAACCTCGTTTGACAAACCTCGAACATTATCGTAATTGATATCATCTGGTAAAACTGTCGTTTCATTTCGCTGCATACGATCAATTTCATTTTGTTGGCGCTGAATATAGCCCGCATATTTAGTTCGAATAACAACTTGATCTGCGACAACATCCTCAACCTTTTGTTCTTCACCTAATAAAGTTAACAGCCCTACGTAATCAACAGCAGGTCGACGTAATAAATCCATCGCCGTACTCGCTTTTTTCAAAGGCTCACCAAGCACCAGTTTTGCAACCTCTTGGTCTATTTTTTCTGGACTAAACATCATAGTGTCAAGTCGGTTAATTTCTGATGTCACAGCCTCCTGCTTTTTGTTAAAAGCCGCCCACCGTTGATCATCCACCAAACCTAGTTCTCGGCCTTTCGGCGTCAGCCGCAAATCTGCATTATCTTCACGTAGAAGCAACCGATATTCTGCTCTACTAGTAAACATTCGATAGGGCTCCTGGGTTCCGGAAGTCACCAAGTCATCGATCATCACACCAATATAAGCTTCATCTCGGCGAGGTGACCAAGGCTCCATCTCACGTACTTGCAAACCAGCATTAATTCCAGCGATTAAACCCTGCGCTGCGGCTTCTTCATAACCTGTCGTCCCGTTTATTTGGCCGGCAAAAAATAAGCCCTTCATGTGTTTTGTCTCTAACCACGGCTCCAAATCATGTGGATCAAAGTAGTCATATTCAATTGCGTAACCTGGACGTGTAATATGAGCGTTTTCAAGACCTTTCATAGACCTCACAATTTCATACTGCACATCAAACGGTAAACTCGTTGATATTCCATTAGGGTAGACTTCACCGCAGTTTAACCCTTCAGGCTCAAGAAATATCTGGTGAGAATTTCGCTCTGCAAAACGGACCACTTTATCCTCTATCGATGGGCAGTAGCGTGGGCCAATACCTTCTATTTCCCCACCATACATTGGTGAGCGATCCAAATTAGCCCTAATCACATCATGAGTTGCTTCGTTAGTATGCGTAATATGACACGAGATTTGTGCCGGATGATGTGATACCTCTCCCATAAAGGAAAACACAGGTGTTGGTGTATCTCCAGGCTGTTCAACCAAGAGCGAATAATCAATACTACTGCTCGCAATTCTCGGGGGCGTACCTGTTTTCAAGCGATCAACTCGGAAAGGTAAAGCTCTTAGCCGCTTAGCCAAACCAATAGAGGCTGGATCGCCGGCACGTCCCCCACGATGGTTTTCCATGCCTATATGAATCAGGCCGCCTAAGAAAGTCCCTACTGTCAAAATTACTACTTGGGCAGAAAAACGTAAACCAACTTGCGTGACTACACCGACAACACGATCATTTTCAACCACTAAGTCGTCTACAGTTTGTTGAAATAAATACAAGTTATCTTGAGACTCTAGAGTTTCACGCACGGCTGCTTTATAACGAACTCGATCAGCCTGAGCTCTTGTCGCTCTGACCGCAGGCCCTTTACTCGCATTCAAAATACGAAATTGAATACCACCACGATCAGCAGCTTTCGCCATTACACCACCAAGGGCATCGATTTCTTTAACTAAATGTCCTTTGCCAATACCACCGATAGCCGGGTTACAACTCATTTGACCGAGTGTTTCAATATTCTGAGTCAACAATAGTGTTTTAACGCCCTGGCGCGCTGAGGCCAAAGCTGCCTCAGTACCAGCATGTCCACCACCAACAACAATCACATCATAATGATCTTGATAACTCATAGTAATAACTCAAAATTTTTACGCAAATCAAAAAGTGATTTTAACATGAGACAGCCATGCTTAATGCAAAAATGCTATTTTAATCTTAATTTTAAAAATTAATAAGCTGCTGACACGCTACGGGAATTTTATTTATTTACTTAACGCTCTGAAATGCACGAACCGTAATAAATAGTCCTATCACAATCATAGGTAATGACAAGATTTGGCCCATAGTGATCAAATCTAAGAGTAAATAGCCATATTGCTGGTCAGGAACGCGCACAAATTCAACCACGAAACGGAAAAAACCATACCCTAATAAAAAAAGACCTGAAACAGCTCCTGGTGGCTTTGGCTTAGCAGAATATATCCACAGGATTAAAAATAATAAGACACCTTCAAGCATAGCCTCATAGAGCTGGGATGGGTGTCGGGCAAGCGGACCAGCATTTGGGAATATCATGGCCCATGGCACATCACTTACTTTTCCCCACAACTCACCGTTGATAAAATTACCGATCCGTCCAAAAAACAAACCTACGGGGACCATCGGTACGATAAAATCGCTAATTGAGAAATAAGATTTACCCGTGGCTCTCGCAAAAAAACCAAATGCTATCACTACACCTAATAGTCCCCCATGAAACGACATCCCTCCTTGCCAAATTTTGAATAAGTTCAATGGGTTGTCGATCAGCGCAGGGAGGTCGTAAAACAACGAGTAACCAAGGCGGCCACCCACAATCACCCCAATGGCACCATAAAACAACAAGTCCTCCACTTCCACTGTAGTCCAGCCAAATCGTTCGGCCCTTAGCCGCCCAAGCCACCAAGCTCCAGAAAAACCGAGCAAATACATTAAGCCATACCAGTGGATCTGAATTGGGCCTAATGACAAAGCCACGGGATCAATTGTTGGATAAATCATACAAATCTCTCAAAAATGTGGCTAAATGGATACAATTTGGACGAAACAACATATAAAAGCTAGCTCATCTTCTTAATTGTCGTTAATATAACGACCCATTGTCTTGTTAAAAATGCACTAAATTAGCATATTAAAGGCAAGCCTACTGCGCTAGGATGTCTTCTTCTTTGAGTATAGGATAAATTAGATAGTAATATCGATAGAAACGTTACCAATTAAGAATAAATGGCGCGCATCATACTTTGGTCAGTCTGTTTAAACAAACAAACCAAAATATATACGAACAATAACTTTAATTTTCCAGGAGACGGAAATGAAACTGAAACAATTATCTAGTCTTTGCCTAGCAGCAAGCACATTAATGGCGGCTTCTTCAGCAATGGCATGGGAAAGTGCTGATGGTCAACACTCAACTAGCGCTAGCGTCGCACTTTCTAGTGACTACATGTGGCGTGGTGGATCACAAACTGATAATGAAATGGCCTTGTCTGGTAGTTTTGACTACGGACATGCTTCTGGTTTTTATGCTGGTGCCTGGGCTTCAAACGTAGATTTTACTGTTGGTACTGACAAGGCTCACCTTGAAGTTGATGTATATGCAGGTTATACATTTGAAGCATACGATGGCATTGCTTATGACTTGGGTATGATGCGGTATGTCTTCACAGGAACGGATGGAGTTGACTGGAATGAATATTATGCGGCAATAAGCTACAGCGCATTCAGTCTTAAAGTTTCTCATACTGAAGACTTTGGCGGTAAAGATGAAAAAGCAACACACTATTTACTAGGCTTTAACTATGACCTACCTATGGATGTTGCACTTCATGTGAATTATGCTTTCTATGACTTTGATGACATTGACAAAGTAATGGGGACGTCACCTAACAAAATAGATAACCCACTTCAGGATTATGCGATCGGCGTATCTAAACATATGGTTGGCCTTGACTGGGATGTTACTTACTTTGAGACACTGAAAGAAGGTAAAAATGCTACTGAGAACGGTAATGCCGGCTCAAGTAACAAGTCTGATAGCAGGTTCGTACTAACTGTTTCTAAATCATTCTAAATCTGATTTAGTAATACTCAAGCTTTATAAAAAGGGCGGCTATCTGCAAAGATAACCGCCCTTTTTTTACCCTTTTTACTCCCCCCTAAACTCTACACCTCATAAATCATCCTCTTTTTGTTCACAAAAAATTATATCTCTCCGCTCCAAAATGCCTTAAATCTAACTGCACCTTTATAGGTCAGAACTTGATAATACCGCACCAGCACTACCCACAAGATCCAAATAAAACTATAATAAAAACCGTAAACTACTGTTTTATAATGCTTTATAATCATGGCACGCATCCTGCTTTATCTTCATCAGTCTGAACTTTAAATATGGCCAGGTCCCTATGTAAGTTCAAACGATAAACCTATAATTCAGGAGCTTAAAAATGAAAATGAAAAAACTATCAACACTTTGTTTAGCGGCAAGCACTTTAATTGCTACTTCAACTGTAATGGCATGGGAAAGCGCAGATGGTCAGCACTCGACAAGTGCCAGTGTGGCGCTCTCTTCTGACTATATGTGGCGTGGCTATTCTCAAACAGACAGTGAGCCTGCTATTTCAGGCAGCCTAGACTATGGGCATGCAAGTGGCTTTTATGCTGGTACTTGGGCATCAAATGTAGACTTTTCAGATAGTAATAACAATCAAGCTCATATTGAAATTGATGCTTACGCAGGTTTTTCTAACGAACTCGGCGGTACGGGCATTGGGTACGACCTTGGTGTCTTGCGCTATATGTACCCTGGTACTGACAGTCTAGATTGGAATGAATATTATGCCTCTCTAAGCTATAGCATCTTTACTGCTGGTATTGCATACACAGATGAAATTTATGGTGGTGATAAAGATGCAACCTATTACTCTTTAGGCTTTGGCTATGATCTTCCGATGAATGTCGCATTAAGTGCTAACTATGGCTATTACGATGATGAATCTGCAGATAATAACCCAACTGATTACAGCATTGGCCTTTCTACCGAGATGGTTGGTTTTGGTTTGAACCTGACCTATACCGATACTGATAGCGATGGTGAAGCACTCTATGGTGAAAATATAGCCGATGGGCGCCTTATTTTCACAGTCTCAAAATCGCTCTAATAACTAATTATAAAAGAGGTCTCCTCGCCATAGGCAGCGAGGCCTCTTCTTAAACGAAGGAATAACTTATGAAACAAGTTGTGGCAATAATAAAGCCCTTCAAACTAGATGATGTTCGAGAAGCTTTGTCAGAAATTGGGGTGCAAGGTCTTACCCTCTCTGAAGTCAAAGGTTTCGGTCGTCAAAAAGGGCACACAGAACTCTATCGTGGCGCAGAATATGTCGTCGATTTTTTACCTAAACTAAAACTAGAAATTGCTGTAGATGATGATTTAGTTCCACAGGTTATTGAAGCAGTTACTAAAGGTGCCAACACTGGAAAGATCGGTGATGGCAAAATTTTTGTATACCCCTTAGAGCAAGTGGTTCGGATTCGCACAGGCGAAACCGGTCCTGATGCACTTTAATTAAAAGGACACAATAAAA
>Ga0209713_10002260_pt1 | contig 11927 bp, 9 predicted proteins | sample ArcOceMetagenome_3_FD_187444 | JGI IMG/M metagenome (GOLD analysis project Ga0209713, IMG submission 187444) | Marine eukaryotic phytoplankton communities from Arctic Ocean - Arctic Ocean- Svalbard ARC20M Metagenome (SPAdes) (version 2) | ecosystem: Environmental > Aquatic > Marine > Oceanic...
AGAAAACTTATAATAAAACTGATTTCTACTTTGTCTAATTAATTTATAAAATACAATAATACTAGCAATTGTTTCGTTGATAACTGAATTGGCTTTGTTTTTAAAAAATATAAAATTAAGCTCTGAAAAAGATTGATTTTAGTATATTCAACGATTGTTTATTAAATTTATTCAAGGGTTTACTTGTTATTACTTGGTTGAAGTTACCTATAAAAATCAGTAGTTTTTAATTTCTTTAATATCTTGTTTATTAACAATTGTTAAAAATTTTGAATCCAAGCTGATGTAGATGGGGTCATCTAAACTAATTTTATTAATTTTGATCTTTAAATTTTGCATTTCAAAAAAAATATAGAAGTTGGAAATTTTATTGTTGTAAATTTAAATAATTATTAAGGAACCATGAAAAAAAGAAAATTATTTACAGTGATTGGTGTTTTTAGCTTACTGCTACTATCATTAACCTTTATGTCCCTGGATCATGTAGATGCAACAAATGTAACAGGTACCAGTTCGGACATAGCTGATTTCTATGCTTTTGAAGGTGATAACCCCGAAAACACGGTATTTGTAGCTACTATACAGGGAATATTAGCTCCCGGTGGTGTAACCGAAAATGCTGTTTTTGACGAAGATGTACTTATAGAGTTTAATATAGATAATACCGGTGATTTTGTTGAAGATTTAGTTATACAAGCTATAAAAAGAGGAGATAGTATTTATTTTTTCGGACCTGCAATACCAAATCAAACTGGGCTAGAAAGCGATGTGTTAACATCAGCTGCTACTCATTTAGTACAGATTTCTACAACTCAAGAATCTTTTATTACTAACGAAGACGGAATGAGTTTTTTTGCTGGGCCAAGAAGAGAACCTTCTTACTTTGATTTTAATCGATTTATTGACATTGCAAATGGAGATGCAGCTCCAGAAGGATTTTATCCGCCAGAAGAATCAACTGATTTTTTTTTAGAATTAAATACATTGGCAATTGTAGTTGAAGTACCAAACTCATTATTAGGAAACGCACCACCACATATTTTAGAATCTCAAGGGGCAATTAGTGGATTACCGCCAGCTTATAACGTATGGGTTTCTTCAAAAAGAAAAGAATAACAGATGAAAAATTATAAAATTAAATCTTATAAATCTAATGTATTTTTTGTTTTTATGCTCATCGCATTAATATTCATACAATGTAAAGATGATGATGATAATGGAAATGTAATTGAATTAATATCTTGTGATGATGGGATTCAAAATGGAGATGAAGATGGGATAGATTGCGGAGGTTCTGTGTGTCCACCTTGTCAAGATTACCAATTAAATTTTGATGGTAATTTTGTACAAGAAGATATTGCAGGTAGACCAGGAGTAAATATCATATTTGGAATTACTGATCTTTCAAAAAATAATTTTAATGTATCTGAAGTCGCTAATAGAACTATATTTCAAGAAGATTTTCAAGAAGTAATAGAAAACTATTATGATATCTATGCTATATCATTAGATATCCCAGCAGATGAGTTAAATTATGAAAACAATATTCTCAATTGGAATGCTGAGACATTTACGACTATTATGTCTAATTATGACGCATTACAAGTAGCCCCAGATGGGCCAACAACCTATTATAATGCAACTAACAATTTAGTTTTTACTGGAAGGTATTTATCTGACGATGTTATGGATTTTACCCTCAAATTAATGTTTGGTGGAGTAGACGGAACACGTTTTGATGGAAATAATGACACGCCACAGCTAACCACAGATGCTGTTGGTCTTGGTGATAGAGATTTTACGTTGTCATTTCCATACCTCGAAGTTCCATTAACTTTAGAATAAATTTAAATTTATTTCTTTTTGGTTTCAAAATATTTTCTTGAATTTAACTTTTAATATTAACTATTTTTAAATTCAAATTTGGAAATAAAAAAACCGCAAAATTTTTGCGGTTTTTTTATTTTGTTTAAAGTATAATTCCACCACAAATAATTCTTGCCCCAGCAGCACCTGAAGGTTGAGATGTGAAATCATCAGTTCCTTGATGTACAATAATTGCTTTACCTAGAATATTTTTGGTGTCATCTTCGCAACCAATACACCATTCAGTAGTTTCCATTATTCTTTTTCCATAACCACTTTCATCAACCTCAAAATTCCCAATATCTCCTTTGTGGTATCCGCCTTCATTTCCCCATTTACCATGGTTTGTAAATGTTGGGTTCCAGTGACCTCCAGCAGATTTTCCATCTACAGAGGAGCAATCTGCTTTTTCATGAATGTGTATGGCGTGCATACCAGCTGTTAACCCCTGAAATTTAGCTTCTAAACTAACCACTCCATCTACTTCTTTAAAAATCAGTTTTCCAATAGATTTACTTCCACTTTTTGGTTCTAATTGTACTATAATTTCTTTTTTTTCTTGAGAGATAGAAGAAGGGCTAACTTCTTCTGTTTTTTCAACCGTTTTTAGTGAATTTTTATTTTTTTCTTTACAAGAAATTAGTGTTATAAAGATTAAGGCTATTAAAGGAAATACTATTTTTTTCATAATTATATTTTTATATTGGTTTAAAGGTAATTAATTTTTATGGATTGTATTAATTGTATCAGAAAATCAGTTTATCACAAAATAGCATCATTTAATTAATTATTTTTTTTAAAAAATGAATATTGTTATACAAATTGTACTTTCCTTCAATTTTCAAATTAAAATCACTGATACTATCTTTATTCCAAATATCTATTCTTGGAATTTGAAAGGGGTCTGTATTTTTAGAAATAGTTCCAAATTGAGTTGTGAAAGCATGATTAAAATCATTAATGGAGTGATAGGTTAATGCAAAACTATCTAAAGATTTGAAGGGATAAAATTTACTTATTGCTGAATAAATTTCTTTTTTCATACTTATTTTTTATTTTGCTTAAAGGTAATTAGTTTTCTTTTATGAAATAGGATTGAGTCTTTTTAAATGGAGATAGATTTATTTGGTTCATTTCCATTTTATAATTTTCCCAATCTTTTTCAAAAAATAAATTGCTTTCTTTTAAAACAACTTCCAACTTGTCTTTTACTTGCTGAATTAAAATTATTTCAGTTTCTGTAATCCCATATGGCCTACTACTAGAATACCAACTTGCAGTACTTATTCTGTTCGCAATAGTTACATAGGAACTATTTGTTATTCCTTGTCGTTTATCTTCTTTACCAATAAACTTATCTATTATAGAATCAATTCTTTTGATAATAATGTTACTTGCTTTTATCTCTTCTAGGTATAAAACTTTATTTTTTTTAGCTAAATCAGTTTTATATTTTTCAGCAATGCTTTTACTTTCTGCTAATTGTTTTACTGCATTAGCAGTAGTTTGTGTTAATTCTTCTAATTCTTTACCTTTTTGATAGATATCATTAATTGTATTTTTCGAAACTTCAACTCTAGGATCGCTCTTAATTTGAATAGCACTTGATGTGGTGTGGTCCAAGTAACTTAATGCTAAGCGATAGGTTCCTGGTTTAACCGGAATACCTCTTGGTTCATTTTTACGTTTTTTTATTTCACGTGAAGGCCGATCGACTCCAGCTTCATTCATAGACCAACGCCAATAATAAATACCTGTACTGTCGGGTGTTTTTTTCTTTAAACTTCGAATCAATCGATCCCCATCATAAATATTTAAATAAATAGAATCTTTATGTTTGCCTTCAGTTGTTTTCTCATCTACATCCATATTTTCATCTTCTTCTTCACCTTTATTTTCTATTGAAGGGTCTATATTTTTTGAACTATCTTCTTTTTTTATCTGAAAATAATAGGGTATCCTTGCTCCATAAACTCTGTTCTCACCTTGAAATATAGCATCAGCTCCAAATCTACTGCCCGTAGGTTGTTTAAAAGAAACTTGATAAGCGTCAGGAGCTGTAAACAAAACAATATCCGAAGCTAAAACTTTATTATTTTTTGCAATATCTCGTAAGGGTATTAAGTCATCTAATACCCAAGCAGCACGTCCAAAAGTTCCAATAACCAAATCATTTTCTCGTTCCTGAATTACCAAATCTTTAACCGGAACGGTAGGGAAACCATTGGTCCATTTTGTCCATGAAGATCCAGCATCTATTGAAAGGTATAATCCATCGTCTGTACCAAGAAATAATAAATTCTTCTCTACAGGATCTTCAATAATACAGAGCGCATAACTCAAAACATCATCTTTGTCAACAATTCGTTGCCAAGATTTGCCATAATTAGAGGTCCTATAAGCGTAGGGTTCATAATTAAATCTTCGGTAATCATTAGCAATTAATAATGCTTCTCCTCTATTTTTATTGGAAGCCTTTATTTGTGTGATCCAACTTCCCTTTGGTAAGCCGGATAAGTTATTGGAAACTTCATTCCATTTATTCCCTCCATTTTGAGTATAATGAACCCGACCATCATCAGTAGCAACCCAAATCATATCTTGTTCTATGGGAGAAGGTTCTATTACTAAAATAGTAGTATGATTTTCAGCTCCAGTAGCATCCATGCTTATTCCTCCGCTCTCATTTTGTTTTTGTTTCTCAGGATCATTTGTGGTAAGATCTCCTGAAATTATTTCCCAGGTAAGACCTTTATCGGTTGATTTATGTACAAACTGACTGCCAAAATAAATGGTGCTATTATTATATGGATCTATATTAATTGCAGAATTCCAATTAAAACGAAGCTTTACATCAGGATCAGGATGAGTTGGACGAACCGTATAATTATTTCCAGTTTGCCAATCATAACGACTTACATATCCCTGTTGACTCATAGTCCACCCATACCGGCTATTATCACGATCTGGTATCACATCAAAACCATCTCCAAAAGATATTTCTTGCCAATAATCATTTCTAATTCCCTGCGAACGAAATACATAAGAAGGACCTCTCCAGCTACCGTTATCTTGCATTCCTCCATATATATTATATGGAAACTCATTATCAACTGCAATATGATAAAATTGAGCTACCGGTAAGTTTCCAATAAAGCGCCAAGTTTTTCCTCCATCATGAGTAATGTTCAAACCTCCATCGTTTCCGTCAATCATAAAATTGCCATTGTCTGGATGGATCCACCAAGCATGATGATCCGGATGTATACCGTTATCCACACCATAAGCAGGCATTAATTGAGAAAAATTTTCCCCTCCATCTTCAGAAACATTTACATAAGTAAATACAGAATAAACTCTATTTTCATTCTGTGGGTCTACAAATATATCACTGTAATAAAAAGGACGATTTCCGATGTCACTTTTGTCATTTATTTTTTTAAATGTAAAACCTCCGTCTTCACTTTTATACAAAGCATTTTTTTTTGCTTCAATAAGTGCATATACTATATTGGGTTTGTTTTTAGCTATAGCTAAACCAATTCTTCCTAGATTTCCTTTTGGTAAACCATTTTTATCGGTTCGTTCTTCCCAAGTTTCACCTCCATTATGAGTAATAAAAATACCAGATCCTTCTCCACCAGAATTGAAAAACCATGGTTCTCTTTTATGTTCCCAAAGAGCTACTATTAATTTATTAGGATTGCTAGGATCCATAACCATATCACCTACACCAGTATTATTAGTAGCGTATAATATTTTATTCCAAGTTTTACCTCCATCTTTAGTTTTATAAACACCTCGCTCTTGATGTTCTCCCCAAGGAGAACCTATAGCTCCAATATATATGATATTTGGATTAGTTGGGTCAATAATAATGCGGTGGATATGACGTGTATTTTCAAGTCCCATAAGGTCCCAATTCTTTCCTGCGTCTAAAGATCGATAAACACCATAACCACCATTTAAACTATTTCTTGGATTTCCTTCACCAGTACCTAGCCATATGACAGACGGATTGGATTGTTGTATGGCAATGGCTCCAATTGATGCAGTAGCTTCTTTTTCAAATATTGGTTTCCATTTAACACCTCCACTTTCAGATTTCCATAAACCACCTGAAGCGGTTCCTACGTAAATTATTTCAGGATTTTTTGTTACCACATCTATTGCTGTTACGCGACCAGACATTCCGCCAGGCCCAATGTTACGTGGCTTCATGTCTTTTAAAATATCTGTTGAAAAATCTTGAGCGGAAAGCGACGTTGCTATAATCAGCAGTATCAAAGAAATTAAATTCTTCATATTTGAAAGGTTTTAATATGTTCTAAAGATAAAAAATGAATCTAGAAAAAATGGATACAACAGGAACTTTAACAAATGAAATTTTAACGCAAGCTATAAATGGCTTTTATTAATAATAAAAGTCCACTAAGGACCATAATGATTATTACTAGTTTGCGAAATAACAAACTACTCATTTTCGCTAATACTCGTTTTCCTATTAGGTTTCCGAAAGTAGCACCTATTCCTAAGGAAATTCCATAAATCCAAAGTTCAGTGGTAAGCAATCCAAAAAAAGTATAACTACTAACTTGTGCAATTCCAAGAAAAAAGGAATTAGCAGCTTTTGTACCTACTAATGCTTCTTTTGTGATTCCAGAATTTAAATAAAAGGGGTTAAGAATTGGGCCCATGCCTCCAGTGAAAGTTCCTATGATGGATACTAAAAAACCCAAAGGAATAAAATACCAAAGCGGTGCTTTAAAAGACCGTTCTTTTTTTCCAAATCGATACTGAAAAAAGGTACTTATTAAAAATAAAGCTACGATTATTTGAAGCCAATTAATTTTTATTTCAGAAAAAAACCAAGCGGCTAAAAAAGCTCCTAAAATGGCTGAAGGGACATAATACCAAAATACTTTCCAAACGATATTTTTCCAAAATAGGATGATTCTTGAAGGCCTACTTATAAATGCTCCAAGATTTATGATAGGTGCAGTTTTTGTAGTTCCAACAATTAAATTTAATAATGGAATCAGCATTAATGCACCACCACCACCACTAATAGTTGATATTGAAAAGGTTATTACTCCTGCAATAAATAAAACTAGGATTAATAAAAAATCTATATTAGTAGCTATTTCGATCATTTATTAAATTGACATTAATGATGCTTTTCTATACGTCACTATCTAATAAATCTGTAACCACATGATAACGTGGGTCCTCAATAGATGTCTCAATAATTTCATTAAACTTAGGATTTGCTTTTAATAATATCATTTTACATTCTGGACTTAAATGTGTAAGTTTTACATTTTTTCCTAGCGCTAGGTATTTATTGGTCACATTTCGCAAGGACTCTATCCCTGAATGATCTCCTACTTTCGATTCTATAAAATCGATTTCAATTAGTTCAGGGTCATTTTTAAAATCAAATTTTGAGTTAAAAGACTGTGATGATCCAAAAAATAGGGGTCCCCATATTTCATAAACTTTGGTACCGTTTTCTTTAATTCTTTTACGTGCTCTAATTTTTGTAGCACTTTGCCAAGAAAAAACTAAGGCCGACATAATTACCCCAACAATTACTGCAATTGCTAAATCTTGCCATACGGTAATAGCAGAAACTGTGATTAATACAATAGCATCAGCAAGAGGGATTTTATGAAGAATTCTAAAACTACTCCAAGCAAAAGTTCCAATAACTACCATAAACATTACACCTACTAAAGCTGCAATTGGTATCTGTTCAATTAAAGGGGCGCCAAAAAGCACAAAGCCTAAAAGTGCAAGGGCAGCTACAATACCAGATAATCTACCTCGACCACCAGAATTTACATTTATGATGGATTGTCCTATCATTGCACAACCTCCCATACCACCAAATAATCCATTTAATATGTTTGCTCCACCTTGAGCTACGCATTCTCTGTTTCCTGACCCTCGACTCTCAGTCATATCATCAATAAGGTTTAATGTCATTAAAGATTCTATAAGGCCTACAGCTGCTAATAAAAAAGCAGTTGAAAAAATTAAATCCCAATTACCAGCAAGGGTATCAAATAATCCAAAAATTTGAGCTTGAAAACTAGGTAATGAACCTTGTAATCCTTCACCACCACCATCTATAATAAACGATCCAACAGTACTTACATTTACATCTCCAAATATCGTAATAGCCGCAACTACAATAATAGCAACTAATGCTGCTGGAACTTTTTTGGTGACCTTTGGTAATAAAAACATGATTGCCATAGTAAGACCAACAAATCCAAGCATAATCCAAAGGTTTGAACCTTGCATCCACTCTAAATTTCCATTTACTTTTTCTTTAAAAAGTCCTAATTGAGATAAAAATATTACAATAGCCAGACCGTTTACAAAACCCATCATTACAGAATGGGGGATAAGCCTAACAAATTTTCCTAATTTAAATACACCAGCTGATATCTGAATTGCACCCACAAAGAGCAGAGTAATAAACAACCATTGAAGGCCTAAGTTCTCAATTGGTGTTTCTAATCCAATTCCAACATCATTTCCCTTTTGAATTAAATGAACCATTACTACAGCCATAGCTCCAGTAGCTCCTGAAATCATTCCTGGTCGACCACCAAATATTGCGGTGACGATTCCCATCATAAAAGCACCGTAAAGTCCTACTAATGGATCAATTCCTGCAACAAAAGCAAAAGCTACTGCTTCTGGTATTAGCGCTAAGGCAACCGTAAGACCAGATAAGATATCGTTCTTGGGATTGAAGGTAAAGTTTTTAAGTAATTTTTGCATTTCTATGTATTTCTAAAGCGCGCAAATATAGACTTTTAAAAAGGAGTTTTTTGTTTTGGCAAATAAACTTTAAAGAAAAAAATGTTTATTTTTCACATTAATACCAACGCTTCTTATTTTTCTTTGAAGCCAATGATTTCCTGCTTTTTTTATGTTTTGTATTACTATTTTTTTGTTTAGTATTCTTCTTCTTTTTTGGATCTATAGCTTTTTCTTTTCGCTTTAAAGCATAAGGGTGGTCTTCTACAACAGGGATGGCTTTCTTAATTGTTTTTTGAATAGCTACAACATACTTTTTTTCATCTAAAGAACAGAAAGAATAAGAAGTTCCCTTCTTGCCAGCACGGGCAGTTCTGCCAATTCGGTGTACATAGGTTTCAGAAATATTAGGAAGATCAAAATTAATCACTACATCTAAATCCTCAATATCAATACCTCTGGAAGCGACATCGGTAGCGATTAAAATATTTACCTCATTATTTTTAAACTTACTTAATGCATTCTGGCGTAAGTTCTGACTCTTTTCTCCATGTAAAGTTTCTACTTTAAAACCATTTTTTAAAAGAGTTTGTTCTAAATTATCTACTCCATTTCTAGTTCTTCTAAAAATTAGGATATTCCCTTTAATGGTATTTCTTAATAAATGCAAGCAAAGCTCTATTTTATTAGGTTTTGGAACATAGTATAACAATTCTTTAACCTTAGTTGTCTCCGATTTTCTTGAAATTACTTCTACTATTTCCGGATTGGATAAAAGATTTTTAGCAAAATGAACCACTTTTGAAGGCATGGTTGCAGAAAACAATAATATTTGCTTTTGGGTGGGACATAAAAGATCTATTTTTTTTATATCATCTATAAACCCCATATCCAGCATTAAGTCTGCTTCATCGAGCACTAATATTTCAATGGTGCTAAGATCGACGATTTCTTGCTTACAAAGATCTAATAATCTTCCTGGAGTAGCGATTAAAATATCAATCCCTTTTTTTAGTACTTTTTTTTGAGCGTCAATAGATATACCCCCATATACAACCGTAGAACTCAGCTTGGTATATTTTGAGTAGTCCGTAAATTCTTCGTTAATCTGAACTGCAAGCTCTCTTGTAGGGCTTACTATCAATGCTCTAATTTTTTTCTGTTCTTTATTTGTATCTTGTTGATGAAATAATAATTGCAAAATAGGGAGCGCAAAAGCAGCTGTTTTTCCAGTTCCAGTTTGAGCCGAGGCAATCACATTTTTTTTAGCTAAAACTAAAGGAATGGTCTGTATTTGAACCTTTGTAGGAGTTTCGTAATTTTTCTCAAAAATAGCTTTTAAGAGTGGTTTGTTTAAATTAAGGTCACTAAAGTGCATAGAAACGGTTTACTAAGAATTTTCGCAAAGATAGTGTAATTTAATTCCTATTTTAATTAGAAACTTGCACACTCTCTACATAAAAATCTTCTTTAATTTTAATGCTTTTCACTTCTTTTGAGAACTCTTTTGTTTTCCATTCTGCAGTTGGGAAAATCCATTCTTCGTTTCCATTAATAATAGCAATTACAGGCATTTCAAAACCTTCTATAATAGCAACATATCGAAAATTTAATTCATTATTACTTACTTTATATTCCACTTTTGGGATTTCAGTAGTACGCAGGTATTGATTCCAAAACTCAGTTAAATCAATACCAGATTTTTCACCAATATACTCTTCTAATTGTTTGCTACTTATTGTTTTATGGTAAAAATATTTATTCAAACCCCTTAGTATTTCTCGCCATTTTTCATCGTTTTCAATCAATTGGCGTAGGGTATGTAAGATGTTCGCTCCTTTATAATACATATCACCACTTCCTTCCTTATTTACCTCATAAATACCTATGATAGAGCGGTCATTTTGGATAGAAGCTCTGGTACCAATTACATATTCTGAAGAAGCCTTTTTTTCGTAGTAATAATCTAAATATAAGTTTTCAGAATAGGCTGTAAACCCTTCATGAATCCACATATCTGCAACATCTATATGGGTAATGTTATTGGCGAACCATTCATGTCCAGATTCATGAATAATGATAAAATCGAATTTTAATCCCCAGCCAGTTCCAGATAAATCACGACCTAAATATCCATTCATGTATTGATTGCCATACGTAACACTACTTTGATGTTCCATCCCTAAATAAGGAACTTCTACCAACTTAAAACTGTCTTCGTAAAAAGGGTAGGGACCAAACCAATGCTCGAAAGCTTCCATCATTTTTGGGGCTTGTTTAAATTGTTCTATGGCTTTAGTTTCATTTTCTTTTAGGACATAATAGTCCATATCTAGGATCCCCTTTTCACCATCGTATTGTTCTCCAAAATGAATATAATCTCCAATGTTTATGTTCACCCCATAATTGTTTATTGGATTAACTACTTTCCAAGACCAAGTAGTTTTGTTTTTTTTAGTTTTTTTATTTACTAATCTTCCATTGGCTACCGCCATTAATCCATTTGGTATGGTAATGTCAAAATCAATGCCATTATCAGGCTCATCGTAATAATGATCTTTATTTGGCCACCAAAGACTCGCACCGATTCCTTGATTAGAAGTTGCAACAAAATGTTTCCCATTAGCATCTTTTGACCAAGAAAAACCCCCATCCCAAGGAGCGTTTTTTGCAATAGGTGGTTTACCAGAAAAATAAACGGTAATTTTTTGATTGGAATCTTTTTCTTGTTCCTTTTGAAGTTGGACAAAATGAGCATTCCCTTCCGAAGTAAATAATAGTTCCTTTCTGTTTTGAAGCACCTTCTCAATAATCATAGGTGCTTGTAAATCGATTTGCATTTTAGAATTTGTCTCTAAAACACTATAACTAATAGTATTGAGGCCATGTATAGTTTTTTTCTCTAGATCTACTTCCACCTGTAATTCGTAATGTGTAAGATTCCACCAGGCCCTTTCTGGAGTGATACTTCCTCGCAAAGAATCTTGTCTTGTAAAGTTTTGACCTATTGCCGTTATTGAAATAAAAAATAACAATACTGAAATAAAAGGTTTCATAGTATCTATTTGAATTTGTTTTTTTTATTTGTTTGAAATTTCAGGTTTCAGTTCAGCAACCATTGCTAATTTAGAACCGTCTGGATTTACAGCAAGACGTGTAATATCTCTTATATTATATTTTGAAAGGTCTGCAACTAATTTCCATTCTCCATTTCCAAATAAATCTAGTAAAAATAATTTATCAAGACTTCCAATTAATAAAGTAGATTCGTCTAACCAAATATGATC
>Ga0209713_10002262_pt1 | contig 11916 bp, 9 predicted proteins | sample ArcOceMetagenome_3_FD_187444 | JGI IMG/M metagenome (GOLD analysis project Ga0209713, IMG submission 187444) | Marine eukaryotic phytoplankton communities from Arctic Ocean - Arctic Ocean- Svalbard ARC20M Metagenome (SPAdes) (version 2) | ecosystem: Environmental > Aquatic > Marine > Oceanic...
CCTCACCTTACCCTCAGCTCCTCCACCTCCTTCCCTCCTTGCGAGCGCTAGAGCCAGGCCAGCCTCTCTATCACCACCTGAACCGCCGAGTCGCTTGCGGGGTTGCCGCCCAAAAAGAATTCTTCGTCTCCAACTCGAAGGTGGGGCAGTCCACCAGCATCGAGGGCAGTGAACAGCGTGGCCAAGCCCACATCGGTGATCTTGTTGCGGCAGAGGAAGAGGTGCTCGAGCTTCTTGAAGTCGTCCTTGCCGAGGTTGGCCACCAGCGAGGCCACGCCCTTGTCGCCGATCTCGCAGTTGCCGATCCACAGCTCCGTGAGTGCAGGCAACGTACGCAGCGAAGCGGCCAGCACGGCCGCACCCTGGTTGCCGATGGGGTTGCCGTTGAGGTATGCATTGTCGAGCTTGGGCAGCGCACCCCTGCCGAGCGCGGCAGCGAGTGCCTCAGCGCCTGCCGGCCCGAACTTGTTGGCGCCGAGGCAGAGGTGGCGGAGCGAGAGCGCGGCGCCTTGACCCAGGCCCTCGCAAAGCGCCTGCATGCCCGCGTCGCCAAGGCCGTTGACGCCGAGATCGAGCACCTGGAGCCGCGGTAGCTCGCTGGTGCGCAGGATCATGCCCAGCGTGGCGATGTCGTCGGCCGTGAGGTCTTTGTAGTGCCAGTCCAGCACCTCCGCGCTACGTAGCGCCACGCAACTCACTCGTACTTGCGGCACAGCGCCTTCACCCTCTCGTACCGCTCCTTCAGCACCTCGAGCGCGGCCCCCAGCGGCGTCCGCAGCCCAAGGCACGTGCTGCTGAGCGCGACGGCGACGACGGGCTGGAGCGGGTCGGCGAGGCCGTCAACGATCACGCCCAGCTCGTCGTGGCTCAGCGCACCGAGCGGGCCCGTCGCCACCGCCTCGGTGAGGCGAGCGGCGCGGCTAGCCGAGCGCGTGACCATCGAACACGATCAATCAAGAAGTTGCGAAAACAGAAGTTTGTGATTTGGCGTTGCGGATCCGCCATCGAGCCGAGCAACACGAACAACACGAGCAATCAAGAAGTGCGCGAATTGCTTTCTCAGTTAGGTTTACACCGCTACGCCAGAGCACTTCGTTCAGATCAGGCCTCGACCACGCCCTCGCCCTCACCTCATCTGCGCTGGTCTCCGTGTGTAGGGTGTTCTACTCTGCGTTTTAGAACCACGGACTCGGCTTTATGGAGGAAACCACACACAACAATGAAACAGACACACGGTCTCCCTGGGAGACCGATCGCAGGGAGGTCGCTTGGTCGCAGGATCGGTCCCGAACTCGTCGGCGACACCCGCGACGCCAGCTATCTAGGCACACGCACGCGTCAAACAGTGGCAGCGCGCACACAGTACACAGACGAGTCCTCACCCACTGGTGAGTTCAAGCACATCATGGCTGCTCGCGTCCATCCAGGCGGGAGAGACATCACATGCGAAGCTAGACGAAATGCGGCTTCACGCTCATGCGCAGGTAGTAGTGCGGAGGTCCCTGGTGCTCCCGAGTGTGCTCACACTTCAGCTTGGCTGGGTCGCTTCCAAGGAGGTTTTCAGCCGTCGCGAGGACGAGCATAGTGCAAGGCGGTAAGAGTACGCATCGAGAAGCCGGTTTTCGAGTCGGAGGCAATCTCCGCCAAGATGGCAAGTTGCCGTTCCGCCGGGAGGTGAACCAGCGCACGGCCGCTGGATTGCGAAGGCGGTGGATCGGGCTGGGCTGCGTCAAAGACGTCCGCGACCGCGGCCTCGAAAAATGGCGGCCACGACGACTAATGCGCGCACAGCCGTGAAGCGTCCGCGCCCCACCGCGGCGCCCTCCTCGTTCATGCTCGAAGTCGCCACCTTCGACGGCGAGGCGCAGTGTATCGACGCGACGGCGCCCACGCAGCACCTCGGCGGCTCCGGGGGCCTCACGATCGCGGCGTGGGTGCGGCGCGCGCGGTCGACCTCGACCAACTGCGACCGCATGATCGACTTTGGCAACGGCCAGGAGCAGGAGAACATCGTGATCAACTTCAAGGAGGGAGTCAGGTGCCCCGACCGCCCGATGCCCGCTCACCCCTTCCACCCCATGGTCCCGCCCCCGCCTTCCGGCCGGCGCCGCGCCCCTCACCCATCTGCCCCGTCGCCCCGCGCGCAGCTACGAGAGCTGGAGCAAGGATGGCAAGTGCCACGCCATCGAGGCCCAGGTGCACGGCGCCCGGAGCAAGAAGCGCCAGGCCGTCGCGTCAAGGCAGCCGCCGCAGCAGCCGCAGCAGCAGACTACCTTCCCGGACAACGCGTGGACGCACGTGGCGGTGGTGCACGGCGGCGACGGCACCGCGGCCATCTTCCTCAACGGCAACCTCTGCGCCAAGGGCCCGGTCGCGCTGCCGTCGATGGTGCCGCGCGCGCACTACTATGTCGGCCGCTCGCTGTGGGGGCACGACCCGTACTTCAAGGGCGAGATGCGCGACGTGCTCGTCTTCAACTACGCGCTCAACCGGCCCGAGCTCAGCCGCTGCGCGCTCAGCCGCACCTTCAGCTCGCCCGGCCGCGACGCGCCGATCATGTGCCTCGCGTCGTCTTGGCGCGAGGTGCAGTGCCCGTCGGCCCTCACGCTCGTCGCGGCGGCGGCGCCGGCGTGGGCGGCCGACCTCGCCGCCTCGGAGCAGGAGCTCGCCGCCTCCGCCGAGGCGCCCGGCCCGTGCGCCGCGCCCGCCGACTGGCTCGGCCGAGAACAGACGGGCGAGTGCCCATTTGCGCCGCCCTCCTCCTCCTCCTCCACCACCGAGGAGCTGCCCGCTGCTGCCGCGGTCGCCGTCGGCGACGAGAATGGGGCCGCCTCGTCGTCGTCCAGCGGCGCCGCGCCCAGCAGCGACTGGTGCCCGCGGTGCCCGTCGCCCGTCCCTCTGCGGCGCGACCCTTCGCAGGCGGGTCTGCGGCGCGCCGGCAGCCACGACCACCTGTTCCGGTACGGCGGCGACGCCGACGACGGCGGCGCGGGCGGCGGCGGCGGGAGCAGCGGCGCCGCCGCCGCCGCCCCTTCCGAGACGAGGCTGCACGCGTCGTGCTCGGCGCTGTGCGGCTGCGTGCTCGGGTGCGGCGGCGGCCTCGGCGCGGGGTGCGCCGCGCTGCAGTTTGTGCCGGTGCTCGACGCGGCGCAGGGGCGGCTCGCCTCGGCGCAGCTGCGCTCGTGCTACCCCATCCACCAGCGCCACCTCGCCGCGCTCGAGGCGGCCGACGAGGCGGCGCACGGGCGGGCGGTCGACGTGCGGCAGCGGCTCGACGCGGCGCGCGACGCCTACCGCCGCGCGCAGTCGGTCGAGCGGATGGTGCGGATGGCGGAGCGGCGGCGGCTGCCGACGGACGTGCGGCGCGACGCGGCGACCGGCCAGCTCGTCCAGCCGCCGCGCCTCGCCGCCGCCCTCGACGCCGCGCGCGGCGTCTTCCACGCGTTTGCCATCTACGAGCTGCGCTCGCCCGCCGCCGACGAGGGTAGCGGCGACGGCGGCGAAGGCGGCGCGAGCCAGGCGGGCGCCGACGGGCCGTGGCACGTCTACGTGGCGGACGTGCTCAACATGCGGCAGCTGCTGCCGCGGCAGGACTGCTGGCACCCCAACGTCGCGTCGCTGCTGATCTCGGTGCTGCGCGGCAAGGCGGGCGCCGCGCACGAGCACGCCACCGTCGACGTGCAGCCCGTCGTGACGCTCAAGGCGCTCAACGACTCGCCCGAGCTCACCACCTATTACGAGGACATTGGCTTCACGTCGAAGCGCGAGGCCTTCGCCACCGCCGGGCTGCAGGACACCTACCGCGGCGGCGAGCTGCTCCTCGGCGACTGAGACGCGCTCGTGACGTTGCGTAGCCGGTACAGTCGTTTTGACGTCTGGCCCGGGGTAATAAAGCCAGAGCCTCTCGTGGGTGCCCTTTTATATATCATATCGCTGCGCTGAGTGCACTCAGGGCTCATGGATTACTGTGCACAGGCCCTGAGTCACACATGCTGAAGACACGGCGACCACATGAAACATGATCACCTCATCCCTTTTGGCCATGGGCTCCCATGCATGCCGGAGCCCATGCATGTCTACGAAAGCATGTGTTCCCAAGTCCAGAACTCTTTTGCCGTCGCAGCGCAGCATCGTCGAAATTGCGCGCGCGTCGCAAACTATGATACGGTCGCATGCAGCGCCGCCATGCAATTGTCGGCTAGAGCTAATGACCGCGAGCGTTGCTCCACAGCGCAGCGCCTACGACGCTGCGGCTCGCCGCAGCCTACAACGCAGCTCCTACGACGAGCCACCGGCCTTCTGCTGCTGCGAGTTTGTCGACCGTCACGGCCGCGGCTCGCACCTGTCGGACGCCGCCTTTCTCGATGAGCACGTCAAATGCACGAGCGGCTCCTCTGCGAGCTGTGTCTGGGAGCTGTGCCTCGACTTTGACGACCGCTGCCGCCTGCCAATGTACAATGGCGCCATCTACCTCGGCATCGAGGGGGCGCTGCCGATTGTCGTGCTGCCGCTGCTGTGCTCTGCCGCGAGCCGCAGCCTGAGCGCGGCGGCCGTGCTCCTCGTGCTGACTCCCATAGTGCTGGCCGCACATCACCGCCGCGCCTGGCGCCAGCGTCGGCGGTGCGCCTGCTCGCACGCCGCCCATACCCGTGCACCCTCGCGCCCACGCTGACACCCATGCTGTGTGTGTGTGCGCGTGCGGCGTGCGCAGCTCGCTCCTCTTCGTCTCGACGGCGAGCGTCGTCGTCGCGCTGGCGTACGCCTCCTTCACGCTGCGGGTGGCGGAGCACGTCTGGTTTGGCTGGTGGGTCGTCGTCACCGTCGCGCTCGGCATCGCGCTGGAGAGCGCGCGCACCGTGAGGCGCGCGCCGCTCAGCGGCCGGTCGGTGCCCGGGCACCACGCGAAGCTGCAGCGCGCTCGTGAGGCGGTGGCGGCGGCCGACGGCAGCTGCCCGGAGGTCGTGGAGAATGACAATGACAACGGGGGCGAGAACGGTGGCGGCGGCGGCAGTGGCGAGGGCGACGGCGAGGGCGACGACGACGACGTCTTCGAGTGCGCGCTGTGCGGCGTGGCGGTGCGCGGCTACGACCACCACTGCGTGTGGCTCGACGCGTGCGTCGGCGCGCACAACGTCGACAGCTTCCTCATCGGGCTGCTCGCGCTGCTCTGCTTCAGCGGCGTCGGCGGCGCCCTCGCCGCCCAGCGCGTGCCGTCGCCGCCGCCGCCGCTGCTGCCGCGTCCGACCGGCAGCGGCAGCGCCCGCCTCGGCGGTGTCGCTATCGGCGCCGTCGCCGCGTCGCCCGAGCTGCTCCTCGTGGTCGGCGCGGCGCTCACGTGGCTCGCCATCGGCGCGCTGCTCGTCGCGCAGGCGAGCGGCATCGCGCGCGGCGTCACGGGCCACGAGGCGCGGCGCATGCGCCGCCGTGGCGAGCGCCTGCCGCCGTGCGGCGGCCCCGCGACGGCGAGCGCGCGCGTCTGGCAGGCGCTCAGAGGCGACCCGACGTGGCGGCGCTCGTACGCGTCCGAGCCTAGATTTTGACTCTTACGTGCGGTGCTTTGTGACGCCTCCCTGAGCGAAATGTCACGGCCGAGAGCTCGTCGTGGCACCCTACCCCGTCGCGCCGGCGCCGTCGATCTTGGTACGTTCGAGAATGCTACGCAGCGTATTAGTCCGCTCCGTGCCGACCCTCGGCGCGCTGCCGCGCGGCGTCGGGCTGGCGCGCTCCGTGCCTCCGCTGGCGACGGTGGTGGGCCGGCGCCACATGTGCGACTGGGACGTGCAGCTCAAGAATGCCTACCTCACAATGTCACTGCAGCCGGACGTGAACGCCAAGCAGGTGAAGAAGCGCTTCTACGAGCTCGCAAAGTCGTTACACCCCGACGTCCAGCAGGGCGCGGCGTCGCGGCAGGCGCAGATGCCTGGCCAGAACGGCGCTGTGTTCCAGAGCTTTGACGAGGGCGTACTGGAGAAGGAGGTGGACCCGGCCGTGCGATTCATGGAGGTCCAGGCGGCGTACGAGCTGCTGATGGACGCGATCGAAAACGGCGGGCCGGGCGGCGCCGACAAGAAGAAGAAAAAGAAGGATGGTCCGAAGGCACGCGCCAAGACGCTCGGAGAGGTGCTGTGCGAGCGGCTGCGCGACGAGCCCGAGGAGGTCGAGTCGGTGTGGGAGGACATCAAGATGCAGAAGCTGAGCGTCTCGTTCGACATGGTCGACCGGCTCTTCCGCGCGCACGCGACCCAGGGGCGGCTCGCGAAGGACGTCAACGCCGGCATGCCGTCGGGGCTGGCGCTGCTGCAGGAGGGGTGCAAGCTCGGGCTGATCTCGCAGTCGGTGCGAGCGCACGCGCTGCAGCACCTGCTCACGGGGTGGAAGAACGGGAACGAGGACTACATCGTCGACGTCGTCGTCGAGAACGTCACCGACGCGGACCGAGAGTCGACCGCCGTGATGGCCGCCATCGGCGCCGTCTTCTGCTCGGGCACACGCTCGCCGTACTGAGATGCGACGCGACACGCGACAACCCCGCGCCGCCCGCCTAGTGCCACGCACGCGATGGCGTGCCGTGGAGGCGGCGGCGGTGGCTGCGGCGGCGGCTGTGGCGGCGGCGGCCGTGCTTCGGTCGTTCGCCAGCCCTGTCGCGAGGATGCATCAGCGCCTCAACAGCCGGGTGCGGCCAGTGGCGATCGCTAGAGCTGGTACCTCGCCGCCGGCGATACACCCTGGCGGCTGCATCCGCCTTCGAGTCCACCCCGACCTCCAGGGCTCTTTGAGGAGCAGCGCCATGTCCGCTGCGGCCGTGCCATCGGGATCGGCAGCGCCCTTTGCAGCCCCGATATGCACTGCTCGCGCGCTTGGTCGTACACTATGGTTTTAGGCTGTTTACATGCCCGTTTGACTGACTGGCCCGCCGGGCAGCAGCCCGCCCGTGATGGCCCCGAGCGGTAGCGCCTAGCACCGTGTAGCTTCGACGTGTAGCTTAGTATGTACACTTCGTAGATCGAGGAACAAAAACTACCGCTATCAAGTATCATCCGCCTATAGGTTTGTCACGCTGTGCTATGACGCCGCCACCACTCGTCTGGCTCGGCGCCAATTGAGCAGAACCCCGTCAGTGGCGAACAAACCCTGCGCACCACAAGGCTTGCGGCCTGGTGCTCATATGACGCCACGGGCAGCAGCTCTAGCTCGACGCCCACGGGCAGCGACTCCAGCCACGCGTGAAGCGCTCGAGCCTCGTCGGACAGCGGCGGCACCTTGCCGCTGAGCAGCTGCGCCACCGCGACGTTCGAATTGGCGCTGACCATCACCCGCCCCAAGGTGTTGTCGTGAAACGTGAGAAGCTCGTGCAGGTGCAGCCGCGTTCCTGGACGCAGCCGCGCCCCGAGCATCGCGAGCGCGTCCCGTGCGCCCGCTTCGAGGTCACAATCGACGCTCACCCAGGCGACCGGCCGCTCAGCAGGCTGTGAGCGCAGGAACGCGCCGACAGTGTCCTTGAATAGACCCTTATGAAGCCGGACTCGCCTCTGGACGGGCGGCATCTCACCTCTGTTCAGGCTTGCCCAGCTGAATGACCCAGCCGGAAACGAGAGCCACCGCTCAGGCAAACCGGTGAAGGTGTCGAAACCTTCGACCGTGGCTTCCAATCCAACGCCCGGAACCTGAGCAAGATATCGGCTAGTCAGATTGGTCGACATTGCGTCGTACACGCCGAACTCGAGCCACAAGCCCTGACGAGCGAGTGGTGCAAACGCGGCGTCGGCCAGCGCCTCAGTCAGCGTCGACCTCAAGAGCCCGTATGCGGTTCCACCGTTGCTCTGACCACGGATGCTATGACGGCGCATGTTAGTACGCTCGCGGCCCGTCAGGTGCCTGCGACGCCACAGCGCCACTGCCAGCTCGCGCCACCAGTCGTCACGGTTGCCACCGATGGCAATGCGCTGCCATTGGCACGAGCCTCTGCTTCTACTGCTGCTGACGCTGCTGCTGGCTGACCACAGTGGCGATGCATCGTCGGTTGATGCTGGCAATGGGATCGCAGGGTTGACGATTGACGCGTTGGGCAGCGACGTCGGCAAGCAAGCGTAAATGCTCATCTATCTTCGAGAGAAGGCAAAACTATGAGAAAATGCTGCATTCATGAAATCTTAGCCTCAATAGCGCTGGTATCCCACACACGCTACACGTTATGAGCACGAACCACACTCACGCGAACGCACAACCCAACTTCACGAGCACACGGTCATTGCTGGTTGCCGCCGCTGGGGCCTGCGGCGGTGCCACCACTCGCGCCGAGCTCGACGAAACCATCGTCGGCCGTCTCAACCGTCTCTGCGCTGTCTGGTGGGGCGCTCTGCGCATTCCTGTAGCCGTCGGTGCCATTGTCGAGAGCGGACGAGTAGTTGCAGTGTGTGCCTGGGCGGCCACGCAGCAGGGGAAGGGAGGAGGCTCAGCAAAAAGCGAAGCGGATGGCGGCTTGCGACTTGGGGCATGATTGATTGACGTACCGTCGGTGTTCCGCTGATGGTCGGTGAGCGGCCCCGAGTCGTACAGGTGCTCCGGGTCCTTCTCACGGCTCGTCAGCTCCTCGAGCTGACATGGAGGCAAGTGAGGCAAGGGAGGTGAGAGTGGGGGGGGTCCGGGCGAGGAGGGAGGGGCGGGCGGTGACTGCTGGGCGGTGACGACGCAGCGCACCTTCTTCTTGGCGTCGTCGCCCATCTCCTTGAACCACAGCTCAAGCTTGTCTCCCTGCCCCTTCATGAACATGCCCGCCTTCTGCAGCTTCTCGTTCGCCACGAGCTCCATCTTCTTTTCGATTGGTAGCTCGGGTGGTAAAGGCTCTCCCGGCTGCACGAGTGCGGCTCCTCTCGTACTGGAGACGGGCCGCTCCGCTCCGTGCATGTACGGCGCATCCTGCTCGAGCTGCGACGCCGAGAAGGGTGGCGCGTCTGATGTCAGGACACGCGGTGCGTGCTGTGCGGTGGGGCGGGGCTAGCTCGCCTCCTCGTTTCTCTCCTCCTCCTCCTCGCCGAACAGCGCCATCGCCAGCGAGACCGACGCGCCAACCGCGATGCCAAGCGTGAGAGAGATGGGCTCCACCATGAGAATCTGGTTAGCTAATCGCGACGGGTTGCCATTTCAGAATATCAAGTTTGCGCGGTGGTCTGACCCCTCAATAGCACCACCACTAGGCGTTGCTGGCTCGAGAGTAGAGAGCTATAAATGACGGTGGCTATAAGCTATAACGCCCACCTATCCATCGCAGTGCTGGCTCGGTGCTGCGTCCACGTCCCCGTGGCGCATTCTCATCCTCACCTCGCCTCCTGGCTCATGTCGGCGACCTCGTGCGGGTGGTCGTCGCACTTGCCGTCAAGGGATTTCAGGTTGCCCTTGCCCCACCACACCGACGTGCCAGGCACCTCGACCGCCGCGCCGCACTGCAGGCACGGCTGCGTCTTGACCGACTTGCCGTAGTCGAATCCGCCGTCGCCGCCGTAGCGCTCCACGTTCCTCTTGCTGGTCGAGCGGTAGCGACGCTGCGCCTCGGTCATCGGCGCCTTGGTGTCGCGCTTGTGCGGGTCGGTCACGCCGGCGTCGCGGAAGACCTGCAGCGCCGCGCGCGGGAAGCGGCCGCCCTCGAGCGCCAGGTCGCCCGTCCTGATCTTCTGGTGCAGCTCGTCGATGGCCTCGTCGAGCGAGTCCTTGAAGTAGAAGCGCTTGACGAGCACCTCCTTGGTCTGGCCGAGCCGGTGGATGCGGCCGGCGGCCTGCGCCTCCTGCGCCGGGTCGAGCGACGCCTCGAGAAGGTAGACGCGCGAGGCCGCCGTCAGCGTCAGCCCGACCGCCGCGGCCGAGAAGGTCGTGCAGAAGGCGCGAGCCTGCCCGCCGGCCCCGCCGCCGCCGCCCTGGAACTGGCGCAGCGCCGCGTGGCGACGGTTGGGCTCGGTGGCGCGCGAGACCTCGAAGACGGTCATGTTCTCGTCGCGCAGCATGCTCGCGACCTGCGCCATGACTCCGTTGTGGTGCGTGAAGATGACGACCGAGACGCCCGGCTCCGCCGCGCGCAGCGCCTCCAGATCCTCCTTGAGCGCGCGAAACTTGGTCAGCCGCTCCCAACGCGTCTTGCCGGTCACCACAGCAGAGGCCAGCCGCCTCTTGGCATCAACGCCCCTGGCACCCAATGACATGACGTCATGTCCGTAGTCCGTGGCCAGGGCGGCGCGGCGCTTGCTGAGGCCGCTGCTCAGGTCCGCGAGCGTCGCGTCGGTGACGCGGTTGACGTCGCCCCACTTGGGCACGCCGTCGGCGCAGCTGCTCAGGTCGTAGAGCAGCCGCTCGTCGGCGCTCATCGTCAGCCAGACAGTGGCCGCGTCGGCGTCGGGCAGCGAGAGCGCGGCCTCGCCGTTGATGCGCTGGCCCTTGCTGTGGCGGATCATGACCTTCTTGAGCTGGTCGGCAAACCATTGGTTGCCGTGGATGGTGTTGAAGGCGCTCGGTTGCATCCTGAACTGGAAGTCCATGTTGCTCAGCAGCAGGCCACGGTCCCAGTGCCCAAGCATGCGGGCCTGCATCTCGATCTGCTTGAGCGAGTTGCTGAAGGGCGTGCCGGTCACCAGCCAGATGCGGCTGGCCTTGTAGTAGTTGCCGCTGTCGTTCTCCAGGATCTTGGTATGGGGCATCTTGGGGTCCGCGCCCTTCTCGCACAGATGCGACTCGTCGACGATGAGGCGGTGGCACTCGTATCCTTCGCCGACATTGGGACCGTCCGGCACATTGCTGTGCGGCGTCGTGATGACCACATCGGCGGTCCGGTGGTTGCCAGTCGCCGAGCCGTACTTCTTGCAGATGCTCAGGCCAGGCGCAAACTTCTTCAGCTCGTCGAACCACTGGCCGACGAGCGAGTTGTTGACCAGGACGACCGTCTTGCCCTTGTGCCGCGTTGCCAGAATCAGCGCGGCACAGACCACCGTCTTGCCCATGCCCATCTCGTCCGCCAGCCAGCCGCCGCGCACCGGGCGGCCAAGGGACATCCGGCCCTTTTGGCCGGTGCCTTCCTGGCGGGAAACAAGCGTCCTGTCGGTGGACTCCTCGATGTTGATCATGAAGGCGAGCGACTGGCGCTGGTACGGACGCAGGGTGTACCCAGCCGCGAAGCCGGCGGGCTCGGCGCGCTCCTCCGGGTAGACCTGCTCGATGCCCTTGATCAGCTGCTGCATCGACCAGCGCGTCTCGCCTGCAGCGGGGTTGGGGTTGCCCGGGCGACCGAACGGCAGGCCGGTCGAGCTGGAGCCCGCGGCAGCAGGCGCCGGGTTCTGCGCGTGGTGCTTCCACTGCTCGCGAGCGAGGCGCCACTGCGCGTTGGTGTGCGTGGCCTTGCAGTGCTCGGCCCACTTGGGGCACGACTTGGCCACATCGTCGCACACGTAGCAGTAGCAGTTTGGGCATGCGTTCACCTCGGTGCCCAGCTTCCACGGACGCTCGACGCAGTTCTCGCGGGCGTGAGGAAAGTCGCTGAGCGCGATGCTGCCCGTGCGCCCCGTGAACTCGATCTCGTCGTCCTCGTCGCCGCGCCGGTCGGCGGAGGGCTGGGGCGCGGGCGCCGCTTGCTGCTGCTCGACCTCCATGCACTCGTCGTCGTCCGAGTCGGCGGTCGGCACCTCTGGCTTTGACGAGCCGGCCGCACGCTTGCCCTCCGGAACCGTGTCGGTCGGGTCGGCGGCGCGCTTGCCGAGAGCCTTCTCGCTCGGGCCGGAGGCGTTGAGCAGACTGGCGAGGGGTGCGCGCTGTTTGTCGGCCGCGGCGGAACCCGACGCGCCCGATGGGCCCGCTGCGCCGCCTGTGGCTACGGGCTCAGCCGCGCCCGGCAGTGGTGAGCCGGGCGGCGTGATGAGGTCGATCTCCATGCGGGCGCCA
>Ga0209713_10002264_pt1 | contig 11913 bp, 4 predicted proteins | sample ArcOceMetagenome_3_FD_187444 | JGI IMG/M metagenome (GOLD analysis project Ga0209713, IMG submission 187444) | Marine eukaryotic phytoplankton communities from Arctic Ocean - Arctic Ocean- Svalbard ARC20M Metagenome (SPAdes) (version 2) | ecosystem: Environmental > Aquatic > Marine > Oceanic...
ACGGCGTCATGCTATAGTCGTCGCGTGAACACTTGGTTGTGCGTGAGGAGAGAGACTACCTGCAGGACACCTCACGAGGAACACTTGGTTGTGCGAAGGGTCGGCGACCGCTTGGCGAGAAGTTTGTGACGAGAGAGAGGGTCAACCACCAACCTATAAAAATCGCCACCAAGGGCACCAACACCTGAGCCCAAGGTAAGTCGTTTAGTAAGTAAGTAGGTCGTTTAAAGGCAGCGTCGGGAAAAAAACGGTCTGTAGATAAGACGGGAATATTACGCTACACAGTATTGCGGCAGCACCTACCCACCTGGCCGCAGTGGGATGCCACACTCTCACTCGTCGTCCACCTCGATTGGCCCCGGCAGCGCAACCTGTTTGAGCTCCACGTGCCAGACGTCGCCGTCGCCAGTGGACCACGTGAGGTGCAGGATGACGCTGTCGCCCGGGTGCGGCAGCGAGCCGTACGCCGTTCGCTCACCTCCGAGCAGGTATCCCTTGCGGGCAAACGGCGGCGCGCGCTGGCCCTGGCGCAGCTTGGTGCCGTCGCACAGTCCGTTCTCAAGCACAGAGAACGGCGGTGGTCCGAGCGTTCCCATGCGTGTCATGAACTCTTCAAAATGGTCCCAGACTCGCTGCGCTTGGCGTCGGGCCACGCCATCCTTCACGCTCAAAACGAGCAACGTCTTCATGTGCACCATCGCCTTCTTCCAAACATCCTCGTAGATGGCGTGCGCCCCGCACGCCGTCTCAAGTAGGCTCGCCACGTCGGCCTGCGAGAGACTGTTCTGCTTGCGGTCAAACTTCATATCGGCGGACGGCGCACTGCGCGTGAACTCCTCGAGCAACCAATATAAGCCCTTGAGTGCACCAGCCCCAATCCTGGCAGTCCGGTACCGCGTTGCACGCGGCGTCGCACGCGGCGTATGGCTGCCCACGCCATTTCCTACGAAGACGTACCAGTCGCGCTCGCGCGCCGTCACGGTGCCGTATACACCCGCAACCTCATGCAACTTAGCAGTGCAGTGCTGTGTCCACGCCTCGCTGTCCATAGCGAGTGCCACCGTCGCGTCGCTCGGCGTTGTTCGCACGAGCGACGTGAGAAGCCTCTTCCACCGTACCCACGTGGCTCCTTGTGACGTCGCAGTTGGCGGGCGCTCCTTTTCCTTGGCCAGGCCGTTGCCTAGGCGCCGGGATCGGTAGAAGCGCCCATCAACCGTGTGGTTGGCCGGCGGCTGCGCCTTGCCTTTGTAGACAGTGGTCTGACGCTTGCGCCACACCCACAGACTGCTCAGCAGCTCAAGCAGCGCCTCGTATAGCCGCAGCTCCGTCGCGCACTCGTCGGGTGGCCGATGCTTGACGCGTCGTGTGTGGGCATCGACGCCGCTCACCGTGACGTCCAAAAGCATCCGGCGCAACGCACAGCACGCGGCGGTCGCGAGCAGACGAATGGCGCGCACGTGAACGTCCGCGTTGAGCCGGCACAGCACATGCATCAAGATGAAGTAGGCGCGATCTATCGAGGCGTCGTCCATGTCCTTTGCGTCGGCGCGCAGCGCCTCGCCGAGCTGCTGCATTGCGACTCGCGCATTGTTGTCGACCACGACGGCACCGGTCTCAATCTCGCACGACTGCGCGAACCGTCGCTCCACAAACGGCACCACGCATGGGGCAAAGTTGCCGTTGGACTTGAGTTGCAGCAGGTGGTGGAATGCGCGATTGGCCTTCGACCAACGCAGCTCACGAAGGAACATCCCGCCGATACACGCCCTCGCGTGCTCGTCAAGCACAAAGCGCGCCACCGAGCACTTTAGGTCGTCGGGCAGCGTCACAACGTTCTCGGTGCGGAGCGCCTGTTTGATGCGGTATCCCATTGTCTTTCTAAGCAGCTCGTTCTCACGCAGCTTGCGGCGCTGCTCGACGGTGAAGCGGTGCGCCTTCTTCTTCCCGTCGCTATCCTCACGGACACGTTCCTCGAGGTGCGACGCCACCGACGCCGCCTCGCTGCAATATAGCACGTTGCGAAGGCTCATCACATCCGTCGGCTCGCCTCCGTGGACGCAGCAGCCCTTTCCCAAGCTGGCCATCAAGATGGTCATCTTGGCGCCGTGCCCAATTCGGAAACGCCGCGCCCCCTCGAGCTGCTGCACTGCCAGCTCATTGGCGGTCACGGCGTCGTCACTATCACGTGGGTACTGGTGGTGGCCGTCCTCCATGGGGCCTCGGTCGATGAGCACAGTGCCGCCGTGGTCGCTGCCGTCATGCGCGTTGACGCCGATCGCCAGGCCAATCACCGACGTGGGCGCCGTGAATCGCTTCCTCTCTAGAGTGTTCATTCCGATCTTGTCCTTGTGATCGTAATGAAAGCCGATGGCCTCTAACCATCGGCGCAGCGCCTGTGCTAGCGTCAGTGTCGTCGCGTCGACGCGTGCAGCTGGCGTCGCCGTCAGTCGCAGGACACGGTCCCTCTCTCGCGCGCCCGACATCGCCGCCTCAAGCTCAGTGTCGTACTGCTGCGTCGCCTTGCAGGTGAGGCTCATATATTCGCTGCAATAGTAGACGCTGTCGCCGTTGGTTTGCAGCCTCAGCACATCGCGGTGCGCTGTCTTGACCGCCTCGACGCCGTCGTGTAGCTCGACTCGCTGCCCGACGCTGCCTTTTGCGCCTCGCATTGGTGTGACGGCGTCGGGGCGGAGCGACGCCTCCCACCTACTCATGTCGTTAATGTCAAAGATCTCACGTCTGATCCACGGCAGCTCGTCCTTGCCGCGATCGAAGCAGTATTTGACCATATTGGCGCGCAGCTCGTTGAGGGCTTCCTCCACCACATGCAGCGTGTCGACGGCCTCCGCCCACGAGAGGCCGCGCCCGCCGCCGCCCGGTCCACCCTTGTACAGTGGCGGCAGCTGATCAAGCGACGCCGGCCCTGCAATGTAGGTGCTCACGCTGGAGACCGTGGAGGGGAACGCCTCGTCGGCGCCGCCAAATCGAAAGTCGTCTGAGAGCGCCGAAACGCACTGCACGTACATGATGGGCGACGCAAACGCCTTTGTGAGCGAGTCACAAAGGACAATGATGCGGTTGGTGATGTGCAGCAGCACCTGGTGGTAGAGCTCGGTCTCGGGGTGCCGCCACTGCTCAGGGACAGGTGGAAACGTCTGGTGCTTCAGCTCGGCACCGTCTGGCAGGAGGTCATCGCTGTCCGTCGCCACGTGCAGCAGTGCGCCGCCCTTCACCGTCGCAACGTATGTGAGGCCAGACGTGCCGTCCTTGGCTCGCTCCCCCGCCGTCGCCCACAGCCCGTCGTTGTACATTAACGACGTATGGTGCCGCTTTTGGTCCTTGGGCGGTCCATAGAGCGGGTCAAGGCACGCATGCCCCTGCACAAGCTTCGCGATTGTGTACGCCTCCACCACCCCAATGCGCATGGCGTCGGCGCCCTCCCCAAGCCTCTTCGACGAGTAGGCCAGCTCGCCCATGGCGTCGGAGAGGGCGGAGCGCAGCAAGTCTCCATTTCCGTGGAGGACTGCGTGGCCGTGTTCAGTGAAGCCGGATCTGTACACATGCGGGTCGTCAGGGTTGCCCTCGTCGGAGTAGAAGGCTCCGCTACCCATCGCCTCCTGCATGACCAGCTCTGTCTTCCGCCGTCCCTCCTCACCGGCGCCCATGATGGTCATGTCGCGCACTGGCTTGTACTCTGTGCCAAAGCCCTCGTCTGCTTCGTCGTCGCCCTTGCCGCCGAGACGGCGCACGCAGCGACCACTCGACCCACCGGTGAAGTAGGCGATGGTTTCCTTGCAGCGCTTTAGCTGCTTGTCCGACAACATGTTTGGCGGCCGGTAGGCCTCATTCCCAGACGACTCGTCCTCTGTGTCCTCATCTGACCTGGCGTGGCCGTCTGGTTCCACCGTGCTGTTATCTGTGTGTTCAGTCGACATCGCCACAGACCCGGCCTGAGCGTCGACGTCGTCCGAAGCGTTGGTCGTGACAGCGTTGAGGTTCAGCGGTCCGGAGGGGTCGAATGCCATGCGTGGCGCGAGGTGCTCAAAGCCGATTGGGCGGTACTCATTGCCGCCATATCGCTCGCCACCGTCGCCGTCTTCGTCGTCGCTCAAACCCTCCGACACAACCTCGCCCACCTCGGAATCTTCGGAGTCGCTGTTCTCATTGGCAATGGTCAACGCCAACGGCACCCGCAGCGTCGGCTGCTGTCTGGTCGCAGCCGTGTCGTCGCTGTGGATCCGCTTGTTCGCTAGCAGCGCGAGCTCCATCATTAGGTCAGTGGTGCGCGACGGCGGCGCGTGACCGTTGCGCTGCGCCATGTGCGGCAGCTCAGTTCCACATCCGCTGCATGGGGCCTTTGCCTCGTCGCCGCGGCCCATTGAAGCACCGCAGACCAGACAATACGCACCACGGCGCGCGAGGAAGACGGCGTGCAGTCCTTCACACGAATGCGCCTGCCGCGGCTGCTCTACGCGGCCGGTGTCGCCGGTGCCGCTTCTCGCCCCCGCACCGAGCTCGCAATTCTGCTTCCGCCTCGCGAGGCGAGTCGTCGCCGCACCCATCGCGTCGTTGCTCGTCGCCATTGTCTCAGTCGGCGTCGTCATCATGAACTCCGGCTCGCGCGTCACGTGCGCATAGTTCTGGGGCGCGTAGAGGTCGAGGTTGACGGGGCGCAAGAACTTCTCAACTAGCGCCGTAGCACTCATTGCGCTCGCCTGCGCAGTGCGTAAGTCGGCCTCTGCATCATGCAGCCGCACCGTCGCCGCCGCCCTCGCCGCCGCCGCCCTCGCCGCCGCCGCGCTCGCCGCCGCCGTCGCCGCCGCCGTCGCCGCTGCCGCCGTCGCCGCCGCCGCCGCCGTCACCCTCTTGGTGGGTGTTATCGGCTTGGTCGCCGCCTTGGCTGCGCGGACTGTGGCCTGCGCGGCGGTCACTCTACTTGAGGCTTCCTCGACATCCTGCTTGGCCATTGGCAAGGTCAGCCACGTCCAACGCCCGCTGCCGGCATTGACCTGCAGGGCCACTGTCACGCACACGTGCTCGGTGCTGCCGAGGGCAAAAGATGGCGATGGGCACGCGATAAGGTACTTGCGGTCGTAGTAGCCGCAGATGTCCCCCACTGCTATTGGACCGTTCCACATATCAATGTTGGGCGACTTCAGCGACTTTGGAGACTCGGACGGCATCGCGGTGCGCTTCCCGGGGAATTGACGGCCGTTTGTGCGCGCCTCACCGCATACTACTGGCAGGACTGTGGTCTCCATGTGCTGTCGAATTGCCGTGTTGTGCCTCCTCATCAGTGACTGCGCCGCCTTGAATGTCAGCTCGGTGCTAGGGCACTTTGGCTCGTCTTCCTTCAAGATCGCCGTCGATCCATCTGCGAGCCCAAGTGCCACCAACTTGGCCTTGTTCTCGCGTATTGTGTTAAGACGCCTTTTCTCCATCTCAGAGAGCTCTCCCGCCGCAGCACCGACAACAACAACTGTTGCTTCTCCTGAAGTCGTTGGCGCGTCGTCCCACGTGTCCTCGCCACCGCCGACACTCGCCTCAATGTCGTCCATTTCCACATCGCCACTGTACTGAGACTCCTCCACATCATTGAGGCGCTGCTGCTTCTTGAGCTGCTTCTCTCCTGCCGCATCGCAGCCGTCAGGGGCTTCTTCCACGGCAGCAGCAGCTGCCTTGCGGCTTCTCGTGGTGGCTACAATAGCAGTGCCGCTGCAGGCTGAGCTGGTTTTGGTTGTGCTGCTGCTTCCTGAGCTTGATGTAGATGAGGACGGTGCCGCCAGCTGCTCCTCTCCAAATGAATTTGCTTGCATCATTTGGGCGAGTACGTTCATATCTGGCGGCCCCAACTGGCCTTGAGCGTCTCTCTCCCTCGCTCGGTGGCGGCAGGACTCACAGACACGACCGAGTTCAGTGCCGGAGGCGTCCTTGACCGCGCGCAGTACGGTGGATTTGCTTCCCGTCCATCGACGGCAAATGTCACATTGGCGATGGCGCGTATTACCTCGCATCGCCCGGCAGAACCGGTTCCACTCACGAATCGGCATGGCCCATATGGTCGGCGGCGGTGGTGATTGTGTCAGTGGGTATGGTCTCGGGTGCTCGTACGGCGCGACCACGACAGTGACGCCCACCGACTGCGCGTGGTTGATGGCCCACGTGAGGAACGAGTCGGGCGGCTTGACCGCCTGCTTGAACAGCTTCTCCGCACCAGCGACGTCGCCAAGGTCGTGAGCAGCCGTCGCCTGCGTGAGCGCCTGTGACCGCTTGTTGTGCCGACGTGCGTGTGTGCGCGCCTTGAGTGGCCACGCAGCACCGCTGAACACGAGCACCGTCTTGGATGCGCCCAGCGCGTGTATGGTGGGCTGCAGCTTGGCGGTGAACACGGCGTGGTGCTTCGTGCTGTTCGGTCGCTCCAAAACGATATCTTTGGCGTTGGACACCGCTGCTTTATGGATCAGGTCGGCGTCGATGCCAATAGTCCTCCCAGCGAAATCTGACAGCTGAGCGTCGCGCCATGCCAGCTTTATCACGCCTGCACTGAGACCCTTGATGCCCATCGTCGGCACTGCCCGTAATCAGTTCAACTGCTTTGGTACACGTCCTCGTACCAAAAATTAGCCACGCTGTGGCCGATACTGATGCACGGGACGCACCCAGGTCGCTCTGCGCACGTGTGACAGCACGAGGTCCTGCCGCGAGGGCCACGTGGCGTGAGTGATTGGGCAGGCGCCGCCGCGTGGCGCAATGGTGCTGGCACGTGCGTGCGAATGCGGGCGGTTCCAGGCGGGCGTGAGGGTCTGCTGTGGATGCCCCGCAACAGCGGGCGTGCAGCGGGCCTAATATGGCCGTGCTCGGCGTCACGGAGCGCGGCGTGGGGAGGAGGGCTGTACCAGAGCGCCTCCGGCTCAAAGCGGGGGGTCATTTATACTTTACTTTTTACGTTACTTTACAACAACCATAAATTCGAATGCACAAGAAAACACGCAAGCCTGTGGTCCTGCTTCGTTTAAACCCATAGGAATTCCCATTGGTACATGCGGCAAAAGTGCTATTACTCCTTCCACCAAACCTGTTTTCCGTGATCACATAGGAATTCCCATTGGTACACGCAGCATCGTCATCCATCGCCATAATTCGACCTCCCACCAGGCTATTCAGCGTTCGATAGCCTGCGGGACCGTTGAGGAGTGCCACGCCACGCACGGCGCACAGCATGTATGATTCCCCCATCCCAGTCGGAACCGGCGGCGGGCTGTTGCAGCGCGCCGTTCGGTGTGATGTCAGGGCAGCACCATTGGAGAGAGCAGACGCCGGTTGACCGGACGCTGCAGCTGCAACCGACCAGCGTGCCGGGCGACGATGCTGGTACTCGGTCTCGGCGTTCCGCACGCTGCGCAAGATGGGCAAGAAGGCCGTGATGGTCGAGCACCGACATGACCGAGTTCCTGCAGCAGCTGCCGACGGCCTCGGCCGAGCTGCAGGTCTCCATCGGCGAGATGGTCGAGTACCACGAGCTGCTCGAGGAGATCAAGTGGCCGTCGATCAAGCGCGCCGAGGACGGCTCTGATGACGCGGCGCCGTTCGCGCGCGAGGCGCGCTACTTCGTCGAGCCGCGGCTGCGCGACGAGCGCGCGCAGCTGCGGCGGTCGCTCGACGAGCAGCGCGCCACGCAGCAGCGCCGCGCGACCGAGGGCTCCTGCGCGGCGGCGACGGTGGCGACGAGATGCACCACCACGAGGCCAAGACGCGCTCGAGGCAACAGAGGCCAAGGAGCGCGCCACCAACGAGACTGTGCGCGCGACGGCGGGGCGGCTCGAGGCGGCGGAGGCGCAGCTTGTCGAGGCGCTCGGCCGCGCTGCCATAGGAGGCGGACAGCACCATACTACAGGAGACACGAGCAGAGCGCGCGCGGGGAGCTGTATCTAGATTCGGGAGTTTCAATTCGTATACCGAGTACGTGCAGACAAGCACACACGCAAGAACGCCTCAACGAAACTCAAAAGGGCGGACACGATCGATGCAGCGGCACGACGTGCCTATATACTGTACGGCGACATGGTCGCTGGAGCGAGCTGCTGGTCGGTGCAGCTCGGTCTCATTCTCGCTCGCCCGCTCGCCCGCTCGCTCATCACATCCGTGCCGCGTGGGAGGGCACGCTTGGGCCGGGCAGACCCGAGGAGGAGCATCGACGCGTCTCCTCGTCGGTGAATAGCGCGCGCTTGGGCCCGGGCCGCCTGGGTTGTGGCCGCGGACGAGGCGAGCAGGCCTGCCCGACATCCTCGCGGAGCTTGTGCGGCCGCGCGCGCGGCCCCGGCGCAGTCGCGTAGAGGGGGGTCGCGGGCGAGTGGGTGATGTTGAGCGGCGGCCCGGGCTCAGGCGCGGTGGCAGGCACGAGCTCGGGCGTCGGTGCACGAGCGGGCGCGGGCTCAGGCGCGGGTGCAGGCGCGAGCGCAGGCGCAGGCGCGGGCGCGGGCACCGGAGCGGGCGCAGGTGCCGGCGCGGGCGCCGCCGCGGGCGCCGCCGCGGGCGCGGGCGCGGGCGCGGGCGCGGGCGCGGGCGCGGGCGCGGGCGCGGGCGCGGGCGCAGCCGCAGCAGCAGCAGACTCAGCCGCCTCACGAAGCGTCACCAGCTTCGCGTGCGTCGAGACGAGGCCAGTGACGAGCACGAGGAAGGCGTTGGTCGAGACGAGGCGCGTGCCGGCCCACGCGTCGTCTTCGTCGACGTCGCCGTCACCGTCCAGGTCGAGGCCACGGAGGGTCAGCACGTTCGCGATGGCGGCGATGGTACCGCCGAGCACGAGCGCGAGCTCGGAGCGGTGCTTGTCGCACATGCCGAGCAGGTCGGCGAAGATCTTGTGGTGGTCGTGGAGGAAGACCAGGGCTGCGTGGATCTGCTGGACGTGACGCATCGCGACGACGAGAGGTGAGCCGGCGGAGCGCGTCAAGCCGGGCGGGTGGTCAGCCGGCGGAGCGCGTCAAGCCGGGCGGGTGGCTGGAGTCCTGACGCAGCCCGAATGTGCGCTGGTTTACGCGACATTCCTGGAAATCCATTTCTGACTCCACTTTCCACTTTCCCATGCGGAGTCACCCCACTTCCAAACGGGCCCCCACGGCGCCAAGGTCGTGAGCAGCAGGACCTGCCACCGGCGTCGGCAATGGGAATAACCAACGCACGCGGAGCGCAGAGACGCGGTTTGATTTTTTATTATATACGGCTGTATGACGTACACTAGGCTGCGAAGACGGCCACCTACCCGCTGCGCACGCCGCCCACAATGAAGCCCACAGCGAGCGCCGCCAGCACCGCCGGCACGATCGCGCGCGGCGACAGCAGCGCCTCCTCAAACGACGACGCCGACTCGCTGAGCGGCGGCGGCGCCACGTCCACATCGCCCTTCGAGTTCAGTCGCGACAGGAACGGCGACGCGACGGCGGTGACGAACCTGCCGCCGATGCTGGGGCGGCGCGGCGGCGAGCGCGGCAGCAGCGGCCCCGCCTGGTCGTGCGCGCGTGCCAGGTCCTGCGTCGTGGTGAGCATCGCCGGCTCGGCCCCTTCCTCGTTCTCAAAGTCAAAGCCCTGCTCAGAGAGTTGCATCATAAGGCGGCTGCTGGTGCGGCGGCGGCTGAGGCGGCGGCCCTGGGGTGAGGAGAGCCCGGGACGAAGGATGCGAGGCGCGTCTGTGCGCCTGCGTGTGCGTGGTGTGAGCGCGCGTGTGCGTGCGTGTGCGGGCAGCGAGGCGCGCGCGGGGCCGTAGGGCAGCAGGGCAGCAGGGCAGCAGGGCAAGGAGGGCAGCAGGGCAGGGGCGGCGCGCGGCGGCACCGGCGTGGCTTCCTCGACGCTGCCGTTGACGACGTCGAGCTCCTCGGTGAGGAGGTGGTGGCGGTACTCGACCCGCAAATTGGGCACGTTGGTGCGCTCGATGTCGTTGCCCTCGACGCCGGCGCACCGGTAGCCCGCGCCGAGCCAGAAGGCCTTGACGCCGCCCTCGAAGGAGCTGCCCAGCACCGAGTTGCGCGAGATCTCGGCGAGGTCGACCGACGAGAGGCGCCACACCTGCTTGGCGACGCAGTACTCCTCCATCAGCGGCTCCTTGGTGTGGTGGAACATGAGCGGGTCGTCCGTCGAGAGCGACACGTTGAGCCCGACGGCGAAAAACTCGTAGAACGGGTTCTTCTTGAGCTGCAGGAAGAGCGCGTTGTTCGAGAGCGGCGAGAGCGCGAGCCCCACCTGCTTGAGGTAGTACAGGTACTGCAGCGACGGGCTCTTGCGCAGGTTGATGCCGTGGTTGATGCCGCGCGCCGTCAGGAAGGCCGCGTGCAGGTGGTTGAGCTCGCCCGCCTCGCCCGCGTGCGGCCGGAAGCACAGCTGCGAGAGGCCCTGCGCGGCGCGCAGCTGGTTGAGCACGTGCAGGTTGGCGTAGACGTAGTAGCAGTAGTACGCGTAGTGCGGGTTGCCGCCCGTCGTCCACTCGGCGGGCGGCGGCGCCGGGCTGTCGACCGACGGGCAGCGCCCCTCGGGCTTCGACTCGTCGTCGACCGAGTCGAAGCCGACGACCTGCTGCAGCATCAGGTGGAGCTTCGGGTGCGACGCCGGGTCGATGGACACCTCGAAGAGCGGCAGGAAGATGTTCTCGAGCATCTGCTCGAAGTTCTGCAGCGTGCCCGTCGCGTGGTAGAGCCCGTACAGCCGCGGGATCTGCACGAGCCAGCGGTTGTTGGGCGAGTACAGCTTGTGGTCGACGACCCACGCCGCGAGCCCGTCCCACTCGTTGCGGCTGCGGCCGTAGATCGAGATGCGGTACTCGGCCGCCTGGTACTTGGACTCCTCGAGGTCGTCGAAGAGCTCCTGCGTCAGCTCGGCAAAGTAGCGGCCGTTGAGCAGGTTCTCGCTCTTGAGGAAGATCTCGCGCAGCTTCGACTTGCCCAGCGGGTTGTACTTGAGGTTGAACTTGTCGAAGCGGTTGAAGATCGACGGGTCGGCGTGCATGTCGAGCGAGTCGAGGTTGAGGTCGTACGGCCGGATCCCGAGCTCGTCGAAGACCTGCGAGAGCGTCATCGTCCGGCCGTCGGCGCTCTTGGCGACGACCTCGTACGGACAGACGCGCATCTTCTTCTTGATGAAGCGCAGCAGGTGCTTCTGGTTCATCGCCGCCGCGAGGTGGACGTGCGTGTCGACCTTGCGGATGTTGTAGAAGTCGCGGTGCGGCACCTTGCGCTGCTCGGCCACCTCGTGGTGGTTGTTCTCGATCAGGTGGAGCTCGAACCGCGCCTCGAGCTTCTGCAGACGCCGATGGCAGAAGCCGTTGACGGCGGCGTCGGAGCAGATCTGCACGAGCCGCGTCAGGTCGCGCGTGTACTGCTCGAGGCTGGGAGGCGTCTCGAACGGCGGCGGCGCGTCGTCCGCGGCCTCCGCGTCCCACACGTGCATGACGCCGCCGCGCATGGCGTGGGCAAACCGCCTGCCGCTGACCGGAAGCGGCTTCCAAGGCTCGTCGGGCGCATTCGTCTGGTCGGTGGCGTCGCGCTCGATCTCGCGGTGCATGTACTGCTCGCGCAGCAGGAGCGCCTCGCGCAGCTGACTGCACACGCCGCATACCTCCTTGTGCTGCTGCTCGCGAGCCTGCCTCGACCGCGAGCGCCACATCTGCTGGTACTCGTCGTTGGCGGCCGTGGCGAACGGGTACTTGATGCGGTCGTCTTGATGCGCGTCGGGCACGCCGTGCGCAGCTACGTGGGCTGCCATGGTGGCGTGTGATGGCCACGGCGCGAGAACAGCGCTCTCAGCCGCGAAGTTTGGTGTGTTGCGCGACCGCGGCTCCGTCGCCTCTCGCCAGCCTTCTAAACAACCGCGACCGCTGCCTAATGTCGGGCCTCACCTCACTGCTCTCACTACCCCTCGGCTGGCCGT
>Ga0209713_10002265_pt1 | contig 11908 bp, 5 predicted proteins | sample ArcOceMetagenome_3_FD_187444 | JGI IMG/M metagenome (GOLD analysis project Ga0209713, IMG submission 187444) | Marine eukaryotic phytoplankton communities from Arctic Ocean - Arctic Ocean- Svalbard ARC20M Metagenome (SPAdes) (version 2) | ecosystem: Environmental > Aquatic > Marine > Oceanic...
GTTTTGGCGAGAGCCATAAAACCAGAGGGGAGGTGTACCATGATGTATGGTGTATAGGCTGTATCGCTGTATGGTGTATAGGCTGTATTGGATGTATCACCTTACCAGGCGAGCGTGACGATGCGAGTGTGCTGTATCGCTGTATGAGAGCGGTGCGTAGCCAGTCCAACTACGTGGAAATCGAGCCCAGCGCTTCATGCTGAGCATGAGAGCATCAAGCACGCATTGGATGTGCATCCTGACACCATAACAGCGTTGATAGACCTCGTCTGTCGCCTCCTGGGCCAGGATTTGCGAAGTTGGACTGGCTACGCACCGCTCTCATACAGCGATACAGCACACTCGCATCGTCACGCTCGCCTGGTAAGGTGATACATCCTATACAGCCTATACATCACAGTACACCATACAGCGATACATCACGGTCACCATACATCATGGTACACCTCCCCTCTGCGCCAGGCATGCAGCCGGGCCAGCAGATGATTGATTGATGGTCGTGTCGCCATACTCGGGCCAACAGCTCGCGGTCGCCGTGCCACCGGGCATGCAGCCGGGCCAGCAGTTCCAGGTGATGGGCTGAGGGTTGCGTGGAAGTGGGGGTAGATCTGGTCTAAAGCCAGAAGTAGGTATGCAGCGCCACGCATTCTTCAAAGGGCGCGAAGTTTTCGCCCGTCCTGCGAACGCGGGACGGCACAGTGAGCCTTCATGCAGGGCGGCACACGTGCGCGGCAGCGACGGAGCTTCGAGGTCGATTTGCCTGCGGGGTCGATCGCGACGCTTGAGATACCGCCGGGCGTCGCGGCCGTGCTCTCTCAAGCATCCTTGGCAGAACCGCGGCAGCGAGGCACAGTCCAACTATTTTGCAACGGGGTTCTTCTTTGCTCGCTGTCGCGTGACGCACCCGACGCAAGGCTGCCACTCACCCCGATCAGCGCGCCGTCGTACGAGTGCGTCGGCCCCGAGGGGAGCAGCGTGCACGTTTGCGGCTACACCTTCGCTCTGGCTGGCCACGGCCCGCTCGCCGAGGAGGAAGAGGAGGAGGAGGAGGAGGAGAATGAGGGGGAGACTGACGATGAGGAGGTGGGGCTCTCCCTCCCGACGGAGGCGGAGCACGTCGAGATCCTACGTGGACGCAAGCGCCGACTTGCAGAGCTCCAGATCGAGGCCGCAGCTGATGCGGAGCGGCCGCCCTCGGCATCGCGGCGCGTGGCGCGGCTGACGTTCAACCCTGAGGTGCTGGCTGCCGAGTACTCGCCCAAGCACAGCGGGATATCGCCGGTGCGAGAGAAGCTGTCTCTCGAGTCGATGGTGGCCCACCGCGAGGAGATCAAGGCGGCCCAGGCGCTCGAGTGCGCGGAGGCCGCCGACGAGGAGGACGAGGAGGAGGGGGTCCAGCAGGTGCTCGCGCTCCTCGTGACGTCCTCGGTGCCCAAGCTGCGAGAGCTCTGCGAGGAGAACGGCCTGGAAACGCATGGAGCGAAGTCCGAGCTGATCGAGCGGCTGATCGACTACGTGTCGCTCGACATGCGCGAGGAGCGCGCGGAGCGCTGGCGGGCCGAGAGCAAGCGGAGCTTGCCAGCCGACGAGGAGGAGGAGGAGGAGGTCGGCGATTTTGTAGGCCCGCCGATGCCACCGTCGATGTCGGTGTCAGCGTAGTGGCGTTATTTGTACGCTCAGTCAAGAGAGAGAGAGAGAGAGAGCATGCATGTTTTTAATCTAACACGTTGACGGCCAGCCTATGGCCCGCTGCTCTACCGCACAATCTCGGCTACTCCCAGAACTGACCCATCGGCGTCTCGGCGACGATCGGCGCGAAGAGCATCGGCTGCGGCTGCCTCCGCCTGCGCTGCTCGGCGGCCTCGAGCGCCGAGAGGTCGGCCGACGACGAGCCGATGCCGTTGGTGATCAGCGTCATCTGCTCGATGCGCCGTGTCAGCGGCTCGGCCAGCTGCGCGGGGCTGCTGCCGCTGCTGCACGCGCACACGCCAGGGGCGTCGGTGCGCCGCCCGCCGTCGGACGACGCGCCAACGAGCGGCGCGATGCCGTCGGCCCTCGTCGTCGTCGTCGTCGTCGTGGTCATCGCCGGCGCCGGCGCCGCCGCCACGCCGCCCATGAAGCCGTCGGGCGGGGTGGCCGTCGGGAGGGGCTCGAGGGTCGCCGGGCTCGAGTCGTCGTCGTCGTAGTCGGGGTCGTGGGGCCCCATCACGCCCACGCCGCCGCCGCCGCCGCCGTGCGACGACGGCGCCCCTCCTCGCGCGCCGAGCGAGGCGTAGCGCGCGAGTAGCGCCTCCTTGGCGCGGATCGTCGCAAAGGTGAGGACGGGGCCGAAGGCGAAGACGACGAGCGCCTGGCCGGCCGACGCCGTGCCGAGGCCGCGCGGCCCGAGGCGGACGCGCACCATCGTCACGACGTCGCGCAGGTAGGTGAGGTGGCACCAGCCGACGAAGAAGGACATGGCGTTGGTCACGAAGTACCGTTCGATCGAGGCGCGGTCGAGCTGGCCGCCGTCGTCGCCCGCGGCGCTCAGCCGCGCGATGTGCCGCGGGTCCTCGGCGTGGAAGAGGAGCCAGCCGACGGCGAGCAGCGTCAGCGTCACCGCAATGGCGAAGTCCTGCAGCGTGACGAGCGGCGTCGGCCAGGCGCGGATCGACGGCAGACCCCAGATGACAAAGTTGGTCCACGCGCAGCCGCTCACCCAGCCGAGCGCGCCCTCGAGCAGCGCGAGGCACTGCGCGCGCATCGCGAGCAGGTTCGTGCGCGAGCAGCGCGCCATCCGCTCCGCCGCCACCGCCGCGTGCTGCGCGCCCGCGCCGCCCAGGTCAGCGAAGCTCCGCGAGGCCGCGCCGAAGCTCAGGCGGCGCACGCTGCCGCCAGGCCCGCCGCCGAGCCCGCGGCCGCCGGGCGTGTCGACGCGGCCGCCACCGTGGCCGCCGCCGGCGCCGGCGCCGGCGGCGCCGCCGCCGCCGCCGCCGCTGGCCGCCGCCGCCGCGACTGCGAGCCCGACGGGCGTGTCGGCGATGCGCGCGGCGTGCTCGCGCTGCAGCGCCGTCAGCCGGCGGCGCTCGGCGACGAGCTTGACGGTGGCGACGGCCGAGACGGCGGTGAGCGTGCACGCCCACAGCAGCCAGATGCGCTCGTAGATGGCCTCGTACTGCGAGTACTTGAGCGCAAACGTCGGCGGCGACAGCGGCGGCAGCGGCGGCGCCTCCGGTGGCGGCAGCGGCGGCGGCGGCGAGGGCGGCGGCGGGTAGGGCGGCGGTGGCGACTCCGGCGGAGGGAGCTCCTTGGGCAGCTGCGGCTGCGGTGGCAGCGCCGGAGGCAGCAGCGGCGGCGGCGGCGCGCGGCGCGGAGGTGAGAGCGGCGCGGGCGGCTCCGGCGGCGGTGGCGGCCAGTGCGGCGGCGGCGGCGGTGAGTGCGGCGGAGGCGGCGGCATCGGCGCAATCTGGGTCGGGACGGGCAGGTTGACGACCATCGCGTTCTCGACGGCAAAGTTCCACAGGAACATGACGAGGGTGGTGAGCGACGACGAGAGCAGCTGGACGGCGGTGTGACCCAGCCGCGCGCGCGAGAAGGAGCTCGTCGCGCCGCGACCCGACTTGGCCTCGGCCGCGAGCCACACCGCCGTCGGCCCGAGGACGAGCGACAGGGCCGAGACGGCGGCGGTGGCGAAGCTGGCGAAGACAAACTTGATCCACACGCACTCGCCGCAGACCGAGTCGAGCTCCGTGATGGTCTGCATCGACGCGAAGCCAAACGCCCAGCCGCACATCATGCCGACCATGGGCGCGATCGTGGCGAACGCAGGTCGGCGCTGCGCCAGCCGGTCGCAGCCGCTCGTCATCGGCACGGCGATGCCGAGCAGGCCGAGCGCGAAGAGCCACTGCGCCCAGAAGGGCCACGGATCGGCGCACGGGATCGTGTACTCCTCGGCGCAGTAGGGGACTGGCAGCATGCCGAAGATGTAGACGGCAAAGAGATCAAACCACTGGCGCGAGAGGAGGAAGAGGAGCGTGCCGTGGAGGAAGGCCGAGACCGAGGGCAGCGAGAAGCGCACGCGTCCAACAAAGTCGGCGCGCGCCGCGGCGAAGGGGAGGTATGACTCGGAGGACATGTGGTGAGGCAGCTCGGTTGGTGGAGCCGCTTGGCTCGCGAGGCTGAGACCTTTAGACCGTTTGGTGTGGTGCGCATGGTTCTGCATGCGTTGAAACGCATGGTTTGTTGATACGCAGGCCAACGTAAACATAAACAGCACTCAATATTCAATAGCCTCGTATATATTATCATTCACGCGATTGCTGCAGAGGACGTAAAGATAAGACAGCGGATAATGGTAGCATGGTACGCGATTGTGACTGTATTCTGATCCACTTCTGTTTCTCCATTCACGAAACTTAGTGCGGACTAGTCGCCAGTCCGATTCACTTGCGACCACCTCTCATCGGCATCGACCAGCTTGGCCGCGAGCACTGAAACCGCAAGGCCGACGCATTCAATGGGAGCAGGCGCCTCGTCCGTAGCACCCGCACCGACGGTCGTGGTCAACACCTCGTCGTCGAACCAGCCGGTTGGCCCTCCCAAGCCGGCGAGTCTCGAGAACCACGGCAAGAACTGCTTCTGGGGCGTCTCGGCGGCGCCGTATCTGGTCAAGGCGGGCCTCAAGGCCGACGAGCTCGAGAACCCAGCATGGGTCAAGAACGCAGGCAAGGCCGACAAGGTCGCCGCTGCTGTGCTGCAGTGGGCTCTCGACCGCGGCGCCTCGAACTTTGCGCATCTGTTCCAGCCGCTGTGCGGCTTCAAGCGCCACGGGCAGATGGGCTGCGTGCAGCTCGGAATGTTTGAGTACGACTCCAAGCGCAAGCCCTTCTGGGAGCTTCGGGGCAAGGATCTGCTCAAGGGAGAGACCGACGGCTCCAGCTACCCGAGCGGCAACCTCCGCGCCACGCACATGGCGGGCGCCTACCTCACCATCGACCCGCTCTCGCCAATGTTCCTCAGCGACGACTGCATCATGATCCCCGCCTGCATGGTCTCGTACGCGGGCGAGGCCCTCGACGAGAAGACGCCGCTCCACCGCGCCGAGCAGGCGCTCTCGCGTGAGGGCAGCCGTCTCTTCAAGCTGCTCGGCCATCCCATCGGCGGGCTCTACACCAACATCGGACTCGAGCAGGAGCTCTTCTTTGTCCCCGACGAGCCGTACCGCAAGCGGCCGGACCTGATCATGTGCGGGCGGACGCTCCTGGGCAAGCGGCCCGCGGTCACGCAGAAGGGGGACACCCACTACATGGCGCCGATCAACCGCTCCAAGAGCGTCTACGAGTGCATGAAGGAGATCCAGTCCGAGGCGTTCAAGCTGGGCATCCCGCTCAAGACGCGCCACCGCGAGGTCGCGCCTGGGCAGTACGAGTTCGCGCCGCTCTTCGGGCGCGTCATCGAGCAGGTGGACAACAACCTCATGGTGATGCAGATCGCCGAGGAGACCGCGCCCAAGTTTGGGCTGCGCGCGCTGCTGGCGGAGAAGCCCTTTGCCAACGTCAACGGGTCGGGGAAGCACAACAACTGGTCGATCTCGACGAACGAGGGCGCGCAGCTGCTCAACCCAGGCAACCTCGCCAAGAACATGAACGGCGACACCACGGTCTTCCCCATCGTGATGGCCTGCATCATCGCCGCCATCGACGAGTTCGGCGACCTCATGCGCATGTCGATCGCCACCCCGGGCAACGACTACCGGCTCGGTGGCATGGAGGCCCCGCCAGCCATCATCTCCACCCACCTCGGCGAGCGCATGGCCAAGTTCCTGGCCGACTTTGCGGCGGGCAAGATTTACGCGTACGAGCCGGCGGGGTCGCTGATCTCACTGGGGGTGGACTACCTCCCGACGGTGCAGGCGCCATCCGAGGACCGCAACCGCACGTCGCCCTTCCCGTACGGCGGCCATCGCTTCGAGTTCCGCGCGGTGGGCTCGTCGCAGAACGTCAGCCTCGTCAACACGGTGCTCTCGTCCATCGTCGCGTACAAGATGGCCGCCATGGCCAAGCGCATCGAGGCGGGCGAGACGGCGGTCGCAGTCGCGCAGGACTTCCTCACGACGCACATGCGCGTCGTCTTCAACGGCAACGGCTACGACGACTCGTGGCCCACGCAGGCGGCGAAGCGCGGCCTGTTCGTGCTCCCCTCGGGTATCGAGGCGATCAAGACCTTCGTCTCGCCGAAGAACATCAAGATGTTTGAGGCCATGAAGGTCTTTTCCGAGCAGGAGTGCCAGTCACGGCGGTTCATTCTGCTCGAGCAGTACATCAACACGGTGCAGGAGGAGGTCTACACCCTGATCGACATGATCCAGCGCGACGTGGTGCCCTCGGTGAAGGCCGCCAACCTCGAGACCAAGGACGCCGACCTGCAGTTCCTCAAGGAGTCGGTCACGCAGCTGAACGCCGACCTGGAGGAGATCCTGCGTCTCGAGGAGGAGGCGGAGGTCGAGGCCCGCGCCGTGGCCGACATCCCCGACCTTCAGGACATTGAGCTGACGCCACGCAGCAAGTCGGCCGCCATGAGCTCGACGCCCCAAGTCATGCGCCGGCAGTCGCGTCAGGTGGAGGACCACCCGGGCGTGACCTCCAAGCCCAAGTACGAGATCTGCGCTGACCTGCACTCCAGCGCGACGAAGGCGCGGCAGTGCCGGCTCGAGCGTTGCCGTGACATTCGCACCAAGATTGACCAGATGGAGGAGCGGTGCCCACGCAGTCTCTGGACGCTGCCCGCGTACGACGACCTCTTCTTCATCGACCAGACGACGGGCGCAAAGGGGCAGGTTGCCTAGGTGACGGCCGCAGTGCCGGGGTGCTCAAGCTGCGTGTGGGAGAGGGGGTGATTTCAAGGAGGGTGCCATGCTTACGGGGAAATATAGAAGTTTTGTGAAGTGCTACATACCGTTTTGGGGCGGGAATCTAGTGGGGTACAACACCGCACGTAGCAGTGTACGAGAATAGATCAACGCGGCATGGAGATCAAGACGCCGTCGCAACACACGGCTTGGCGTCGTTGAGCGTGAGCGCGCCGTCGCCGTTGGTGGAGATCAAGACGCCGTCGCAACACACGGCCGTGCCAATGGAGCAGCAACTCCAATGGCTCAACGCCGCGGAGAAGCGCGTGGCCGAAGAACGACTCATCATCACCGGCGCGCTGATATGGGGCTGTCGCAGGACATTTAGCCTCGTGGTCGACGCTGCCGGTGCATGAGACCGCCAAATGCAAATGCCTCGTTGTGCGTCGGACGCTTACTCACATTCACACCCGCCCATGCACAGGCGAACACGAGCTGCGCAGTTTGAATAAGCATGGTCAGGACTTGCGGACGCTGCCGTGGTCCGCGGTCAAATGGTGGCGCGCCAATGACGAGCAATGCCAGATCAGCTTCGGCTGCTTCGACCCTTCGCAGAGCATGGAACTTAGGGCCGAGACCAAGGAGGAGTACCGACGCTGGAAGGCGAAGATTCTAGCAGCAGGCATGGACACAGTCGAGGGCCATCGTGCTCGGTATCGCTTGAACAGGAGAGAGACGACGTGTGTGCGGGAGGTCGTGGTCATTTAGAAAAGTTTTTTTGCTTCAAATTGTAGACGCGTTACCTACAGTAGCAGGAGAGGAATCTCCGTCGAGGAGCAACAGGCACGACCCGGCCACACAGCAGCCCACAACGATCGTGAGGCCGCCGCCGAGCATCAAGAAGTCCTGGAACGTGTAGCCGCCACGGCCGATGACCATTAGGTTCGTTTGGTAGCCAATCGGCGTGGCGAAGGCGCTCGAGGCGCCGAGCATCATCGCGACCATCATCTGCTCGCAAGAGAGCCCCGGCACCTCGATCTGCCTGAGGACCGTATAGAAGGCAACGACGGTCGCCGAGTTGGAGACGACGCACGAGAGCGCCGACGTCACGATGTAGATGCACAGCAGGAAGCCAAAGGGCCCGAGCGGCTGCAGCTCGAGCAGCGCCGCGCCGATGACGGCCGAGACGTTGGTGTTGGTGAGGGCGCGGCCCGGCCCAAACGAGCACGCGATCGTCAGCACGAGCCGGTAGCCGATCGAGCGCCACGCCTGGTCGAGGGTGATGCAGCCGATGGAGACGAGCGCGTAGCCGAGCGTGAGCGCGAGCGCGAGTATGCCGACCACCTCGAGCGCCGACAGCAGCAGCAGCGCGAGCAGCGCGACGAGCGACGCGCCGAGCTTGAAGCGCTTCGTGGCGAGGTCGTCGCCGTGCTGCTTGCCGCCGCCGCCGCCGCCGCCGTGGTGGTGGTGGTGGTGGTGGTGGCCGTGGTGGCCGTGGCGGCCGTGGCGGTGGTCGTGCCCCTCGGCGGGCGCGACGCGCGAGAGCAGCGCGAAGCTGCGCGTGACGCGGTGCGCCTGCACCCACGAGTCGGGCGCGAGCAGCAGCAGCGTGTCGCCCGCCCGCAGCAGCCGCGACGAGGTGCCCGCGTCGCCGCGGTCGCCCGAGCGCTGCACCACCAGGCGGGGAGGCGCCGGCACGGCGGGGGCGACGGCGGAGACGGCGGAGACGGCGGCGACGGCGGCGACGGCGGCGACGGCGGCGACGGGCTCGTCGGCCGTGGAGGAGCGGGCGGCGGCGGCGGCGGTGGCAGTGGCGGCGGCGGTGGCTGCGATGGCGGTGCTTGCGACGCCGTCCTGCCAGGAGAGCTCTCGCACGAGCCCGGGCACCTGCCGGACCCACGCCTGCCTGGCGGGGCCGTGCGCGAGCGTCGTCGTCGTCGTCGTCGTCGTCGTCGTCGTCGCGCCGGTGGTCGTCGGCGGCGGCGTCACGCCACCCTCGACGGTGCCGCCTGGCAGCGCAGTGTCGCACCAGACGCCCTCCAGCGAGACGATGCCGGGCGTGGCGCGCGTCGGCGGCGACCACCGGCGCGATGACGACGACAGCGGGCTCCTCGCGGTGGCCACCGCGGAAGGTCGGATCGCCGCGAACGAGAGCGGGAGCGGCGCGGCGTCGGCGCGCTGCCGGATGGCCCACACATCGGCGCCGCTGAGCACCTTGGACTGGAGCGCCTCGGCCAGCACCATCCCGGCCAGAGGCGAGCCGCTCGCGACCGCCGCCTCCACCAGCACCAGGCACGAGGGGGCACATCCGGGAGGCGCCAGCTGCACCGCCGGCGCGTCGGGCCGCAGCCTCAGCCCGGCAACGAAGCGCAGAGCGTCGGCGCCCTCCGCGAGGCACGCGACGATGAGCCGGTCGCCCGGCTGCATGCGCACGTCGTCGTGGTCGTGCATGCGCGCCTTGTTGTCCACGCACCCTCCGTCGTCGTCACTGCCGCCACCATCACCGCCACCACCACCGCCACCACCGCCACCACCACCGCCGCCACCGCCGCCACCGCCGCCGCCACCGCCGCCAGCGCCACCGCAGCAGAGAGGGTGGACGACGCCCGTGCGGAGCAGCAGCCGCGGGTGGCACGACGACGGGCAGCAGTCGATGACGAGGGCGCCAAACTGCGAGGCGGGCTGGCCGATGAGCAGCTGGCACTCCTCCTCCAACTGGCACTCGATCGTGTAGCGAGGGCTGCCTCGCGAGCCGAAGCCGGGCGTGGCGCTGCCCCGACGCGAGGCGCTGCCGGCATCTGGCGACCTGACCGACGTGCCGGTCGGCGTGAGCGGCTGCGACGACTCGGCCTCGAGATCGTCGCTCTGCTTGGCGTCGGCCGGATTGGCGATGCCGTGGCCCAGGGCCGCGCCGCTCGTTCCGCCCGCCGTCGCTGCCGCCGCGCCACGCGGCCGGAAGACGAGCGGCGCCACCACGGCGAGATACAGGATGCCCACGAACGCCGCCGGCAGACCGACCATCGTCATCGAGAACATCGTGAGCGGCGGGAGCGGCGCGTCGGGGTCGGCCTCGATCTGCGCGTTGAGGACGAGGTTGGTCGAGGTGCCGATGAGCGTGCACATGCCGCCGAGCATCGAGGCGAACGAGAGCGGCATCAGCAGCACCTTGATCGACAGGTTGGAGCGCGCGGCCCAGCCCTCGCAGACAGAGAGCAGCATCGCGACGATCGGGGTATTGTTCATGAACGCCGAGAAGAGGGCGACCGGCACGCAAAGCCGCAGCAGCGCACTGCGGTGGCCTCGGGGCCGGCCGAGGATCGGCATCAGGATCTTCTCGACGGCTCTGGTTTCCTCGAGAGCGCGCGCCACGACGAAGAGGGCGCCGATGGAGAGCACCGACGTCGAGCTGAAGCCCGCCCACGCCTCGGCGTCCGAGATGACCTCGGAGAGCACGAGAAGCACCGTGAAGCCCAGCATGGTCAGGTCTGGAGCCGCCTCGTTGGCCATGAGCAGCAGCGCGCCGAGCAGCAAAGACACCGTCCAGTAGGAGCTGCTGTCGAGGCAGACGTCGCCGTTGACGCACAGGGCGTCCGGCAGGGCGGAGAGAGCCCCGAGCGCCGTCCAACCGACGATGGCGAGCATCACCGAGGCGGGCCGACGGCGCAGCGTCCGAGCGAGGCGGGCGCTGGTGTCGTGGATCCACGCGGACATGGGCGTGACGGGCATCATGGCGTCGGCTGCCACGCCGTCGTGATGGTCAGACATCTCGTACTACCGTAGAACGAGCCACCGCAAGACGACAAGCCACCGCAGGACGACTCGGCGCACGCTGTGCACGCCGAGAGTAGGTTTATGCACAGGCGTGCGCAAACATGTGCATTACGCAAAGCTTTTTTTAACTTCGAGTTAATGTGGCCGCGCCGCGCTCTGCTCCTCGGCTCGGCCCTCCTGCTGACGTCGGCCGCTGCAGCGACCTACCTCGGGCTGCTCCGACGACGCGCTCGCCTCCTGGCCAGCGCCACGCACCTTTGCTGGTCATGTCGTTTGGCACATGGTGCTTCACGGCCACCAACCTGGGCGTGGCCGCTGGCCGCACCTTTGCCGCGCCCTTCGACTGGCTCTTTTCCAACCCACGGATGGTAGCACACGTCATCTCCACGGGCGGAGCGGCCCTTCTGGACGCTGACGAGTACTTCCAGCCAGCCGTGGACTCGAGGACCTTCTGCCATCGGACCTACACGCCCATGCTCGCCGCTACGACGAAAAAGGGCGGCAAGAACAAGCACGGCGTCGTCTTCAGCCACCACGACCCCACGCGCGCAGAGGACCATGCCTACCTCTGCCGCACAGTCCGCCGCCTCGTCGCCGCGCTCGCCTCGCCGCAGCCGAAGCTCTGCGCCCTCGTCTCAATGACCAAGAGCGAGACAATCGACGATGCCGATCTGGAGCACCTGCACGCGACGATCGAGCGCCACTCCAATCCGCTCGGTCGTGTGACGCTCGTCGTGGTGCGGCTGACGACAACGACAACGACAACGCAGCGCAGCGGCGGCGATGGCAGCCGTGGCGGCAGCGGCGATGGCAGCGGTGGCGGCAGCGGTGGCGGCAGCGGTACTGTGGGCCTCGCCGCGGCGCGGCAGCGGGAGACGACGCGCGGGCACACGACGATGCGCGTCGTGGAGATGACCTGCCGCGACGGCCTCTGCGGGCAGGGCCTCGCGCTGCGCAACGCCGACGACCGGCGCGAGCTGCTGGTGGCCCTCTTTGGCGCGGAGGCCGCGTTTGCGGGGTCGCGCGCCGACATCCTGACGTGGCCGAGGCTCGCGCCCGACCCTCTCAAGCCGGTGGCCGTCCCCACCGCCGAGGACGGGGCAGCGGGTGGGCCGAGGAAGGCTGGCGACGTGTCGGAGGTTGTGCGCAAGGAGCTGAGGAGCTGGTGCAAGAGCCACGGCAGCGGCGAGCAGAAGCACGCCAAGGACGGCTACATGATCTCGCGCGTGGCGAGCTTGGCGCCCGGCAGCGCAGCATCGTCAAGAAAGGTCTATTCGTAATTATTATACCTTTCGGCCGGCTGTCAACGGG
>Ga0209713_10002268_pt1 | contig 11895 bp, 5 predicted proteins | sample ArcOceMetagenome_3_FD_187444 | JGI IMG/M metagenome (GOLD analysis project Ga0209713, IMG submission 187444) | Marine eukaryotic phytoplankton communities from Arctic Ocean - Arctic Ocean- Svalbard ARC20M Metagenome (SPAdes) (version 2) | ecosystem: Environmental > Aquatic > Marine > Oceanic...
CCCCAGCCTTGGCGACGGCGGCGGCGGCGGCGGCGGCGGCGGCGGCGGTGGCGGTGGCGGTGGCGGTGGCGGTGGCGGTGGCGGTGGCGGTGGCGGTGGCGGTGGCGGTGGCGGTGGCGGTGGCGAGGGCGGTGCCCCGCAGCCGCCGCCGCCGGTGACGACGCGCGGCAGGGATCTGGCCAGTGACGCTGGCGCGGCGGGCGCTCTCACTCTGAGCGTCGTTGTGGCGGTGCCTTCGGCCGCTGGCGGCTCGTCCGACGCAGCTTCCGCCGACGCCGACGCCACCGATATCACGCCGGCCGCGGCGCTCGCGAGCCGGCTGCAGCAGGTGGGCAGCACGGGGCTCGCGGCGTTGCTGGGCGTCGACGTGACGGTCGGCGAGATTGCGCTGGAGACGGTGACGGTGCAGCGCGTGGTGGTGTGCCCAAGGGGCTACTGGTGCTCCGCCGCCAACCGGATCGCGTGCACGCCGGGCACGTACAACAACCAAACCGACCAGATCGACGCCGGCGCGTGCACGTCGTGCCCGCACCTGTCAGAGTCGCCGCCGGCGTCGGAGAGCATCTCGGCCTGTGTGTGCACCGACGCGCACTACGACGCCGACGCCGGCACCGACGCCGTCCTCTGCCTCGCGTGCCCGATCGGCTCGGCGTGCGAGGGCCCCGGCACATCCCTCGCGGCGCTGCCACTGCTGGCGGGCTACTACCGCACCGGCGGCGCGAGCGACGACATCCGCCGCTGCCCTGACCTCGGCAGCAACTCGTCCGGCTGCGTCGGCGGCATCTCGGACGGCGGCGGCGCGGGCCCGTGCAAGCCGTGGCTCGAGGGGCCGTACTGCCGCCTGTGCAACGTGAGCGACCGCAGTCGGTACTACCACCCGGAGAAGTCGTCCTGCCTGCCGTGCGATCAGGGCTCGGAGGGCCCTCTCTGGACCAGCCTCCTCGTGCTCGTCGGCCTCGTCGTGCTGGTGCTGCTGTGGCTGCGCTTCCCGCCGCTGACGATGCTGGGCAGGGTGCAGCGCTTCGCGCGCGTGCTGCAGCTGCTCTCGTCGCAGATGTCGGTGCGCCCCAAGTTCAAGCAGATGCTCGGCTTTTACCAGATCGCGACGCGCATCTCGAGCGTCTACGACGTGGCGATGCCCGACGCGGTCCGGCGGCTCCTCTCGGTCTTCGAGCTCTTCAACATCAACATCGGCGGCTTCGGGCTGCCGCTGCAGTGCGTCGGCCTCGGCACCTACGAGCAGCAGCTCACCTTCACGATGGTGGCGCCCGCGGTGCTCGCCGTCGGGCTAATCCTGGGCTTCGTGTTGCGGTCGTGCATCTGCGGTGCCCGCGCGGAGACGCGTACCGAAGAAAACGGCCGCCGAGGTCGACGACCTAGCGTCGGTGCGGCTGGCGGGGCTGCAGCGGCAGCTGCTCACCATCGGCGACACGACCCGTCAGTTGGCGGCGGCGCCCGGCAGGGCATGCTCGACGCGCTGCCTTCGGTGCTGACGCTCTCCTTCCTCGTCTTCCCGATGGTCTCGTCGGCCGCCTTCCAGGCGTTTTCGTGCGAAGGCTTCGACGACGGCCGCTCGTACCTGCGCGCCGACTACGCAGTCGAGTGCGAGACCCCGGCGCACGCGCGCGTCCAGCAGCTGGCGTGGCTCGGCATCGCCCTCTACCCGATCGGCATCTCGGTGCTGTACGTCCTCCTGCTGGTGCGCGCGCGCGTCGCCATCGCGAGCAACAACCCGACGGCGCTCTCGGAGGCGCTCGACTTCCTCGTGCGCGACTACGAGCCCGCCTACCTGTGGTGGGAGCTGATCGAGGCGTGGAAGAAGCTCTTCCTCGTCGGCTTCGCCGTCGTCCTGCTACCGGGCACCTTCTACCAGCTCGTCATCGGCTTCCTCTTCTCGCTCGTCTTCATGCTGCTCATGTGCATCGCGCAGCCCTTCAAGGACGACGGCGACGACTACTTCGCCAAGGCGTGCTGCTTCGCGCTCACGTCGCTCTTCTTCTTCTCGCTCGTCCTCAAGGTGGGCACGCTCACCGAGGCCGTCGACGACGTGCTCTCGCAGCAGCTGCGCCACCGCTTCGTCTTCGACTCGGGGGTCGTCTCGGTCGGCATGGTCGCGTGCAACGTGGGCGCGCTGGCCCTCGCGGTCCTCATGGCGGTGCACCAGATCGTGCAGGCCGCCCAGATGCCGACCGTCCTGCTCGTCGCCACGCGCCACTCGCCCGTGCTGTCCCTCGGCAAGGGCGGAAAGTGGCACTTCTTCCTGTCGCACATCTGGGGCACCGGCCAGGACCAGTGCGCCACCATCAAGCGGCAGCTCTGCCTGCTGCTAAAGGGCGTCTCCGTCTTCCTCGACGTCGACGACCTCGAGGACATCGGCGCGCTCGAGACGTACGTCGACCAGTCCGCCGTCATCATGATCTTCGTCTCCAAGGGCTACTTCAAGAGCGGCAACTGCCTGCGCGAGGCGCGCTGCACCGTCGACAAGAAGAAGCCGATCGCGCTCGTGCACGACCCGGTGCGCGGCGGCGCCAAGCTCGACGTCATCCGCGACGAGGAGTGCCCCGACGAGCTGCGCGGCCCCGTCTTCGGCCGGCGCCCCGTCATCGAGTGGCACCGCATCGCCGACTTCCAGCAGGTCTCCATCAAGCTGCTCGCCGAGCAGATCGTGCTCGCGCAGCCCGCCGCCACCTCGAAGCTGCTCAAGGAGGGCGGCCTCTACGTGGTCGGCGAGCTGCCGCGCCGCCGCCTCGCCTTCCGCGGCAGCGTGCTGGTCTACGCCTCGCCCAACAACCCGGGCGCGCTGCGCGCCGCCGAGCAGCTCTGCGTCGGGATGGGCCGCGCCGCGCGCGCGACGGGGAGCGAGGGGGCGACGCCCCAGCCGCGGCGCGCCACGCAGATGCTGCCGCAGCCGGGCCAGGCGACGCACATGCTGCTGTACCTCAACGAGCACACCTTCGTGGGCGACGCCGGCGCGAGGCTGGCGGACGAGCTGCGCGCCGTGCGCGAGATGGAGCGCGAGGCGATGGTCGCGTCGCGCGTCGTGATGGTGCACGAGAACGACGCGCAGCGCGGCGGCTGCGAGTTTGGCCGCCTCTTCGAGACGACGCCGGGCGACCTCATCCAGGACGGCCTGTACAAGGCGCTCGCGCTGGCGCTCTACCCGGGCGCCTTCTGGCCCGTCTCGGTCGCGCTTGTCGCAAAGGCGCTCGGCGCCGTCGAGAGCCGCCAAAGGGGCCACTTCTCCACCGCGTCGGCGGCCCTGCAGCCCGTGCATCCCGACGGAGACCTCGAGACGCCGCCGAGCGGCGGTGGTGGCGAGATGTCCCTCCTGCGCGCCTCCGCGGAATGGGACGGCGGCGGCGGCGGTAGCGGCGGCGGCGGCGGCGGTAGCGGCGGCGGCGGCGGTAGCGGCGGCGGCGGCGGTAGCGGCGGCGGCGGCGGCGGCGGTAGCGGCGGCGGCGTTGCGGGCTCGAGTGGTGGCGGGGGTCGTCTTCCCCCGGCGGCACCGAGCGCGATGGCGGAGGAGATGGCGGGGATCGTCTTCGGCCGCTACGACCGCGACAACAGCGGCGAGCTCGAGTCGGCGGAGCTCGCCAGCGCCTGTGCCGAGCTGGGTCACCCGCTGTCCGAGAGGGAGCTTGCAACGGCGATGCAGGCGCTCGACCAGGACGGCAGCGGCCGCGTCGGCCGCACCGAGTTCATGCGCTTCTGGCAGCACGGCATGAAGGTCGAGGCGCTACTCGACGAGGCCTATGCGTCGACGGTCCTCTCGGCGTCGTCCGCCGCGCGCGCGCACGTGGTCGCCTCGAGCTCCGCGGACGCGGCGACGGACGCGGCGCACGACGAGCGCGCCGAGCTCAAGAGCACGTTCGAGCTCGACGACGGCGGCGGCGGCACGAAGGACAGGCCGGGGAGGAAGACGGAGGCGGGCGAGCGGCGCGGGCTCAGCAAGAAGCTCAGCCGCCTTCGCTCGAGCACCGACGCCTTGAAAGACGCGGCGACGGGCAAGGGCACCAAGCCGGACTCGCGCTTCCTCAAGAGAATGCGAGAGCTGTCGTCGAAGCCGCTGCCCATGCCACAGCGGAATCAGGTGCATGTCTGACCGGAGGGAGAAACGGAGGGAGAGACGGAGAGAGAGGCCAGAGACGGATTCGGTATAAGTTTGAGTCACATGTACACCTAAGTAAGAAGACATGTTATGCTACACCACCGGGCTCGAAAGAGCTCGGTTGGAATCAACTCGTATGAAAAGAAAATGCCGGGGTCGCGCCTTCGGGCGCGGCCCCGGCTTTTCTGCGTTAGGATGTTCGTCAGTCGTACCAAAATCTGCCGGGGTCGCGCCTTCGGGCACGGCCCCGGCTTTTCTGCGTTAGGATGTTCGTCACGTGCTGCTGAATGTGACGGCGACGACGGGCTGGAGCGGGTCGGCGAGGCCGTCGACGATCACGCCCAGCTAGCGTCGTGGCTCAGCGCGAGCAGCAGGCAGCGCGAGTCGTCGTCGTCGTCGCTGCTGTCGCTGCTAGCGGCGCAACCCGCCCGGCACGGGAGAGATTGACGCTGAATGGTTAGGTCGCTGCAGCCGCACGGTGTGTGTCGCTCTGCTGCCGGATGCGATTCGTGTGAGAAATGTGATGGTTGTCTGCTATGTGTCTTTTGGATGTTTTGTTAATCGCAAAGAATACCGTAAACCGCGACGTCCTCGCACACTGAGTCCGAAATCTAATCAGGCGCTGTGGGGTAGGTGTGCAAATCCAGAATTAACTCGAGACACGCCGTGCGCCGAGAGAGTACAGAAAGAGTACAGAAAGAGCACGCCTCGGCTCAGGAGCGGGTCAGCGAGTCCAGCAGGCCCGTCAGACCGGCGCTGGCTGGCAGCGGCACGACGAGAGCGTCGGGCAGGTGGCACTTCAAGTCAAAGACTGCCGCGCACTTGGGTGCCTTAGCAGTGGACTTGCGGTCCAATTCGTCCCACTTGTCTGCCAGGGCCCTGGGGCCGAGGTGCCAGACGCCGCCCTCGCGCAGCGCCTTTGACTTGGCGCCGTTGCCCATTCGGCAATGAATTACGCTCGCCCCGGCGCAGCCCGGTGCGATGGGCAGGCGCCCCATCGGCATGCCTTTGCCGCCGCAGGGCGCCCGATTTACGACGCACGCAGAGAGCATGGCCATGCGCAGCCCGGTACGTTGGAAGACCGCCCAGCCGAAGAGGTCGCCGCCTCCGCTGATGGCGCCAGTTCTGGAGCGGGCGTTGGGCGGCACGAACCAGATCGCGCCGTCGCCGACGAGTATGCGGTTCATCGCGATTTGGCCGTCTTTGGGTTTCAGCTGGAAGAAGAGATCGAACGTGCGCTGCAGCAGCGACAGCACGCGCGGCGCGCCGCCTCGCAGCCACAGCCAGCCGCAGCAGACGGCCACGCCCCAGGCGTTAACCGCCTCTGCCGGGAAAAGCGCGGGCGACGAGACCACATCGGAGGCCGTGCTGACAGCGACGGCGCCGGGCCCGAAGAGCCGCTCGTCGTTCCGCGTGGGCACGGCGTCGACATCGGAGAGCAGCACGTGCACGCCGTGGGCGAGGAAGCCGCTCGCCACCGCCGCGCGCATGAGCTCGGCGTGCTGCATCATGCCCATGCGCCGCGAGGTGAACCGGTTTGGAGCCGGGCGCGCAAAGACCGGGTCGGCGTCGTAAAAGTGGCGGGGGCCTTGAGCATCGGCCGTGGCCAGCAGACCCGCCAGACGCGCATCCCCGCAGACCACCACCACACTCGCTAGGCCGCGGCCGAGGAAGGTGCGGTTGGTCGCGACCAGCCAGTTGAGTAGGAGGTGCGTGTGTGGGTAGGCTGCGAACGCGACCGTGACCGTGCCACTTGGGTCGGGCGTCGTCGACGCAACCAGACGGTCGAGCTGGCGCTGCCCCTTGCTCGACAGCGAGCGCCGCAGTGCGAGGGGCGCCGTCTCCCACGTCGCCGGTTGCGGGTCGGGAAGGCGCAGCGCGGCCGCTGCGGCCTTCTCGCAGCGGCTCAGGGACGTGTTGGCATGCCTTGAGCCCAGCCGTGTTCCAGATGCATTGCCCAGGCCGTCTCCCCAGCAGTGCCACCGTGCAAGGCGAGGCTCAAAGCGAAGCGCGGAAGCCAAGGTGCGGCGCAGCTCGTATACGCGCAGAGGGCCGCCATCATGATCGATCAAGGTCATTACTTGTGATGAAAATCCTGGATTCAACTTTTGTAAGCTCAGATCTCCGACTACGAACTAGGAAAAACGGTCTGTAGATAAGACTAGGCATAAGACACAATTCTGAATTCAAGTTTACTCTCCACTTTAGCAGGACGTTGGCCGCCGCTAGTAGCAATCGCAAAGTTTATCGCCCCCTCGGGGCCGCCTTCGGGCGGTCGTGAGGGGCTTTTGTTGCGTTTGGTGGTTAGGTTGGTAAAATCAGTTTATCATGAACAAGACAATGAGCCTGGCGTTCAAGACGCTCGAGCTCAACTTCTTCGTTCGAGCGCAAATTCATGGTCATGGGGCTCACTGGCCTGATGCCACATAAAGCGTGATGTGTTTCTTCCTTTGTGTGGCTTTGAGCGTTCTAAAACACACATGCAAACTGCGACCGCCTTGCCGTGCGGTCGCCCATGCCCGGAGGGTTGGACCCACTGGACTCATATTGATCATAAATCAGAAAGAAATGATTATATGTTTCACAACATATTGGTTATTGGTATGGACCATGGTATGGACGGCTTTGGCGCTCTGCGCGTGTCACCCTCAACCGGCAGGCACTTCAACCGGGTCGCGCCCTCCATGCGCACGCTCCACCGACCGCTGCCAGCCACCTCGCCGCACAGGCCGCCCGCGTCGCCCGGTAGCCAGTAGGACGGCGCAACCGCCCTCGCCTCGAAGCGGGCGGCGACGTCTCGCAGCACGACGCTGCCATTGCCCTCAAAGGTGAAGGCGCTCGTGCCGCAAGGCACCACAGCCACGGCCGCCGTGCGGGGCCGGTAGTCTCGGCAGCCGCTCGGCACCGCGTGCGGCACGCCCTTGGAGCACGAGGTGTTGCCGAAGACGCCGACCTCCATGCTGACGTTGTCGAAGACGAGCCGCTCCATGGGCCGCCCACGACCGCCTCCGGAGACGAGGACGCCATTCTCGCCCCGCGCGACGACGTTGCGGAAGGTGATGTCCCGGATTGTGCCGGTGAGCATGCCAGGCTCCGAGGCGTTCTGAGGCACCGAGGTGATCCAGATCGGCTCGCCCGAGCCCCACCAGTTGGCGCCGGTCGGGTAGCGCGTCGCATCGATCGAGACGTCCTCGAAGCGCACGCCGTGCATGTCGCCGCTGCCCGCGCGCTGCTGGAAGCCGATGCCGCGACTCGAGTCGACGATGCGCACGGATGCAACCGTCACGTCGGAGATGTCGCCGTGGTCGGATCCTCCGAAGCGCACGGCGCTCAATTTGATGGCGCTCGAGCGCGAGCGCAGCGTGGCGTTGCGCAGTGTCAGGTTGCGAACCGGCTGCGCGACGCCGCCGGGCCAGGGCGTGCGCAGCGGGTTGGTGTTGCCGCTGGAGATGCAGATCGCGTCGTCGCCCACGTCGATGTCGACGTCCTCGATGTGGATATGCTCGCCAGACTCGACATCTATGCCGTCGCCGTTGGGCCACCGCTCGTCGCCATGGATGTGCAGCCGCGTGGCTCGCACCCACGATGTGCGCCGCAGCAGCACCGACCAGTCGGGCGCGTTGCTCACCCCGAGCCGCCCACCGTCGTCGCCCGCAAGCGTGACTCGCGTGCAGTCGGTGAAGCGCACGAGCTTGGGACGGCACTCGCCGACGCAGCCGTGCACTCCCGCCCACGTGCGTGGGACGTAGCCGCGCAGAGGGTCGTAGGAGTCTACCCACTTCGGGACGGCCTGCCCCTCGATGCGACCGGCGCCAACGATGCCCACGTCGGTCGCGTTGTGCGTGTCGATCAGCGCGGGATCCCAGTCCCAGCCCGAGGCGGGGTACTCGTCGGCGCTGGTCGAGGCGAGAAGCACCCCGTTGAGCCGCAGCGTCACCCGCGAAGCCAGCGCGAAGCTGCCGGTCAGAAAGGTGCCGTGCGGCACGAGGACCTCGCCGCCGCCCCCAGCCACGGCAGCAGCGACGGCACGCAGCAGAGCGGGCGTGCAGGAGTAGTCGCCGCCTGGTCTGGCGCCGTAGTCGAGGATGTTGTGTGCGGAGGGCATGTGTATGTTGTGTGACGGCCGCGAGCGCGTGGCAATACGCTTACGTGCGTGGACTCGTCGGCGGCGCCGAAAAATCACCAGGCCCGCGCCAGCACGGCGCGACTGACCTGAGTACAAATCACCGCGGCAAGCACTGAACCCGCGGCAAGTCAACACCCCGCGATGGCGAGCGACGCCACGGCACTCCGACGAGGCGTTGGCGCGGCGCATGACGAGGAGGAGCCGACCCGGCCGACGAAAGAGCTACAGCCACCTCCCTCCGCCTCGGCGCAGGCAATGCTCAGCCGTCGCCTGCGACGGCGTTCCTGGTTGATAGCAGGCACCAGCGCGGCTCTGTCCAGCGTGACCATCGTGACGCGCAGGAGCTCCGAGCACGCGGCTCCCTGCGTTTGGAAGAACGTCATGATCTGCGCAGCCCTGCCCGTGTTCAAGTTGCTGGTGGCCTGTATCTGTCCCGACTGTCCCGGCAGTGACAATGGCGACCCCATGCTGCAGCGGAGCAAGGCATACGCCAGCGCGAGTTTATTCGGCGTCTCAGTCAACCACTTCTACACCGGGGCTCTCAGCAGCGACAACGAGTGCGGCGCTCTCACATCGCTCCCTGGCCTGCTGATGGTCGTGGCGATCGGCTTAGTCCCCCTGTTTGGCCCGCGCTGGTACTGGCCGGCCGGCCGAGTGGCGCTGGGCACGATCGGAGGGCTTCAGCTCGCGCGCGTGTACGCGCAAACGCACGCCATGCGCCTTGCAGAAGCGGCGGCCGCAATCGGCGCCTCAACGCTGCTGCCGATGCCAGTTGCCCAGCGGTGCCAGGCCAGCCCAACGTTCCTGCCGGGCCAGCTCCCTTGGGAGCTTGCAGTGTGCTGGGGAGGCATCAACGTGCTGCTGAGCCTCATGTGGACACCGTCCGTGCGAGTGAGAGCGGCGACCTTGGCTGAGAGGCTCGGTCTGCCGGCAGCGCGGGTGTTCCACCTCGCGGACGGCGTGCTGCTGGCGGATGCCGGCGCCGAGTCCACCTCCTCCTCGTCGAGTGGCCTCTTCGGAGCCAAGAAGACGTTCTCGCTCTGGAGCGGGAAGACCAGTGTCGTGAGTGCATCCTGCCTGTGCTGGAAGCGGAGCCCGCACCCTCCCTTCGCGCCCCCGCCACCCCCTCTCTCGCCGCGGGTTCGTCGCTCGCTCGAGCGAGTTCTTCGGGCCAAGCTCATCGACGCGAAAGAACGGAAGTGCCAGCGCCTCGCGGCGATCCACGCCCAGGCGCGCGGCAAGCTGGTCTGGACGCTGCTGCGCCGCGCGCAGAAGAGGGACGAGGAGTGCACGCTCTCCTTGATCCCAAAGGACGCGCTGCGAATCGTCGTGGGATGGGTCGTCACGGCCGAAACCGCGCGCCTCGAGGCAGCCTACTCGCCGCGTGCGGGCATCGACCACCCCCTCTCTCGCAGCGTTGTCCACGGTTCTCCGTCCTCGCAGCTCGATGCTACCGGATACGTAGTAGCTCTGCCTTTATCGTAGGCCCCTTGTGTGTGTGTGTGTGCAGTAACCGGCCTACCAACCTACACGACTCAAACTAACTAGCCTGCGGCTTTCGACTAAGCAGGCTGCGCCGTGCAGCGTGCAGGACGCGTCAATTTCAGTGTTGTGACTCCTGGCACGAAGTTAGTTTTGAAATTTATTACCTTGCGCGTTCAGCTTGTGCATCGCCGCCGGCCATCGCACGCCTCGGCCATCGCACGCCCCGACCATGCCCTTCTCGCTCGGACACTATGTAGGCCGCTACTGCACACCCGAGAACCTCGCCGAGCTTCCCGCGAGCGATCCCATCGCCGAGCTGAGCGCCACCGAGCTGGACGCGGCCGCGCCGCAGGCCGCACCGGAGGCGGCGCGCATGCTGCGCTGCCTGAACGCCAAGATGCAGCGCGGCGGCGCGCCGCTGAAGGTCGTCATGTTCGGCACGTCGGTCACGGCGGGCAACCGCTGCAACGCGCGCCACGGCACCAACTACCCTCAGCTGCTCGCGCAGCTGCTCTCGCGACGGTATCCCGCCGCAAACGTGACGCTGTCGGTCTACTCGTACCCGGGCGCGTCGCCCGTCTTCATGCGCTCGTGCCTCGGCACGCTGCTGCCGCAGGCCGAGGCCGACGCCGACCTGCTGGTCGTCGAGATGACCGACAACCTCGCCAAGAGCGCCGCGGGCGCCGGCATGGAGCTCGAGCTGATCCTTTCGGCGCTGCGGCGGCGCTCCCCGCGCGCGGCGGTGCTGCTGCTCGCGCCGGTCGACCAGACGTGCGTGCGCGGCCTGAAGCGCATGAAGCCCTTCCAGCACGTGCCGGCGACGCGCGACGGCACGCGGCAGGTGCTGGCGCGCTGCTACGGCAACGCGACGCCCGCGCAGGCCTTCGAGGCCATCGCAGGCGCGCACGGCCTCGCGCACGTCTCGCAGCGCCACGCGCTGCGCGACCGCCTCTTCGGCGCGCCCGACGACGCGACGCGCCTCATCGGCAAGCTCGTGCACGACCAGGCCCACCCGGGGCGGCGCGGCCACCTCCAGCTCGCCGTCGCGCTAGAGCACGCCATCGTCCGCCACGCCGCCCCCGCACCCTCGCTGCGGAGCGCGCCGACGACGGCGGCGGCGATGACGACGACGACGACGACGCGGGGCGCAGACGGCCGCCCAGCTACGAGTAGCGCCCTCGACCATGCGCAGTGCGCGGAGGAGCCCCTCGCCGCGCCGCCGTGGCGCGAGGCGAGCAACGTCTTCGCGCCGCGCCGCGAGTCGGACGACCGCGCGGGCGACCAGGTCTGCGCCCTCGGCCGCGCGATCGACCCCTTCGTCACTCGCGCCGACGGCTGGAGCTTCGTCGTCGAGCGCAGCAAGCAGGGGCTGCCCAAGCCGGGCTACGTCGCCACCGCGGCGGGCGCGAGCCTCGACCTGTGCTTCAAGCCGAGGCAGCCGCCCGACGATGCGCTGGAGCGCGCGGCTTGCAAGGACGGCAGCAACGGCGGCCGGCGCGGCGGGGGCGGGGGCGGGTGCGGCGGCCGCGGCGGCGAGGGCGAGGGCGACGCGCGGGTGGCGAGCCTGCAGTACGCGTGGTCGCTCTCGTACCTGATGTCGTACGCGCACATGGGCCGCGTCCGCGGCGAGTGCGTGCGCGGCGGCGCGTGCAGCTGCGGCGAGCGGATCTTCGACGCGCACTGGAAGCGCCAGGTCTCGGTGCCGCACGTGTCGCGGCTCATGCTCAAGTACCGGTACAAGCGCGGCGGCAGCGGCGGCAACGGCGGTGGTGGCGGTGGTGCCGGCGGCTGGGTCGCGCGCGGCGCGGCGGAGCGCGGCTGCCCGTGCACCATCCGCCTGACGGTCCTCAACGGCACCTCGAGCGGCGAGAACAAGTTCAAGCTGGTGGCGCTGATGAGCGGCTTCTACACCGGCACCATCGTGGGCGACGCCGTGACGTGGGCGGCGAACTTTGGCATCATGTAATTAGGCCGCACACGCTACCGATCCCGTGGCGTTCTGCAGATGGCCACAGCATCGCGGGTGGTTATGCCCCTCCTGGCTAACAAGTGAGAAATCGAGAAAAACTTGCTGCTTTACGCAGCAAGTACCCCGCAAGGGTGCAGATTCAGACGCCTCCAGAGGCGATAACATCCGCCCTGCTCCGGCAGGCGCGAAGCGCAGCACGACTTGAAG
>Ga0209713_10002269_pt1 | contig 11894 bp, 11 predicted proteins | sample ArcOceMetagenome_3_FD_187444 | JGI IMG/M metagenome (GOLD analysis project Ga0209713, IMG submission 187444) | Marine eukaryotic phytoplankton communities from Arctic Ocean - Arctic Ocean- Svalbard ARC20M Metagenome (SPAdes) (version 2) | ecosystem: Environmental > Aquatic > Marine > Oceanic...
TCGTTGGTGGTCGGGAGGTCGTCGGTGGTCGGGAGGTCGTCGGTGGTCGGGAGGTCGTCGGTGGTCGGGAGGTCGTCGGTGGTCGGGAGGTCGTCGGTGATCGGGGGTCAGTAGGTGGTTGAGTAATGGGTGTTGTTGTACTATACGGACTAAATTGTTTGATACCCGCTTCTTTCGCAAAACACTCATTCGCGTATATTTTACCATCGCATCCCGTTACAGGGTCCATCAATGCGTCCGTCCCGCCACAATTTCGCGAGTAGTTTGGAGGACCACGACAATCCGTTTCGTTGCCGTTGTACGGATCAACAACTGGATACGGTTCATACATTCTGAGACCTGCTCTCTTCGCATCACATGAACTCGCATAAATTTCAGCATCGCATGCGATTACGGGTATAAGCGCCTCTTCGTCGTTCGTACAAGGCGTTTGAGGATTCGGAGTCCCTTTACACTCAAAATTGGTATCCTCATCCCCGTTGCGATCAGGTATTTGTTGACTTCTAAACGATCGTATTCCTGCTTTTCTCGCCATGCAAGCATTGTCATAAATATTATGATCGCATCCTATTAGAGGTTCACTATCATTTCTTTCACACATCACAGCTATGCTAGTTGGAGTACCCACACAATTCTCGATTGGTCCATCATAATCGAGACCGACACTCGTATAGCTTTTAATACCCGATTGGTTCGCGTCACACGGATTCGCGTATACCTTATCATCGCATCCTCGTTGGGGATCGAGTTCTGAATTATCACACACTGTGATGTCCTGCTTAGGTCCAATACAATCAGTATTGTCCTTATGTACGACATCGGCAGGTGGTGATGTACCCTTGTTATTATTTTCCTGATGTGGCGAAAAACGAAGGATACCTGCACGCGTTGCTTCACATGGGTTAGCATACACCGCTCCATCGCATCCCAGTTGGGGATCATATTGGGCTGTACACACACGGTTAGGTTGTGGTTTGCCAAGACATTTTTGTTCGTCCGTAAATTTGTCTTTCAAATCGTTAAAAGCTTTTTGATAACTGAAAAAATCTAAACGGTTGTCCGTATAGTAACACCCAAGGAATGCTACAAATATGAACATAACACACAAAACAACATATGTTGGGTTTGTTTTCATTATCTATCAATTTATGTATATATATATATATATCAATTTAAATTCTTTGTTACGTCAATATATAAACAACATGCGATGGACGGAGTTCACAAAAACACTTGAGAATTTGTTAAATGAAAATAAACAACTGACAAAGTCAAAAACAAAGAAAGATTCATACAAAAAAAAAAAAGTAAAAAAACAAATTTGCGAACTATTCTCGAGGGTCCCATCTTTTTGTAAAATAAGGTCGTCGCCAAAAAATAAGAAAGCATCCCCGAAACACAAGCGGGTCGAAAACGTGAATAGGAATTCGAACACACTCGTTAACAATAACATCAATTAAGCAATTTTCGCGTCTTCAAAGTTTGAAATGGGTATATCGCGTTGCACTGGACTTCGGATGGTCTTTTTAGGTGCAGAATTGTTATTGCTCGTACGCATACCTGGAAATGGTAGCGAAGCCAACTCTTTTCCGGTAATTTTGAGATACTCCGAGTTGGTAATGTAGAAAACAATAGGTAGACTGACAATGAACAACAACGCCGTTCGAATGGACAAAATGGTCCAACAATTACCAGTACCTAACCCATAAATAACGCATCTTGAAAATGGAATCACCCAAAAAATCAATTGAATTAGCAAAACTGCCCACATTATTTTAACGAAAGTGGGGAACGCTAACATGGTCCTAAACATATTATAATATACTAGACTCATTTTTTTATGTACGCATCGGCCAGAATATTTCCAACTTGAACATCCCCATCGTATTGTGAAATGGACCGATTCTCGATTTGATTTTGGACGTGTAAAAGATGTTTGAAGCGATCGAAGTCAAAGGTAGATGTACACGCATGTTCACACAACTTGGGGTATTTTATAAATACCAGTGGATACTTACTATTGAAAAACTCATATTTATCGGAACAATTCGATTCGTAAATTTCTTGCACGATATCTAATATCATCCTTCATACTACAATACATAATCGATTGGTTGTTTGAACGAAAATTAATGTTATAGGTTTAAAAGACTGTCGCGTGTATATTTTATGAAATACGTGTTGGGTTCGTTTGTTAAGAAAAGGGAGGGTATCGAAACGGAGTATAAAGAGTTTTGTTTGAAACATGATATACTCAAATCAATGAATAAGGAGGATATTCATCGGTTTTTGGTTGATAAAGAACCACTACCAGACTTCAATACACTGATCGTCTCTAACTTGACCTGTTATATGAATATGTATATTCCAAAATATACATCTTCTTTTCACAACACTAGTGGTAATCATATATTTAACTTGTACATCGGAATCGATGATAACAACGAAATCACAGGTATCCCATATATGGGTAATTTAGAACGATTATACGCGGATTTAAACCGAACTATAGACGAATCGTTGAAGTCCCATGTAAGTCAAAAATGTTGTTACACTTGGAAGTTGAAGATTAACAAATGCACAATCGATCGTGACGTGTTGGAGGATGACCGAGTGGAGGCTCAATTATTGATGATAAGAAAGAAACAGTTGGAATATAAGAAACAATATACCATGTTTGCAAAAAAGAAACAAGAATGGATAACCGAACTATTCTTGTATAAAGGAAAACTTCAAAACGTATTAGATAAAAAACGCATTCGTAAATTGTTCATACTATTTCTTAAAACAAATGGAATCTATGTGCGCTTCAAAGCGCCTCTGAATGATCCTTGTTTTGTGATAAATTCATCAGATGTAAAATATAGTAAGAATAATACGAAACATATCATATTTTGGTTGATTAAATTCAAAGATGAGCAAACAAAAATCTTAATGAAACAAAAACCGGTCGAACCCGACGTACCAAAAATATTCAATACGGACATAAACATGATGCATACTTTAAGTAAATTAAGAACGCGGTTCATCAACATGAACGTGTCGTACTATGTCATCGATTTACAATTTCAAACTAAAGAATGTGATGTGATGATTAAATATCAAAATAAGCGCGGCGTTTGGAAGGCGATGACCAGAAATCATCGAGCCCAATGTAATGAGATTTCGTATTCATGATGACCGTATTCACTCCATTTATTTTATTTGTATTATAATATTAAATGAAAGGCTGCAACTTGAAAAACATGAAACCGGAGTACGCCATATTGATGGGAATGTTCGTCATCGCGATTTTAATGCTTGTGACCCGACCCAAACGAGAGCATAATAAACACCATGACAAGAGGGATTACGATATGATGAATCTCGCGGATTAAATTCGCCATATAGATTATTTAGATGAATATGATGAACCAAAAACAAGGACTTTTGTTGTATGTCACATGCGCATGTGTATTGATGGCGATAATCAACTTGTTGTGTTCAAAAAAATCGTATAACGTGTACCGCACCAAAAAAGATGAAGATATAAATATGTTCAATCACCTTTAAAAATAATTAGTAATTGGGTTTAATATGTTATGTATATGTATGTCACGAACGAAAGTTCGTAATGTTACGATCATTCCAGGTGTAAAAGGAACATACGGCGGGAACATGTCGCCATTGGTTCGGTTCCTGATTTCAAACCATATCAAAAAAGAAATCGGGATGAGCGGGAGAAAATTAGGATCGAAGGTGGTGACACGAAACACACCGAAACCCAAAAAACCGATGGTGTCAAAATCCAAAAAGGCAAGCAAAGGCATTAGGGTGTAATCAATCTAATGATATGTTGTTCAACTTCTCGAATATAAAAAGATAGATTGCGGTTGAGGGTTCGTCCCCTAAAAATACCAAAATCGAAAAAAGTTACATCCAAAACAGGTTTCATTTGTTTCATTATATCTTCAATTAGGGGTTGAACTTTCAGAGGCCAGTTTTCATCTGATGTTGTGTATTGCACCAAATAGTTGTTTATATTGTCGAACCATGATTTATCAACGAAAAGGTTGCGACGAACAGGTTTAAGTATCCAAACCCCAAACGCGGTTATTATTAAATGAATACGGTGTTCTTGTCGAATAGCTGTGGTGAGGTCTTCATACGAAGGCCAAAATCCTTGATTTATTGGATGTGTGTGCCACACAAACGGGTCTGACGGGAGATAAACAAATTGTCGTCCATTTTGTGAATTGAATGACGCCGTGGACGTCAACTTAAATTGTAATTTCTTATTAAAACTGCCGCCCTTTTCATGAGTGGTTTTTTCGGTTGAATTTACCAATCGTTCTAATGACAGATAATTTGGCATTAATTTAATATAATTGAATAAAATAAAAAAATAAAAAAAATAAATGCAACGCTCCTTGTCACTGAATGATCCTTAGACGGAGGACAGGCCTCATCTGCCCATGGTAACCGATCAAAACCGTGAACGAATTCGGATAACTTAGAAATGTCCGCATCAAATGTTCGGCAGTCTTTGATGGCAAATTTAGAGGATAGTTGTGTGTGGATAAACGGTGTATTGTAAACGCAGTTGAAAGGAATGTTTAGTTCCGTCAAAAGGGGTAGATCTGTGTTGGTCAGGAAAATATGTAGAAGACTGTGTATCGAACGGTGTCCTCGTACGTGTGAAACGTTCCAAGGCCCCATAATGGGACGAAGGGGGGTAACGTTAATGAGTGTTCGAAACGAGTTCTTTCGATACGTCTCGTGAACGCAATGTTTGTAAAAAACCCAACACATAAAAATATTGTAACGAATCAACGGTCCAAAGTCGCAATGGTCATGGTTCACAAATGTTGTGTGTATTGGTGTGTGGAACATATGCATGATAGTTGTCTATATATCATTGAGATGAGTATCTTAAAGTAAAAAAATGATTGAATATTTTATACATGAGTTCGTTGAAAATATTTTTAAATGCGGTGGATGCAAAGTCGAATGACTCGTATTCCGATGTTTTGAAAAAATGGAGAAAAACGGCGTTGCGTTTACATCCAAATAAAGGTGGCGATTTGGCATATTTCCAAAAAGTATCTAGTGGTCGCAATGCGTTCGAAAAATATCATGACAAACAGCGAATTACGACGAAGAAAGCGGGTCCCGTCATTATAAAGGCCAAATATAGACAAAAATATAATCCAGTCGTGCGACGACGAGCTTATCAAAAAAAGAAGACGAAAAATGCGGCAATACGAAAGGTGAAGCGACAAATGGCCGCCACGAAGATTCAACAAACGTACCGACGGCAAAAACAAAAAGTCGAATTCAAAAAACATTTCATGGCCGGACGAATTCAAGACCAATTTCGAAAAATGAAGAAACGAGGTCAACCTCCGTCCGATTGGCCGATCGACTTGGCAAATGATTCGACACAATCGTACATCGAACAATATATGCTTGGGAAAAAAGATAGCAGACCATTACCAACGTCCGAATTGATTGTTACGACGAATCAATGTGGAGAAGTGGTAATGAACGATTCCAAAAAAAACACCTTACTCACCAAAGCACAAGCGATAATGCACGTGGCGTCGAAAGGGTTGATGCGAAGTTCCAACCGGGGATTATTGGCGTGGCATTCAACCGGGTCTGGAAAAACATGCACGGCCGCGTGCGTAATGAATGCGTATTGGGATACTAATAAACCAATTATATTTTGTACTTCGATCGAGGCAAAAGTGGCGAATCCGCCGGAAACGTTTTTGAAATGTCTACATAAATATTTCAAAAAGTCACGGACATTATCCCAAATAAATCGACGTGTACAGTTTTTGTCATTTGCCCAACTGGCGCATTATGCGCAATTGTACAAACCAAGCGGTCCAACGCGGGACCGTACGCACCGGGGAATGATACTCGATAACGCGATGTTGATAATTGACGAAGTGCAAAATTTGTTTCATCCGTTACCAAGTCAACGGAAGGAACATAAAGCGATCGAAAACTTTCTATTGAATGACCAAGAGAAATCAAAAAACTTGAAAATTGTGATACTAACCGCCACTCCCGGTGATAACCCAACCGATATAGTAAAGTTGTTGAACATTATACGTGATCGAACGCATCCGAAAATAACATCTGTAAATTTATCCAATTCGGCGAAAGGATTGATAAGTTATTTGAACACGAATAACGATGCTTCCAAGTTTCCTAGTGTTTCACAAAAAACACATCATACCACAATGTCACGCGAACAGTATGTGGAATATGCGGATGCGTACAACAAGGATTCGAAAAAAACAAAAGGTACCAAGTATTTTCCATTGGCGAGGAAATATTCAAGCACGATGTTACATTTAAAAGATAATTTGAAATTGGGTACGTTTAGTACAAAAGTTGAGCGCATATTACAAATGATAAAACAAAATAACAAGGATAAACAATACATATATTCTTCTTATTTTGAAAATAGAGGGGATGCCGGAATTTTAGGCATCGCCAAGGCGTTGGTTAAATTTGAAAGCTATGAAGTGTTAACACCCGAAATGGCCAGAGAAATGGGGAGCAACCCTACACCCGGAAAACGGTTTTGTTTCATGATAACCACCCGGTTGAAAAACAAGACGGATAGTCACGCATTGTTGAGGATATACAATCATCCAAAAAATCGAAACGGTGAAATATGTCAAATTATGTTGGCTAGTCAAAAGTTCAATGAAGGTCTCGATTTGAAATGTGTAAAGCAGATCCATATCATGGAACCGCTATTAACTCAAAACATGTTACAGCAAACAATAGGAAGAGCACGCAGGTATTGTAGTCATGGACAATATCCATCTCAAAAGGATTGGACGGTTACGGTCAATCATTACATTAGCGATGTTCCAAAGGAGACAACTCCAAAGGAGAAAAATACAGTGGTTTATAACACGAAAACGACACAAAAACTGCAATCTAATCTGAATCGTTTGAAGGGTGTGCGTGGCAAGGCGGAGGATCGACAAGTCATAAAGGACCTGTTGGGTCTTTACAAAACCAAGAAGAAATTGACCAAAACCAAAGGGGCGAATGGGCATGCTCCGGCCATCGACCTGAAGGTTACGCAAAAAAGCATCGTCGATGCAAGTGCAAATAACCAAATTTTGAATACAATGAGGTCGCAAGCTATCGATTGTCGGGTAATGAACGCGTTTCACAATAAAGGGAGCAATGCGAAATTTCAATGTTACGCATAATTCATTCAACCTTTCCTGCCCATAAATACAATAAAAGCCATCAACAAAAACGAAAACCCGACGATCACCGTGGTGTAAATCGCATCCGATTTGGTTTCCTCCGCTTTATAAATGCCGCCAATACTATCATCTGAAGTCGCGTCCATCATGTAACGTATGCTAATCCATGCCTGTACGAATGATAACAAAGCGACGATAAACAAAACTCCCTTTTCAGCCATACTTGCGAACATTTCTATATCCTTAATCAACAAAAAAAACGAATACTTTGCAAATGCACGTGGTTCTGATTTGTTCATCATAAAACATCTACGAACGAGTTGGTGTTAGTACAATGACAATTCTTTGGCTATTCGTTCGATACATAGTTCGGTATGATATGCCGGGTTTCGTTTGGAGTTGAAGATGGTGTAATCCATCGGAATCATTAAATGACTTTGTTCAACTCTAGAGTGCATTCGGGAGTCTTCATTGATCACGCGAATAACAACAACCTTATCGAATCGCTCACGTAGCATCTCGTATTCGTGAATGAATCGCAAATCGGCAATCACTTTGATTGTTGATTTGTCTTGTTTGAAATCTGAAATCAAAGAAGTCGCCCAGAAATTACGGTGCAATTCGGGAATTTTTTTTTGGATGTCGGTTTGAAAAAGATCCGTTCCAACATATTCAAACATATCGCGTGGCGTCACCTTCCAGATCGGACAAAGCTGGTTTTTTAAATTACCATGTAATTGTTCGTAAGTGAAGTTGAATAGTATTTTACATATTTGTTTCAATTTTTTCGCAAAATGATATATTTTTATGTCTTTGTCTGTGTTTTCTCGGAACCGTTTACAAAACTTGTTCGCGACATAATTTTTACCAACCGAATGGAACCCGGTCAAACAAATAACCGTCGTCATTGTTTACCATGTGTTGATTTGTTTAAATAGATGTTAGAAATGCGTGTATAGACGACGAGCTGCCGTATGTTGAAAAGAAGAAAAAAATCATCAAGTTCGGTCGATTATTTGGAGGCCCACGCGCCGGCTCTACTTAAAAACCCACCCCCTATAATACGGGACACCCTACGTTTTCTTGAAGCCGTCTTTTTGGGAGCAGCCTTTTTGGGAGCAGCCTTTTTGGGAGCAGCCTTTTTGGGTGCAGCCTTTTTGGGACTAGCCTTTTTGGGACTAGCCTTTTTGGAACTAGCCTTTTTGGGACTAGCCTTTTTGGAACTAGCCTTCCTGTTCGGGGAGAACAATGGGTTCATGAGAGATGTAAATTGATAAAAGGGATTCGTGTATATTTTTTGTTGAGTCGCTCTGCAACCGACCGATGTCATATTACACTTATACGGGGCGTATGTCGACTTTGATCGTTTGGCGCATGTCGTGCTCCGAAGTTTAGATTTCGCGGCGCTTGATTTGCGACCATAAGAAAGGTAATCGATTTTGGCACAAGGCATCGGTGGTCGACCACGGGGACGCGTGGATGTCGGCATAAGGGTTTGTATATATGAACGCAATATTAAAAATTGAGGTACACTTAAAGACGTTAAACCGGATGGACAAGTGAGTTCATGAATTATACGATGCGTAAACGTATGCGAATGGACGAGGAGTCGATTGAAGAGGAACCGAACGATATTGAAGTGGTGAACAATGATATTTATTTTCATTCTGATGTGAGTGTGAAAACGGTGAAAGAGTTGTGCAAACAAGTGAACATCTTAGAAAAGAAAATGTTACAAACGCAAATTGAATTGAAATTGAAGCGTCCACCAAAAATATACATTTATATTCATAGTTACGGAGGAGACGTATTTGCCGGTTTGTCGTGCATGGATGCTTTGTTACGGTGCAAAGTACCCGTCGTAACGATAGTGGACGGGTTCGTAGCAAGTGCGGCAACGCTCATTATGTTGGGAGGGCATAAACGATGGATGAGGGAAAATTCTAGCATTTTAATACATCAAATTCGAGGGGAATCATGGGGTAAATATTTCGATATGAAAGACGAGATGTTCAATTGTGATCAATTGATGAAGACGATCAGTGAAATATATATTGCAAAGAGTGAGTTTCCGGAAAGCAAATTGACCACTATAATTAAAAAAGAAATTCACTTGAACGCCAAAAAGTGTATCAAATACAAGTTTGTAGATAAGTTGATTTAAGTCGTTCATGTAAAGGAATAATCAAGTTCCATGTATTTGATTGATGTATCGAATACATGAAATGAGAAGGCGATAGGATGGAATGTGAACAAATGCGAATTTTTTTAATGCGCAGAAGGTCTTTGATGAAAAGGGAGTCTTCCCCCAATGATACGTTCCTGAATTTGTTGAATTTAAATAAGCTTTTTTTAAATATCATACATGGAGTGATGTATCCGTTCCAGAAGACCGTTTTAGTGAATTTAGACGAAATTGTGAAAACGGAGCATGAACGGACAGGTTTGGTGACGTCATTGAAAAATATTTTTTTAGGTGTCAAAACATCACATTTCGTTCGAAGAATGGTGTTCATTTGTAACGAGAGTCTTTTTTTGCCATGGAAATCGTCATCATCCATGAACGCGATGTATTCTCCATTCGATAAGCTGACCGCGAGATTACGCTTATGTCCTATACTCAACGGGTTTTTTGTATGAATGAACTGATAATTGACAGAAGGTGGTAGTGAATCGACCCCCGGGTAGGGGAAGGGGGAGTCATCGATGATGATGAGTTCCTTGTTTGGGTATGTTTGCGCCAAAAACATGGCGATCATATCGCTCAAAAACCCATGTCGATTTCTGGTTGGAGTGATGCATGAAATTAATGGGAATCTTTTCATTAACATAATTAAAGAAAAAAAAAGAGTGTGTAATAAATGGTGGCTATCGGAATTGACCTTGGAACAACATATTCGGCGGTTGGTGTATGGAAAGACAATCGTGTGGAAATTATCGCAAATTCCCAAGGGAACCGAACAACCCCGTCGTATGTGGCATTTACCGACACGGAACGCCTTATCGGAGACGCCGCCAAAAACCAAGTTTCTATGAACCCGACCAATACCGTATTTGATTCGAAACGACTTATTGGTCGAACTTTTTCCGATCCGGCAACACAAATGGATATTAAGACCTTTTCATATGAGGTGACAGAAAATAAGGAAAACAAACCGTTGATTCATGTGACCCATAAAAACGAAGCGAAAGTGTTCAACCCCGAAGAGATATCCGCAATGATTCTGCAATACATGAAACAAACCGCGGAAGAATATTTGGGACACGAAGTGACCGACACCGTTATCACGGTACCCGCGTATTTTAATGATAGTCAACGACAAGCCACCAAAGATGCGGGGTTGATTGCAGGCCTAAACGTGTTGCGAATCATCAACGAACCGACAGCAGCCGCGATCGCATACGGGTTGGATTTGGAATCGGGAAAGGACAAAAACGTGTTAATTTTCGATTGCGGAGGAGGTACACATGACGTATCGATCGTGAACATTGAGGACGGTGTATTTGAAGTGAAAGCTACAGCGGGAGATACTCATCTAGGTGGGGAGGATTTCGACACTAAAATGGTGGAACATAGCATCAAAGAGTTCAACCGTAAAAACCCGAAATTGAAAGGGATTGAGTTGAATAAACGATCGGTTCGTCGGTTGAGAACGGCATGTGAAAAAGCGAAACGTAATTTGTCCTCCTCGGCTACCGCCACAATTGAAATTGATGCGTTGTATGAGGGAGTGGACTATATGAGCTCAATTACGAGAGCCAGGTTTGAAGAGATTACGTCCGATTTGATCAATCGGTGTTTGGACCCGGTGGAAAAGGTAATGACCGATGCTAAAATGGGGAAGGGAGACATTGATGAGATTGTGTTGGTGGGTGGAACAACACGGATCCCCAAACTGCAGAAGAAATTGAATGATTTTTTCAACGGAAAAGAATTGTGTAAATCCATTAATCCCGACGAATGTGTGGCGTATGGGGCCGCTGTGCAAGCGGCAATCCTCTCCGGAGACTCTAAAAAAGATGAAAAATTGGATTCACTCCTACTACTAGATGTGACCCCGCTTAGTCTCGGACTGGAAACAGCAGGCGGTATTATGACCAAGTTGGTTCCGCGAAACACGACGATCCCGGTGAAGAAAACGCAAACGTTCAGTACATATGCTGACAATCAAACCGCCGTCACCATCAAAGTGTACGAAGGAGAACGGGAACTGACGAAACATAATAATAAACTGGGTGAATTTGAACTAAATGGAATTCCCAATGCCCCTCGCGGAGCTCCCCAAATTGAGGTGTCGTTTGACATGGATGCAAATGGAATCTTGTCCGTTTCCGCGATCGAAAAAGGAACCGGCAAGGCTACCCAAATTACCATTAAAAATGACAAGGGACGATTGTCCAAAGAAGATATCGAGCGCATGGTACAAGAGGCGGAACAATATAAGGATGACGATAAGCAAGTTCTCGATATCATTTGTGCGAAAAATGAGTTGGAACGCCAACTGTACATCACAAGAGAGACGTTTGTGTCTCTTGGCGACGATGCACCAAACAAGGAAGAAATGCTAAACAAACTAAAAGAGATCGAGACGTGGATGAATGAACAAGATGGCACGACATCGCTTGAAGATTATACAGAAAAAATATCGCAAGTCGAAGAAATTCAAG
>Ga0209713_10002270_pt1 | contig 11893 bp, 3 predicted proteins | sample ArcOceMetagenome_3_FD_187444 | JGI IMG/M metagenome (GOLD analysis project Ga0209713, IMG submission 187444) | Marine eukaryotic phytoplankton communities from Arctic Ocean - Arctic Ocean- Svalbard ARC20M Metagenome (SPAdes) (version 2) | ecosystem: Environmental > Aquatic > Marine > Oceanic...
TGCTGGTCCTTGTGACCCATAGACGGTAGCGCCGTCGATGCACCCACAGTTGGTGTGTCCAAAATTCTGTCTGTCTGTCTGTTTCGCTGTGTCTATTTTCAGGTCGCGAGATTTTGCGTTGCAGGCGCTGCATTCTCAAACAAATAGGAAGATGCGCTCAACTGCTGAACCCAACACCGCAGTTACATGCTTTCCGCTGTGCTCTCCGCGGCACTCGGCGCGGTCCCGGACGCGCACGCAACCACTCGCGCCAGTCTCACAGCGTGGGGTAGCTGGTTTGGCGATCTCACTGACGCGGCGCTCGGAGACGACATCGCCGTCGCTTGCAAGACCAACTGGGACGCCTTCGTCGCCTACCGCACCACCGCCGGCTGCACTCAAGGGTTCGACTGCGCGTCCTGGTATGCGACAATCGACTGGGGCACCGCTGGCACCGACGATCAGCTGAAATTGAACGCGTGCTGCTATGATCCCAGTGACGACGCATCTGGCCCGAAGCTTTATCTGCCGATCACCGGCCCCGACCCTGCAAACTTTGCAAACCCCGATGATGCTAGCATTGACGAGATGTGCAAGAGGTTCGCACGTGAGCAGCAGTCGTCGCAGGGCGACGAAACGTGCTGCTCGGTGTGCGGCGACCCCGCCAGTGCGAGCTACCCGTTCACGTGCACGGAGGAGAACCTCGTGGCCGTCTCCGTGTGCTCCGGCACGGGTTGCGACGAGAACGGCAGCAATTGCCAGGGTGCGGCGCCCCTGGCGCCGTTGCCGTCGGACTGGGACTGCACCATCTACCCCTCGTACGCCGCCTCGGGGACGTTTGAGGACGACAGTGACGGTGACGGCAACGACGAGGAGTACGCCACGCCAGACTGCACGGCGCTCGATGCGGCCTTCGCCGATGGGACTGACGTGGCGACGATCATGGCGCGTGTGAAGGCGGAGCAGGCAGACGACGCCTTCGGCCAGATGCGCAAGGGCGTTGCCTTCGTCGAACGGGCGATGCTCGCGGGTGGCAAGTTCTTCCTCGGGTCGAGCATGAAGTGCGGCGTCTTCCTTGAGCCTACCGTCGGCACGGACGGCCTCTTCGGGTGCAGGGACGACAGCGCCTCCGACGGTTTGGTGACTGTCGCGACGACGACGACGATGGACCTGCGCCTCTACAACCCGACGGTGCTCGCCACGGCGGGCAAGAGCATCTTCAGCATCGGCACGGTGACTATCGTCGGCGGGAACAACGCCGGGGAGATAGAGATCTCGGGTGCGGCGACGGCGAAGATCAGCGGCGTGACCAACACGGGCACGGTGACCGCGTTGGGCGCGCAGAATGTCTTCATCGCCAACACGACGTCGTCGGGCGCCGTGACGGTCGCCACCTCGACCGCTGTGCTCGTCGGCATCCAGAACAGCGGCGTCGTCACCGTCACTGGGGGCACCTTCGAGATGTACGAAGTGATCAACACCGGCAACGTCACCTTTAGCTCGGGCACCGTGACGATGGACGACATCTCGAATCTAGGCGGGGTAGTGACGATGACGAGCGGCACCATCACCGCGACCGGCATCACCAACACGGGCACCGTCATCATCGCTGCGGGCGCGGTCGACCTCACCTTCACCACCACCTCCGGCACGCTGACCGTGGCGGAGGGCGTGACCGGCACGATCACGCTGGCAGCCGGCGGCGCCTCGGGCGGGTGCTCCTTGCCTTCCACCGTCACGGCCGTCGGCTTCAGCTGCGGTGCCGATGCGGCGCCGCCGCCCGCAAGCGCCTCGTCGCCCTCGCCGCCACCCACCGGTGGCGCATCGTCGCCACCGCCGCCGTCGCCACCGCCGCCGTCGCCGTCGCCGAATCCACCGCCGCCGCCGCCGCCCGTCGTGCTCTCGATGACGGCGAGCGGCAGCGTCTCCGACTATTCCGACACGACGGCGCTCGCGGCGTCGATCGCCTCCCTCGCCGGCGTCGACGCATCGCTCGTGACCATCGAGGTGGCGGGAGGCTCCGTCGTCATCACCGCCACCATCGCGACGCCCGCCACCACCACCGCCACCGCCGTTGAGTCGTCGCTCACCTCCGCGCTCAGCACCGCTGCCGCCGCCTCGACTGCGCTCGGCATCACCGTCGAAGACGTCCCCACCGTCATCGTCGCCGCACCACCCTCGGCGCCACCCTCGCCACCGTCGCCCTCGCCACCTCCCCCCTCGCCGTCGCCGACGCTGCCTCCGCCATCGTCGCCATCGTCGTCGTCGTCGTCGAGCGACATTGGAATCATCATCGGCGCCGCCGTCGGCGGCGTAGCCGTGCTGGCCTTCGTCGTCGGTGTCGTCTCGTTGATGAAGAAGAAGCAGAAGAAGGAGGTCGCGCTCACGAAGAATTACGGGGCCGCCTGAGCCGGCGGAAGACCCCTCCCGATAGCGTTTGCCTGCACTGCAACAGTTGTCGCAAAGCCGTATGTCGTGTGTGCCTGCACTGCACAGTTTTGTCTCGTACAACGGTAAAGTCGTCGTATTCGTATATGTCGTACTGGAAGTAAAGAAACAGTCTATGTAACACCGTACGAGTACGTTTCAGCCCTTGCTCTCTTGTCCCGCTCCCGGCCCCACGCGAGGCACGGCGTCACGCGGCCTGGCCACGCGACGAGCCTCCACAGCGCGGTCGCCCCGCCGCCCCCCCCGCTACCGGGCGCGGCGAGCGCGTGCTTGGGCGGACCGTCCTCCTTGCCGCCACCGCCATCATCCCGCTGAGCACCGTCCGCCGCGCCACCGGCGCCGCTCCCGTCGCCTGCTGCAGCCGGCGCCGCTGGCGCGCCGGCGGCCCCGCCGACGGCCCCGCGCCACGCGGCGGCGGCGCCTGACGTGACGGCCGCGCGCCGCCACGCCGCGGCGGCGCCCGATGCGCCCGACGCGACGCCCGACGTGACGCCGCTCACGGCGGCGTGCGCCGTGTCCTCGAGCGCGTGCGCCGTGTCCGTGATCGAGCGCCTCGACTGAGCGACCGCCGCGCCCAGCAGCTCGCCCGCCGCGTCGCCGAGGCCGCCCGACTTGCTGCCGTCGGCGCCGTCGCCGCTCTCGGCGCGCTTGAGCTTTCGCCACGCGATCCGCAGCTGCTCCTCGCACTGCTCGGCGCCGTGGGCGAGCGCCTCGGCGTCCTGCGCGCGCAAGGCAACGGCAACGGAAGAGGATCGATCGGTCGTGGAGGGAGGGCAGCCAGGAGCCTTCCGATGCAGCCCGAGTGAGGAGCCCGCGACGAGGCGGGTGTGTGTGTGTGTGTGTGTGTGTGGCCCACCCCACCAAGACGGCCACTCTGTTTGGCGGTGCGGCGCCGCCTGGACGACGTGGAGCTCCTTCGGCTCGTCGATCGGCGAGATCTGGCCGCGCCGCTTGCGCAGCGCGTAGTCGGCCGCCGCCTCCGCCGCCGCCGCGCGCAGGTGCGCCGCGCGCTGCCTCGAGAGCTGCAGCGGCCGCCGCCCGTGCAGCTGCCGCTTCAGGTCGCTCCCGGCCTCGATCAGCAGCCGCACGCAGTCGGGCGACGCCGAGTTGGCGGCGGCGTGCAGCGCGGACGCGCCGCTCGCGTTGCGCGCGTTGACGCCCGTCTCGGCGCCGTGCTCGAGCAGCATCCGCACGAGCGCCGGCTGCGCGTGGCGGCTCGCGAGCATCAGCGGCGTGTTGCCCGACGGCGTCGCGGCGTTCGGGTCGGCCTTGGCCTCGAGCATCAGCTGCGTCAGATGGGTGCGCGTCTTGGACGCGAGGCTGCCCTCGCTGATGGCCCAGTGTAGCACCGTGTACCCGATCAGGTCGACCTCCTTGAGCCACGCCTGCAGCTGCTTGTCGCCGAGCTCGTCGGCCTGCGCGTCGCGCACGAGCTTGCGCACCGCCTTGACCTGCCCGCCCTGCACGAGCGACGCGAGCCGCGACCAGCCGTGGCCGGTCTGCGGCGAGAGCTTGTGCCACGACGTCGCCTTGTACCCGTGCATGTGCTTCTTGCCGTCGCACCTGATCGGCTTGCACGTGCACGGGAACTGCACAAACACCTTTGGCGGGAACTCCTCCTGCAGGAAGACGATCACGCCCAGGCCCTTGGAGTCGTGCACCACCTTGGTGCCGAGCTTGAACGACCTCGGCAGCTCCTGCGTGTTGGCGATCATTTCTGGCGCAGTCTTTGGGTCGTTCTCCGTGTGCTTGGCCTTGAGCTTCTCGGCCTCCTCGCCCGTGATGGTCTGGAAGGTCGCTGCTTCTCGTCGAGGCGTGCCCGGCTCGCCGCTGGTCGAGTTCCTGGGCTTCTGGGGCTTCTCGTCGTCGGCCGCGCCGGCGGGCAACGATTGCACGGAGGTCTCGGCAGCCGCAGAGGCTGCGCAGAGGCTGCACGAGTCCGCCATTGAACACAGGCAGTGAGCTCAGAGGTCCGTTACCTATTTGGCTAACTTCGCTGCACTAGCTCACTTTTGTAGCCCATTGACCGCCACGCAGCACCAGCAAAAACGGTCTGTAGATGAGAGGGCGATTGGTATGGGTGGGGGTCATGTCACTTTGAGTCACTCTCGGTTTGTGTCTGTGGTTTGGGCGAGTGTAGCCATAGGTTTTCCCGTCTTATCTACAGACCGTTTTTCTACACACGCAGCGTCAAGGCGCTCCTCGGGAGGCACACGCGCAAAAAAAGTTGAGCTGAATAAACTCACCTAAGGCAAAAATCACAAACTAAAGGTAAACCAGCCACAAGGCAAACTCATCGGACTCGTGCACAAGGGTGTAGGCCATGGCCGAGCCCATGCAAGTGGACGCGCAGACGGGAACCAAGCGCATCCCCGCGCACATCCAGCGTCTTCGTGAGATAGGTTGCGGCCCCAAGAAGCTGAAGACGCTCGCCGGAGCATTCCCGACCGCCGAGACACTGACCGCGGCGTCTGAGAAGGACTTCAAGGGTCTGCAGGACATCGGAGTGGTCACGGCGAAGAAGCTGTACGCGTTTCTCCACAGTGCTGCAGGCGCAAGTGCCGCGAGTGCGCCTGCCAAGGAGAAGCGCGTCATGATGTGGAACGCCAAGACGGAGAAGAAACTCGCTGGCGCCGCAGCGCCTCGCGAGTCAGAGGTCGACGCATTTCTGGCGCGGCACCAGGGGACCTTCGTGAGGTTTGCTGACCAGGACCTCAAGAAGAAGGGCCCGAACGACGTGCCCGAAGATGATATCATTGACCTCGCAGATTTCCAAGCCTTCTGGGCTCGATCCGCTGGCATGCAGGTCGGCGAGGCGCAGCAGGCGCTGCCGGCCCTGCTGACGGACTACTCGCTCAAGCCTCTTGGGCTGGCGGAAGTGAGCCCTGGCCTGCCGGTGCTCGGCTCCCTCGCCTTCGCGCTGCTGCATGCCGCGGCCAACCTCGACGCCGAGATCTCGTCGTTGCGCGCGGAGCTCCAGGACCTCGTGGCGCCCGCAGCGCCAGAGGCCGCCGCGCTGCAGATGATCACCATCGCCCGGGCGAGGCTCAAGCGACCCGTGTGGGCGTTCGCGTGCAGCGTGGATGCTGCGCCAGCTGCAGTCGGCTCGTCATCCGGCTCGACGGACGACGTCAAGGTCTTCCAGTACGACCCCGACGACAGCGATGCGATGGCGGTCACGCCGATCCGTATCGCCCTGCTGGGCGGGCAGTTCTTTGCGCTCGCGGTGCTCGACCACACGGCCGACGTGGCTGTCACTGTGGACGAGGTCGCCGAGGAGGAGGTCCAGGAGGTTGCGCCCGCGCAGCTGCCCGACATCAAGGACGACGTCGACAAGGCCCTCGGTGACGTGCACGCGCAGATCGACACCGTCGAGAAGTGGTCGTGCGCGAAGCTCGGTGAGCCGTACGAGCTGTCTCGCTCGCGGGGGAGCATCGAAAACCTGCGCGAGCGGCTGACCAACCGAAAAGGCGAGGACGCCGCCTTCCTTGGCACGAATGGCGTCGGCAAGTCGACCATCATCAGCCTGCTCGTGCTCAACTCGTCGGTCGACGAGACCACGTACAAGAGCCAGCCGGGCAGCTACGTCCCGGAGGCGCTGCTCGACCTGATCAAGACGCCGCCATCGTACCAAGAACTGCTCGGAGGACAGGGCACCGGCCACGTGGGCGTGGCAGTCACGCTGCTCACGCCCGTCGGCGACTTCGACACCGCGGCGAATGCGGCGGCCGACACCTTCCTCAAGATGGAGACGGCGGTCAAGCGCTTTTGCGAGGTGGCAGGGGACAAGCCGCAGATCAACAACTACGTACTTCCCTGCGGTGAGGGCTGCGGCTCGACCACCGCGCTGCACACGCGCGTCTGCTACGGCACGGTGGTGCATCTCCTCGTCGTGTACTACAGCGTCGATGAGCTGAAGAAGAACGCGTTCAACTTCGTGCAGTTGATGCGCAACTTGGCCGCCGAGGGGCAAAAACCCCGAGACTTGAGCAGCGAAGACAAGAAGGGCCTGGAGGAGGCGTGGCACGTGTACCTGAACGTCAAGAAAGGGCCGTACAAGCGCGGTAAGCTCCCGCGCTTCACAGAGCTGCGTGACGTGAAGGCCGACTCGCTCGAGAAGCAGTGGGAGGACATCGAGGTCGTCCCGGATCTGGAGGCCCTCGTCAGCTCGCCATCGCGTGTCTTCCTCGGCACGGGGAAGTCGATTCACCTCGACCGTGTCATGGTGCACGACCTGATCAAGAAAATGAATGACAAGGAGCAGCTCGACCGCTACGCTGTCAAGAGCGTGGAGACATACCAGCCGGCGGGCGTGCTCGAGGGTGGGAACACTTTCATTGACCTGCCTGGGCAGAACGACGTCGACACGGGCTGCACGGCGCAGACGCGCGAGGGCATCAAGGAGGCTGGCGTCGTCTTCGTCGTCCTCTCCAAGTCCCTGTATGAGGATGAGAACTCGCTCAAGATGCTCAAGGACACCGACACAATCAAGCGTGCCGCGGCCGGTGAGGCGAATGTGGTGTTCCTGTTCAACCGCGAGCCGCTGGCGTCGTTCATGCACCGCCAGCTGGAGACCGACGAAGAGGTGCGTGTGCGAGAGGAACTCGAGAGCAAGACTCGCGACCTCTGGCGGACGAGCCTTCTGGAAGCCAACGACGATGCTAAGGAGGATGGCGATGCGTCTAAGACCGATGCAGAGATCGAGGAGCTGGCGACGAGCACGCCGATGCGGACCATCTACCCGATGCTGCACTCTTCCTTCAAGCTGAACTGGGAGTTCGCTGAGAAGAACAAGGAGACGAAGGGCGAGCTGGTCGGCAGCGCACGCACATTCGAGCTCTCCAACGTGCCGTTCATGCTCGGCATCCTCGAGACGCTCAACCGCAGCAGCATCGTGGACCACCTGAAGTCGATCGCGACCAGCGAGCTTCCCGAGGTGCAGGAGAAGCTGAAGACAAGCCTGGAGGACGCAAAAAACGCCCAGGGCGGCCTGCCTGAAGTGCTCGTGGACAAGGCCGCCCAATTCCTGAAGGGCAGGCGCTCGCTTGAGGGCGCGATCAGCCTGCAGGCGGAGCAGCTGATGAATAGCGTCCAACTTCTGGGCTCGAGTGGAGCCAGCCAGGAGGCGACATCGTTTCGTCTGCAGATGGACGCCGCCGTCAGCGACTTCATGGGGGGCACCAAGGTGACCGATTACCTTGACGAGACGCGCGCCGCCTCGGTTGAACGCTGGCAGCGGATGTCCAAGTCGATGAAGCGCATGCAGCAGGCGGTGCAGATCATCGACCCGCGCAACAAGGGCAACTTCGTCGGCTTCAGCCTGATGCCGCTGATCTTCGGGCACAACTCGCGGCAGGCGCCGGTCGACTTTTCGCCGCTGGTCGAGGAGCTCGAGTTGAAGCTCGATCAGATGAAGGAGCAGGTGGTCGACCTGGTCATCGAGCACGTGACGCAGCTGCTCAGCAGCGTGCTTGGCAACGAGCCGTGCCCGTCGATGACGAGCCTCAAGGCGAGCTTTCTCGAGCTGGACGTGATCAAGCCTTTGCAGGAGCGCTTCTCGGTGAGGTACTTCATCAAAGCGTGCCAGCGCGACCCGATGCTCAATGATGGCAAGCTCGAGCACTGGCTCAAGAAGTACGCCGTCGAGATGAGCTCGCAGGCAATCAAGCAGAAGATTCTCAGCACGTCGGGCGACCGGAGCTCGGTCGCTTCCATCAAGACCATAATTGAGGGCAGCCAAGACGACACGCGCGAGCACTGGCAGGATCTGATGAAGGTCCGTTTGGCCAACTTCTTTGGCGGGCAGTTCCAACACCTTCTGAACGATCTTAGCCCTGGCAAGGCGAAGCGATCGGCCAAGGCGTACTCACTCAAGGCGATGCTCACTGCCTTCCTGCGGCACATCGTCAACACCGACCAGCTCAACCGGAAGGCCGAGCTGCAGATCGACCTCTCCGGGTTCATCAAGGACCTCGTTTTCAAGACGGATGCACTGCACTCGCTCTGGGCTCGCCTCGACGGACAGGACGATCCGGACGTGCTTGGCGCCGCGGCGGCGCGCCACGTCGAGCGGCGGCGTCAGCGCGAGCACACTGTGAAGCACGCGATTGTCAACGTGACGCTGAAGCAGCCCAACCGCCCAATGCCGGTGACGGAACTGCAGGCAGACCACCGGCTGCAGGCTTGCAACTTCAACGCAGCCAAGCACGTCTTTGCCGCCTCGGACGAGGATGAGATCGGCGATGTTCGCTCTCAGCTGCGCGACTCCTACAACCTCGAGGTCTTCAACTGCAAGTCAGGCAGCGACCTGTTCAGCGCGGTCGCCGTGGTCGCGTACAAGACGATGACGATCAAAGCTGCCACGGGCGGCGCCGCCGCCAACCTGGCCACTGACGAGCACGTGGCGCTTGCGGCGAAGCAGCTGCGCGCCGTGGCCGCGGCGCAGGTAGCATATTTCCACCGCACCGAGGAGCGCCACAAGCAATTCTCTGCCATCGTCGGCGAAACTGTCGAAAGCTACGTTTGCGCGGTGGGCGACGCGTACCGCGGCGATCTGTACTGCCTGTCTTTCCTCGCCTTGTACTTCCGGCGCAGCTTCCGCGTGTGGCTGCCGGGCGTCGGCTCCATCCTCGTGAAGGACAGGTTGAGCGGGCCTTCAGACTCGACGCGCTCCAGCTCGACGTGTGCGTTCCAGCTGATGCTCGTCGCGTCGCCGCCGGACCAGCCGGGAAGCGCCGGTTACAAACCTCAGTGGATGCCCGTGCAGCTCAAGAAGCTGCTCAAGGTGGGCTTCTCCGGGCAGGACTCCATCCGTGACCTGCCCATGACGGACGATGACCTCGACGCGCGCCACACCGACGACGCCATGGCTGATCTTGCCATGCAGCGGGGCATGGGCGGTGCGAAGGCTCGAAATGACTACGACGCCAGTCGTCGTCGGTTCAGAAATGACGACGTGCAAAAGCATCACCACTCCGATGGGCGCGTTACGACCCTTGTCGATGGAGAAGCCTTGGCCATGGCCTCGCCAAAGAAGAAGGCGCGCGTGTCGGGGGCCGGCAGCAGCAGCGGCAACACTTGAGCAGACACGCCTAACGCATCATCGTTCAACGGTGGCGAGATGAGCATGACTCCCTCGGGCACGGTCCAGTCACATTCCTCGTCACGGCACTGTCCTGAAAGCACGGCCACATGACGAAGCTGGCACAATGGCTGCTTTACTGAAATACTGATGCGACATTATATAGGCTTAGGCATGGAGGGCGCGGGTTTCGTTTATAGGTTGCGAATAAACTATAAAGTACTGAATCGAACCATGAAAAGTACGGTTGAGTGTACATACTTCTACACCTCTGGCGGCGGGCCGCGCGGCCGCGGCGCTGCGACGGCTCGGCGAGCGCGACGTCCTCGTCGCCGGCGGAGCTGCTGGAGCCCGCGGGCGCGGCCGGCGGCGGGCACTGCGGTGCCTCGAGGCCGGTGCAGCCGAGCGCCGGCTTGCTCTTGCCGCGCGCCTTGCTGGTGGAGCCGTTACACGAGGCGAATTGCATAGTATTTCGCTAACTTCGTGCATTGCATGGATAGCCGCATGACCATCCTATCAATCGACGCGGGCACCAGCAGCGTCAAGGCGGTCCTGGCGAGCCACTCAACCGAGGGGGGCTGGCTGGTGCACGCCCAGGCGGTCGCCTCGCACGACCCGCCGACGCCGGGCGCCGCGGGCGAGATGGAGCAGGACCCGGCCTCGTGGTGGTCGTCGCTGGCACGCGCCGTGCAGGAGCTCGGCTCGACCGAGAATCTGGAGGAGGTCGATGCCATCGGCCTGTCCGGCCAGATGCAGAGCGTCATCCTCGTCGACGGCACAGGCATCGCGCTGCGGCCGGCGCTCCTGTACTCGGACACGCGGGCGACGGCGGAGGCGGCGGAGCTCGAGGCGAGCCTCGGCGAGTCGCGCCTGCGGGAGGAGACGCTCAACTGGAAGGGCCCGGCGTCCGTGCTGCCCAAGCTGCTCTGGCTGCATCGCCACGAGCCGGCGGCGTTGCAGGCGGCCGCCGCCATCCACCTCTCCGCGCACGACTACCTTTTCATGCGGCTCGCTGCGGGCGGCGCCGAGGCCGCGGAGATCGCGCCGCTGACGGAGGAGGGGGCGCCGGCACCACCGGCCGGGCCGGTGGCCCAGCTGGTGGAAGCCGCGACGGCAAAGGCGAAGCCGACGTGGTCGCACCCGCTGCCCACGACGTGGCGCGACCGGCAGCAGCAGCAGCGGCCGGGCGGTGGCGGCGGTGGCGGTCCGCATGTGACCGACGCGACCAACGCGAGCACGACGGGCCTGCTGCTCGCCGGCACCGCGGGCGACGGCGGCGGCGGCGGCGGATGGGCCGAGGCGCTGCTTCACGACGCGGGGCTGCCGCGCTGGCTGCCGCGGCTGCTGCCGACCCTCGCCGCGTGCGCGTCCGCGCCGCTGTGCGACGCGGCGGCGATCGCCTTCGGCTGCCCCGCGCTGGCGGGCGTGCCCGTGTGCGCCGGCAGCGGCGACCTCGGCGCCGCCACCGTCGGTGCGCTCGGCCTCGGCCTCGGCACGGCGGGCGACGCTGGCCGTGTTGCTGGCGGCGATGACGACGACGACGATGGCCCCACGGGGACGGGCGACGCTCGCACCTACTGCTACCTTGGCACGTCGGGGTGGGTGGCGACGACGCGGCGCGCGTCGCTGCTGCGCGACGCCGCCGCGCGAACCGCCGCCGCGCCGCGCGCCTTCTGGCTGCGCCACCCGTCTCCCGCGCGCTGCATCGCCGCCGCGCCGATGACCACCGCCGGCGGCAACCTCGGCTGGCTCGCGTCCACGCTGCTCGGCCGCAGCAGCAGCGGCGGCGTCGGCGGCGACGCGTTCGCGCTCATCGACGACGAGGCCGCGGCCGCGCCCGCGTGCTGCGACGGGCTCCTCTTCCTGCCGTACCTGTGCGGCGAGCGCTGCCCCGTCTCCGACCCGCACGCGCGCGCGTGCTTCGTCGGCCTCGGCCTCGGCAGCACGCGCGCCCACCTCTGCCGCGCCGTGCTCGAGGGCATCTGCTACGCCGTCCGGTCGCTGCTCCCGCTGCTGCCCTCCGACGACGACGGCGACGGCGACGGCGACGGCGACGACGCCGACGGCGACGCCGCCGCCGCCGCCGCGCCGCTGCCGCTCGACATGGCCGAGCTCGCCGCCGCCATCGCCGCCGCGCGCCGCGACGGCAGAGCGCAGTACACGTACACGCCGCCCGCGCCGCCGGCCGCGCCGCCGCCTCCGCCGCCGCCGCCGCCGCTCGTGCTGGTGGGCGGCGTCGCGCGCTCGCGCGTGCTGCCACAGCTGCTTTCCGACATCCTGCAGCGGCGCGTCCACGTGCCGAGCGCCCCCGAGCACGCGCCCGCGCTCGGCGCCGCCGCGCTCGCCGCCGCGACGCTCGGCCGCGGCGGCGCGCACGCCGGCGCG
>Ga0209713_10002273_pt1 | contig 11885 bp, 3 predicted proteins | sample ArcOceMetagenome_3_FD_187444 | JGI IMG/M metagenome (GOLD analysis project Ga0209713, IMG submission 187444) | Marine eukaryotic phytoplankton communities from Arctic Ocean - Arctic Ocean- Svalbard ARC20M Metagenome (SPAdes) (version 2) | ecosystem: Environmental > Aquatic > Marine > Oceanic...
GCAGCCGCAGCCGCAGCCGCACCCGCACCCGCACCCGCAGCCGCACCCGCAGCCGCAGCCGCAGCCGCAGCCGCAGCCGCCGCGCACACCACCCACCAGAGGAGGGGGTGAACCACCCACCGTCGCGCTGTGGGGCTATCTGGAGCTCATGGCATCGCGCGCAAATGCGCCGCTGCTGCCACCCGACGCGGCGACGCACCGCGTGCCCTTGACCGACCCGTCGCACGAGGTGGGTCGCAAGCAGCTCGGCGTCGATCGCAGGAACATCTCCACGCGCCACTTCACGCTCCACCGCGATGGCGGCGGCGGCGGCCACGCAACCGTCGAGGAACATTCGGCCAACGGCCATTCACAGCGTCGCTGCGCACAACCGGCGGCTGTTCACACCGTCGAGGACCACTCGTCCAACGGCACTTTCCTCAACGGCGCGCGCCTCACGCGCGGTCAGCGTACGCCCATCGCGCACGGCGACATACTGACGCTTGTCAAGCGGAGCGAGGCAACGGCCGAGTTTGCCTTCCGCTTCCTGGTGGCGGGCGGCTCAGTCGCCTCCGCCATTCGGCGCAGCAGCAGCAGCAACGCGCTGTCGTCGTCGCGCGCGCCCTCCCCCTCACCGCCGCCGCAGCCCTCGCCGCCGCCGAAGCCGCAGCCATCGGCGCCGTCGCCGTCGCCGCAGCTCTTGCACCGAAGCCCCGCGAATCCTCCTCCCGCCGACGCCGCTCCGGTGGGTGGTTCAACCCCTCCTCCGGTGGGTGGTTTGGCCCCTTCTCTGGCACGCGAGGGCACCAGCCTGGTCTCGATCGCCGCCGTTGCGGAGCTGGCGACCGCCGCCAACAGCGCGCGCGTGCCGCTGGAGCTGGCGCTGCACCTCCACGCTTCCGGCGTGAGGGCGGTGGGCGGATCGTCGGTGGTCGACGCCTCGTCGGGTTCGATGCACTGCTTTTCGCCCCCGCTCCCGGTGGTGGAGGCGCTCGGTGCCGTCGTCCGCTTCCCAGGCTTCGCCAGCGGCTGGTCGCTCCACTTTGACGACGGCTCGCGCCTCAAGCTTCCGTACGGCGCACGGCCGGGTGCCGAGCCCGTCTGGGCGGCGCCGGCGCCCGCCAACGACGACGCCAACGCCGCCGCCGCCGCCGCCGCCACCGCCGGGCTTGCCGCTGCCGACGATCTGCTGCTGCGCGGCAAAAGCTTTGGCATCGAGGCCGTCGTCCTCTCTGAGCTGGGCACAACCGCGCCCGATGAGATGCTGCAGCGGCAGCCGCCGCTGCCGCCATCATCGCTGCCACCTCCGTCACTGCCGCCGCCGGAAATGCCGCCGCCACCGCCTCTGACATCGTTGTCATCTTCTCCTCCTCCTCCGCCTCCTCCGCCTCCTCCGCCTCCTCCGCCTCCTCCTCCTCCGCCTCCTCCTCCTCCTCCTTCCCTCCAGGTGGAGGTGCCACCCGCCTCGCCCGCCGCGCACACCCGCACCGACCTCCTCGCCACCCCAGCAGCACCCGCGAGCTGCCGCAGCGCTGCCTCTGACCTCTCCGACCTCGACATCCTGAACGGCTTCACGCCCCGCAACCTTGGCGGCAGCGACTCGCCGTCCACGGCTACGACGCCCGCGGCCACGCCACACTCGTTGCCAATCACCACCGCCAACGCGCCGCCATCCACCGCCGACACGGCGCCATCTACCGCAAACACGCCGCCCTCACGGTCGGCCACGGGGGGTACGACCACCCGCGCGGCGCGGGGCATCAGCACACTTCTCCTTGGAGCGAGCAGCCCCCTGCTGCCGCAGCCGCCTAGCGACGAGACGCAGCAGCCGACGGCGGCGACGGCGACGGCTCCGCAAACGACGACGACGGCGGCGGAGGCGATCGAGCCCGAGGCCTCGGGCGGGGGCGGCGGTGGGCCACGCTTCCGCTTCAACCCCGTCACTGGGCTGTACATGAACATGGAGACAGCCGTCCAGACCACCGCCGCCGATGCCTCCTCCGCATCCATCCCCTCCTCCCCCTCCTCTGCTGCCGCTGTCGCACCTCCTCGCCGCACCTTCTCCAACGGCGTCACGATTGTGGCGCGCGCGCGCGAGCCCTCCGACCCGCCTCCTCCTCCCGAGGCGCCGCCGCCGCCCACGACGGGTCGGCCGACACCCTTTTGGAAGTCACGGCCGCCGCCACCATCACTGCTACCTCCGCCACCGCCGCTGCCGGAAATGCCGCCACCGCCACCTGAAATGCCGCCGCCGCCGCCGCCTGAAACTCCGCCGCCACCGCCGCTGCCGGCGTTGTCATCTTCGCCGCCGCCGCCATCCACCGTGCGTGCGTCGTCCTACACGCGCTTCGATGAGGACTGGGGCGAGCTTGCGACGCCCGAGGCGGAGGCGGAGGCAGACGCCAGGGCGGCGGAGCGCCGCTCTGCAGTGGCGCTTCAGGCGGTGGTCAGGGGCAACGTGGGGCGCGCGGTGGCCAATGTGATGGCCACGCTGACGCGTGCCTCTCAGGCGGAGCCAGCGGAGCGCCGAGCCAGCTGTGTGGGGCTGCCCGGCGATGATAGCTGGGAGGCCTCTTCAGCGGATGATGATGCTGATGATGATGATGAGGAGGAGGCGGGCAAGGATGATCAAAAGGAAGAGGAGGAGGCGGAGGAGGAGGCGGAGGAGGAGGAGGAGGAGAGGACGAAGCAGCCCAAGGATGCGCGAAGGAGCGAGAGGCGGCAGTCGTGCGTCGGCCTGCCGGGCGATGAGAGCTGGGAGGCGTCGTCAGCGGAGGACGAGGAGGCGATGGCGGCGGCGGACCCGAAGGAAGACGTGTCACAGAGGGGCACGACCCGCTCCACACAGCGCACGACAGCCGCGCCGCGGGTGAGCCAGGCCAAGTGGCTGCTGGAGGCGGAGGAGGCGGAGGCGGCGCAGGCAGCGGAGGCGGCGGAGGAGGAGAAGGTCGGAGCAGCACAGGTCGTCGACACCGCCGCAGCTCCGCAGCAGCCACCGGCCACGTCGCCCTCGCCCTCCTCATCAGGCGGGGTGGTGCCCACCACAGCGCTCAGGCCCGCACGTGCACACTTCGTGGACGCTGCTGCCGAGCCACCACCCCCCGCGTCGCCGGCGTCGCCGGCGTCGCCGGCGTCGCCGGCGTCGCCGGCGTCGTCGAACGCGTCTCCTAAGCCAGGCGGACGGAAGCGCGCCGCCTCCGTGGGGTCGCGGCTGCGCCAGGCCTGGGCCATCACCACCAAGGCCAAAGAGGAGGAGGCCAGGGAGGAGGCCGCGCGCTCCTCCGTGGGCGATCGCGTCGCGGCGCTGGCGGCGGAGGACGCGGCGTTGGCGCGCGAGGAGGCGGCGCTACTGGCGGCAGAGCCAGGAGGCAGCCGCCTCTCCCTGGAGAGTGAGGAGGCGGAGGAGGAGGGTGAGGGTGGGCCGCTGCAGCCGCTGAATGCGCAGCCGCAGGCGGGGACAGAGGAGGCCCAGGAGGAGGCAGCGCCGGCTGCTGCCGCTGCCGCTGCCGCTGCCGCTGCCGCTGCCGCTGCCGCTGCCGCTGCCGCTATTGCTGCTGTTGCCGCTGCTGCTAGTCCGCCTTCTGGAGGGGTACAGCCACCGCACGCGAGGGCCGGGCGCCGCGGCTCGCTGCCGATGGGACCCGCCGAGTCGTCCGCCTTCCACGGCGTCGGCGTCTCGATGACGATGCGACGCCGCGGCAGTGCACCGATGGTGTCGCCGGAGCTGGCGGCGGCGGCAGCCAGCCTCGCCAGCCACGCGGCGGCGCAACACGAGGGCGGCGGCACCGGCGGCGGCGGCGGCGGCGCCGACGCGAGCGACGTGGGCGGATCGCGCGCGAGTGTGGCGCTCGGTTTGGGCCCAAGCGTTGCGCCTCATGACGGCAGCGGCAGCGGCGGCGGATCGCGTGCGAGCGTGGCGCTCGGTTTGGGGTCGGCGACCATGTTCGACGGCGCGATGCGACGCAACGTGCGCCGCCAGAGTGTGATGGCCGCGCAGGTCGCCGCCGCGGGAGGTGGCAGCGGCGGCGGCGGCGACTGCGGCCCCCTCGGTTCCATCCCTGACGACGCAGCCGAGGGCGCGCAGTCGTCGGGGATCGCCGAGATGCTGCTGGAGCGGCGGCGGCTGCTGCGGCAGGCGGAGGAGGAGCCGCAGACCGATGAGGCGGCGGGGTCTGCGGGGGGCGACGCGGCAGCCGCCGACCCCTCCGCCGCCGCCGCCGCCGCCGCCGCCACCGGGGGGCACCCTGCGGATGGGACGACGGTTTCGCTGGAGCAGTGGCTGGGCGGGCGCGACCTGCAGGAGCTGGCGGCGCCGCTGCGGGCGAGCGGCGTCTCTCGCCTCGCGGACCTGGCGGAGATGGAGAGGGAGGATGTCGCCCGGCTTGACCTCACGCCGGCGCAGACCGACGCGCTGATGGGCGCCCTCGCCCGCGCGCCGCTGCCGCTGCCGCGCCCCCCCCGGCAGCAGCTGAAGAGGCTGCAGGGGCTGGTCCGGTCGGTCGTGCGGCTGCAGCGTCTCTCCGGCGCCACCTCATGCGCCACCTCCAGGAGCAGCGTGAGCTCGTCGGCGCGCGACGGCGGCGGCGAGTGTGGCGACGGCGACGACGACGAGGGCAACGACGCAAATGCTGCGCCTGGGAGCAACGACGCAGATGTTGCTGCCGCGGCGGCCGAGGGGCCGCTGTCGCTGCTGCGTTCGCTGATGGCGCCCCCCCCCGTGGCCTCCTCCGTGGCCTCCTCGGGAGAGAGGGACGACGACGACGCGCACGCGCGGGCGACGCCGTCGGCCGCCGCGCAGTTGCTCGTCAGCGGCGGCGACGGCGGCTGGTGGTGGGAGCCGCAGCAGCGGCAGAGCAGCAGCAGCAACGCCGGCGAGGCGGAGGAGGAGGAGGAGGCAGAGGAGACGGAGATGGAGATTGTGGGCTCTGTGCCGAGGGAGGCGCATCTGGTGGCGCTCACCTCTCCTCATTGGGGCGGCGCCGCGCCGCCGTATCCGTCCGAGGGCGGCGACATGGGCGGCCACGCGCTGCCGCCACCGCCGCCGCCGCCGCCGCCGCCGCCGCCGCCGCCGCCGCTGCCCAGGGAGGCTAGGTACGCGCGGTACGTCGAGTCGTTCCTCTGCTCGTACAAGGCCTTCTTCTCGGCGTGGCAGCTGCGCACCCACCTGCTGGACGTTCTAAACGAGGCGCTGCAGCCGCGCCGCAAAGAAAAGGCCGATGGCGACGACGGCGACGACGGCGACGACGGCGACGGCGACAGAAACGGCGACGGCGGCAACGGCCTTACGGGCAGGGCGCGATGGGCGGAGCTGACGCGGCGTGCGTGCTACGTGCTGGGCGCGTGGCTCACGCTGAGCCCAGACGACCTCGGCACCACCGAGGCGCGCGACGCCATTGGCGAGGTGGTGCGTCGCCATGAGCTCGCCCTCTCGCCCCGAAAGCGAAGGGAACGGGAGGAGGGCGACGACGACGACGAGGGCGACGAGGCGGCGCGGGAAATCGAGGCGACGCGGCGCTGCCTGGCGGCGCTGCGTGCGGCGCTCCGTGCGGCGTCTCGGGTGGCGCCGCTCTCCACCGCGCGCGCCTCGCTCGCAGCCGAGACGACGACGGCGGCGGCGGCCGCCACGCCGCCCTTCGACCTGTGGGTGGAGCTCCTCGGCAGCGGCGGCGGCGGCGGCGGCGGCGGCGGCGGCGGCGGCGGCGGCGCGAGTGAGGCGGCGGAGGAGGCGAGGCTGGTGGCGGCCCTCGCTACGCAGCTGGCCCTGCACGAGCAGACGTTGCTGGGGCGCGTGCGGCGGTGCGAGCTGCAGCAGCTGGCCTTCGCCAGGAGGAACAAGGCCGAGCTCGCGCCGCACGTGATGGCGCTGGTCGACCACTTCAACAAGATGAGCCGGTGGGTCTGCCACGCCGTCGTCCGCGAGACGGAGCTGCCGCGACGCGCGAGGGCGCTCCGCCTCTTCGTGGCGCTCGCGACGAGATGCCGCGAGATCCGCAACTTCAACGGCGTGCTCGAGGTCGTGGCGGCGCTCCACTCGGCGGCGATCTACCGCCTCAAGCGCAGCTGGGCGCAGCTGCCGCCAAAGGCGCACGCCGACTTTCGCGCGCTCGACGTGCTGATGAGGCCGGAGCGCTCGCACGCGGCGCTCCGCGCGGCGATGCGGGAGGACCTCCACGCGCCGTCGGTGCCTTATTTGGGGCTCTACCTGACTGATCTCACCTTCATAGAGGACGGCAACCCCGACTTGGTCGCCGACACCACCGCCACCACCGCAGGCGCCGCCGACGAAGGGGGCGTCTCCTCACCACCGCCGCCGCCGCAGCAGCCGCAGCAGCAGCCGCAGCAGCAGCCGCAGCAGCAGCCGCAGCAGCAGCCGCAGCAGCTGGTCAACCTCTCCAAGTGTGCGATGGTCACCAAGGTGCTCGGAGAGGTGGCGCACTTCCAGCGCGCCACCTACGCCGCCGCGCCGCAGCCGGCCGCGCTGTCGTGGCTGCAGCAGCTGGCGCCGCCGCCGGACGCAGCGATCTTCGAGCTTTCCCTCGCCGCAGAGCCGCGCGAGAGGCGCCACACCACCACAACGGCGACCGCAGCAGCCGGGGGCGGTGGCGGGCCAGCGACCGCAGCAGATGGCGCTACAAGTAGTTTGAAGGAGAACCTCCGCTCGAGCCCATCGCTCGGCAGGCTGAGCCGCGCCTCCTCCCTCCTCTCCCTCCGCCGCACCGGCTCCTCCTCCGCCTCCGACGGCGGCGGCGGCGGTGGTGGCTCCAGCGCCGCCGCGTCGCCGCCTTCCCCAGGCAAGCTCGGCGGCACCGACAACAACGGAGACCTACAACGGAGGCTGCTGTTGTCGGGCGGCGTGCAGGCCAACGCCACCCGGCGTGCGCTGCTGCGCCGCTCCTCGTCTCTCCGCTCTCCGTCTCTTCGCTCCTCGTCGAGTGGCACCACCAGGCTCCTCGACCGCAATGGCGGCGGCACGGCAGAGGGCGGCGGCGGCACGGCAGAGGGCGGCGGCGGCACGGCAGAGGGCGGCGGCGGCACGGCAGAGGGCGGCGGCTCGCCGTCGCCGTCCATGCGCAAGGCACGCTCCATCACCTTCACGCGGCGCCCGACCCTGCTGCGCGGCGCCGCCTCTAGCCCCGCCCTGCTGCTCGACAACGACAACACCGCCACTGCTACCGCGCGCGACGACGACGACGCGTCCACGCCCGCGCCCGCTCCCGCTGCTCCCGCTGCTCCCGCTGCTCCCGCTGCGCCAAAGTCGCCGACGATGAGGCGCGGCCGCTCCCACACGACGGCCTCGTCGCGACAGCGGGCGTGGAGCCCTGGCCAGCCGGCGCTGTGAGCTCAAGCGACGAGCTTCTGTTGTACACGTGGGAAGGAAGACGCGTCGCGGACGCACCAAAGGTTGGCCTGGGGTGGGAGTCGGACCCAGGCCTGGAGTGGGAGTCGGACCAGGCTGCCTCGTCTCCCGCCGTCAATGCAGGCGCTCCCATAGCACGCACCCATCGCACTGTGCATCGTACTTTAGTAGTCAATTAGATCTAAACAGCCTAAACAGCGCGTCGATAGTCTGGCAAGTCGCTTACGATGGCCGTTTTCAGCGCTGGCCATACCCCGGCAATCCACGGCTCGATTGCGGTGCTGCCCGTGCGCTCGTCAGCCTCGCCCCGCGCGTAGAAGCGCACGCCGCCCTGCTGCTCAAGCCACGCGTCTAGCTCCTGTGCGGCCTGGTTGCAGTCCTTGGCCGTCGCCCATGATACCGAGCGATGCGAGGTCGCAAGCATATTGGAGTCGCCGAGGCCAAGCACTGCGTACTGCAGTCCCACTAGGCTGGGCCCAGGGTCCTCAGCGCCCGTGCGCCGCCTGAGGTACTGCAGGCAGTGCGCCGTCGCCTCATCCGGCTCGTAATCCTCGAGCGTGGTCGCGCAAAACACAGCGGCCGCCCTTCCACCGCCCGCGCCGAGCGTCTGCTTGGCCACCCAGTCGCTGAGCGTGTCCAGCGACAGCACGGTCACGGCGAAGCCCTGCTCCGTACCCGTCTTGCGCAGCTCCTTTGCGACGGCCTCGGACATCTCACCGCCGTGGAAGATGGTCAGCCCTGCGCCCTGCTGACCGAGGCGGTTAGCCCTCGCGGAGAGCGCTGCTCGCACATCCATGACCTTTCAGATTCGCAGGAAGTCTTCGCATGCATCGCATTATATGCATGCCGTCGCGGGCGACTCGTCGAGCGGGTTTGGCATCGGCAGACGCGTCTCGACGCAGTCGCGAACACGAGCTCCGAACGTGTGCCATCGCTCAGCGCTTGCTCCTTTAAGCCAACATCGATCGTGGCAACGGCCATGGTCGCGGCGAGTCGGGCCCGCCCCGTTGGCCGCGCGTACAGGGCCTCGCTGGTGTGACACTCGCCTGCAGGCGAAGCCAAGCCCAGATTCAGCGCTCTCAAGAAAAGCAGGTGGCGCAGGGGCAAACCACCTAGCGAAAAAAAATCGAAAATGTGCGAGCTCAGCTTCGGCCAACGCAAGCGGGTTAACCTGAAGCCGTCAACGCTGGATCCTGGAACGTCCATGTCGTTCTCCTTCGGCAGCCTGGATCTCGAGCCCACATCGTCCCAGGCGTCCTTCCGCAGCACCCACAGCGAGAGCGACGACGGCAAGCCGCAGCAGCCGCCTAACCAGGTGGCCTGGGCCGCCGTTCACTCCGCTCCCAGTCCGCCCCAACCGACGCGTGTACGCCAGCTGTCGCACACGGAGGAGACGGCGGTGGACTCGCTCCTCGCGATGCAGCTCTCACGTGGGCGCAGCTCGTCGTGCGACGAGACGCCCTTCGCCCCCGCCTTCTGCTTCTCTGGCGTGGCGCCCGGCGCCCTTGCGGCGCGATGAGGGCGCGGCTGTGCCGGCGTCGCCGCGTTGGCGGCTGAAGAAGACGGGTGCTCCGGTGCGTGTGAGCGCTGGGCCAGCATCCACGGACTAGGGCCGCATCGTCTCGTTCCGAACGTACCTCTTCTACCTGGTATGCCTGGATGGCGTGAGTCCCACGTCGTCTGGGTTAGATCTTCTCGCATGTAGCCGCGTATGAGTGTGTGTTGGTGCCCACACGGATGGGGAGCGTATACGTGTACGTTCGTGTGGGTTCCGCTCGAAAATGAGATTCTTAACAAACTTGCCCCGAATACGGTACGCCGCAGATGCAGCGGGCCCGCTTACTGCACACCCTTGCCCGACTGCATCCGCTTGACATCCTTCTCCATCTGCTTGCGCAGGTGGTTCTTGTAGTCCTGGATGGTGCCCTTCCAGGGCGTGATTTTCTTCTCGTCGCAAACCCAAATCGTGTCGGCCACCTGCTCGAGCAGCCGGAAGTCGTGCGAGACGAGCACAAGGCCGCCCTCGAACTTCGCAATGGCCTGCGCCAGCGAGTCGATCATGTCCATGTCGAGCGGGTTGGTCGGCTCGTCGAGAAACAGAATCTGCGGATTGCGCAGCGACATCAAGCAGAAGACGACGCGCGCGCGGAAGCCGGGCGACATCGTCTGCATCGGCAGCGTCTGCCGGTCGCCCGAGATGCCGTACACGCCGAGCTGGCCGCGCCAGTCGGTAATGTCCATCTTCTTCAAGCCGCCGGTCGTCACGATGCCTTGGGGGTACTTGTCGGCCATAAAGTCGAGCGGGTTCTTCTCGAGCTCGAGCACGTCCTCCGAGTGCTGGTTGTACCGGCCGATGCGCAGGTGCGGGTTGCACCGGATGTCGCCCTCGGTCGGCTTGAGCTCCTGCTCCATGAGCTTGAGCAGCGTCGACTTGCCGGCGCCGTTGGGCCCCACCAGCGCGATGCGGCTGTCGCAGTCGACGCCAAACTCGAGGTGGGTGTAGAGGTAGTCCTCCTTCTTGCCCGAGTAGGCGAAGGAGACGTCCTGGAAGGCGAGCACGGGCGGCGCGAGCTTCGTGCTGTTGGGGAACCGGAAGCGGAACGTCGGGTCGGGCACAACCTTTGGCGTGAGGCCCGCCTCGACCATCTTGTCGATGATCTTCTGCTTCGACTGCGCCTGCTTGACGAGGTTGGAGTAGGTGCCGCACGACGAGATGAACTCCTTCAGGTGCTTGATGTCCTCCTGCTCCTTATCGTGCTTCTTCTGCAGGTTGACCTCGTTCTCCGAGCGCGCCTTCTGGTAGGCGTCGTAGTTGCCGCTGTAGAGGCGGAGCATCTTGTCGACGCCGAGGTGGTACGTCTTGCTGCAGACGCCGTTGAGGAAGTCCTGCGAGTGCGACGTGAGGAAGAGGATCGACGGCCACCTGGCGAGGTAGTCCTCGAGCCACACGCACGCGCCGAGGTCGAGGTGGTTGGTCGGCTCGTCGAGCACGAGCATCATCGGCTGCACAAAGAGCGCCTGCGCCAGCGCGACGCGCATGCGCCAGCCGCCCGACATGTCCTTGGTCGCGCGCAGCATCATCGTCTGCGAGAAGCCGAGGCCGAAGAGCAGCTCGCCCGCTCGCTTCTCGAACGTCGACGGGTCGATCTTCTCGAGCTTCTCGTAGATGACCTCGAGGCGCGGGTCCTCGGGGCCGACGTCGCTCATAATGTCCTCCTCCATCTGCTCGAGCCGCTCCTTCTCGAAGCGCACCGTGTCGATGACCGTCTCCATGGCCGTCCGGTCGTCCGGCTCGGCCTCGCGGTCGAGGAACCAGATGTCGATGAAGTCGGGGATGGGCACCTGCCGCGCCGCGACGCACTTGAGCAGCGTGCTCTTGCCCGAGCCGTTCTGCGCGATCAGGCCGTAGCGGTGGCCATAGGTGAGCTCGAGGACCTGGTCCTCGAAGAGGATCTTGCCAAAGAGCGAGATCGAGAAGCTGTCGATCTTCACGTCGCGCGAGTCCTTGCGCGACGCCAGGTTGCCCGTGCAGATGGCGTGCTGCGCGGCGCCGGTCAGCAGGTCCTGCCCCTCGCCCTCCTCCACCTCAGCCTCGCCCTTCTTGTCCTTGCCCTTCTTGTCCTTCTTGCCCGCCGCCGCCTTGCCCTTCTTGGCGTCAGCCGCCGGCGCCTCGCCACCCTCCTCGCCCTCCTCGCCGCCCGCCTCCGCCGCGTCGTCGCCAGTCTTGCCGGCGATCTTGTCCTGGAGCGCCTTCTCGGCCGCCTTCCTGGCGTCGCGCTCCGCCTTCTTGGCGGCCGTCTGCGCCTTCTTCTCCTCCTTGGAGAGCTTCGCCTCGAAGAGCACCGCCTCGCCCTTGTTGACGCCACCGCCGATGCCCATGCCCGCCTTCTCCATCCGCTCCCTCTGCTCGTCGGTCATCTCCGAGTTGAGCTCATTGTTCATTTCGAACGCCGCCTGCTTGGCGGCCCGCTCCTTTCGGCCTGCGTGTCAGGTGGGCTTGGTGGCTCAGTCTGGGCGCCTGGGCGTCTGGGCGCGTACGCGCGGCGTGTCAGGCAGCACGCAGGCTCCCAGAGGCTCCCCGGCGCAGAGCGGCGTCCGGCCTGCGTGCCAGCGCCTGGCCAGGCTAATGCAGTCGTCCCGGGGCGCAGCGGCTCTCCAGCCGGCGTGGACGACCTGTCTGACCGGCGAACGCGCCCATGGTTGCTGCTGTTCGTGCGAGGAAGCCTTCAGCGTTAGGCGGTCTCTTCGCGCCGCGGGACTGGGCTTGGCGGCTGCTGGAATCTGGGTTGGCATCTGAGGAGGCGAATGTCACACCAGCGCAAGGAGAGCGGGGGGTTCCGTTGCCTAGGGGCGTAGATAGATAGATATGTGTAGCGTACTAGTGTAGCCCCAGTCGTGATACCATAAATCTATCTATCTATCTAGGGGCGTCTGGTCATCAGGCCATCACCGCCGTCGCGTCGGTGACCCAGTAGGAGGTTGGCGTCTAAGCGGTTCCCTAGAGAGCAAGCGGAGCAGGGCGGGGACGGGCGGGGACGGGCGGGGACCG
>Ga0209713_10002274_pt1 | contig 11885 bp, 2 predicted proteins | sample ArcOceMetagenome_3_FD_187444 | JGI IMG/M metagenome (GOLD analysis project Ga0209713, IMG submission 187444) | Marine eukaryotic phytoplankton communities from Arctic Ocean - Arctic Ocean- Svalbard ARC20M Metagenome (SPAdes) (version 2) | ecosystem: Environmental > Aquatic > Marine > Oceanic...
CATCCGCAACCCCGAAGCGAGATTGTATACTCCACCGCTAGAATGACCCCGTTACACACTGTTCGCAAAGCGCAACTGCGAAACCTCGCCTGAACCTTGAAGCGAATCGAATCGCAAGAATGAGCACGACCAACAAGCGTGCGTACCCCAAACGAGAGTAAGAACGCACTCTACGCGGCGAAAATGAGCGACACCTTGAGAACACCCGAGCGAACAACCCCCGAGCGAGCAGACTGCCCCAAACTCGGTCCATGTTCAGATCCTTGAGAAGGGAGATGGACTGGTCTAAGAAGCGGGATACCACGTGAGTGAGTGACAAGGGAAGAGAATTCGGCGGTAGAAAGCCACTCTCGGGTTCAAGTCCTTGCGGAGGGGGATGAATCCTAGCGGAGGGAGATGAACCGGTCAGGGCTGCTGAGAGTACGTGAGCAGTTCAAATCCTTGAGAAGGGAGATGGACTGGTCTAAGATGCGGGATACCACGTGAGTGAGTGACAAGGGAAGGGATTTCGGCGGTAGAAAGCCACTCTCGGGTTCAAGTCCTTGCGAAGGGAGATGAACCGGTCAGGGCTGCTGAGAGTACGTGAGCAGTTCAAATCCTTGAGGAGGGAGATGGGCTGGTCTAAGGTGCGGGATACCACGCGGGTGAGTGACAAGGGAAGGGAACTCAGCGGAAGAAAACCACTCTCGGGTTCAAGTCCTTGTGAAGGGAGATGAACCGGTCAGGGCTGCTGGGAATGCGTGAGAGTACGTGACCAGTTCAAATCCTTGAGAAGGGAAATGGACTAGTCTGAGGTGCGGAATACCACGTGAGTGAGTGACAAGGGAAAGATAACAGAAGAAAACCACTCTCGGGTTCAAGTCCTTGCGAAGGGAGATGAACCGGTCAGGGCTGCAAAGAGTATGTGAGAGTACGTGAGCAGCTCAAATTCTTGAGAAGGAAGATGAGCTAGTCTGGAGCGCAAGGGAATAGAATTTAGCGAAAGATAGCCTCTCGGGTCCAAGTCTTTGTGAAAGGAGATGAACCGGCCAGGGCTGCTGAGAGTACGTGAGCAGCTCAAATCCTCGAGAAGGGAGATGAGCTAGTCTGAGATACGGGGTACCACGTGAGTGAGCAACAAGGGAAGGGATATAACAAAAAGGAGGCCACTCTCGGGTTCAAGTCCTTGCGAAAGGAGATGAACCGGTCAGGGCTGCTGAGGGTACGTGAACAGTTCAAATCCTTGAGAAAGGAGATGGCCTGGTACAGGTCACCACATAAGTGAGCGACAAGAGGAGGGTATCCAGCTGAGATCCCCAAACGGAAACCGCCTCACGAGCATCCTGTGAGAAATAACTAGCTGACTGACGGCCAATCTGCGCCCTGAGCCACTCAGTAAAGCGACCCTAGCGAAGCACCCCTACACACAGAATGAGAACATAAGAGCGGCTAACGGAGTAACTGTACGACTGAAACCGTGACGGCTAGCGAAGCACCCTGACACACTGAGAGCACCATCGACACCGATGAGAGATTAACCAGTACACAGAGCACTGACAGATGTGCCTGCACAGTGCAAGACCGACCGGGACGTAGCGATCGCGGAATCGATACGCGACGCGCTCTCGTCCATTCACATCGGAAAGCGTAGAAACCTGCAGGCGGGAACTAGCGTGTACTACAGCATCGCAGGCCAAGGAGACCCACAGCACCTCGACTTCCCCATATCCTACATACTCACGTCTATGGGCGATGCTGAACTGCAGAACCACTGCAAAACGCTGCTAGCGTGGCCCTGTGTGCTGAAAAACATGGTCGGCGCCAAGGCCTCGTTTGAGACAATGCTACAACGCCTGTTTACAAACACAGTCACTGAAGTTGGACTGGCAACCCTACGATGCCTAGTGAACACATACGATGTACTGCTGAATGAGCCGGAAGGCGTCAAAGAGAGGCTCAATCTGAGCATGAACACACCCCAGTGCCTGAGCGGCGGCCTCCCTCCTGCTCTGCTCATCGCCCGAAAGCTCACCGACAGGCTGCTCGCGCGGCATGATGTTGCACCGCACACCGCAGAGCACGACGCGACCCTGTTGGCGGCAATGTTATGGACGACCGGCGCAGGGCCTTTTGCCCCCCACCAGAACTCGAGGGCCATCCCGCACAGACTCAGTGAGACTCAGATCGCGGAGGTAACTGCGGACGTCGCAACCAAGCCAGAGGCAAAGGCTGCACACAAACTGATACAAGATGCGCAGAAACTCCTGACCGGCACCACAGGAGAGCGGTGGGCATGCTGCTGCCCAGACCTGCCAAGCAAATCGAATGAGCTAGTGCAGAGCTGCCTGTGCACCAGCAGCAGCACCCGAGGTGCAGTGAACGCCACGAGTCCGTCAGAGGACAGAACGGTGACAGACCAGACACGACAGCAGAGGGAGCACCTGGCGCAGTCATGCGATGCAGCCATCAATGACATGATGGGACTGCACAACACAGAAGCGCGCACACGAACGACCCCTGAGCCAGAGCAGGAGCCACTGTCGTGCACACTCATGGGATGCCAGCACCGCGACTCTGACAGGTGTAGGCACCATCACGTTGATGACGATGCAGAGGAACGGTCGCCAGCACAGGCTGAGCACACTGAACCGGAAGTGCAACCACAGCAGACGAGTCACAGCAAATTCCCAATGAACACCACGTGCTTCAACGTCCTGCAACAGAAACTACGCACGGGTAACCTCACCATCGCTGCGGCACCGCGCGTCGGACAGGAACCACAAGTGCGGAACCGAGAGATAGAGAGCTGTCTGGCTGAGTCGTGTAGGCACGTCGCGAAGCTGTTACCCACGAGACACCCAGAGCTCATTGGCAAGGCCGCACCCGAGCGTGGAGTTGTGAAAGCACTCGCCCTAGAGGTGGCTCTGACCATGATACAACAAGCTGAGGCTCTGGCAGAGGATGAACCTGAAGGCACGGATGTGACTGCAGAGCTGCTACCCGAAACAACTGAGTTTGAAGAACGCACAGCGTGGCTGACGGAGACCCTCAGACAGAACACCGTCGTAGGCGTGTGGAACGAGATACACAGCCTTCACCGAGGAGCGCACTTTGATGTGACAGCGCAGGAGGCTGAGGACATGAAGTGGGGCAGCTCCCGGAATCGCACACTACAAGGGTGGCAGAATAACTGGGCCAGGCTCGAGACCAGCCTGACCGGGATGCAAGACGTACGTAGGGGCATCACCCTCAGAGAGGAAGTGTCAGCTGGTAGCCTAGTCGAGGCTGACGCGAAGAATATGTACAGGCTGTGCGCGGCGAGAGTGTCAGACGATGCGAGCCTGCTCCATGCCAGAGATGTAGCACTGGCACGTTTGTGTGATGAGCGGGTCCCAGGACTGAACACCACATACGGTGATCAATTGAAGGTAACGGGTGGGCTGAGCATAAGCAAGTACGCGTCGGCCGTCATGCCGTGTGCTGTCAACAAGGTGATCGAGCATCTGATCAGCGGAATACATGAAGCCACGGACCTACATGCCCCACATATCTACAATGCACCGCAATGTGACATCATGACGCTAGACATGCTGCGAGGCAGGCACGCACACACAGAGACACTTCTGGACCTGAAGCTGCAAGACGCGTTCGAGCAGGCAATGAGGCAGCAGATTGAGAACAGAAGGGAGGCGATCATCAAGGCAGAGACGAGGGGTCTGCCGGTGCAGCCAGCTGGAATGAAGTATGTGTACAGCACAGAACACAGTGCCTGGGTGGGAGTATCTGTGGGCGCGGGCAGTGTCTGCGCCAGTATCACAGCCACGGCGTTCACGATGGTGGGAGAAGTGGTCACGCTCATCAACATCAAACAAAAGGACACCTCGGTAGAGGTGGATGGCAAGGCAGTGTGGTATGATCTCACAGACCTGGTCTGGATGGTGGACTCCCTCGCGGCTAATGGGAGATACACGCTGCGGTGCATAGTCGAGCCGAAGACAGTAGGCCTGAGGAGAAAGGACGTCAAGGGGGCCAGCGCCAGAGCAGAGAACATGCAGACAGTGATGTACCACGTGCGGGACCCTGACGCTCCTGATGTTACAGCTGTAGGCCCTGGCGAAACTACACCACAGAGCGACAAACCGATAGCCAAGAAAGCAAAGCTGCCAGCAAGCCCACAGAACAGCTCAGGTAAACCTAGCGAACCACCCCCGCGGCAACAGCACAGTCAGACCACACATGACCCTCTAGCGCAAATGACACGTAGCGAACACCCCTCACAACAGCCCCACAGCCAAACAACCTATGCAATGAGCTCACAAGAGCAACAGTCACCTGTCAAGAAACCCCCATCGGCTCACGAGCACCAGGCAACCAGTCAGCACGGCAGAGGAGACACAGGCACGCCTGTAGTAACAAAACGGCTCGGAGGAAAACAGCCCTCAGAGCAGGCGATCCTGACCGAAGTGCTAATACAGACTATGGATGTGACACAAGTGTGCATGGAACTGATAGAGACACCAGAACGGGTCAATGACGCAAAGAGGGCGATTCTCATGGCAATAGAGGGAATCAAGGCAGAGAGCGTCATGAAAGAGATACACCGGAAAATGACTGCGGATGGACTCAAGGAAACAGTGTTGAAGAACTGCCACAAGTGTGGCATTGACTGCTTCCAGATGCCACTAGACGGGGAGATCTACCACTCAGGTTGGAGGAAAAAGAGTCACGTAAACGCACCTGCAGTCCCAGAGGCAGTCCAGGCATTCTCGATTGGAGAGCTACCCACGCTCGCAGTCAACTGCAACCTGTCAGTACCTTGCGGGCGATGCGCTGAAGCCATGCACCTCCTACAAGCAGGATATTATGAGCACACCTCGGAAGTATGCCCACTGAACGATGCCCACATGTGTGCCTATGCTACGCAGGTAGTAGCACGTGCCACAAGGAAGGCGGCACTAGCCCACAAACTCGCCACTACCCAGAGCGGCACTGAGCTCATGACCACTGAGAAAGAGTCCAAACGCTCAAAACAACAGAGTCACGCACAACCCGCAGGTCTCGACAGCCGACAGACACCAGACGGAACCACAAGGACAATCAAACTCAACCCTGACCAGCCTCGGCTAAGCGAAGTGCACCGCCCCCCGATGGTACCTGCTCTACAACAACAACACCCGCAGCAAATGCCATACCAACACGGACCGAGAGACGCACAGTGGCAGCGACAAGAGGGACAGAGGTGCGCACAGACTGCGAATGCACAGCCACAGAACCCCATGACACACCCACACAGCACACGCCTGAAAGGTAGATTCATGCCTGCGCGCACAGGTTCGAATCCGGGTGGAATGGTACCAACGAACTGCGGAGATGCGAAAACGGAACGTGCACGCAACCTCGGTACGACGGCATGCCGTTCTGTGGCGACAAGTGTGAGAGACAAGCAAGAGATGCCGCCCGACAACGCAACAATGCGTGAGTGACCTGTCTTGAGCACGCCCACGGCTAAGCAGTCGGTCCCAAAACCGAGGACTGATAGCGCATGTTCACCGTATAAAATGATTACAATGCACGCACCATACATATATACTAACTCTCATAACCCTAATCCCACACAAACAACGATAACACACGCCGAAATAAGTACACTTGAAGCAGCACCACGTGTCGGCAGGGACCTGCATGCACTCACAGAAGTGAGACAAACTGAACACCCAAACATGAGAACCCACCCGCATGAGATGGGGCTGTTCGCTAGAGTTGACATGCGGGACGTGAACCTGGGGCCATATTCGCAGCACATCGCGAGTGGAGAGGAGGCAGAGGAGATGCTTACACGAATTAAACGAGGAGAGTGCCGTAAGCAAGTGGTAGAGTGTGTGGAAGCCCCACGCAATTGGACACGGCAGCACGGCACAGCACATGAGCTTGGACCATTCGTCATGCACCTTACACCTGAGGAAACCAACGGCAGAGACAACATCCCGCATGTGCGATACATAAATGATCACCGTGTCGGGGGAGGGGACGACCTACCCGTGAACACGCACATTACCAAAGAAGGCGACTTCATAGTGAAAAACGTCAAGGCCGGCGGAGAGCTCCTGTGCTCATATGGACACGGCTTCAACCCTAGCGCACGGCCAAGCGCACCGACGACAAAGCCCGCGGCGCGCAAAAGGTGGCGTGAAGCCAGTGAAGCGGCCACCAAGACACCAACGTGTGACACACCGCCCAAGGGCGCCGTGGACATGAGCCGACAAGAAGGAGCGCGCCACGCGAACGAGTACTACTCTGGGTGGCTGGCCGGGGCGGGCGCCACGCGTGGCCCTGACGAGACACCCAGCATCAAGGAGATCAAACAGTGGGTAGACAGGATGAGACACCACCTATTGAGGTTCACTGACATAGGTCTGGCTCTACGCACGGCACTGGACATCCGACTCCTACAAGAAGGCCGCCCCCCAAAGCTTACAACACGTGGCAAATCCAGCACACCACTACCAGCTAAAGAACAGACTGCGCTCCACAACCATGCTTTGTCGAAACTAGGCTGGAAACGAGGGGCTGATGCACGTTCTGCCACTACTGAGCTACTCAACCGCAGAGTGCGCCAAACAGTACGTGCAGACCTCGATGCCGGCAAGCTAAAACCGGCTAGTGCATACTACGACAACTACAAGCACAGCTCCAAGAACCAGGCGACCCCACTGGAACCATCTGAACTCACGGCACTCATCAGGCACATCGTGGTAGAAGAAGCCACTAGAGACATAGGCTCACCGACCCCAGGCAGGGGCAAGGTGATAGTGCACATAGGAGCAGGTAGCGCACCCTTGCTATGCGTAGCAAACAGGCACGGCTTCACGGCAGTCAACATAGAGAAGGACCCCAAGGACTGGCATGCGCGCACGGGCACGCCAACACACACCCTCAGGGTTGAAGATGAAGGCATGATGTTCACGACCCTAGCTGAAAAATTCGGATTTCATGTGGAAGACATAGCGGCGGTGCTGGTATCGCTGGACTGTGCTACGAACTGCCACATGACTGCCATCAACGAGGCAAATGGCACACGACACCGCAATGCACGCGATGAACCCATCACGCAGCGTGCACGTGATGAGGAAGCACTCACCGTCTACGTACGCGATGAGATCCTAGATCTAGTATCCACGTTTGCACTGCGAGGCAAGGCGATCATGCACGCATTTGAGCACGGCAAAGCCACCTGTTTCAGGGATGTCTTTCTCCCGACGATAGGGACCAACCCGAGATACACAACCACGGCCATGAGGTTTAGCGAGCCCAAACTACTGAACTGGTGGGACTACGGAGCCCCCATGTCCAAACTGACACACTGGTTCACGAACTACGCCAGGCTTTGGCACCTGAAACCCAGCACACCCCGTCTGAAAGTGGCAGTTGTAGTGAACACTGCTGCGGAAGGTGAGGCGCGCAAGAGACTGCCGAAGGTGCAAGGGCTCACGGTGAAGGAATCCAAGGCAGCGTGGCCACCCATGTTCCTTGACAGCATGCTAGCCCAGTGGACAGGCCTGCATAACCTGCCGATTAAGAGCACCCACACAGGGTTTCAAGGCCTAATGCCTTTTGCACAAACACTAGGTAGTGCTACGGACATTGGGAGGTGTGCAGCACTGGCGGCCCAACAAAACAGGATCTCAGCACATGGGTACCCGTGGAGAGCCATTGACCACCAAGGAAACGCGAGCGGTCGCACAGCCGCTGTGTGGGAGACAGACACGCGTACGCCAAGCACCCTGCAGCCGCACACTGGGGTCGAGAACAGCGCCTACATGGAGTCCGCAATGCGAGACGCTTGGATCCTCCACGACAGGAAAGAAGGTTGGGTGTGGGCCCATGAAGGGTACGGTGATGTCATGTGGGACAGCAGGCTCGGAGAGCTACAGGTGCTCCTGGCACCCTGGAACAAGGGGGTGCGCCCTGGCTCGGATGAGGACCACCCACGCGCACAGATGGTAACCCACACAGAGACACACCTACACGAGTTAAAAGTAACCAAGATGAAGGAAGTGCTGGGCACAAAAACGCTCAACCGTGGGTTTGCTGAGGGGATCGCACAAGGCAGCACCACTGGGCGCACCTTCAGATGCTCGCCGTCAAAGACCTGCATGAACTGCAAGCTCAAGCGCTCGAAGTCACACAAGAGGGCAACTCCCTCTCGGAGCTCCTGTGGAATCGAGCACTACCGGATCGTGTACCCAGATGGATACACTGAGGATCTCACAGCGCAAGAGGTGTGGAGGACGATAGTGTGGTCGGACGCCCCACCAGGCTTCCTGATGTACCTGAGGAGCATGGAGGACAAAACACAAGGCCCAAAGGCCGGGGACGCGCGCACACAAGAACAATGGGTGGATGACATGGAGCATGAGCAGACCCAGAAATGCTTCTTATAAACCTAAAAGACCCATCGAGACCACCCACTATGGCGCGACTATGACCACCACATTAAATAAACTGAATTAAACTGTATAGGTCTCACAAGCACATAACACGAACGCTGCGTAGCAACGTAACTCAGCCGCCGTGCACATGCACTGCTGCACGCCATGTGCCACCCAAACACGCCCCCGCACCCTAAGCAGCAAAAGTCGCGGGCACAATAAAGACCAACCCCTCAGCACACCCACACCTAACACCCCGAGCCACTGCGCCTGCCCTACACAACATAAGAACCGCCCACACACCCTGGCGTATGAGAAGAGCGCAACCCACACCGTAGCACACCTTAAACACCTGACCCGAACCACAATAATAACACTGCCGTTACAGGGCGGAACACGAGCGCGTGTATGTTCAACGGACCCTAAAGAGCATACGCAGCTTCCAAAAGAGCACGACCATGAGCCCGCTAGGCCTGGTACATGCAGGGATTGCGTACCTCCCCAATGTATCCGCAGGCCATGACATATCAGGCGAGCCGGGGCACGGGGGTTTGATAAGCACAGACCAACAACCCACAACTAAAGGGGGGGCGCGCGACCCGCCAGCCCCCGGGCGATCCCACCACTACGCCTGTGAGCCTCCCCCCGAGAACTCGGGGATCCCCCCGGCTAACGCTGAGGGTGGAGGCCCAGCCACGGTTACGACCAATGTAATATGTACCACCACGAATGTAGGCTTCGACCAATATGGCTTCACACACCCCAGAGGACGTGGGGTAGGCACGGCTTTGCGACAGTGCCTAGACGAGGCCACCGGAGTGGGAGCCCACATCGCTGCTATACAGGAGCACAAGCTTGGGAAGCATGACTATGCCTACATACCGGAACTGAAAGACGATGAGGAGTGGGAGTGGTTAGGGTTCGCAGGTGACAAGAAAGGAAAACGGGGACTAGGCTTCTTCCTGCGCAAAGGCGTAGTCGTGCAAGGTTCGAAAGCAACATCCATCGAAGAGGGAGAGGTAGCGGCGCTACTGGCACTAGTTCACAAAGTCAAAGTAGGCGCGGTAAACACATACTGGGCCGGGAAGGTGAGCGATGAGTCACTCACGATCATGCTAGAACACACCCGATCGAACGTGGAGGAGCTCCTGGACCAAGGAGCACAAGTAGTCTTCCTACTCGGTGACCTAAATATAGACATGCTAAAGTGCACACCACTCTCGAGAAGGTTACAAGCTACCATGCTAGATGAATTAGGCATGCGCCGCCTGGACATGGAAGGGCCGAATGCCAACTGGGTAACGCACGTGAGAGGGGCGTCGCACTTGGACTGTATAGCCATGCGGGCGGGCTGCGACCATGAAATAGCGGGCACGTGGAACCGACAATGGGCACGCGTCAAGAAAGGCACACAGGACAGCGTTGACCACAAGTCACTAGGCCTATCACTGAACCTCACGGCGGTGCCGGAACAGGTAGAGGAGCAGCAGTGGTCAAATGTAGCGCACCCGGTCAAGTACAAGTATAAACATGCTACAGAGGAGCAGAAGGCACAGTATGGGGTAGCGTTCACGGCGACCATAGACGCGGGCATCCAGGCACTTGCTGACGCTTTGTACACTAGAACCTACACGGAAGGCGAAAGTAGACAGAATATGAGGGCTAACGCCAGAGCAGAGGTACAAGTAGTCACGTGCCTCATCACAGCAGCATCTCATCGCGCAGCCACAAAAACGATGAGACAGCACAGGACACGCAATGAGCCGTGCTCAAGACCGAAAAAGAAGGTGGGCGTGAACGAAGCCAGGAAACGTACCTCAGGGAACGAGGACCTCGTGTGGGACAGGATCTCCAAACTCAGATCCACAGGAAAGAATGCCACAGCCTCGAGGTCGAGTGTGCCGAGCGTACAAGTCAAACAAGACGGGGTCACCAAAACCCTCTATGGGATCCGCAGCGTACAGCAGGAGCTCAAAAGACACGCCCAGTGCGTCTCAGAGCTCAACCTAGACGATGACACGTTTGACGTTGGATATGCATACCGCGTGGAAGCTTGTCTGGTGCAAATGAGACAGGACATGCAGGGTGCGGCAGGCGCGCGTACCGAGCGTGATGCCTCAGAATTGTCGAGCGGGCATGGGCTACATACCACAACAGACGACCTCATAACGCTCACAGCCATGAGCTGGGAACCACCTACCCAGCAAGAAATGCACTATGCCCTATACAAACTGCACGCGTCTGAAAGTGGGGCCCCAGGAGTGGACGGTATCATGGCATGGATGCTACTATGGGCCAGCGACACTGTAATAAATGTCCTGATCCCACTTTTTGCTACAATATGGAGGTGGGGCGTGATCCCGAACTGCTGGAAGCTGGGACTGGTGAGGTGGGCCCCGAAAGGCAACTGCATGGTAGCCGCAGACCTAACGAAGCACCGCCCGCTCACCCTAAGAGCAATAATTGGAAAACTCTTCACTCGGGTCATGCTCCTACGGCTCAAGTTTGTGCTTGAACCGCACATCCCGCACACGCAGGTAGGATACCAGGCACAGCTTGATTCAACATCGGCGCTTTGGGCCCTGCGACAGCTTATGGAGACTTGCCACAAACGAGGGACACCGTTGTGGCTGCTGCTATGCGACTGGTCGAAAGCGTATGACAAAGTTTGGAGAGCACTCATGCTACTACTGATAAACAGCCTGGGTGTACATGGCCCCTTGTGGATGCTCGTAGACGAGTGGGTGCATGACTCAGTCCTGATTGCCACCTTCAACATGGTAGTGAGTGAAGCATACAAGGTGGACACGAGCTTAGGACAAGGCTGCGTCCTGTCAGCTCTCCTATTTCTCATGGTGCTGCGATGCCTCACCGAACTTCCCCCCGACATGCTCGTTGGCTGGCCACATGCACCCTTGGTAGTGGAAGCATACAAGCACAGCCTAGCACAGCTCCCTGGAGTCCATAATACCCTCAGTAGACTAACGGAACAAGTCCGAGCAATAATCGCTGCGGACGACACCACACTTGTGACGGAGAGTGAACGAGAGATGGCGGACTCAGTAGAATGCCTGAAGGAATGGAAGCGGACCTGCAGGTACGTGTCCAATGACAGCAAGTACCAGCTGGGGAAGCAGCTACCAGCGAACAAGAGTAGACCCCTGAACCGTCGCATGAGCTCGGACCCCAGGCATGGGATAGTAGTGGGTGCGGCGGTCATCAGTCCGAAGGTAGCACCGATCTTACTCGGGAGCATACTGTGCGGCACGCAGGACACCGCTGCACTGTGGGCGCATCACGCGCCGAGGGTCTGCCAACACCAAGTCACGCTTGGTAAAATATGGACACAAGCGAGCCATGAAGAGTGCCGCTTGTACGTCGCTGCGTGCGTGCTCAGCCCCCTCATGACAGATGCGGCTGCGAACACGAGCACGCTAGAGAACGGCGCGCTCTTCGACAGACTGCAAAGGGCCCTGT
>Ga0209713_10002275_pt1 | contig 11884 bp, 7 predicted proteins | sample ArcOceMetagenome_3_FD_187444 | JGI IMG/M metagenome (GOLD analysis project Ga0209713, IMG submission 187444) | Marine eukaryotic phytoplankton communities from Arctic Ocean - Arctic Ocean- Svalbard ARC20M Metagenome (SPAdes) (version 2) | ecosystem: Environmental > Aquatic > Marine > Oceanic...
CAACCGAGGGGTAAAACCACGTAAAATAGCGACTTACCTCAACCTGACATCACCCAAGGACGACCAAGATCCCGCTGCAGGACCGTTTGGGAACACCTTTCGCCGCCGTCCATGTTTTACGTGGCCACCCGGACTGGGTGTCTTTACAACTCTGGTCGGATCCCATTAGCTTCGGAGTAACGAATTGGCCCTTCGGCGGTGCATTCTCACGCAGCGCTGCTTCCCGCGGCTTTGAGGGCAAGCGCCAGGTAGCCGTGCCGCCAGTGGGTCAAGAGGAACGACTTGGTTCTGTTCGCGCCTTCGCCGCGGCGCTGGCCACCGCGGCGCTCAGCGGAGTGCCCCTCATCTCCGCATCGCTCAGCGCCTCGTGTGCCCTCGAGCAATGTCCGGCGAAGGGAGCAAGTCTCCCCGTTCGTGCGACTTCGCCAGCACGCCGATCGCCAAACCACCCACCATTCGTAAGCGAAGCATTTCCGGCAACCTCTCCGAAGGCAGTGGGACAAATCCAATCCGCCGTTTGTCCAACGTCAAGAAGCAGTCCGAGCAGTTCCTCAAGCTGAGGGCCAACATCATCAAGAACCAATCAACCTCTGTCGTGGACGGCAACAGAAACGCTGACCGTGTCCTGGGCTACCGAGTGCCGCGCGACTACCGCGAGACGAAGGCGAGAGACCAGGTGCGGCGCGGGTTGCTGAACGACGCACGCACGTACGGCTCGATCGACACCGTCCTCCGCATCGACAAGATCTCCCAGACAGTTCTCGCGCGGCTGCCACTCCACCCCGTGACGTACCTCGTCCTCGGCACGTGGCAGCAGAAGTCGAAGCTCCAGCCCATCATCACGGGCATCTGTCTCCTCTACACAGCCCACGCAGCGACGGCGGCACTGACCTACAATGGCCACATCACGAAGATTGAGACGCCGGACTACTACGGCGACTTCGGCATCCTCGTCACCTTCATGATCGTCTTCTACGTCGGCTACTGCTACGGGCGCTTCGAGCTGATGTTTGGGCAGGTCAAGCAGGGCATCAAGTGCATCTTCAACTGCTGCCTGATGGCACGCACGACATTCAAGAACAAAGAGAGCCTCTTCCACCTGTGGCGGTACCTGAACCTGCTACACGCGGCGGCCTACGTCTCCCTCACACCCACGTACAAGCGGGGCAACCTCTTCAACGCCTTCGTGGAGCAGCACGCGCTGCTCCTCGACACCAAGGTGCGCGCGCGCTTCGAGGAGTTGGTACCGCGCTCGTTCAGACGGAAACGACCCGCGGGTGGAGGTTCGTTTCCGTCCCCGGCCAAACGTCTAGCCTGTCAAACAAACGGCCAACCTGGCCAGGGACGAGGTACACAGCAGCGTGGGCGCAACGCCTCTAACAACATTACGGCGGCCGACGCGCTCACGACCAACTCGATGTGGTCCGCGTGCATGGTCTGGTCGCTCGAGACCATCGGCTACCGGTACAAATGTGGCGACTTCAGTGCCCCCATTCACCAGCAGATGACGAGGCTGATCAATGAGCTGAGCGACGCGCTGCACGAGCTCGAGCTGCTCGAGTACCAGGTGCTGCCGTACATCTACACGCACCTCGTCAGCCTCTCGTGCATGATTTATTTGGTCGCGTCTGCGTTCATCAAGGGCGCGCAGTGCGAGGTGGACGAGTCAAAGTTCACTTCCATCCTACTGCCGTCGTTGGCGGTGCTCCTACAGACGATCACCGTCATCGGCTTGCTGGAGATTGGCGCCATCCTGGCCAACCCGCTCTCCCCCGCCAAAGAGGCGTTCGCCATCTGCCACCTGCTCAACTTCACGTGCGCCAACTCGCTCTCCGTGGTCTCCATCGACGGTGCTCCGGCCATCGGTGGCACCGCCGAGGAGGCGAAGCACTTCGCCACCTCAACAGGGCGCGGTGCGTCAGTCCGCCACGCGACGGGCCGCATGTTTGAGGGCACAGAGTTGCCAGTTGAGGACGAGGACGACGTGGCGGAGCTGCGCCAGCTGCTCGCGATCCAGACGCAGCAGCTGCAGCACCAGCAGGCGGAGCTGCAACGCATGCAGACGTCCTCGTGCAGGTCCACGTCGCAGAAGGCTTCGACCCGAGGCGAGAGCCTGCGCAACGCGGGAGAGCTACGATCGTCACGGAAAAGATGCACTGAGAAGGCCGACGTCGACTCTGGTCCGGTCGGTATGCGGCGTTGCTTCTCGCCTAACGCGATGCCAGGTTTCAAAAGCCTGAGACCGCCCATCGGGCCGCACAACGCCTGCTCCGTCCGCGGGGAAGACAAGCCACGCCTCAACGACGAAGCCTACCTGGGCTCGTCGGCGCACTCGTCGCTGCGGTCCACGGCCGGTGACTCGGCGGCCTTCGGTAATGGCGATGCGGTCGCGCTCTTGTGCCAGCTCGACTCGGCTCCGATCGAGGAGCTCGCCAAGGTAGCGGCACTCCAGGCAGCGCAGCAGGAAGCACTCGAGGCGCAGCTCGCTGAGGAGAAGGTCCACCAGCAGCGTAGGGTGATCACTTCGGCGCTGCTCGGTCGCAAGCAGTCGCGGTCGACCATGACTGGCAGCGTGCGAAAGAGGATCACGCCCAGCGACGAACCGCTCGAGGAAGAGCCAAAGGCGGCTCTGGGCAGTGCTGCTTGCCAGATCGACACTTCCGCTGGCGGTGGAGGCGCCGCTGGGAGCGGCGGCGACGACGACGGTGTCGACTGCTGCGAGATGTCCGAGCTCGAGTCGGTTCGTTCTGTCCACGAGATGCAGGACGTGGACGTGGACCAGCAGCCCTCTGAATTTCCCGTCGGCGAGTCGGTTCGCTCTCACGAGACGGTCTCCACCGAGGAGGCTTTCGTCAACACGCACGCCGTCGAGTCGACAGGGTTGGATGACTCCATGCGGTCGCCTGGAGTTGCTGCGACCGCGAGCCAGAAGAAGCTGCTGATGCCGGTCGCCGGCTTCATGGAGTGAGACCTCCGTCCCTCATTTTGCTCTGATGCGAACTTAGGAATAGGTGCTGCGCACAACGCATGCCATGGAACGCATGATTCGCGTTTTATCTAAATAAATGAGCGCCCGACGGTTTAACAACATAAAAGGTGACAACCACCGCACGTAGGCAAACTTGGGAGCGCGTCAGCGTCAGCACCCAGCAGAATCGGCCGCTACACGCACCACGCAACAGCCATGGCTGGGTCCGGAGAAGTCATCGTCGTTCCTCGCAACTTCCGTCTGCTGGACGAACTGGAGAAGGCGGAGAAGGGGCACGGGGACATGACGGTGAGCCTTGGGCTCGTTGAGTCGGACGACGTCTACATGAGAAACTGGCAGTGCACCATGCTCGGGCCGATGGGCTCTCCGGTCGATAGTCGCATCATATCGTGCGCCATCCACACTGGGGACAGGTACCCCGACCAGCCGCCCGAGGTCCAGTTCCAAACCAAGGTCAACTTTCCGTTTGTGGTGAGCGCACAGCAGCCCCACGTGAACCGCTGCCTTCCCTCTACGCGCGCACTGACTTGACCCGGTCTGTTTGCAGGACGGGTCTGGCAAGGTGCTAGCGGGAAAATTCGAGTACATGTCGAAGTGGAACAGAGAGCACACCTTGTCCGGGCTGCTAAGCGCCCTCTCCAAGCAGATGGCAAAGCCAGAGTGCCGGAAGCTGCCGCAGCCAGCCGAGGGCGTTACGTACTGATACGGCGAGGCGTCCACTCCTCACGCGCGCGCCCCGCCCTCCGATCAGCACACACGGGCGAGCCATCACTGGCAAGGAATCGCAGAAAAGGGCTGGTGACGAAGTGTATTGTTGAAGGATGCTGTGCGCGGGGCGCTGTACGTTTCGAGTCTCCCCACGAGGTCTCCCCCCGGCTGGTCGTGCAGACATGCAAACTAATTATTTACAGTAAACCGAAGCTTCATACAACGTGTCCTCCATGCTGCGAGATCCACAGACGTCACACCGACTACGTCAACCCTACTTTACGTCAACCCCACCGGCAACGCGACGCCCGCAGTCCACTCCGATGGGCATGCGACCCCCGGCTCGCAGCCAGAGAGTTCTGCAGTGGGAAGCCACCGATAGCGCGCATCGACGAGGCTCGGACGCACGCCGGCAGAGCCCACACGAGCCTCGCCCCCCCACGCGCGCGTCGCGTACGTGGCCGACGAGCACTCGAGCGTGTGTGCGCACCGGTGGCCGTCGCTCGTCGCGCCAAATATCGTGATGTGGCGTCCGTGGGCGACCAGCGGGGAGCCGAGCAGCGACACGCGCGGCTGCTCGCCGCCAGGCCAGCAGCGGGTCCACCGGGGCCAGGCATCGCCGGTGTAACGGAAGAGGGCGAACGTGTCGATGCCTCGCCCGGACGTGGCTCCGCCGCCTCCGCCCCCGCCGCCTCCACCTCCCTCGCCTCCTCCCTCACCTCCACCTCCCTCGCCGCCCTCGCCGCCAACCCCGCCGCCGCCGCCGCCGCCGCCGCCGCCGCCGCCGCCGCCGCCGCCGCCGTCGCCAACGTCGAGGAACGCATCAAAGCCGATGAGCAGCGCGTGCAGCTCCTCGGCGCACACGACGAGCTGCAGGCTGCACGCGCGCGCGTCAAGATGCTCCCACGGCACAGGCGCGACGAGCTCCCACGATCTCCCGTCGAAGCGCTCGACGCTCAGGTCGTACCGCCCGCCGCTCGCGCCGGGGCCGCCGAAGAAGTGCTCGTACTTCTGGACCGACTGTGCCGTCACGGCGGGCGGGCAGCCACCCGCGGCGTACAGGTAGCCGCCGTGCTCGCAGAGCGAGTGGTTGCACCGCTCGAGTCGCATCGGCTGGAGTGCTCCCCACGCGTCGCCGGCCGCGCCGTCACCGGGGCAGCCGAGGCCGCGCGTGCCGTCGCCGGGTTGCGGCGCGCGCCACAGCACGTGCGTGCCGCACGTGTACCGCCGCTGCAACGGGTTGTGCGCGTGGACGGGATGGCGGCGCAGGCACTCGCGTGCGCCGCCCGTGTGGAGGAGCGCTCCGTTGAGCGTGCCGAGGCAGCCCGAGACGGCGCATGCGCGCAGCCGCTCGTCCTCGCGCGGCGGCGGCGCGTCGATCCGCTTCCACGTGCCCGTCGACACGTCGAGGCGCGCGACGTGGGCGCGGCCCTCGGGCATCTGCGTCGCCGTGTCGCGGTACTCCCACTCCTGCTGCGCGCCAAGATGGTGGTCGACGTCGGACGTGACGTAGACGAAGCGGCCAACGGCGACCGCCGAGATCTCGTACTCGTGTGCCGCTGCCGGCAGCGGGCTGAGCGGCTCGAGCCGCCACGCTCCTGACACGACGCGGCACGCCATCTGCGGCTGCCCGCTCCCGCCCAAGAGGTAGATCTCGGCCATGTCGGCGAGCGTGCGCAGCGAGCTTCCCTGACGACGCATGTCATCGGTCAGCCCGTACGCTACCAGTCGACGCCTGCCGATCGAATCGCAGATGAGCCGGGTTGCGCGGCACAGCTGCGGCAGCTTCGGCCATTCCTCGATTGGGTGTACGCCCGGCTCGCCGTCTGCGCGCCACAACGAAGCAAGCAATCCGACGAGCTCCTGCGACTCGAAGATCTGCGAGGAGACCTGTGGGTCGATGTGTAGCCTGGACAGGCTCGACGCGAGGTTGGTGTCGTCGGCTGCTTGCGCCATTGAGGCTAACCTTGTGTTCGCAGACGCGCCGTGTTGGCAGCCTTCACGCGACTACGTTCAAGAGAAGCTGCTCCACGGACACACCCTAAACAGACACGACCTCCAGTTATAAAAATGCGACGACCACATGTGCGGGCGGTCGATGCGGTCGGCAAAAACATCTCGAGGCTTCCGCCTGTCACACCCGAGCACGCACCTCCGGCTTGACCAGCGTGGCGGCCACATAGTGCTGCGGACGGGCCTGCTGCGGCTTGATGGGGAGGGGCAGCGTGGTGGGCTGCAACTCCGCCTCGCTGAAGCCCGCCTCTCCCGCGGGGTCGGGCTTGTGGGTCGGCCGCGACGCCGGGCTGCGCCGCAGTGCCATGCGCTGCACGGCCACGCGCCACCGACGGAAGGAGACGGCCGCCGCGAGGAGCGCCGCGAGGAGCGCCACCACCGCAAACGGCACGACCAGCGGGATGAGGTCGGTCCCGCCCGACGACTCGGACGTGATACCGTCCTCCGTCCCTCCCAGGCCAGCGACGGCAGGCGAGGGGGTCGGTGCCGATGGTGACGTCAACGAAGGCGGCGTGGTGGGTGGCAGAACCACGGCGGGCGGCGGGAGAGGCGGCCGCGGTGGAGACGGCAGCGAGGGCGACGCCGGCGGTGAAGAGATTGCGCCGTCGACCGCGACCGCGACCGAGACTGTGAGCACGTCGATCCCAAGCGCGCTCGACGCCATGCTGGCCTCGGCGAGCGCGGCGGACGCCGTCACTGCGACGGCAAAGACGCTCGTGTCCGTCACGACGACTGAGAAGATTAGACGCACGCTCGCGGCCGTGACGGCGACGGTCACGTCGGCGGGAGCCACGTCGAGCGTCGCTGCCATGCTGGCCTCGAGCTCGGCCTGCTTGGCGGCGTCGTAGTCGCTAACACTGCCGGCCGCGGTCATCGAGATCTGAACTTTTGGCGACGGTGGTGGCAGCATCGGTGGTGTAGGCACCGACGGGGATGGGGATGGCGGCAGGGAGGGTGGCGGGGTCGAGGGCGGCGGCAGCGACGGCGACGGAGGTGACAGCGATGGGGGCGGAGGAGATGGCGGCGGGGGTGTGGGCGGGGGCGGCGATGGTGGTGGTGGCGATGGAAGTGGAGGATCTAGAGGGGGTGACGCTGGAGGAGGGGGCGAGAGCGGAGGCAGGGCGGGTGGAGGTGGCCTGGGCGGCGGCGGCGTGGAGGTCGGAGGCGGCGGCGAGGGAGGTGGTGCTGATGGTGGGGGCGGCTGAGCAGGGGGCGGTGGAGACGGTGGCGGTGGCGTGGGTGGCGGTGGCGTAGGTGGCGGCGGTGGAAGCGGAGGAGGTGGCAAAGGTGGAGGCGGCGACGGCAGTGGAGGCAGCAACGGAGGCGGTGGCGGAGTCTGCGGTGCATCGAGAGGCACCGCTGGCGGATGGGATGGGGGCGGTGGGCTCGGTGGCGGTGGGCTCGGCCTCGGCGGCGATGGTGGAGGCGGTGCCGGTGGTGGCGGCGAGGGAGGAGGGGGGGTCGGCGGGGGAGACGATGGCGGCGAAGTCGGTGGAGGCGGTAGAGGCGGCTGCAACGGAGGCGGAGGCGACGGCGGCTGGAATGGAGAAGGCGGCGGCCGAGAGGGCGGGGAAGGCGGCGGCGGAGAGGGCGGCAGTGAGGGTGGCGGAGGTGACGGCGGTGGCGGCGATGACGGGGGTGGCGAAGGGTGTGGTGACGGTGGTGGTGGGATGCAGGGTGGTGCTGAAGGGGGCAGAGAAGGTGACAGGGAAGGCGGGGGAGGCGAGGGCGGGGGTGACGGAGGTGGGACCAAAGGTGGCGGCGGTGATGGTGGTGACGGCGATGGGGGAGGCGAGGGTGGCGGAGGACAGGGAGGTCGTGATGGCGGTTGCCTTGGCGGGAGCAAGGGCGGCGGTGCAGGCGGTGGAGACGGAGGCGGCGGGAACGACGGAGGCGGAGCCAGCGGTGGCGGTGGTGGCGGAGGCGGTGAGGGGAGGGGTGGCGATGAAGGCGATGGAGGTGGAGGCGACGGCGGCCCGAATGGGGGCGGTGGAGGTGTAGATGGTGGAGGCGTGGCCGGAGAGGACGAGGGCGGAGGTGGAGACGGAGTCGGTGGCGAGTGCGGGCTCGGGAGCTGAGGTGACGGTGGTGTCGGCGAGGTTGACGGCGCCAGTGGTGGCACGGGCACGACTGCACCGCCGCCACAGACGCAGCACGCGGTGCCCGCGTGGACGCCATTCACCGCCCAGTCGACGAAGGTGCCGAGGAGAGAGAACGACCACGCCTGGCCGTACCCGCCGTCTGCACAGTACTGCATGGTCTCATACGTGAGGCACGAGTCGCCCGTTCGGTCGGCAAACGACGCGTCGGAGACGCACGGGGGTGGCGACGGCGGCGACGGCTGCGACGGCGGGAACGGGGGCGAGGTGCCGCCTCCGCACGCGCAGCAGGCCATGCCCGCGTGCACGCCACCCACCGCCCAGTCGGCAAAGGTGCCGTAGCTCGAGTCCCAGTAGAGGCCGTAGCCGCCGTTCTGGCACCACACTTCCGACTCGTACTTCGCACAGTCGTCGCCCGAGCTGTCCGCGAACGACGCGTCCGAGACGCAGGCGAACGGCGACGGCGAGGGAGGGTGCACGGGCGGCGAGGGCACGGCAGGCGGCGCGGGCGGCGAGGGCGGCGGCGGTGGTGACGGGTCACGAAACGGCACCGCCCACACGCCGACGGGCCACGTGGCATACAAGCGCGCTCCGCCGCAGTCGGCGCAGTCGGTGCCGTAGGTGCACCGATCAAACTCGCTGCCGGGCCCGCCGTCGTCGCAGACGCCGTCGCCCGCCGTCTGGCAGCACTCGGAGCACAGGCCATCCGTCTCCTGCGCCGACTGGCACTGCCGCCAGCCCGCGCCGGCGAACATCTGGCTCGCGGCGGCGGTGTCGCACGCGGAGAGCGACACGATGTAGCACCACTGGTAGCTCGAGGTGTCGTGGTCGCCACAGCCGGGCACGCACGTCTGCACCGCGCCACTCAGGCCGTCGGAGTTGCAGGCGCACGCCTCGGCAGCGGGCATCCGCGGCGGCGACGGCGGCGGGTACGGCAGCGGAGGCGGCGCCGGCTGCTCGATGATGTTGGCGAGGATCCAGGCGCGGTAGTACGAGACGCGCGTGTAGACGCCGGGCGTCGAGGCGGCGCAGCCGTAGCCCCACGACACGACGCCGACCTGCACGTCCGCGCCGTTGTCGGAGGCGCCCTCGACGAAGAACGGCCCGCCCGAGTCACCCTGGCACGAGTCCTGGCCCTGCCGGAAGGCGCAGAGCTCGCCGCCCGACAAGGTGTAGCCGAGGTTGCGGCTGCACTCGGTCTGCGAGAGGATGTCCAGCTGCGTCTCGTACAGCTCGTCCGGGTAGGCCTGGAGTATCGAGTCGTCCTCGTACGAAGGCTGATAGTTGAGGCCGCCCCACCCGGCGACCGTGGCTGTCGTGCCGGCGGTGGCGACGCTGCCCGTCGGTGTGTCCATTTCGATGACGATGCCGCTGCACGTGACGGCTCTCGACAGACGGATGAGTCCGATGTCGTGGTCGAGATACGTGTCGTCGTAGCTTGGATGTATGACCGTGCGCTCGACGCCGATCTCCTCTGCGCACGCGTGCTCGGCCGAGGACTGCGTCAGGTCGTGGCGGTGCACGCCGATCGAGCTGATGGTGCAGTCGTTGTCGTACAGGCAGTGCGCCGCCGTCAGCACCCACGTGGTCGAGATCAGCGAGCCGCCGCAGATGTGAGAGCCGCCGCACCTGACCGAGACGAGGAACGGGTGCTCGTGCGGCGTCGCCTGCTGCCCGCCCACGATGCGCGGCTGCGCGAGTGGGCGGCCGGCGTCAGCGGCCGTGACGGCGGCTGACGCAAACAGCATGGCGACGCGCATGTGTGCGAGCGGGCCGTCGCCTCTCCAGTCACCACGGAGGCTCGTCTGCGATCGCCCGTGGCGGGCGCCGACTTGGCGAGATCACTTCGTCACCTTAGCAACTCGGTCTGGACGCTCCGAGCTCTAACCAGCGGCCTCATGCAGCGTATAGCGTTGCGTCGGGTCGTGGATGCAGCCCACACGCTCGGCAGATCGGGCCTCGCGGCGCTGAGAAGCCAAAAACAGCTGCTCAGACTGCTTCCTCCGCGGCAGCGCGGCGCTGGCGACCGACGGACGATCGCTGCCGCGGCTGCGTTGGTGGCTGCAGGTGGTTGTTGCGTCGCGTCCGCTGCTCACTGTGAGTCCCAGCAGCCACCAGCAGCGGGCGCGGCGGAGCCGGCTCTTTCCCGTCTGTACGCGTGGTTGCTCGGGCCGTCGGCCGCCAAGCAGGACCGCGCCAGGCTGCGATCCATCAAGACCGAGCGAAGAGGGATGATTCGGTGCGCGGGCGGCGAGGCCGAGCTCGCTCGGGACTACGAGATACTCGACTTCCTGGGGCGCGGCGGCTTCGGCACGGTGCAGCGCGCGCGACATCGAACGACCGGCCTGATCCGAGCCGTCAAGAAGATCCCGTGCAGCCACGAGGAGGGGCAGCCGCCGACGGCGGAGCAGTGGGCGAAGCTGTTCGTCGAGGTGGAGGCGCTGATGGAGCTGGTGCACCCGAACATCGTGCGGCTGCACGAGTACTACCAGTCGAGCGACGCGCTCTACCTGGTCGAGGAGTTTTGCTCGGGCGGCACGCTCGAGCAGCGGCTCAAGCAGCGCGGCGGCCGGCTCGAGCCGCAGGAGGCGGCGGTGGTGCTGCGGCACATGCTGCGCGGCATCCTGTGCTGCCACGCGCACGGGCTCGCGCACCGCGACCTCAAGCTCGACAACTACGTCTTCGCCTCGACGCGCGAGACGGCGGCGCTCAAGCTGATCGACTTTGGGCTGTCGATCACGCGGCCGCTCGGCACGGTCGACTCCGACGTGCCGCTGGCGTACGTGCAGGCGGGCGGCATGCTCGAGCACACGGCGCCCGAGACGCTGCCGCAGCGCGACGCCGAGGGGCGCGTCACCAAGGGCGCGTACTACGCGCCGCCCGCCGACATGTGGAGCCTCGGCACGCTCCTCTTCCACCTGCTGACGGGCGAGCCGCTGGTGGGCCTCGACGAGGAGCGCACCTCGACGGCCGAGTTCGACCGGATGATGCGCGGGCTGGCGGGGCAGGAGCGCGACCTGCTCGACGACGCGGCGCTCAAGATCCGCTCGGAGGAGTTCATCGGCAAGCGGATGAAGCTGATCCGCGAGGGGCGGCGGCGCGCGCCGCCCGAGGCGGTCGAGCTGCTCGAGCAGATGCTCGCGCAGGACCCCGCCAAGCGCGTCACGGCGACGCAGGCGCTCAAGCACGCCTTCGTCGCGCAGAGCTACGTGCACACGCCGCGCGGCCGGCGCGTGTTCGACGTCAACATCGTGGAGAAGATGCGCACGTTCGCCGAGGCGCCGGCGCTGCGCCGCTTCGCGCTGCTGATAGAGGCGCACATGCTCGGCCCGCAGGACGACGACGACGTCCGCCTCGAGGTGCTCACGTTCCGCTCGGCCGACTCGCGCGACGACGGGAAGCTCACCGTCGACGACATCACCAAGGCGCTGCGCGCACAGGGCCTCGAGGTGCCGCACGACCTCGAGAGCATCTGGCAGCGGTGCGGCTTCACCGGCGAGGAGGGCTGCGTCAACCTGATCGAGTTTGTGGCGGCGACGATGGAGCCGCGCGTCTTCGTCGAGCCGCGGCTCTTCCGCGCCGCCTTCCGCGTGCTCGACGCCGACGGCGACGGCTGGATCACGCAGCCCGACCTCGAGTCGATGCTCATGGAGAGCCCGCAGCGCTCCGAGACGGCGCGCGCCATCCTGCAGTCGGCGGCGCCCGACGAGCGCGGCCGCGTCAACTTCGCCACGTTCTGCGACGTGATGCTGCCCAAGGGCGTCGACCCGTCGCTCGCCGAGCGCGTCTCGGACTACATATCAGAGAGCTTCGTGTGACGGCGACGTGCCGTATATTCTGTTAGCCGTGTCGTGCCAGTCATGTGAACATCAGTTTTTCAATAGCTAATACGGAACTTACTTTGACTTTTAATAAAGTACTCATTTTCTCATTCGCCGGCACGCGGCAGCGGCGGGCAAGAACGGCGGCGGCGATGTCGGCGGCCTCGGGCTCTCTGGCTGGCCATCCGACGGAGGGCGCTGCGCATCGCCAGCACGTGGCGCGCTGCCCGGCCGCTGTGGCTGATCGTCATTGC
>Ga0209713_10002276_pt1 | contig 11883 bp, 13 predicted proteins | sample ArcOceMetagenome_3_FD_187444 | JGI IMG/M metagenome (GOLD analysis project Ga0209713, IMG submission 187444) | Marine eukaryotic phytoplankton communities from Arctic Ocean - Arctic Ocean- Svalbard ARC20M Metagenome (SPAdes) (version 2) | ecosystem: Environmental > Aquatic > Marine > Oceanic...
TCAAAAGGTACTTGATACTACCGAGGTCGTCCAGGCAGGCAATGGCACCTATCAAATGCGACACTACTTGCGCGCGGTCAATCTTGGCAAGGACTTCGAGCTCATTAAAGCGTTCCCTGTGAAAAGTCTTCTTCTTTTCAATTCTAGCCAAGGCCACCTGCGTTTCATGCTCCTTGCTCATGACAAGAATGCTCTGCACGGGTTTGCTCCAGCCGTCCCCCCTCCCGCTGTCATTCTTCCTGGACAAGTCCCTTGCCAGGGCGCTGATTCCACCCTCGCTTGTCGTCGACTTGGCATCGTCCCAGTTTGATCGCGACTGCGCTCTGTGCCTGTGCTTCGTAACGTGAGTGTGCTTGCTCTCCCCGCCCTTGCCACCCCCGCTCAAGACAAACGCCCCCTTAGCAGGATCTCTACTAGTCGCCGCTACAGCTGCCGCCTCCGCATTGCTCTCTGAAACCTTGACTACCTCCTTCGCCTTGGCGAATTCCTTCTCAAGATTCTTCGTCTCGCCCTCCAGAGCCTGCAACTCTCCCTCGAGCGTCAAAAGCTTTGCTGTGTGCTCCTGGGCATCGACCACGGCCTTCATCTTCTGCAGATGCATCACCTTCATTTCCTGCAACAACGAACTCGTGGTATGCAGCGTGACAGATCCGGCGAGGTAAGCAATTTCAGGAGACGTCCCGAATGGAGAAGTGGCAACTTCCTCTCCCATTGCCACCACACCCCTCTCAAGGCCTTCGACCTTGGCCTCGGCCTTCCTCAACTCGGAGGGATCGACCAGGCCCCTTTTCACCTTGGTCCTCAATCTCTCAACTTCGCGCTTCTTTTCCTTGACGTGCTCCGTGTCCTCTGCAAAAACGACGGCTTTGGCTCCAGCTTCTGCCTCGTCGGCAAAAGGCGTGTCTGGCAAGGGAATTAGAGGCCCAACGAGCTCTTCTAACTCACGCAATTCGTCCTCGTCCTCGACGTCGCTCTTTTTAACCCCAACCCTCCAATCTCTGACCTGCCTCGACACATAAGCCGCATGGTTCTTTTCACCAGCCGTGGCATCTTTCTCAACCCTCTCCAGTTCTTCGTTAGCTTCATAAAGCTCAAGCTCTAACTCGTTTACTTCCTGCTGGCTAACCTTCCCCCTTTTCAAGCCCGATTTCGCCTTCACAAGTTTGACCTCGATTTTATCCTTCGCAATTCGCTTAACCAAGCAATCCTTTGTCCTCTTCGTGCCATCCTCGACCTTGCCCTCTAGGTCAAAGACTTCCTGAGTCAGATTATCAACGTGTTCATCGAGTTGCTTAATCTCAGTCTGCGACGAGCAGAAGGTTGTTAGTTATGCGTGTATGTGACATGTTGCGTTTGCTATCGCTTCGCTCCAGCCGTTCTTCGCTCCAGCCGTCCTTCCCCCAGCCATCATTCCCCCCAGCCGTCCTTCGCTCCTCGCCCCCCCTCACCTCGAAATGGCGAACTTCGGCCTGAGCATGCCCCCCCTCCAAAACCTTCTGCCTGGAAGCTGCAACTTCCTGCTTCTTCACTTCAAGCAATCCATTCATCTCCTTCAACTTTCCCCCCGCTGCCTTCATCTCCTCAATGCCCACCACCACCACGCCTTCCTGAGTATCCCAGCGGGCTTTCTTAACGTGCTGCGACCACCCCTTGAAGACCTTGTACGCAATCAAATTTCGCCACCTTTTCACGAAAAGCCTTACGACGTAGTCCTCCTTCCTTAACTCTTCAACGTAAGAGATCCACACAACCCATCCCCTGCTAATTCCCTGGTTCAGCAGCCTCTTGAAAATCCTGTTGGTCAGCTCCTTCATCCTTCTCCTTGTCGCCCAAAGGCCGACCCAAGAACTGTACGCCCTCGCGAGTGTAGAGTTCATGACCCTTGCCCTAAACCTTGCCACAATCACAGAGTTCGTCTTGTTCTTCCTCGTGAACTCCCTCCAAGAATTCATGACCTTGAGTTGAGTTCCGTTCTCATACCTTAGCTTGAACATCTTGATGACATGCCTGTGCCTTTTCTCCGTCTTCACGAAATCTTTCCACCTCTCCAGGATACGGCAAAGACCACCTCGTAGGAGCCTACTCGCGTACTTCTTGACGAGTTGCTCGTGCCTGACAAACTCGTCAACCTCGGACTTCCAGAATGTCAGTGCCAGTTTTAGCTCCTTCCTCGTCCAGCCTATCATGACCCTCTTGATCTTGCCGTCCTTGACTCTCTTGGCATCTTCACGAGCGAGCTTGAGCTGCATTTCCGCCTTTTGTCTCTCCGTCTTCACTTCCCCTAGAAGGTTCCTGTTCAGCGTCCTTATGCCTCCAACCCATTTTTGCCATCCTCGTGCTAAATCTTGGTGCATCATCCTGCGATGAGGGATGAGGTGAGGAGGGAAGGGACAAGTGGAAGGTTGTCAGTTATGTAACAAGGCGGCACAATGCTTATGCTGTCGCTTCACTCCAGCCTTTGCTCCGACTCACCTCTTGAACGTGCCCCCCATCCTTGTCTTGATGAGCTTGTTCTTCCTTGTCTCCTCCTTCCAAGCGTTGAAGCAAGTAAAACGCATTCCCTTGAGCCTAGTAGCGAACATATTCCTCGCCGCGTTCTCCCCTCTAGCCATGGCTTCCTCCTCGTTCTTCTTCGCAAGGATTTCAGCCTCGTTGCCCCTTTTCTTGCTTTCCTCCACCGCCCTTTCCAGCCTCTCCTTCTCCTCCACTCGTTCCCTCTCCTTCTCTTCAATCACCCACGTTTTCCAAGAGCGGAAGCCCCCGGATATCATCTTGGTCTCCTTCCCTCCCAAGAATTTTTTAACGACACCCCTGAGTTCCCTCCTCTCAATCACATAGTCCACCCATGTTATGAAGCACTTCATCACGTACATTCCCTTCCATCGCTTCACATACCTCTCCACCACGACCTTATTGTGCCGCTCCTCCAACACCATGGCCTTCCAGAGATGGAAGCTGGAAGACACACTCTGGTTGATGAAAGACTGTATCGATCGAAGCACGAGCTCAGTATTTCTCTTCAGATTTGCCACCCTCTCCCTCTCCTTGATTTTATCCACCTCGCCCATGACCTCCCATCGGACCATGTCCTGGCATTTTCGCAGCCATCCGTTAAAACCCATCGCCAACTCCCTGTTCTCCTTCTTCTTGATGAACTTTATGGCGCTCGTCCTCATTCTTTTCCTCTCGTCGACAAACCCCTCCCAGGTTCTCCACACCTTCATCTGCCTGGCGTGCAACAGCCGAATCCTGAACCTTCCCACGAGCACCCTGTACCGCAAGGCCCTCTTGGCCTCCGCCCTCCAAGCGGCCAGGCACTTCCAGAGTGTGTTCTTGAGTAATCTCTGCGCATACTTGATTGTGAGCTTTTCGAGCCTCACCATCTCCCTGACTCCATCCCTCCACCCGAGGAAGGCCATGGCAGTGTCTCTCTCAACCCACTTCGTCACGAATCTAGAGACTACCTCATTCCCCCTGATTTTGTTCACCGTGTACTTCTTCCAGCCCCCAAAAACAGTGTTGAGGGTCTTGTTCTTCCAAGTTTGCATCAGCCCTCTCGCGTTTTTCATCTTTATCTCCTTCATCTTTTTCTGCTCCTCGCCCAGGCTCCCCTCTGCCATTTCGATCCTGGCCCTTTGCATTTCGACCGCGCCCCTGAGTTCCTCGCTTACTTCGTGGGCCTCATTGAGCTGCTTTCGAAGCATCTTAATGACCCTCTCTCTCCCCTCGAGGCCCATCTCGGCTACTGCGGCCTTCCAGCGGTTGAGGCCAAAGGCCAGGTCTTTCAAATCCTTCGAGTTGAGCATCCTGTTGACGAAGATTCTCATTCTCTTTCTCACCCCGACCTTGTCGACCCAACCGTTCCAGCCATTGATCAGGGTTCTGTTCTTCATCCGCTTGATAAAGCCTAACACCAAGTTCCTCTTGGCTCTTTCCTCCTTGCTCCACTCTCTCCACCCCCTGAAAGCCTTCCCCATGGCCCCATGAATCAGAGACATAACGTACTTAAACGCCACGGCTTGCTTCCTGGTCTTTTCTACTTCGACCTTTCTCTGGGTGTCCTCTGATTCCCTCTCCTCCCTCACCCCCTCAGTCCATTTCCGGAAACCGCGGCCCAGCTGCTCCTTGTCTCTCCCCCCCACGATTCTCCTCGTTATTCCCCTAGCCCTCTTCCTGATCGCCACAAACTCATTCCACTTCATCCAGACCTTGATCTCGCCCCCCTTCTCGTACCTCCTTCTAAACCTCATGATGAGAATGCGTTTCTTTTTCTCATCCTTGACTACAAAGCTCCACTGTCTGAAGACTTTCCCTGCACTCCCCATCCTCAGTTTCCTCGAAAATTTATCTAGGAGCATTCGCTCTTCTTTCAACCTTCTTGCCCCTTCCTTCCAGCCGACCCAACAACGGCGCAAGGACTCGCTTTTCCACCTATGGATCACCCTGAACGCGTTCTGTTTCTTCCTCTCCCCCTCCTTCACCTTTTCCTCCCCTACGCTCCTCTTAAAGATAACCATCTTAGACTGCAAGTGGGAGAGTTCGTTGCGCATGTTTTCCTCCCTTTCAAGCCCTTTCGCCGCCCTCTCCCTCACGTCCCTGAGAGTCTCCTCGAGGTCCCCCTTCCCGGCTTGCATGGTGGCGTAAATCCAGATGCCAAAGAATTTCTTAACACCCTTACCCTCCCTCATTCTCAGCATCCTTGCTATAATAGTCCTCAGGAACTTCCTAGTTTTGGTCTTTTCCTTCCACGTGTTGACAACCCTGTTGGCAGTCTGCAGCCTCCACCTGTTCCCGAACCTCTTCATCCTTTCCCTCCTGGCCTTCCTCTCCTTAACCTCGTTCCTCCAGCACCTGAAACTCTCCGCGACACAGCCCATCACCATGGTCTGGATCATTTTCAACCCCAACTTTTTCTTCCTTTCCCTCGCCTTTTGCATTTGTGCCTCAAGAGAGTTCTTTATCTCCTTGACGTTCTCTTCCGTGCCCTCTTCGACCCTCTTTTCTACACGGTCCTTGATTCTCTCGTATTTGATAACCTCAGACCAGGCCCCCCATCCTTTTCGCAGCCCTTCCTTTCTCCTTCCTCCAATCATCCTCCCCATGACCCTCCTGGCCTCCCTTCTTTCCACCCAAAAGTCCACCCACTTCGAGTAAGCCTTGAGCTTCGTGCCTTCTCTTACGCGCTGCGAGTATTTTGCAAGAATATAGCGATTTCTCTTCTCGTCTTGAACGTACTCCTTCCATCTCTGCCAGCACCTTCCCTTCGTTCCGCTCATCCATCTCCTGATCATCCCTTCTTCCCTCAGTCGTTCGCTCTTTGACTTTCGAACGTAAGTCTTCCACCCGTTGATGGTGACGATGAGGAGTTTGTGGGTCCACTGCATGACGTATTTTTTCATGTTTTTGAGAGCCTTATCCTTTGAGTTGTCCTTGAAGAGTTCCAGTTGCGCTGCCATTGCAAGTACCTTGCTATCCTGCTCGCGACTGAATTCTTCCCTCGTCGAGACTAAATTCGTGATGTCTATCTTCATTCCTTCAACCTCAGACCTGCGATGAGCGAAGCGAGAGAGATGAGCGAAGCGACAAGTGGAAGATCGTTAGTTATGCGGGCGGGTAATGCGATCCTGTCGCTTCGCTCCAGCAATCCTTCGCTCCTCCGATCTTACCTGAGGGTTTCCTTCTGTTCCTGGTACCTTCTCAATTTGCCCTTTCCCACCTCCTTCTCCCAGGCGTGGAACGTTTTCCTCAGGAGCGAGAACAGCATACGTTCAATCTGGCGCCTGGTGTTGTTCGTGAGCCTCTTTTCACGTTTAAATTTGCCCTTAGCAGTGGTGGAGACCGAAGCAGAATTCATGGCCCAGGTCGTGAACCCAACTCTTAATAGCCTCGAACGCGTGGAGCGCATTACTCTTTTCAGAACGGGAGAGGGGTCCTCGAGTTTGGACTTGTAAAACCTTTCAACCTCCTCAAGACCCTTCTTGAACCTCCCTCGCTCCTCCTCCATCATCATGAACGCAGCGCTAAGAACATTGTAGAGCTCATCGGGCGACATTTCTTGGAATGCGGAGGGGGCCTTGGAATCGGGATTGAGCAGGTTCTCCCGTGCTTGGGCAAAGGTGGAAGAGAAGGAGTCAGGGTTTCCTATCAGGTTCTGATCAAAGGAGTTGCGGTCAGAGCCGTGACGGATGTAGTGCGTTACCTCCTCAATCAAGCCGTCAATAGTTGGAGCTCCAGTGCGGTGGAGGCCGGCAGTAGATCGGAATTGTGGAGTGGGGGAAAGGTGAGCGTAGGTTGCCATGCTTGGTTTTGCGGCCTGCTTCGGTTGAGAGGTTGGCAACGGGGAGGACGGAGAAAGATGACCCAATCTAACCCCTGGAGGCGACGCTCGTCCGGATCGCTTGCTCGTAGGGGAGGGTAGCTGGGCACTTTGTTGCCCCTCACCGGCGTACATCCTGTGATGAGGGGATTCGCTTCTCGTATCGCCGTAACGTTTCTCTTGAGGCGTTGCAGTCGGCGAGAGGGGGAGAAGCCGACGAAGAGAAGCTATCTCGGCCTTCTTTTTTCTGAGCTCTGTCCTACTTTCAGCCAGCGCCTGGAAAGGGGTGAGTGAGGGTTTGAGGGTTAGGGATAGGACGAAGGTAGGGAGGAGGGGCAGGAGGACATACTTCAAGCTCAGAGGCCTCGGTCAACTTCTGGAGCAGTGAAAGCTCCATGTAGTCCGAAGACATGATGGTCGTTTTGTGAAAAGGGCCCCAGTTGAGACAGGATGAGGATCCGATAAAAATTGAGACGATGGCATTAGAGAACCAGAGCTTGCATTTCAATCCGTGCACCCTTATTACGTTTGCGTTGACGGTATGTTGCGTCACTTTTACGATATGTTATGAGATGAGCATCAGGAAGAACTGGGTCACGGTGAGAATGCTGGAGGGGATGTGGGGGGTGGGGATGGGGGCACAAACACGGGGGGAGGGTGGCTCGATGTGACGGATTTTGCGCAAACTGACTCAACAACACATACTGGCCGTATATTTCCCCCCTCGCACGCGCTCTGCAGCCTCCTGAACTCTTCCTGTCGGGAGCCATCAACTACATGCCAGCATCTTCAATCGGAGCCTTTGGGCTGATTCTGGCCATAGCTTGTATCCCCCCGGTGATGTTCGTTCGGTATGTCCAGGTCGAAGAGAGCGCCCCTGGTTTGAGGATTAACAAAATCAGTCTTTATTCGAGTTGGATCGCGTCGCTCGGCGGATTTACAGTTGCTTGCTTCCAAGCAAGGTCGAACATTCACGTCCATCTGGCTGGGGCCGGCGTTTTCTTCGCGTTTTCTCTCTTCGTAGTCCTCTCCCAAATCTATCTTGATCACATCACCAGAGACAAGATCCCTCATGGTTTGGGCACCAAGCTCCGCATGGGAATAGCCGCAGTCAGGTGAGCGGGAGCGAAGGCAGCGAGCGTAGCAACCCGCAAGAAGACTAAATGAGCGAAGCGAGCTTGCCCCTCGATCATGCAACTCGCTTCGGTTGCCGCCGCTCGCCACATAATGCTGCTCTATACGATCAACTAACTCCCCTTAATCGTCGCTTCGCTCATCGCAGCGTCGGGTCTCTCGTGACCCTCGCAATCCAAGGGTTGATGATCTTGATAAAGTTCAAAGGCGACGTAACGGGTGGAACCCCAGAAGGCCTCAAGCTCCCTATGTCCGTCATGGAACTACTCTTCTTCGCAACGTGCTTGGCAGTTTACGCCACAATGATACCGGACTTCGGAAATAGGAGGCTTAAGCTGACCGTGGTGAGCGTGACGGATGGAGAATCATACACGGAAAGGGATATCGGGGGCGAAGGTACGGCAATGAAACCAATTGTCTGACTGAGTGATTTATAATAACAGAAAACATATATTAGAACGGAGGCAAGCCTTTTGGCAACGGCTTTCTTTTGGGGGGGGGGGCAGGACTGGGGGTTACGGGCCCATCCATCGAGATATTGAACGGATTTCGCTTCTTCTTCTTGCCACCAAAGTAATCAGTGAGTTTGTTCCCAGCCTCGACAACTTTCTCCGGAAAGACAGCCTTGACGCTGACTCCCGTGATAACCTCTCCACCAGTAAATGTCAGGACGAGGTCGACTGCTCGATCCAAATTATGTCCCACCCACTGGTACGTCTTGCTCTTGCTCGAAGTCCTATCGGCACTGTCCGATTGAACGACAAATTTCGAAGGGATTCTTCCATCATTCTCTACAAGTGTTAACAGTCTCGTTAAGAGTGACGTTACCAAGTCTTTTGAAACCGGAGAAGGGTTGAAGGATCGCTGCTGGCTTATGCTCTTGGGCTGCCCTCTGTCAACAACAGGATCCTCATCAATTACACCGGACTGCAATTTCAGGCACGTGTCGTAGAGTTGCCAAGGGATTCCGGGGAGGTTCAACACACCCGGTATCGTGAGTCGATAAAATTCCTCTCTATCATCAAACATATCCCTTACACCTTCCATCATTGCTCGACCCAGAACCTTGACTGCAGGAAGCCTCCTGAAAAGTTCGGCCTCCCCGCCATCCGGGACTACGCAGACACCAACTCCGCCGGAAGACGGCTTCCCCAGCCCCCCAGCGAGCTTCGCAGCAAGTTTCGACCTGGCGACACCCACCGTTATCGGAAGACCAAGGTCACGCATAATTTTCGATCGCAATGTCTGGGCGCATTCGCAGGCGCGATTAAGGAGCGGAGAAAGAGGCGCATCAGAGGTGCACGTGAATTGCGGTTCGCCCGTAGAAGAGGGTGCGTCGATAGAGGTTATATCAATATAGCTATCATCCCAGCTTACACTCTCCACTACGCTACCCTCTCCCGCATTCCTCTTCAACCATTCCCGCATCCGATCCCGATGCTGGCGGTAGATATTAGTGTCTATCTCCCTGAAGAGAACCTGTGGGAACTCCTTTCGAAGCTGTGGAATTGTCCTCCCATTGCGTTTCAAGGCGACATTTCCTCTTGCGCCAATTCCCTCGCCCTTGGTGATACCCAGCTGGGGTGGGGTTGGGGGGAGGGAGGTGAGGAGGCAAGCGGTGGAGGAATATCAGAAGGCTGAGGTAATGGCTGAGCTCCCCCTTGGTTCCTCTTCGCACCTTCTTGGCCTCATCAGAGAGTGCGATGATTCCACCAGCGTTATGCTGATGGATACAGACAGGTTGAAGATTTAATGACGTTTCATATATCCTATGAACGCTGACGTAAAAGTTGTCTACATCGACATGAAGGATGAGTTGCCGAAAACCTTTCTGAATATTGAGTGAATCTTTCCCTAGTTGAGTACCTCCTCCTCCTTCATCGGACGAAGATTCAAGATTACCACTGGGGACGAAGTAGAGGTCCATGAAGGATGTCGAAAAGAAAGTTATTGGAAATTAGCTTTATCTTCTTTTGCTCCATTTTAACATTTAGCGCTTCATACATATACAGGATGATTTTACCTGTCTTATTTACGTTTTTAATTCAAAATTTAGACTCATTCCATATTCATCAATACCTGAAATTACCGCTGAGTACTCAATCTCCCCAAATTTATGCTGTTCCTTCTAAAGATGTGATAAATTCTAATGCCACAGCAGCCGCGGTAGCTTTAACTACAGCCACAGCTATCGCTGTGAACCCAGGGACTGACATCATTGGTGTTACAGCGACAACGGTGTCTGTGACAGACTTGGCAGCGGGGGCTGGTGGCGTGGCAGCAGCAGGAGGGATGGACGGAGCAATTGCGACTGCAGGAGTGGCAGCGACGGCGGCTACGACAACGACAACAACAACCGGGGCTGCAACCGGGGCTGCTACGGCAGGGGCTGCAGCAAGGAGTGCTGTTGTCGTTGGAGCCTCTGCTGTGGCGGGGTCATCGTCGACAACAACGGCTACAGGAGCGGCTGCAGGAGCAGCGGTGAGGGGCGCCGCTGCCGTTGGGGGGGCATCGACCGTAGCAACAGGCGGCTCAGTATCTACAGGAACAGCTACTGGAGCAGCGACGGGAGCAGCATCAGGAGCAGCTGTACGGTCTGCTGCTGTTGTAGGCACGTCAGCAGTAGCCTCTTCCTCCTCGACCACCAGCGCATCAGGAACAGTATCAGGAGCCGCCGCAGCTAGGTCCGCGGCGACAACAATCGGGGCCTCAACAACGAAGTCAGCTCTTGCCGCGAGGACGGCGAAAACTGCAGCGACCGCGAAATCAGCAGCGACAACAACTGTCGCAGCTCGAACCAACGTAGCCGCAACGGCTGTGGCTGGTACAGCCTTCACGGACGCAATAGAATCTACCGAGATAGGATCGTCAATATCTTCATCCCTTTCGTCCGCCTTTGAAGCTTCGAGCGTCGCCGAAGCTACCGGGGCTGCGATTGGGGACGCAGCGACAACACTTGCAGTGGCCACAGGCATTAAGTCACTCATTCCTACCTCCCTCCTATCCGGTGGCCTGGCTGCCGCAGGATTCGAGGCCCTGTTCCTGCTCTTTGTCCTACTCGGGGCGTCCAAGACCATCAACCAAGCAGAGCAACCTGCACAACAAGACGCAACGATAACGGCGACGACAGCAACATCAGGAGAAGAGCTCGACAATAGCGAAAATGAATAAGAGATATCGTCCCTATAATTCTTTTTATTTATGAACATATTAAATTTCTATGAATTGTTTTTTGACGTTTTCGGCACGAGGGGAGCAACGTTACGCTCCAGACCTAAGCCGGCGTACTCGTCGATCCATTCTGCTACCTTCTGGTAGCTCTCTCCCTTCTTGAAGTGCAGATTGTCCACCATATCGGAAGGTTTCCACTTTAGCGCTTCACTGTTGGTGAGAGCAGCGAAGCGATGAGTTAGTGCAGTGGCCACCCAATGTACTGTACGAAGATGACGCACATTCAGTTCTTACTTACCTGTCCGGAACGTACGTGCAGACATCCGGATTAGCGCCACAGTAGGCCTGGGCTGCCGAGTCAATGCCTTTGCACATGTACCGGGATCCCTCCACAACTTCCTTTCTGTGGGGCGCAGTTCCGACCCAGAGCACCTTCACGTGCGGAGCAACGGCGCGGAGAGCGAGCATGTTCTTCTCCATGTTTGCAGTGAACTCCTTGTTGTCGTTCCAGTGCCCAATGTTGATCATGATGACAGTGGGCGACACTGGAAGCTTTGCCAAATAGAGCGCCGCAAAGTCGACAAAGTCCGTGTATTCCCACAAGAAGGGGCCATCGTTGTCACCATCCTTTCGCGTCTTGGCCAGGTGCAGCTCTGACGGAAGGCGGTAGCCGTGGGGGTAGAGGCCTCCTTTGAACAGTTGGAAATAGCTAAGGTCGTGGCCGCCTGGGAGCGGCGAAGTTTAGTACCTATTCGCGGTGACGCGCGCGTAGTTATCGCCTGTCGTACGTCCACGGAAGCAATCGCACGACATGTATCCGCCGAAGACTGATTCTGTCGACTTGTAGAACTTATTCCAGTCACCTTTCCTCCAAGAGATCACTTCCCGTGGCGCGTACTTGCTGTAGTGGCGGAAGTAGACCATCTCCATGTAGCGGTAGCGGGTGAGGGAGTCGCCAATCATCACGATATGTTGTTTTTGTGGGGGTGTTGTTGTTGGTGTTGTTGTTGTTGGTGATGGAGCTGGCGCGATCTGATTTGGCTTGATCGGACGCAGCTTAAACTTCGGCTTGAAGTGGTTGGGGGACAGAGAGGTGACCGTGCTGCTTTCAGTTTCGGGGAAGGCCGAAGAGCTAAAGGTTTCAAATGAATGAAGCGCGAGAACCAAGGCCAGGGCAGCTAGCGCCGGCAAAATAATGAGCGTACGGAAGAGGCAGCGCAAATGGGGCTCCCCAGCACACTATTGAATAACTTCCCTAACCT
>Ga0209713_10002277_pt1 | contig 11883 bp, 5 predicted proteins | sample ArcOceMetagenome_3_FD_187444 | JGI IMG/M metagenome (GOLD analysis project Ga0209713, IMG submission 187444) | Marine eukaryotic phytoplankton communities from Arctic Ocean - Arctic Ocean- Svalbard ARC20M Metagenome (SPAdes) (version 2) | ecosystem: Environmental > Aquatic > Marine > Oceanic...
CCTCGTCGGAGGATGAGCCGCTCAGCTCGTCCGGGCCGTCGTCGTCGTCGCTCATCGCTGCTGGAGTAGGCGTGAGCGCCTGGAGATCTAGCTTGCGCAAAAGCTCGGTGTTCGTTTCGCCGCGTTGACATGGCATGGTGTGGACAAAGTCAGCCTCTGCCTTCGGTCGTCTGCAACTAACGAACTAAGATGCCTCAATAGCCTCAATAGCCCACAAGCAGCCTCAAAGCCACTCGGCCCGACAACAAAGGCCCCTCCCACCCTCAACCATCAGGTTACCTACAGCAAAACAAAGCTCAAAGGGAACAAAGATCATGTGTATCCCTGGAGTCTGGAGAAGGAAGCCCTCGGGCACCCTCAGCAACCTGTCTCCTCTTTTCTTTCCGAGACATCGTACTGTCATCTCGGTTGTCTGATTACTGATATAGGTGAAAGCCAACACATGCACCATCATGAGACACGAATGCATGCACGAATGTACAACACACGGCTGTGGTGAAGCCATCTACGATCGTGGCGAGGGCGCGGCGGAACGCGGGCGGCTCAGCGGCGACGGCGCGGCGGAACGGCGCCTCGGAGACCCAAACGGCGAGCCAAAGGGCATCTCGGCAAAGAGCTCCTGCGCGCGCTGCGCGAGGAGCTCGGCGCCCAGGTCGAAGCTGACCTCCGCCGCGCCCTCGCTCAGCGGCGACAGCCCGCCCGGCGTGCCCAGGTGGTCGTCGGACGTGCGCACCTGCGGCGGCCGATGCGGCAGCGCGCCGCCGCCGCCCGCCGCGCCGCCGCCGTGCGCCGGCTGCCGCTGCTGCGCGCGCGCGCGCTGCTCGACGGCCTGCCACTGCTGCGTCTGCTCCTCGGCGGCGGCGCGCGTGGTGCGCGCCTCCTCGGCGGCGTGGCGCGCCGACTGCTGCGCCTCGTGCAGCTGCGCCTCCGTCTCGTCGAGCCGCTTCGCCTGCGAGCGCAGCGCCTCGCGCAGCCGCGCCGCCTGCTCGTCGCACTGCTGCACCTCCTCCTCGTGCCGGCTCCGCAGCAGCGCCTCGCGCGCGTCCGCCGCCGCCAGCCGCCGCCGCAGCTCCTCCAGCTCCCGCGCCGCCGCCAGCGTGGCCGTGGCCGCGTCCGCGTCCTCGCTCGGCGCCGCGTAGCCGCCGGGCGTGCGTGCGGAGGCAGGTGGTGTGGGCGCGGGGTGAAACAACGCGGGCGTGGGCGCGGGCGCGGGCGTGGGCGGCGCCTCCGTCGCGGGCGCCGTCTCTGCCTCGGCCTCCGCCAGCCAGTCCGGCATGTCCGACGACTGGTCGCCCTCGGCCTCGGGGGGCGCCTCCACCTCGGGCGTCGGCGCTGCGGGCGTCGCCGCTGCGGGCGTCGGCGCCTCGGGCGTTCGGCTGCTGAGCTGGCTCCGCAGTGCGCGCAGCTCCTCCTGCGCCTGCTCGTCGGCCGCCAGCAGCCGCAGCATCTCGTCGGCCCCCGACTGCCGCTCCTCGAGCTGGCCGCGCAGCTGCCCGAGCTGCTTCTGCACCGCGTCGAACTGGCGGCTCTCCCGCAGCTTGGCGCGCACCTCCTGCTGCGCCAGCATGTCCAGCTTGGCAAACTCGGCCTCCTGTAGCGCCTTCTGATGGACGGCGGCGATATGCTGCTTCTCGTACACGTGCCCCAGCAGCGCTGCCTGCGTCTCGCGCTCGGCATGCAGCAGCCGATCCCGCAGCTCCTCGCGCGCCTCGCGGTTGAGCAGCCCGATCTCCTCCAGCGCCCGCTTCTCCGCACGCTGGATCGCCACGTCGGCGTCACGCAGCTGGGCGAGAAGCGCGGCCTCGCGCTGCTTGTACGCGGCCTCGACACCGGCCCTCGAGCGAAACTCGGCGTCGTGCGCGTCCAGAGCCGCGGGCGTGGCGGCTGCAGCTGTGGCGCTGGGCGGCGGCAGGGGCGAGGTCGGATCCGCGCGCGCGGAGAACTCGCGCCATCGCTGCAGAGCACGACAGGCCATGCATGCACGATCCAGCGTCGACTGGAGCAGCAGCGCCATGGCGACGCCCTCGCGCCGCTGCTCGACCTGCCGCTGGCGCGCCGCCTGCAGCCTCGCCTGCTTCTGGTCAAGCGGCGTGCCGCCCTCGCTCGTGGCGATCGACCGTTGCGTGCTGCGCTGCGTGCTGCGATGCGTGCTGCGCTGCGTGTAGTCACCGAAGGACTCGAGCGAGAGCGACGGCACGCCCGCAGACGGCGTTGTGAGCACTGACGCAGACGGCGTTGTGAGCTGAGCCATTGCTGCGTGCGGAAGTTAGCTTTTCGAGCGACGTGCGGTGGTTTTACCCCTGGGTGGGCGCGTTTTGAGCAATTCGCGCGCGCGCCCGAGAGAGGCTACACCGCCGAGGCAGAGCGCATTATCGGGTTAACCCAGCGACCGCCCAGAGCGCATTATCGGGAATACCCTAAGCCGGAGGCGAAGCGCACGCTGCATTAGGCATGTCCTGGTGCGTAACTCCCGAGCGACGGAGTCACCAACGCCGCTCCCCAATGAGGTAGCCCATATGCGATGAAGGCGTCTTGATGAGCCTCTCGTACCCCTTGACCGTTTCGTCGGCCCCATTGCCGACGAGCAACTTGCGGTTTTGGAGCGCGAGCTTGATGTAGGTGTGAGCTTGACCGAGCGTCGCCTTCCGAGCTATCGACAACTGGAACAGGTCGTAGTACGTGCGCGCGTACGTTGCCGGGTGCTCGCCAGCTTCATCGTAAAGCTTCAGAAGAGCCTTGGCGCATCGGATGCCGCGATCGAACTGCAGATTCTGACCGCATTGCAGGATGGCCTCGTCGAGCTCTCGCATCCGTTTGAGCTTCTCAGCCCAGAAGGAATCGACACAGGCCGGGCAGCTACATGCGAATCCCCACTTGGTGAGCATAAGCTTGCTGCGGTCAGCTCCAAAGAGCCGTGACAGAAGAGCATCTGCTTCGAAGCTGATGTAGGATATGGTGATCTCCTCGCCTGCCTCGATCTTCTTGCTTGTGCTGATAATCTTGACGCCGTGCGCCTCCACGAAGTGATGCAGGGCATTTGGCAGGCACGCATGGTTGAGATACGACATGCGAACGAACAAGCCAGACTCGGCATGCTCTCCACATCCCATCGCATTGAGGTTGAACTTCGCCTTCATGTCTTTGCCATGAGGCATCAGAGCCATGGCGGCATCGACGACGCTTGCGGGTGGCTGCGCTCCTGAGAGGCGTCCGAGGTCAGGCAAGCGCAGTGCGGGTCGCTCCATCATCACCACCTCGCATCGCTCGAAGGCTCGCTTGGCAAAGATGCCAAGGCCCTTTCCAGAGGCTTCGCGGATCTCGAAGTCATGATCGATCTCGCCTGCGACCCCGCACCAATGCTTGTGCCCGCACTTCCAGTCTTGCAGTTGGCACTCACGTGAGCAGAACACCCGCTTGTGGCACTTACCACACCTCTTCGCCGCTGCCGCGGTCAGAGCTGTGTAGCAGAACGCACAGCACTGCTGAGGAACAGCTACTTCTGCGTCACTGGTCGGCAGCGACGCTGCCACACCAGCAGGCGTCAGTGCCTGTGGTCCCTGCAACGGCGTGCGTGCCTCGTGCTCTTCCTCACTGTCGCTCTGCTCGTCCTCACTGAGTCCGATGCGAGCAAAGCGACTGTAGTCGACCATGATGTTGATTCGTGGAGAGCCGTGTCAGAATGACACCAGACGGTCCAAGTCCGCTGATATTACAACGGCAGAATTCCTGATTACATACGCTTCCAGTACGCAACTCACGCTGAAGTGGATGAAGTGCTCAGTCATCAGCGTCAGCCTCCCGACAGCACAACGATTCAAACGCCCATCGATCGCGTCGGCATCGCCATGACGCCATCTCGTCATTCTCGCGCAGCCGCTTCCAAACGGCGGAGTGGTGGGGCGCTCCGTCTTTGAAACGGGCTTGGTCGCGGCCTCATTAAATTGCATGTTGCACTCAAACACTCGTACGGAAACCGACTCACGGGCAAACGACGTGGTGTAGCCTCTCCGGGGAGCTCAAGCAACTGCAGCGCGCGCGCGGTCGTTGCCCTTGGAGAGTCGCATTCCGCTGAGCTAAAATGGCCGACGAGACACCCACTGAAGCGCCACTGGGCGAGACCAAGCCTCTCGATTCGACCTCGCTCCCACCGGCCACCATCGAAGAGACTGAGGAGGATGACGGCGCGCCGGACCCCGACGAGCTGGCGACGCTGTGGGAGGCGGTGCGGGAGGGCGACCAGGCGTCGATCGACGAGATGCTGGTGGGCGACGAGGAGCATCCACCGCTCGTCGGGGTCACCGTGAACACCGCCGACGAGGACGGCCTCACGTCGTTGCACCTGCTCACCATCGAGGGGCACGCTTCCGTGGCGCAGTGGCTGATCGACGAAGTGCTCGCCGACATCGACTCGCGCGACAAGTACAAGCAGACGCCGCTGCACCACGCGGCGGTCAAGGGCCACGGGACGCTCGCGCACCTGCTGCTTAATCGCGGCGCCGACGCGATGGCGCGCGACAGCGCAGGCTGGACACCGCTGCACGCTGCCGCGCGCTCCGGCTTCACCGACGCCGCGGCCGAGCTCGTCGCGCACGCGAAAGAGACGTCGGCCGAGGAGGCGAAGGCGATGGTCAATTGCGCCGGTCCGCGTGGCGAGACGCCGCTCCACCGCGCCGCCTACTGGGGCCACGCTCTGATGGTCGAGATGCTTTTGGAGCACGGAGCCGTCTTCGACCAGCTCAATGACGCGGGCCGCCGGCCGTTCGACGTCGTGTGCGGCGGCGGCGGCGGGCAGACCGCGCTGCCGAAGCTCTCCAAGCTGCTGCGCGCGCCGGCCGCCGCTGCGTAGTTGTTCGCGCCCCTCGCTCGCATCCACGACGCACCCGTCGGCCACGCTCAAGCTCACGCGCAGCTGCGCTGGCGCTGGTGTGGTTGTGTGGAGGGCGCGGGGGCGTGGTTTGCTCGAGACTTTTAATAAATGACCGAAACGGCACACACACGTATGAATGACGTACAACGTACAGGAAAGGGGAGGGCGGGTCTTCCGACTCCGGCGCAGCGCCACCGAGCAGAGCGTCCAACGCCAATGACGAGGATGGCGGCGTCAATGGCCCCCATAGACTAACCATAGAGCTCCTTGGATCTCTCCGACTCGGTCGTGTTGCAGTTGCAGCTCTTGTAGCAATAACAGCTGCCCTGGTAGTTTGCTCCTTCGGAGCACACGTTTGGCGCGTCCTGCGTGCCCATCCACTGCACCACCTTGCGCGGCGGCGTGCGGCAATGGAGCCGATATGCGCAGTTGCACCTGAGCAGTCGGGGCACGGCGCAGTCGTCAAGTTAATCGTCCAACATGAGCAGCATTCCCAACAACAGATGCTTCCGGAGCTCATGGGTGAGTCGAGGCATTGAATCTCGGGGCACGTCGGGGCGCTTAGCACACGCAGCTCTTTTGACCGTGCCAGCTTACTTGAAGGTCGAGCATTTGCACCACATCTGGCGTTCCTTTCCGTCGTGCTCAATTTCATACGGCAAGCCGTGGCTCAGCGGCATGAGCACGCACAGAGCAACGGCGCACACCAATGTGGCCATGCCGGCGCCAGCATGGCGGCCCATGATACACGCGACCGTCGTCAGCTCGGCGCTGGGGTTGCTGCGAACGACGGCAACATGAGGGCAGTCAGGGTTCCGCCTTCGAGCGCTATGGCTGGCTGTGCATGACAGATTGCCAGCCTTGTGGATAGGGTAGGCAGCGAACATGGCGTAAGGGTACGACTTTGCAGGTCTCTTGTGTGCGTTGGTTTTACTCTCTCTGGAAAATGCCGCGGCGCCTTGCGCCGCGGTCGGGAGCTTCACTCCTGGCGACCGCCGACGAGTGGCAGCGCGACGCCACCAAGCTGATCTCCGACCTGTCGGCGCGGGGTAACCCGCGAGGCCGGCTGGCTCGGGATCAGTGTATCCCCGCGTGGGCCCTCCTGACACCGGCGGCTTTAGGCAAAGCTAAGATCTAAAGTAATCTAAAGAAAGCTAAGATCTAAAGCTATCTAAAGTAACCCGACGTCGCCGGCCGCGTGGTTTTGTGATGTAAAGTAATATTTGCACTGTTGACAATTCAACACCCCTCCTTGACAGTGATCCGTGAGCGTGCGCACACAGCGCCTTCACGCGGAGTCCCGCATGCTTCACCGCCCTCCAGTGCGCAGAAAGCGGCCGACATCGCTGCCGAAGGACGCGAGGCTCTCGCGCAGCTCACGATCCTGAATGAGCGCCAGCTCCGCTGCGGCATCTGGCGCGCGTGTCCCAATGCCGCCGCCGCTACCACTGGCCGCACCGCCGCCGGCAGCGCCGTCACCGCCACCGCCGACGCCGACAAACTTTTCGCGCCCCTCGCCACTGCGCTGGTCGCGATGCCACTCGCCGGCGTAGACGGCGCCGTCGGCTTCGGCGCAGCGGCCGGTGCCGTGGCGCTGCCCGTAGCGCCACTCGCCCTCGTAGACGGCGCCGCGCGCGTACTTGCACGAGCCGTGGCCGTGCCGCACGCCGGCGAGCCACTCGCCCGCGTACTCGTCGCCGTGCGCGTACGAGCACGAGCCGTGCCCGGTGGCCTCGTCGTCGCGCCAGTCGCCGTTGTAGAGGTCGAACTGGCCCGACGGCAGCGCGATCCGCATCAGGCCGAAGCCATGGCGCACGCCGCGCTCCCACGCGCCGAGGTACTCGTCGCCGTTGACGTACCGCATCCGGCCGCGGCCGCAGATGACGCCGGCGCGCATCTCGCCCTCGAAGACGGCGCCGCTCGGCAGCACGCACCGCCCGACGCCGTGGCGCTTGCCGCCGCCCCACAGCCCCAGGAAGCCCTCGCCGCTCGAGAGCAGCTCCGCGCCGACGCCCTCGCGCGACCCCTCGTTGAACTCGCCCAGGTAGGTCCGCTGCGCGTCCGTCTGCGCCGCGCCGCCAAACCCCGCGCCGCGGCGCACGTGCGGGCTGCCGCCGCCGCCCATCGCGGTCGCGCCCATGCCGGCGGCGGCGCCGATCCGCATGCGCAGCACGCCCTGCCCGTGCGGCGCGCCGCCGCGCCACTCGCCCGTGTACGTGTCGCCGCTCGTGTAGCGCATCTCGCCGAAGCCGTCGCGGCGGCCGTCGACGAGCGTGCCGTCGTACGTGCCCTCGGTCGGCAGCGCGCACGTCGCGACGCCGTGCGCGACGCCGCGCCGCCACGCGCCCTCGGTGCGCGCGCCGTCCCACTCGATGCGCACGCCGTGCCCGTTGGGCAGGTCGTCCTCCCACTGCCCCTCGAAGGCGGCGCCGTCGGCGAGCACGCCGCGCCCCACGCCGACGCGCGTCGCCGAGACGGCGCCGCCGCCCGTCGCCTCCATCACCACCTCGATCTCGCCCTCGTAGATCGTCTCCTCGTCGCCGCCGCCGCCGCCGCCGCCGCGCCGGCGGCTGCGCACCTCGCCGATCCGCTGCCACGCGCCGCGCTTCCACGTGCCTCGCACCAGCAGCTCGTCGCCCCTCTTGCCGCCCTTGCCGCCGCCGTCGCTGCGGCTGAGCGTGTGCGCGCCGTGCCCGTTCCGCTTGCCCGTCCGCCACTGGCCGACGTACTCGCTCCGTGCCGCCTCCACCTCGCCGTCGTCGCTGGCGCCGTCGCCGCCGACGCCGCCGACGCCGCCGACGCCGCCGACGCCGCCGACGCCGCCGACGCCGCACGCGGCGCCCCACGTCACGTAGACGCAGCGGCCGTGCCCCGAGCGGATGCCGCCGAGGTGCTCGCCCTCGTAGAGCTGCGCGCCGCGCGCCGCCGCCACCACGGAGCGGCCGACGCCGTGCGCCAGGTCGCGATGCCACTCGCCGCGGTAGCGCCTGCCGCCGCGCACCAGCGGCGCCGCGTCGGGTGTGGCCGCCGCCGCCGCCGCCTCCTCCGCAGACGTGACAACGTCGCCGTCGTCGCCCGCCCACCTCGCCACGAGCGCGTCGTTCTCCGCCTGCGCCGAGGGGCGGCGCTGCTCCTCCTCGTGGCCGCCGTCGCCGCCCTCCGAGTCGCGCCACTCGCCGATGCCGTGCCGCTGCCCCGCCTGCCACGCGCCCTCGTACCGCGCGCCGCCCGGGTACTTCATCAGGCCGTGCCCGTCGAAGCGGCCGCCCGCCCAGCCGCCGCTGAAGACGGCGCCGTCCGCGAGGCTGCACGTGCCCTCGCCGCTCGGCAGGCCGAGCGCGAACTGGCCGACGTACTCGCCGCCCGCGAGCGCGCCGTCGACTGGCCGCCAGTGGCCATGCCCGCACATGACGCCGTCGTCGAGCAGGCCGCGGTACTCCCACGCCGTGCTGCCCCCCACCGCCTCGGCCACCGCCTCCGCCTTGGCCGCCGCCGCCGACGCGGGGCGCGCCCCGTCGACGCGCCACGGCGTCACGATGGCCGAGCCGCTCGCGCGGTCGCCCGCAAACACGCCCTCGATGATGGTACGACCGACGGCCGAGCGGTGCTCGCCGCGGCCGTGCCGCGCGCCGCGCCGCCACCCGCCGCGGTACTCGGAGCCGTCCTCCCACCGCTGCACGCCGACGCCGTGGCGCGTCCCGTGCCACCAGCCGCCGTTGTACGCGTCGCCCGTCCCGGCGGTCCCGACGGAGAGCTCGGCCTGGCCGTGCCGCAGCCCGAATAGGAAGGCGCCCTGGTGGACACTCTCGTCGCCGTGCACCGCCACGCCGGCGCCGTGCGGCGCGCCGCCGAGCAGCCACCCATTGTACACGCCGCCGTCGGGCGCCGTGCGCTGCCCCTCGCCCAGCCAGCGCGCCGCCTCCTCCTGCACCACCACCACGCCGTTGGGCAGCGTCAGCTTCGCCTTGCCGTCGGCGGCGCCGCCGCGCCACCGCGCCGCCAGCCGGCCGCCGTCCTTGGAGGCGAGCACCGCCTCACCCGCGGGCAGCCCGCGCGCCCACCGCCCCTTGAGGTACGAGCCGTCGTCGAAGCGCTCGGTGCCCTCGCCCCACCGCTCGCCAAAGACGAAGGCGCCCTCGTGGCTCGCGTCGGCGGCGAGCAGGCGGCCGGCGCCGTGCGGCCTGCCGAGCCACAGCTCGCCCTCGTACCGCGCGCCGCTCGCGTACTCGACGACGCCGCGCCCCGACGGCAGCCCGCACACGAACGTGCCGCGCAGCACGTCGCCGTTGGCGCGGGAGAGCGCGCCGTCGCCGTGCGGCCGCCCCGCCGCCCACAGGCCGTCGTACACGGTCCCGTCGGAGGTCTGCAGCCGCCCCCGCCCGTGCTGCACGTCGCCGCGCCAGCCGCCCTCGTACAGGTCGCCGTGCGACGTGCGCAGCGTGCCCGTGCCGTGGCGCAGGTCGCGCTCCCACTGCCCGCTGTACTCGTCGCCGTTGGCGCCGCGCAGCGTGCCGTGCCCGTGGCGGCGGCTCTCGCGGAACTCGCCGTCGTACGCGTCGCCCTCGGCGTAGGCCTTCCGCCCCGGCCCGTGCAGCCGGCCGCCCCGCCAGCCGGCGCCCGACAGCACGTCGCCGTTGGCGCAGAGCATCGCGCCCTCGCCCTCGCCCGGGTGCACCCACGTGCCGACGAAGCGGTCCCTGTGCGTGAGCACCGGCCGCCAGCGCGCCGCGTCGAACTGGTGCACCGTCGCGGGCGGCGGCGGCGGCATCGCGCTCGTGGCGTCGACGTGCTTCGCCCACCGGCTGAGCAGCGACGCGTCGCGCGGGTGGAGCAGCCGCGCCGCCGGCTTCTTGGCGCCCGGCGCGATGGCCGACTCGCGCACCGAGCGCAGGTGGCGCAGCGCCGCCGCCGTCTCGTCGGACCGCATCATCGGCGTCGCCGACCGCTCGGTCGAGTCGGTGCCCGGGCGGCCATCGGCACCCGCACCGCCGCCGCCGCCGCCGCCCTCCTCGCCGCCCTCGCCCTCCAGGTCGCCGAGCGCCGCCGCAATGTCGACGGCCGTCGAGCCGCGCCGCTTCAGCTCGAGCGGCACGCCGGGCCTCCCACCAAACTCCTCGGGCCGCTCCTCCTTCCTCGCGAGGCTCGTCAGCTCGACGGCGAGCGACTTGCCAATCGGCCGGCCGTGCCGCCACCAGCCGGCGTGCTGCACGACGCCCGCCTCGCGCTTCGCAAACGCCGCCTCGACCTGCCGCTCCTCGTCGGTCTGCGCGGGCGGCTTGTACGGGAAGACCTGCCGCAGCCCGAAGCCGTGCGCCTTGCCGCGCAGCCACTCGCCCGCGTGGCGGACCCGCCGCGCCTCCGCGGCCGGCGCCCGGACGAGGCGCTCGCACACGGCGCGGCCGTTGGGCTCGTCGCCCATCCACGCGCCGCACACGCTCGAGCCGTCGGCGCGGCGCAGCACGCCAAACCCGTCGCGCGCGCCGTGCCGCCAGCCGCCCGCAAACGTCGCGCCGTCGGCGGCGACGTCGACGCCCACGCCCGCGCGCTTCCCCTCGGCCCACTGCCCCACGTACGTGCCGCCGTCGGCGAAGCGGCAGCACGCGAGCTGCACCGCCACGTTCTGGTGCCCACCGCCGCCCTGCGGCCGCCACCGCGTCAGCGTGGCGGTGCCGTCGCGCGCCGTGAGCCGCCCCAGCCCGCGCGGCTCGCCGTCGACAATGTAGCCGACGTACACGTCGCCCGCGTCGGCGGCGCGCGTGTCCTCGCGCCGCAGCACGCCGGCGCCGCTCAGCTGGCCGCGCACCCACGAGCCCTCGAGCTGCTGCAGCACCGTCGGCTCGCCGCTCTCGGCGTCCACCACGCGCACGTGCGCCGCGCCAAACCCGTGCGGCTGGCCGTGCGCCCAGCTGCCCTCGTACACCGCGCCGCCGTGCGCGCCGCCGCCGAGCCCCGCCAGCACGCCCGCGCCCTGGCCGCTCCGCTCGCCGTCGACCCACTGCCCGACGTACGCCGCCGCCGCCTCCGCCGCGGGCGCCGAGCTCGCATGCGCGACGCTGTTGGCCGTCGGCTGCAGCCGGCCGTGGCCGTGCGGCCGCCCGGCGCGCCACTCGCCCACGTATGTCAGCGCGGGGCGCACGGGCTGCGGCGGCTCGCCCAGGGCGGCACCACCACCCACGCCACCGTCACCACCACCACCACCGCCACCACCGCCGCCGCCACCATCGAGGTGGTGGCGCGTCGGTATCATGTGGAGCTCGTCGAGCGCACGCAGCGGCTCCGGCGGGTCGCCCTCGCCAAAGCCGCAGCGCGCGTCGTCCTCCCACGCGCCCGTGTACACGAGGTTGCCGCGCACGAGCAGCCGGCCGCGCCCGCTGCGCATGCCCGCGCGCCACCGCCCGACGTACGTCGAGCCGTCGGCGTACTCGCAGCGGCCGAGGCCCTCTCGAGCGTCGTCACGCCACTCGCCGACGTACACTGAGCCGTTGGCCGCCTCCAGCCGGCCCGAGCCGTGGCGCACGCCGCGCGCAAAATCGCCGACGAACGTCGAGCCGTCGGCGTAGTGGCAACGGCCCGTGCCGTGCGGTACACCGGCTAAGAACTCGCCGAGGTAGAGCTGGCCCGACCGCCGGAGCAGAGCGCCAGCACCCTCCATGGCGCCGTTGGCCCACGCGCCCTCGTACAGGTCGCCGTTGGCGAAGACGCACGCACCCGCGCCGCTCCGCACGCCCGCGGCCCACTCGCCGATGTAGACGTCGCCGTTTGTGCACCTCACGACGCCGAGCCCGTTGCGCTGGTTGGAGCGGTACTGGCCATGGTAATCGTCCCGGTTCGTGGGCCGCGGCTGCTGCTGGAGCTTGGTCGCCAGCTCGAGCCGATCGGACCACCAGCGAGGCGTCACCAGGTCGTGGTTGGAGGGTGAGGCCTTTGGCAGCGCCGCCAGATTAGCTGGCAGCGCCATACGCCTTGAGCGCCGCCAGCGTTAGCCGGCTAGCAAGATAGTGGCACGATTTGGTTTG
>Ga0209713_10002278_pt1 | contig 11883 bp, 11 predicted proteins | sample ArcOceMetagenome_3_FD_187444 | JGI IMG/M metagenome (GOLD analysis project Ga0209713, IMG submission 187444) | Marine eukaryotic phytoplankton communities from Arctic Ocean - Arctic Ocean- Svalbard ARC20M Metagenome (SPAdes) (version 2) | ecosystem: Environmental > Aquatic > Marine > Oceanic...
TTTAAATACCAAAACATTTAATACCTTAAAATAACGTTTAACCGCTAGGCTAATTTATCATTACACTCTGATAAATTAGCCTTAACTACTTGTTTGAAGAGTAATATAAAAATGGACGGAATAATTAGTATAAAACTATAATATTTATAAAAATAAAAACACTAAAAAGCCTCCAATTAAAACATTGAAGGCTTTTTTAATGAACAGAGTTTTTAGTTATGGGGTGCTAATGCTACCTTGTTAACTTTAAACTGTTAATAATGAGCCTATTAACTAACTTTATAGCTAGGTGACTAATAGATAATGCACAGAAGTTTATAAGTGATTTATAAGCAATACCTAGGCAATACATAAGCGATTCATAGGTAACCAATAGTCTAATTAATGCGCTAAACATCAGCAAACAAAAGTTAAATTAAAGCAATCAAACTAACTCATATGAACCAACATGTGTGAAGGTTTCTCTAAGAATGATTTCCACAAATTACAAAAACGAGCAATAGTGCCGCCATCAATTACACGATGGTCACCAGACCAACTCACTTGCATAATGTGGCGCGCTTCAACGTCACCTTGCTCATTATACCGAGGCAGTTTTTGCAACTTACCTAACGCCACAATCGCTGCCTCAGGCTTATTGATAATAGGTGTGGCGATAGTGCCACCAATAGCCCCTATATTAGAAATGGTAATGGTACCACCTTTAAGATCTTCACTGCTGACTCGGCCACTGCGGGCATCATCAGTTAAACGCATGATGTCTTGAGCTAGGCTTATGATTGATTTTGTTTGCACCTGTTTTATATTAGGTACCAGTAAGCCAACTTTAGAATCAACCGCCATACCAATGTTGTGATCATTAAAATAAGTTAACTCTGTGCAATCAGCGTTGACTTGACTATTAATGACCGGATAGTCTTTTAACGCTAATGACATCGCTTTCATAAAGAAAGGCATCATGGTTAATTTAATGTCCTGTTTTGCATAATCAGCTTTTAATGCTGATCTAAGCTGAATAAGTTCGGTTAAATCAATCTCATCACAATAAGTAAAGTGTGGAATAGTACTTACGCTTTCTTGCATAGCTGCAGCCATCACTTTTTTAATACCACGAATAGCTTCAACCCTTGTGCTACCTGGCATGTTTACCTGTTGATTGTTGCTAAAAACAAGCTGCTGGCCATGCTCTTGGTGGGCTAAAACATCGTCTTTGTATACACGGCCTTTTTTACCGCTGCCTGTCACTTGTTGAATATTTACTTCAAGCTCTCTAGCCACCCTTCTAACCGCTGGGCTCGCAAGTACTTTTTCAGGATTATTATGCGTTGAGGCCTTAACAAGTGTTGCGGTAGATGGGGTCTCGTTACTAACGGTAGACTTATCATTCTTATTCACCGCTGCATTTTCAACAACACCTGCTTGATCTGTTTTACACGCAACATCACCTGCTTCTGGCGTCATGGCAAATAAGGCTGAATGCACCTTGGCAATATCACCCTGTTTATAATAAAGTTTTTCAACAACACCTGAGTGCATAGCGGGAATCTGCACTAATGCTTTGTCTGTCATCACATCAGCCACTGGTTGGTCTTCCGAGATAACCTCTCCTTCTTTGACAAGCCACTCAACTAACTCACATTCAACAATACCTTCACCAATATCAGGTAATATAAAATCAATACTCATGTTCTTCTTCCTGTATGTTGCATGTTATCGTTAAAAGTTAACGGTTTTTATAATTGCTTCGTATACTTTTAAATGATCACTCACGTATTCTTTTTCTAATGCTAAAGGGTAAGGCGTATCTAAACCACACACCCTGGCTATGGGCGACTCTAGGCTAAGAAAACATTTATCTTGAATAGTTGCAGCAATTTCACTGGCAAAACCCGCGGTAAGTGGTGCTTCTTGGCTAATAAGTAAACGCCCTGTTTTTGTTACAGACTGGCTGACCGTGTCAATATCCCAAGGAAGAATAGTCCGTAAATCAATAACTTCACAAGAAACCCCCTCATTACTAGCCATGTTGGCAGCTTGTTCAATAATTTCCATTTGTGCTCCCCATGCGAGTAAAGTGATGTCTGTGCCCTGCTGCACAACCTCGGCTTTACCCAACGGTAGCTGGTAATCCTCTTCGGGTACTTCACCAACAGAGGCTCTGTATAAGCGCTTTGGTTCAAAAAACACAACAGGGTTGTCATCTCGAATAGAGGCCAATAATAAACCTTTTGCTTGATAAGGGTTTCTCGGTATAACAACTTTCAAACCCGGTGTGTGAGCAAAATATGCTTCAGGTGATTGACTATGATACAAACCACCTGCAATACCGCCACCGTAGGGGCTACGAATAGTTAGCTTACCGACATTAAATTCATTACCTGAACGGTATCTAAATTTCGCTGCCTCATTGACTATTTGATCAAAGGCAGGAAAAATATAATCAGCAAATTGAATTTCGGCAATAGTGACACTGCCCTGAGCTGCTAGGCCATTAGCAAAACCGATAATACCTTGCTCAACCAAAGGGCTATTAAAACAGCGTGCTTTTCCATATTTTTCTTGTAGGCCACTGGTAGCACGAAATACGCCACCAAAATGGCCAACATCTTCACCAAAACATACCGTACGATCATTGTCTGCCATGGCAATATCTAGTGCACTATTAATTGCATGTAATAAATTAATTTTCGCCATGATTAAAATTTTCCTGCCGTAAATGGATAAGCTTCTGGGTATTTTTTTACGTGTGCTTTCACCTCATCTAATTGTGCTTGCAACTGCGGTGATGGTTGATCATAAACATCGGTTATCATGGTATCAATGTGCGGTTTATCAATCTTTTCAGCAACTTTAACGGCAGCAAGTACTTCTGCACGATACTGTTCAAATAGCGCACTGTCTTGAGATTCATCCCACCAAGCTTGCTTTAGCATCCAGTTTTTCATACGTGAAATAGGATCATGGCGTTGCCATTTGGCCTCCTCTTCTTTGGTACGGTAGCCTGAAGGATCATCAGACGTTGAATGAGCACCAAGACGATACGACATGGCCTCAATTAACACTGGCTTACTCTCTTTAACGGCATAAGCACGGGCAATTTGAGTGGCTTTAAGTACCGCTAAAATATCGTTTCCGTCTATACGGATAGTTTTAATACCGTAACCAACACCACGTGAAGCAATACCATTGCCCTTGTATTGTTCATCCGCAGGGGTAGAAATAGCATAGCCGTTATTACGACAGAAAAATATCACTGGCGCTTCTTGCACCGCCGCCATGTTTAAACCAGCATGAAAATCACCTTCAGAAGCGGCGCCCTCACCAAAATAACATAAGGTAACCGCATCAAGCCCTTGTAATTTTTGTCCATAAGCATAACCTGTTGCTTGCGGAATTTGGGTAGCAAGAGTTGATGATACAGTCATGCAATTAAGGGCTTTGCAACCATAGTGGATAGGCATTTGCCGACCTTTACCTAAATCATTGGCATTACTGAACATCTGATTCATAAAATCTTCAAGGCTGAAATCACGAAACATTAAGGCGCCCTGTTCACGATATTGCATCATGATCATATCCTGCGGATACAAGGCCGCAGCACCACCCACACTAGTCGCTTCTTCACCCAGTGCTGTCATGTAAAAACTTAATCGCCCTTGGCGTTGCGAGGCCACCATGCGCTCATCTAACACCCGATGAAATGCTAGGGTTTTATATATTTTAATCGCGAGTGTTTGGTCTATCTCGGGTAAGTCAGCATTTGGGTAAGTATTGCCGCCTTCATCCAAAATTTTTAATTCTGGAATTTCAACACTGGTTCCATCAATAAACTGAGGTTGATGCACTACAGGTCCATCATCATAAAAATCTGTGCTCATAATCTTCTCTTCTCATGCCTCTAATGCACATATATGCAAATTGGAGGTCTGTAAAAGTATATGACTCTAGTTAAGGTATTAAATACTCTGCTTTACTAGACTCACTGGGCGCTATGTTATTTTTAGTATAGCCACTTAATACCGAATATAGGTATGTTGTAATAACTACCTAAACCTTACCTTTACGTTAACTTACATTCAATAAACACACACAAAGAAGTGTTACACCTGTCAGTAACAAGTGAGCAATTTTCTTTACAGTTGAAATAAAGTAGCTTGATATTTCAATAACTAGTATTTAATAACAAATTAGTAGCCACAATAAACTAAAGGTATTATGACAACGGTGCATCAAGTAATAAAAAAATAAGTTAATAGCGGGATTAGTAAAAAATTGGATATAGTATCGATTATGAATATTTAATTATTCTTCGACATCTATTGAGGATTTCTACTAATATTGGAGTCTGAAAATAAAGACTAAAGCAGAATGATTAAACTAAATTAAATAGGATTGTTACATTATTAATAATTTTAGGTTAACTCGGGGCAATATATTGACCTGAGTTAACCTGAGTTAAATTAAAGAGTTCTCACTATAAACCTTTGGCTTTAAATACCTTAGCGACAATGTCTTGTGCTTGGCTAATAATAAGTTGTAAATGGTTATCATCAATAAAGCTTTCAGCGTAAATTTTATAAATATCTTCAGTGCCTGATGGCCTAGCGGCAAACCAGCCATTGTCGGTCACAACTTTTAAACCACCAATCGCGGCATTATTGCCCGGTGCTTTGGCTAATACTTGTATAACTTGGTCGCCAGCAAGCTTATCAACATCAACATCATCGCGTGATAATGAGCTAAGGACTTGTTTTTGATCAAAAGAAGCTACTGCTTCTACGCGACCATAGCAAGGTTGACCCAAGGTTTTCGTTAATTCGAGGTAATATTGGTAAGGATCTTTACCTGTAACCGCTAAAATCTCAGCAGCAAGCAAGGCTAAAATAAAGCCATCTTTATCTGTTGTCCAAGTACTGCCATCTTTAGCTAAGAAAGAAGCACCTGCGCTTTCTTCTCCCCCAAAAGCGTAGCTACCATCGGCTAATCCCTCAACAAACCATTTAAAACCAACGGGTACTTCTGATAAAGGACGTTGTATTTGCTTGGCAACACGGTCAATAAGTGAACTTGATACCAGTGTTTTACCTATTTTACACTCTGGTGACCAGTTTCTATGAGTCATTAAATAATGAATGGCAACCGCTAGGTAGTGGTTAGGATTCATTAAGCCACCTGAAGGCGTTACAATACCGTGGCGGTCAAAGTCCGGATCATTACCTACGCTTATGTCAAAATCGTTTTTCATGGCAATTAACCCAGCCATAGCATATTTTGATGAGCAATCCATACGAATTTTGCCATCTTTATCTAACGGCATAAACGCAAAACTGCCATCAACAACTTCATTTACCACGTTAATTTTTAAACAGTATTGTTTAGCAATAACAGGCCAATAATCAATACCAGAGCCACCTAAAGGGTCAACCCCAATGGTTATGCCTGCTTCTTCAATCGCTTGCATATCAATTACTTGATTTAACTGGTTAACATAATGACCAATAAAGTCTTGTTTCGACAATAATGAGGATGATAAAGCTACTTGATAAGGAACTCGTTTTAAATCAATTAGCGCGTCAGCAATAATTGTATTAGCACGTTGCTCTATTTGTTTTGTGATATCCCCCTCAGCTGGGCCCCCATGCGGTGGGTTGTATTTGATACCGCCATCAGACGGTGGGTTATGCGATGGCGTGATAATTAGACCATCAGCAAGTTCACTCTGAGTTTCTTTGTTAAAACTGATAATTAAACGTGAAATCACTGGTGTTGGTGTGAAGCCATTGTCATCTTGTATAACAACCTTAACACCATTAGCTATCAACACAGAAACAGCACTAGCAAAAGCTGGCTCAGAAAGCGCATGCGTATCTTTGCCTAAATAAAGTGGACCATTTATGTTATTCGTTTGGCGATATTCAGCGACTGCTTGACAAATAGCAAGAATGTGTTGTTCATTAAAACTGCGTTTACTGGCACTACCACGATGACCTGATGTACCGAAAGTAACTTTTTCAGTTACACAAGTCACATCGGGAACTAAGTTAAAATAGTCGCTAACTAGGTGACCAATGTTAATACGATCTTCTGGGCGAGCAGGTTTACCGGCGTAAGCATGAATGCTCATATATTCTTCCCTGTAGTTAATAAAAGGTTATAAAAATTATTAGATATAATGTATTTAAAGTAATTCACGGATTATTTCTACATCACTGTCACTGTAACCAAGTGCGGCAGCAGCTTTAGTTAGCATCATTTTTTTGCGTGTAGTATTAGAGTTAGTGATCACCCAAAAAGGACTCTCGGGTATTTGTCTTGGTTTAGTGCTACTACCACTTTCAGAAAGCTTATTTTCACTATTCGCAAAATATAAACGGTCTCGGCCACTTATTCCTGTTACTACATCAAATTGTTTGGGGTGAGCACGATATAATCCAGCCAGTATTAGTAAAAATCGCCCCACAGCACCTCTTTGCATGGCTAATTCTTCTTTATTAATAAAGTTGAATACTGTTTCCTCAGAGGAAGTTACCTCTGAAACAGTTATCTCGTTCATATTTACAGGTTCACCAATATCTACGTCAGGTAACTCTAAAACAGGCTCTGCTTGAGCCAAAGTATTAGCAATATTGTCATTTGCAAGCTGAGGGATTTCTGTATCAAGCGATAAATTAAGCAGACGACGAAGGATGGCTGAGGCACTTTCGCCAATAAACTGAGTATTAGTGGCGATATACTGATAAAGTGCTTCATCTATTTCGATATTTTTCATGGTTACCCTTAGCGTAAATAAGTCAACAATATTATATATTGAAACACTACTCTGTTGCACATATTTATGTGTATCAAGTGATATAAATACTAACATTCATTATCATTAAATTATTGATAAAAGTATAAGCTTTTTGATAGTAAAAAGTGCTTAGACCACTTCAGAGGTTTAAATCCATATACGCCTAGAATTACTATTATTTTTCATGCAATTAATATTGTCTTTTTCTAAAGCTTTACTCACTAAAACTTTAATTATCAATTATCAATTATCAATTATCAATTATCAAAATTGCATCTTAAAAAATAAACTGTACATAATTAACAAAAAAGAAAAAGATTATTAAAAGTATTACTTTTATCTGACACGTTTAAACTAACAACGACATAAGTTAGTATAAAAAATCAGATTAACAGCACATTAATTACAAGATAAAAAGTTATAGTGGTTAAAAATAACTTTTCAATTAAAGTTCTACTGAACAGCTTCTCTTGCAAGTTTTTATCAAAAACATGACAATATTACTCTTACTCTAATAAATATATTTTACAGTTTTATGACACCTAAAACACCAACCCTTCACTATAAGCAATATGGTAGCGGACAAAATATTATCCTTATTCATGGCTTATTTGGAAGTTTAGAAAACCTCAACGCACTTGCTAAGACTTTGAGCCAACACTTTTGCGTTACCAGTGTTGATGTAAGAAATCACGGTGATTCATTTCACGAAAATGCCATGAATTATATTGATTTAGCCACAGATGTTATTAATACCCTTGATCACTTACTCATTAATAACTGTATAGTACTTGGCCACTCAATGGGGGGGAAAATTGCTATACAAATTGCCTTAATGCAACCTAAGCGTATCTCTAAATTAATCGTTGCTGACATAGCCCCTGTCCAATATCCACCTCATCACTTAACGATTATAAACGGCTTGAAATCGCTTGATTTCGCCAAAATAATAACCCGTAAAGATGCTGATAAGCAGCTTAGTCACTTTGTAAAAGAGGTAGGTATTAGACAGTTTTTATTGCGTAATCTTACTAAAGATACCCAAGGCCAATTTACCTTAAAATGTAACATTGCTAACATTAGTAATTGCTATCAACAAATAATGCAGGAAAATACACTTAATGAGGAGCAATTACCTTACCAAGGCCCTACACTTTTTATAAAAGGTGGAAACTCAAATTATATTCAAATAAAACACAAAGACGCTATTAATGCATTACTTCCAAACAGTAAGGCAAAAATTATTCAAGGTGCTGGCCATTGGCTGCATGCTGAAAAACCTGTGGCATTTAATAAACTTGTTAGTGATTTCATAACTACGACTTAAACTAGCCAGCCAAACTATTTTTTGCAAAATACTCTACAATCGGCAAAAAATATAATTGGCTGTGCCATTACTCATATAATTTATATGTTAACTATAAATGCTAATGGTAAGGTCTCAATGATATGTTATAATATGACAATTTAAGGCTCTTATGCCTTTAAACCTTAGCTTTATAAGACTGAATTATCCACTATGCTTGCTGAACACTTTGAGCTGATTGAGGCAATTGGCCTCAATTTATTTTTTATTTTTATCTTTGGGTTTATTGGTTTATCTATTCACGACGTGATGAATAAAAACAATGTCCCGAAAATGGGTAAAGTCATAGTCTATTTTGTGTTGTGTTTTGGTTGTGCTGGTTTTATTGTAAAAGGGGTTATTCAGTTTATCTGGGAAAGCCAAGGGGTCGGTTAATTCATGGCTAAAGAAAGTACCGATTTAACTACCATTGATTTATTTCATGATGAAAAACGTCCCGGCAGACCAAAAACAAATCCAAACTCGCGTAGTGTACAAATTAAAATCAACAAACGTAACCAAGTTAAGCGTGACAAGAATAATGGTTTAAAACGTATAGAGTTTAAGGTTCATGTTAATTTGTATGAACAGTTAGAGCAACTCGCTAAAACTCAAAAAGTGAGTCGTAGCGAATTAATAGAAGCCCTGCTAACCGAATCACTCGCAACGCAGCTTAAATAAATAACAATTTTTAGTAAAAAACAAGGTAACTTCTCATGGCAATCGTAGGTTTATTCTTCGGTAGTGATACCGGTAACACTGAAGCAATCGGTAAAATGATCCAAAAAAAATTAGGTAAGCAAATGGTCGACGTGCGAGACGTAGCCAAAAGTACGAAAGAAGAGATCGCAGAATTTGATTTACTTATTTTAGGTATTCCTACATGGTATTATGGCGAAAACCAATGTGATTGGGATGATTTTTTACCTGACTTAGAAGCCATAGACTTCACTGATAAGTTAGTTGCGATTTTTGGTTTAGGTGATCAAGAAGATTATTCTGAATATTTTTGTGATGCCATGGAACCTTTACGAGATATCGTTGAAAGCAAAGGTGCTATCATAGTGGGTAACTGGTCAACGGAAGGTTATGAGTTTGAAGCATCAAAAGCACTAGTTGATGAAAATACTTTTATCGGTTTATGTGTTGATGAAGATAGACAAAGCGAATTAACTGAATCTCGAGTAGATGCATGGTTAACACAACTTAATGATGAAATGTGCTTAGCTGAGCTGAGCTAGTAATATACATATAATTTGATTTGTAAAAAGCTCTCTACCTCTAGCTGGGCTTTTTAGTAACTTTTTCAACAAAATCCGACATTTCATGTAAAGAATTAAACTAAAGCTTTTCTCTTTCATGATAACCCCCTATAATTTTACTATTCAACTACTTACCCTTAGAGATATAACATGGCTGCACAAAACGAAGAACTTAAGAGAGCAGGTTTAAAAATAACCCTGCCAAGAATCAAAATCCTCAGTATTCTTCAGCAGCCAAATAATCAACACATCAGCGCTGAAGATGTCTATAAAATACTCCTTGAACAAAACGAAGAAATTGGTTTAGCTACTGTCTACAGAGTATTAAACCAATTTGATGATGCCGGTATTGTTACTAGACACCACTTTGAAGGCGGTAAGTCAGTATTTGAACTATCACACAAAGCTCACCATGATCATCTTGTTTGTTTAAAGTGTGGGAAAGTTGTTGAATTTGAAGATGAAGTCATCGAACAAAGACAAAGAGATATTGCAGTTGCCCATAAAATAAAACTGACTAACCATAGCTTATATTTATACGGTGAATGCGAAGATTTTGAAGCGTGTGAATCATACCGTTTAAAAAATCAATAAGTTGATTCTTTAGCACTACTACCTATATTTGACTTGTGCTAGCTATTCACAATAATCTAATTGTACATAAATGGTATGAAAAGTTGAAACCGTGATTAATATTACGGTTTTTTTTAAGCTAATAATTTATTTTTTTAACAGCGTACGCTGTTAAAGCTCTCCTTCTTGACTTTATGCTAAGCTTATTTTTCAGACGTATTAATGGTTAGTGTAAAATAATTCTCTTTGCCTACCAATTTAATACATGCGTCATTATTATAATTTTGATAAGTACTGTTTTAAAGTAATACAATCACTTTCCACAATTTTATCGATTAAATCCTTAGCTTTATCGAATACCACTAGACATCACTATTTTTCGGTGATAAAAACTAGCTCACCATAAAATTCAGAGTATTAGCCCTCGCATGAAAAGTACCAACAATTTGCATTTGTTTGAAAAATTAAAGTCTACTAGTTTAGTTAGTCAAATACTTATTGCTATTATCCTAGCAACTATTTTAGCTAGCTTCTCGCCAGAAACTGCGATGACTTTTAGTATGCTTGGTAGCCTTTTTGTCAGTGCTTTAAAGGCAGTAGCGCCTGTTTTAGTCTTAGTATTAGTTACCGCAGCTATTGCTAATCAGAAGATTAATAGTAGTGCTGAATTAAAACCGATAATCAGCTTATACTTAATTGGAACAGTGAGTGCAGCCCTTGTCGCTGTTTTATTAAGTTTTGCATTTCCCACAACGCTCACTTTAGATTTAGCGGGTGCTAATGCAAATCCGCCACAACAGCTCACAGAGGTATTAACTACCCTTGCTTTTAAAGTAGTTGAAAACCCTGTAACAGCTATAACAACGGGTAATTTTATTGCGGTACTAGCTTGGGGCCTAGGTTTAGGTTTTTCATTAAAACATGCTAACCCTTCAACTAAGGCTATGGTACATGATTTAAGTGAGGCGATTTCTAGTATTGTGCGCTTGGTTATTCGCTTTGCACCATTAGGAATATTTGGTCTTGTTGCTAACACCATAGCAACAACAGGCTTTACGGCTATTGCACAATATGGTCAATTAGTTGTGGTCTTGCTTGCAGCTATGTCAATAATTGCGCTTATTGTTAACCCTATTATTGTGTTTATCATCACAAAGAAAAATCCTTATCCATTGGTTTTTACTTGTCTCAGAGAGTCAGGTATTACCGCTTTTTTCACGCGTAGTTCGGCTGCAAATATTCCAGTCAATATGGCTCTATGTAAAAAGCTAGCCCTACATGAAGACACTTACTCAGTATCAATTCCTTTGGGTGCCACCATTAATATGGCAGGTGCAGCGATAACAATCACCGTACTAAGTTTAGCTGCAGCCAGTAGCTTAAATATTGATGTTAGCTTTGGCACTGCCATATTACTCTCGATTGTTGCCGCTATTTCAGCCTGTGGCGCTTCTGGCGTAGCAGGTGGATCATTGCTATTGATACCCTTAGCTTGTAGTTTATTTGGTATCAATAACGACATAGCAATGCAGGTTGTCGCTATCGGTTTTATTATTGGGGTAATACAAGATTCTGCTGAAACAGCCTTAAATAGTTCAACAGATGTAGTTTTTTCTGCTGCAGCTTCGCACCATTTAAGAAAATAATCATTTAACAAAGTAACTCTATTACTTTGACAAGCGTTACTGAATTAACCACTAATATAGCGATATTAGTGGTTAATTTAGTAGTAAAAAACTCTGTCATGAGAACATAGACAAGGTATAAATTGGTTTATTAATAGTGTAATTGTTGAAGTATTTTCAACTTAATAGCCTACCGACCAAATAAATTTAAGCTAAATAAATCTAAGTAAATCTAAACTGTGTAAATCTAAGCGAAGTAAGCTAGCTTTACACTGCATAAATTGATAA
>Ga0209713_10002279_pt1 | contig 11870 bp, 4 predicted proteins | sample ArcOceMetagenome_3_FD_187444 | JGI IMG/M metagenome (GOLD analysis project Ga0209713, IMG submission 187444) | Marine eukaryotic phytoplankton communities from Arctic Ocean - Arctic Ocean- Svalbard ARC20M Metagenome (SPAdes) (version 2) | ecosystem: Environmental > Aquatic > Marine > Oceanic...
GGACCGGCCTGCTGCCCGTCCATCGCCGGCCCTGCCGTCGGCATCGTTGGCGCCGAAGCCGAGGCCGACGCGAGCGACGCCTCCAGTTTCGCCGACCTCTCCTGCAGACGCCTGAGCTGCAAGCGGAGCTTCTTGACCACTGGGAGCGACTCTTGCCACTCGAGTCCGAGTGGCTCCTGGTCCGCCAGTGTCCCTGTGGTTGTGTCCCACTCGCACAGCGCCCGCCACACGGTATCCGACTCAGCCACGCTGCGGGTCGAGCACAGGCTCGCCCACTCGCCGGTGTCGCAGTTGCGCCAGACCAGCTCCTTGGTGCCTGAGGAGGAGGCGAGGGCGGAAGGGACGACCTTTGCGGCCATTAGCAGGCCTACGAGGGTTACCGTCGCCAACACGGCGCTTAGTTTACTGTTTCATTGATACCGAGCGGAGCAACGTCGTAGCAATCGCGGGGGGTGGTGCTGCCGGGCTCCTGTCGCGCAATAAGTGTCACCACCTCCACAAACACTACTTGCGCCGCAGCAAGGCCCACGGCGCGGGCGGCGGCAGCTCGCTCCCGCTCCCTGCCAGCGGCGCGAGCAGCGAGCGCGCCGTCTTGGCAAGCGCGCGCAGCGCGCTCAGCTGCGGCGTGTCCTCGGCGGCGGGTATGACGACCGAGTCGACGCCGTCGAGGTTGAGCTCCCGCGCGACGGCCTCCGCGGCCTGCCTTCCGGTGACGACCGCCTTCTCGGTCGACCACGACGCGTGCCCCGCGCGGTCGACCCAGTCGCCGCAGACGAAGAGGCCGCTGCCCGCACCACCACCACCACCACCGCCGCCGCCGCCGTCGGCGAGCGCCACCGGCGGCGAGCGCGCGCACGACCCGACGTCGAAGTGCGAGACGGCGCGACGCGCGCGCACCACCGCGTAGTCGAGCAGCAGGCTCGGCGGCAGCTCGGTGGCCGCGGGAAGGCCGAGGGCGGCGGCGGCGGCTTGCAGCGCGAGCCTCGCCGCGGCGTCGTCGTCGAGGTCGGCGATTGCGTCTGCGCGGTAGAAGTCGACCTCGAGCACGGCGGCGCTGCCGTCGGCGGCGAACTCGTCGTGCATACGCTGCAGGTCGTAAATGCAGAAGCCCGTCTCCGTCAGCTCGGGCAGCCCGCCGACGCCGGGGCCGCACACCACCACCGGCGACGCCGCCATCGCCTGCGCCACCGCGGGCGGCAGCCGCGTGCCGCCGTGCGCGCCGCCGCCCAGCCCCGCCGTCGTCACCTTGGACGGTTGCAGGTAGAGCCGCACCGCCACGCACGTCACGCCGCGCAGGCCCTCCCACGTCGACGTCGCCTGCAGCGCGCCGAGCGTCTCGGGCGACGCCGCCGCGAGCCGCGCCGCCGACGTGCCGCCCACTGCCAGCACCACCGCGTCCGCCGTGATTGTCGCAGGCGGCGCCGCCGCCTCGGCCTCGGCCTCCTCGGCCTCAGTGTCCAACTCCACCAGCACCAGCCCCGGGCCAGCAGCAGCGATGGCCTCACGACGGGCGATCGTCGCAGCCCCCTCCCGCCTGAGCATCGCGAGCTTCTCCTCGAACGGCTTCTCCGCTGCTCCACCCTCCGCAGCCGCCCCAGCCGCCGCAGCCGCCGATGATGGCGGCGCGGCCGGCGGCGGCACGAGCTCGATGCTGAGCTTGCCCTCGACGCCCGGCCCACGCAGCCGGCCGATGCGCCCGACGCGCGCGCCGCCGCGCAGCTCGACGTTGCCGCGCGCCTCGAGCTGCGTTTGCCACGGCGCGAAGATCTTCTCTGAGATGGCGCCGCGGCACCAGCGCACGTCGAAGGCGCCGCGCGACTGCAGCGCGAAGACGTGGAAGCACGAGAGCGCCGCCGCGGCCGAGACGTCGTACCCCGGCGCCATCGGCAGCACGTGCAGCAGCGGCGAGACCATCTCCTCGTACAGCGCGTCGCTCACGCCGCCGTACCGCTTGAAGAGCTCCTCGGCCGACACGCCGTCGTACCGCGCCCACGACGCGTCGTCCTCCTGCAGAAAGTCGGCCCAGCACGCGAGGAGGCCGATGGCCGAGGCGCGGTCGGCGAGCGTGAGCGGCGACGACGGGTCGAACTCGGCGAGCAGCGCCGTGTCGAGCGGCGCGGGCAGCAGCTCGGCGACTCGCTGCAGCGCCGCGTCGGGCGAGAGCGGCGGCGGGCGCATGATGGCCGGCGCGGGCGACGCGCCGGGGCCGCCGGCGTTGAGCACGGGTGCGACGGCGACGTTGCCCGTGCGGGAGACGAGGCGGGTCGGCGTGAAGGGCGTGAGGACCTCGTCTGCGTCCAGCCCGAGCGAGTCGAGCACCGCCAGCGTGTTGCGGTACTCCCTCCAGAAGCCGTGGATGCCGGCCTCGACGGGGCGGCCACCTGGCGTGCGCCAGCCGGCTGCGAGGCCTCCCGCGGCGCGTGGCGAGGCCTCGAGCAGCGTAACGCGGCAGTCCGACGAGGCCGAGAGGGCGTCCGCCGCTGCGTAGCCCGCCCAGCCGCCGCCGATGACCACCACGTGCTTCTGTTCGGACGCCGCCATGGTGGGCTGCGGCAGCCGGCGGCGCGCGCGGATGGCGGGGGAGGACGACGGCGAGAAGCCGAGGCTAGATAGCAGGAGCATGCTGCCTAATATTCGAGATTCCCAGGGATGGACAGCCGCGACCTGCAAAGTATGCGGGCGGCAGCATGCAGAGCGAGTGGATGAGCGTCCGACCTAATCGACTCGGCCTTCGCCTTTGGACGCGCCACCCTTAGGACGCGCCGCCTAATCGTCCCCCACGTGCAGCGATGGCACCGTCGATCCGTATCAACCAGCCACCCAGCGACATCGTCATTCACGGGCACCACATCCATGCGCCGCCAGCCGGAGTTCAGCCAGCCAACATCAGCACCCACGAGGTCTCGACGGCGTTCAGCGTGTGGGCCGGCAGCTCCGCCCTGGCCCGCTACCTCGGCCTGCATGGCGACAGGCTGCAGCAGCCCACGTCAATCTTGGAGCTCGGTGCTGGGACAGGCCTCGCGGCCTCGCGGCGGCGGCGGCGCTGCGGCGACCAACGACGCTCACAGACCTCAGCGCAGTTCTGCCGCAGCTGAGCGCCAACGTGGAGCTCAACGCGCGGGCGCTCGACGGCGTGGCGGTGCGCGTGGCGGAGCTCGACTGGATCGAGGCGAGGCGCAGCGGTAGCCTGCCCTCGGACCTGCAGGGCCCGTGGGACCTCGTGGTCGCCGCCGACTGCGTGTGGTCGGCCTTCTTGATCGAGCCCTTTGCGGAGGCGCTCTCGCTCGCGTGCGGACCGGGCACGCTCGCGCTGCTCGCGTACACCAGCCGCAGCGGGCTCTGCGACACGGCGCTCGCGGACGCGCTCGCGGCGCGCGGCTTCGCCCTCACGCCGCTGCCCGTGCCGGAGCAGGAGAAGGGCTGGGTCGCCACCGCGCTGCTGTACGAGTGCCGGAAGGTGCCCGACGACGCCGCGAGGCCCGCGCCGTTTGACTTTGAGGCGCACCTGATCGAGGTGGGCATTCTCGCGCCCGACTACCCCGGGAAGGGGTGCGGCCTGCGCATCTACGACCTGTCGCTGCCGTTCTTTCGGAGCGTGAGTCGAGACTGAGGCGCCGGGGGCGTGAGGGTGTCAAGCTAGGCGTTCTTAGCTTTACTGTCGGAGCCCTAAGCTGCGGTGTTGGGCGAGTGTAGCCATAGGTGTTCCCGTCTTATCTACAGACCGTTTTTTAAGCTGCGGTGTTAATCGCGTAACTTTCATTGTTTTTTTGATAGAAATCACAAATTGATTCCTCAATTGGCCCGTTGCAGTGTCACAAACACGCTGCCGCCTCTGACGGCCAAGCACTCGCCTCCTTCCTCGGTGGCGTCTACTTGTTCACGAACGAGCTCATGATCAGCAAGCAGCGCCAGCGCCTGGCGTCCGACAAGTGGCGCCAGCAGCCGGCGCCGTCGACAGCCACGTCGAAAGTCAGCATGGGGTCGTTTGCGGTCCTCGTCAGACCTAGCTCTCCCGAGCCCGCTCATCGCACCACTTGGGAGGCGTGCGGCGAGGAGCTGGGCTGGAACGAGTGTGCGACGCGCCTCAAGGAGTTCTGGACGATGCTCAGCGTCGTGGCGGCCCTGATGCTCTCGATTGTGGTCAGCCTGCTGCCGCCCAACGAGCCCGACTTTGCGACGGGCGACGAGGTCACACCGTGGGTCTACGCGGGCGGCTACGTGTCAGCGCTCCTCTTCTTCATGACAGCCGTGCTGGCGTCAACGGCGCAGTACGTCAACCTCTCTCAGCTGACGCGCGACGACGACGTGCGTACCTTCGTGAGGACCTACCGCCGCGCGCTCGGCGTGCCGAAGCTCATGTTCGTCCTCGGCATGGTCGCGATGGGCGTCGGGTTTGTCGCGCACTGCTATGCGGCCTTCGGCCGGAAGTTCGTCCTGTGCATGGCCCCGCTGCTCGCGCTCCCGGTGGCCGTGCAGCTGGGCCTGGCGGGGTGGCAGGCCAGCGCCGTCAGGCGGCTGACCGAATCGTCGACGGAGAGCCCGTCGATGAGCGCGGCGTTTAGGTCGGCTATGCTGCCGGGCCACCTGCCGGGCGAGAGAGGTGCGCGGTCGCAGCTCTAGATAGGCTTGAATGAAGTCATGAATGAAGAGTGAATGAATTTGTGAAATTGGTCTAACCCAAGGTCACTACAGCCCCCGTCACCACTGCGTCACGGTGTTGCGGAGGATCGAGGCGTCGGACGCCGCGTCGGCGCCCTCGGCGTACTCGTCAGCGTCGAAGAAGGTGTCGGAGGCCTCCGAGGCGGCCGCCGAGGGGTCGCGCTGCAGCAGGGCCGACGGCGGCGGCGCGCCCTCCCACAACGCCTCGACGGGGATCAGCGGGGCGGCGGCCGTGCCGGGCAGCGGAGTCGAGATCGCCGCCAACGACGTCGCGGGCGGCGCGCTGGGCTCGGCCGGCAGCGGCGTCGAGGCGGCCGCCGCGGGGTCGGGAGGGAGCGTCTGCACGCCTCCCGGCACGCCGCCGCCCGGGAAGAGCTTGCGTGGCGGCGGCGTGTGGCGGCGCGCGACGGCGGCGGGCGACGGCGCGAACGCGGGCGCGGGCGGCGCGGGCGCGGCGCGGGCGGTGCGGACGCCGACGCCGACGCCGGGCGCGTCGGGCGGCGTCGTGAGGAGCGCGAGCCACTCGCGGAGGTGGTGCGCCGTCGCGCCCGCCTCGAGGCAGAGGCGGTGCGCGCGGCCGCTCATGCCGCGCATCAGGATGAGGTACTCGGACGGCGCCTGCACCGTGTCGGAGCCGCGCTTGGCCGAGCCGTCGAAGGGCCACAGCACCTCCGCCGGCCGTTCGAGGTCGACGCCCTCGGGGACGATGGCCGACGGCGCCGAGCTCGCGCCGGTGGCGAGGCCCATCGAGCGCATGTCCATCTCGGCGTGCGCCTCGGCGTAGCAGAGCAGCGCGTGCCCCTGCAGCACGCACCACAGCCGGCACCAGCGCGCCTCGCCGTCGCGCCACTTCCACAGCCAGCCGCCGCGCCCGTACGTGTTGGCGCCGCCGCACGACGAGGCGCCCGCCGGCGGCGAGAGCGCCACCGCAATCGGAGAGCCGACCGCCGCGAGAGGCGCCGGCAGCGGCGTCGCGGCTGCAGCGGCGGCGTTCTTCTCGGCGGCGGCGGCGTCGGCGTCGGCGGCCCTGTTGGCGTCGTCGGGCTCCGGCGGCCTGACGGGCGACGAGAGGAGCTCGCGGTACTCGCGCTGCTTCTGCCCCACCTGCCGCATCAGCCCCGAGCGGTTCTTGGCGGTGAGGTGGTGGACGCGCTTGATGTGGTGGCGGCCCGCCTCCTCGGGGCGCAGCGCGTGCGCGCGCGACAGCGCCGCCATCCACGCCGCCAGCTCCTTGCCCGAGCGCTGCAGCACCTCGTCCGCCGCGCCGCCGCCGATGTTGACGCCGACGCCGACGCCGCCCATGCCACCGCCGCCCCCCGCGGCGGCGGCGGCGGCAGCGGCGGCGGCGGCGGCCGACGACGCCGTCGCGACTTCGGGAGGCGCGTGGCCGTCGTCGAAGCGCATCGAGGTGGGCGGCGACGTGGCGCCGGGCGCGGCGAGGGAGGGCTCGCGCGACGGCCGTTGCGAGGCGGCGTCGGCGCCAAAGAGCAGCGACGACGCCGCACCTAGGAGGCCCCCCGCCGCCGCCGCGGCGCCGCCGACGCCGCCACCACCGCCGCCCGCGTCGTCGGCGCCGTGGTTGTGGTTGCGGTCGATGCGGAAGAGAAAGGTGCGGCGCGGCGTCACGATCTCAAAGTGGAAGTCCGAGTTGAGGACGCGGCAGATGGCGCCGTCGAGCTTGATGGCGCCGGCGGCACGCTCGTCGGGCGCCTTGGACTTGAAGTAGTACAGCAGCCCCGGCACGAGGACGCACCAGCGGCGCTGCCAGTGGCGGAAGGTCGCGAGCAGCGCGCCCTCCTTGAGCAGCCAGCCCTGCCGCAGCGGCGCCGCCGCCGCCGAGTCGGCCCCCACGCGGAGGTCCATGCTGCTGCCGGCGACGCCGCCGCTCACCTGCCGGAGCGTCGGCAGCGCCGAGCGCTCGCCCATGTCGAGCGGCGGCATCTCCTTGCGCAGCGCCGCCGCGAGGCTCGAGTCGTCCTCGAGGTCCTGCAGCGACTCGCGGCCGCCGCCCGCGAGCAGCCGCCCGTTGAGGAAGACGTGCGGCAGCGCGCGCGCGTGGCCCTCGGTGACGCCGTTCTCGCGCAGCAGCAGCTTGAGCGTCGGCACCTCCGACGGCTCCGTCGCGAGATCGACCTCGAGGAAGCGCTGGCCGCGCTGCTGCAGCAGCGCGCGCGCCGCGCGGCACAGCCGGTGCGTGCGCCGCACGATGCCGCACGACGTGGCGAAGAGCACGAGCCCGCCCGAGACGACCTCCTCGCCCGCCTCGCGCGAGAGCGGCTCGGCCTGGTTGGAGCCGGGCCACGCCATGCTGCGCAGCACGCGCCCCGCCATTCCGAGGCGGCGCCGCGCCTTGTACTGCCGCTTCGCGTGCGGGTCGGGCTCGATCGAGACGCTCTGCCAGCCATGGAAGAGCCGGCGGAACTCGTCGGGCTCCGAGCCCGCGATGACGTGGGTCACCTGCATCGCGCGCGTCGCGTGCTGCGCGTAGGTCGCCGCGAGCGTCATCGCGAGCGTCTCGTCCTCCTCGGACGCGAGCGGGCCCACCCACACGAAGACGCACACGCCGGCGTCGACGATGCACACGGCGACCGCCTCGAGCAGCGACTGCACCGGGCAGCCCGCGCGCGACGGCAGCCGCTGCACGCGCCGCCCGCCGTGGCCGAAGGCGCGCACGCGCCACGAGAGCGGCTTCGCGCGCCCCTGCGCGCGCCGCCACTCGGCCGCCTGCCCGCGCGCCACGAGCAGACGCCGCTCGACGTCGTCGTCGGTGTCGCCGCCGCTGGCGCCGCCGAGCGGCGCCGCCGACGCGAAGGCCGACGCGGCGGCGGCGGCGGCGTCGGCGTCGGCGTGCGCCATCGCGTGGTGGAAGGCGTCCCAGAAGATCGGCGGCTCGAGGCCCTCGGTCACGTCGCTCATCTGGAGCGGCTGCGCGGCCAAGACGCGCTGCGCGAGCGCGTGCGACGCGGCGTGCAGGCTCGGCGGCGCGTGCACGCCGCTCCAGACGAAGAGCGAGCGGCGCGCCGCGTGCAGCACGACGAAGACGTCGCCGGAATCGAGGTACTCGGGCCGCGCCACCACCTGCCGCGCCGAGACGCCGAGCGCCGACGACGCCGAGTAGCGCTTCACCTGCAGCACCACCACGCCCGCCAGCGTGCGCAGCGACTCGAGCGACTCCTCGTCGACCTCCTCGACACCCGACGCCGCCGAGCCGGGCGTCGCGGGCGTCGCGGGCGACGGCGGCGGCTGCGACGACCCCGCGGCGGCGGCGGCGGCGGCGGCGGCGGCGGCGGCGGAGGGCCCGGCGGACGGGTCGGGCGGGCGGGTGAGCGGGTGGCGGCCCGTGAGCGAGATCATGCCCTCCATGAGGGCGATGAAGCGCTCGGGCTCCTCGTGCTGCGCGAACATCTCGGGCGGCGCCATCCCGCTCTGCGGCATCTGCATCAGCAGCTGCGAGAGGTCGAAGCGCCACGTGAGGAAGTTGTGCGGCGCAACGTCGCGGCCGCGCCAGAAGAAGAGCTCGGTGCGCTCCACCTCGGCCTGCGTGTACGAGTACATGACCATGTAGCAGTTGGCCGACCAGAAGACGCCGCGCTCGGCCTCGGGCAGCAGCTGCGTCAGCTCGGCGTCGACGAGCCACACGTTGAGCATCTCCGAGCCGACGTCCGCCTGCGCCGCCTGCCGCTCCGCCTCGCGCGCCGCCGCCGCCGCCTCGCTCGCCTCGCTCGCCTCGCGCTCCGCCTCGCTCTCGGCCTCGGCGAGCGAGGCGAGCGACGTCACGCTGGCCATTCGCTCGGGCGCCGCCGGCGTCATCAAGGGCGGCGGCCAAATGCCGGTTTGGCCACCGACGGCGAGGCCGGTCAGGCTGCCGCTGCTGCCGGCGCCGCAGCAGCTGATGCCGCCGCCGGGCGACACGAAGCCGCACGCCGGGCCCGGCGTCGCCGCCACCATCGCGCCGCCGCCACCACCACCACCGCCCGCGCCGCCGCCCGCGCCACCACCACCTGCGCCCGCGCTTGCGCCGCCGCCGCCGCCGCGCTTCCTTGCCGCGAGGCACTGCCGCCACATGCGCGCCGTCTCCTCCTTTGGGTCGAGCGACGGCAGCGCCCTCGGCGCCGCCGAGAGGTGCGGCGTCAGGTTGGCCTCGGCCACCCAGTGCCACCTCCCAAACTTGGAGCGGAAGAGCGCGCCCTCGCACCCCTCCGTCTCGCGCTCGAGCAGCGCCACGCGGCCGACGAGCAGCCGCCGCGCCAGCGCGTGCGCGCCCCACCGCCCGTAGCCCACCGACGCGCGCCCCGTCCACACGAAGACCTCCGCGCCGCAGTCGAGCACGAGCGAAAAGTCGCAGTGGCGCGAAGGGCCCCCTTGCGTCGCCGCCCCTTGCGCCGCCGCCGCCGCCCTCGGCTGCAGCACCGCCGACGAGAGCCGCCCCGCCGCGCACCGCGCGCGCAGCACGCGCAGCCGCGGCGGCGCCCCCGCACCCGCACCCGCACACAAAGCACCCGCACCGCCCTCACCCTCGCCGCCGCCGCCGCCGCCGCCGCCGTCGTCGTCGTCGCCCACCACCTCGATGCGGTAGAGCACGAGCGGCGGCGGCGTGCGCGGCGACGGGACCATCAGCGGCAGCCCGCCCGGCGCCGCCGCGTACCGGGCGAGGCGCGCGCGCAGCCGCTCGTCCTCGGCGCTCGCAGGCACGCCCGAGACGACGTGCGCGACGCAGCGGACGCCGCCGCGGTCGCGCGAGCGCAGCGTGTGCGCGAGGAGCATCGCGAGCGCCTTCTGCCGCAGCGGCGCCTCGAGGCCGTGCCACTGGAAGATCTCGAGCGCCGTCTCGTCGTCGTCGCCCTCGTCGTCGCCCCTGTCGCCCCCTCCTCCACGACGGGAGGAGGAGGCGCGCGTGGAGGAGGCCGACGACAGGGACATGCTGCCGCTGAGCGGCGGCGCCTCGCCGCGCCACACCCTCGCGTGCATCGTGATCTTGCACCGCACCATCGTCTCGGACGCCACCGCGTTGCCGCCGCCCGCAAGCTCACGCCCCAGCGCCGGCCCACCGCCCGGCCCACCGCCCGGCCCACCGCCCGGCCCACCGCCCGGCCCGCCGCCGCCGCCGCCGCCGCCGCCGCCGCCCGCCGCGTCGGCGTCGGCGTCGGCGTCGGCGTCCCAGCGCGGCTTGCGCGGCGGCGCCGGCGCGTCGAGCACGAGCGCCGACGCCTCGTGCCTTGGGTCGTCCAGCGTGGCGGCGCTCGGCTCGAGGCGGCGCACGACCCCGAGGCAGCCGCGCCCCGGCCGGACCTGCAGCAGCCGCAGCGGCGGCGGCGCGCCGCCGCGCGGCCGCCAGCACGCGGGCGCGCCGCCGTCGGCGAAGCGGAGGCCGCCGCCGTGCGCACCGCCACCGCCACCGCCGCCGCCGCCACCTCCACTGCCGCCAAAGTAGGAGAGGAAGAGCGCCGACTCGTCGCGCTGCGCCTCGCGGTGCTGCACGACGCCGTCGCCGTCCTCCTCCGACTCGAGCAGCCCGCACAGCTGCACCGTCAGCGCCGCCGCCGCGCCCGCCTTGTCGGCGCCGCACCCCGCGCCCACCCAGAAGTGCGCGTGCCAGCTGCGCTTCCCCTCGGCGGTGCCCTCGGCGACGGACGCGAGCACAATGTACGCGTCGTTGGTCTGCAGCACGACGCCCGGCGGCCCTCCGCTACCGCCGCCCTCCGCCGCGTCGGCCGCCTCGGCGTCGTCGCCGTCGCCGCCGAGCGGCACGCGCGCCACCGAGAAGCGCTCGACGCGCCACACGTGCAGCGGCTGCGCCTCGAGCGGCTCGCCCTCCGCCTCAAACGGGTTCGACTCGCCGCCCGCCGCGCAGAGGAGCGCCTCGGTGTTCTCCTGGTACTCGCGCCAGCCGAGGCCCGCCACGAGCGACTCGGCGTCGCAGTCGTCGAGCGGCTGCGCCGACGGCGTCGGCAGCACGCCCGAGCCGGGCGTCGCGGGCGGCAGGCCCTCGGCGCTGTTGCTGCCGACCGAGGCTCGCGGGTTGGCCTGGTCGGGCGGGGGCTGCGGCAGCGGGCCGCCGTGGTGCGCGGCGTGCATCAGCATGATGAAGAGGTCGAAGCCGCCGTAGCAGCGCAGCCAGTGCGCCAGCAGCTGCCGCAGGTATCGCTGCAGGTCCTCGCGCATCTGGGAGACGTAGCTCGGGTGCTGGTTGCCAAGCCAGCGCGCGCGCGGCAGCCAGGGCAGCCGCAGCCGCGGGTGCTCCTCGCGGAGCTGCGTGTGCAGCTCGACGAAGCGCGAGTAGCGCAGCTCGTACCACGTGTCCGAGCTCGGGTACTCGCCGAGGTGGGAGAGCAGCCTCACGAGGTAGACGGTGTGCGGCCGCTGGCCCTCGACGCGCCGCTGCTCCGTGCGAGGCAGCACGACGTGCACGAAGCTCGCGCGCGAGGGCGCGTTGGCGCTGCGACGCGTGATCATTCGGCTGTGGTTCTTTGGTCGGAGCGCCGGGTTAGCCGAGGCGCGCTTGGCTAATCGGGCCTGCGCAAGTTTGGTACGTGCGGTGTTTTACACCGCAAACCAGGAAATCCAAACGGGACCTCTCGTGAGCTGCTGCACTAATTATGTCAAACTTCAATTCGCGTCCTCGTCCAGCAGCGCGAGCATCCCCTGCCGCTCCTCCTTGGGCGCGTACACCGTCAGCCCGCCGGCGCCCGGCATGATGACGGCGGCGACGCAGGCGAGCGTCTCCTCCTTGTGGTGCTGAGGCGCCCCCTCCGCGCGTCCTGCGTCCTCGTCAGGCCCCGCGGGCGCCGCCGTCAGGCAGAGCACCGCGCCGCCGGGCACGAGCGTGCCGTCGGCGTCGAGGCACGTGTCGGCGCCGCCGAGCGACCGGAGGGTGTCGCAGTCGAGCCCGCCCGAGGCGAGGGCGGCGGCGAAGAGCTTCTCCGACGGCGTGCGCAGCACGCGCCGGCTCACCCAGGCGAGCGCCGCGGGCAGAGCCGGCTGGCAGAGCCGCCACTCGCACGGGAAGGCGTCGGCGTTGGCGAGGTTGCGCAGCTTGAGCTTCTCGAAGGCCTTGAGGCCGACGTGGTGCAGCCGGCCGCGCAGCGGGCTCCTCCTGCCGCGCCGCCCTCCGTACGCCAGCTGCGCGGGCTGCCAGTGGCGCAGCACCGCGCGCGCCGCGCCGTCGCTCGCCAGGTAGACCTTGGCGCGGCGGCTGGCGCGGCGCGGCGCCC
>Ga0209713_10002280_pt1 | contig 11868 bp, 3 predicted proteins | sample ArcOceMetagenome_3_FD_187444 | JGI IMG/M metagenome (GOLD analysis project Ga0209713, IMG submission 187444) | Marine eukaryotic phytoplankton communities from Arctic Ocean - Arctic Ocean- Svalbard ARC20M Metagenome (SPAdes) (version 2) | ecosystem: Environmental > Aquatic > Marine > Oceanic...
GGGAGTGGGGGGGGGGGGGGGGGAGGGGGAGGGCTCCGAAGCCAGCTGGGGGCGTGGCGTGGCGCACGTTGTCGTTGGCCTCGGTGCACGCGGCGGCGGCCTCCTTGCAGAGCCGGTTGAAGGCGGGGTAGTAGGTGCTCTTGGTCAGGTCGAGCACGCGCACCACCTTGCGGATCTTCTCGCCCTGCGCACACCGACAAGACCGCACGCGGATTACGCACGCGGGGTCTCACCGGGCTGGCTGCGGCGGCGGCGGCGGCGGCGGCGGCGGCGGCTGCGGCGGCGGCGGTGGCGGCGGCGGCGGCGGCTGCAGAGCCATGGCTGCGGCTGCGTGCGGGTGGGTGCGGGTGGGTGCGGCGGCGTGCGGGCGGCGTGCGGGCGGCGTGCCTGGAGCTGCTCCTGGATGGAGTTGAGGTTGTTGGCCTTCGAGCGCCAGAAGGCGAGCTCCTCGAGCGGCCCCGGGTGGCTGCCCGACTTGAGGACCTGCTCGGGGGGTACACCACTGTGAGGGAGGGGCATAACCACCTAGGGTGGCTGCCCGATTTGAGCACCTGCTCGGGGTCGAGCTTGAGCACGTTCTTGATCTGGCGCGTCCACGTCACCACCGCCGTCTCCAGCACGTGCACCCGCTCCTGTACACCAAGCGCGCACCGCAGCAGCCGAGGCGGTCAGCAGCGGCGACCAGCCAGCTGTCAGTCAGCTGTCAGTCGGCGTGCTGGAGGTGGGTGGTGGCACCACCGGCGGCGGCGGCGGCGGCGGTGCGGCGTCCGGCGTCTCGCCTCGGCGCGAACTGACGGGCGTGGGGTGCGGCTGCGGACAGGTGGGCGGCTGCAAGGCCGCGCGGGCCAGCTGAGGCGGCGGCGCGCCTTGTCCTTGGAGGTGCGATCGGCGGAGGAGAGCTGGACGGCGGGGAGCGGCAGCAGCGTCTTGCCCTGCGTCTGGCCGATGGTCACGTACACGGCGGCCACCAGCTTGTGGAACGAGTCGACCACCTCGCGCGAGATGACCTCGGGCCAGCCCGCCTGGTTGCCGACGTTGGACAGCAGCGGCAGATAGACCTGCGCACGACACGAGACACGAGAGGGACGGCGGTGGAGGAGAAGGCGGCGGCGGCGGCGGCGGCGGCGCTGCGAGCTGCGCGTGGCGGCGGCGGCCACGCTGCGCGGCGGCGGCGCGAGTGGGCGACGGCGGCCACGGCCTGCGTGGGCTAGCGCGGCAGATCGGCCGGCGCGCAACGTGTGCGACTGCGCTCACCTCCTGGCACGTGCGGTACATGTGCGAGAGCGCGCCGAGGACGAGCTCGCCCGAGACGATCTCTGCGTCCATGTTGTCGTTCGTGAGCGCGGCGTGGCGCAGCTTCACAAAGTAGACGGCCTTCTTGTTGACCTTGGCGGGCGGCGTGTCAAAGCACTGCAGCTCCTTGGGCCCCTCGACAAAGAAGACGTGACCAGCGTCGTTGTTGTTGAGGAACTCGAGAAGCGGCCGGTTGGTGCCCTCCGACTCCAGCAGCTTCTTGAAGAGCGTCGGCTTGACCTTGAGCGAGAGGCAGATGCGCTCCTCGAGCCAGCCGGGCCGCGTGTCCGCCTCGGCCATTATGGCCGAAAATTCGCCTGAACAAGGTCAATTGGGGGTCGCAGCGACGGATGAGAGCGGTGAGGGTGGCTGTTGGGATGTGCAGTGGGCGTGCGGGCCCCGGTGGGCCTCGATAGAGTCAGAGCCTCACCCTAGCGACGCGAACGGCAGCCTCCTGTGTAACACCACCGCACGTGACAACCAGCGCACGCAAGCTCAGAGTTGGTTTTTAATTATAAGAAGACACATACACAAACGCGGACCCTAGCTAGCTAGAGTCCGGACGCACAGTGGACGTTTCGGAGATAGAGACTCTATCCCCTCGCCGTGTCCACTACAGTAGCCCTCGCCGTGTCTCGGAGATAGAGACGCAACCACTAGCCCTCGGCGGTCCTCCACGCCGACCGCAGCTCCGCAGCTCGAACCCCCGCAGTGCCATTTTACCCTTGCACCACCACCTTGAGCTGTACCACCAAGCCGCTAGCCTTCCTAATTTGGCTTCCACGGTGGGCAGCAGCCAAAGCCTCGCCCAGCGATGCTCGCGGGCCTGTTCCACCTGGCGTCGGCCAGCGAGCCGGCGCGGGGTGGTCCCAGTCTCGCAGCTGCGCCCGGCGCATCGGTCAGCTTCCTCCGCTCGCTGCCTGACGTGATGTCGCTGGTGGACCTGGCGCCGCACCAGCAGGCCGACGTCTTCTGGCGATGCGCGGCCAAGGCACCAGACGAGGTGGCGAAGATGCAGGCGTGTTTGCACGAGGCGTTCGCTGAGAAGGACGCCGCCGCTGCTATCCAGACCGCCCCGCAGCTCGAGCAGGCCAAGCGCGCGGTGCAGGAGGCCAAGGAGCCGAAGACGTGGTTGCCAATGCACCGCCGCATCAAGACGCCCCCGGTAACGATGCTGGCGTCGGCTTCGGAGGGCCCAAGGTCGAAGGATGGGCCGCTCTGGACGCCGATGCAGGAGGAGAACCGCACCTCCGACGGCCACGACCAGCCCAAGGCGGAGATGGGGAGCGATCTGTCGCTCGCGCGCAACAAGCTGGAGGAGGCGACGGCGGCGCTCCAGGCGACCACGGCAAACTCGGAGAAGGCCGACGTTCAGGCGAAGCTAATGGTCGCGTCGGCCGAGGTCGCCAAGTCCAAGGCCAACGCGCTCGCGCGCGCCGCCGCCGCCGACGCGGGGAATGCCGCGCTCGCTCAGGCCAAGGCCGCGAGCGACGTGCGCTCAATTGCTCAGTCGGAGCAGGAGGAGGCGGACGCACAGATGGAGGCGGCCAGGTCAGCGCGCATCGCCGCCGAGGCGGCGAAGGCCGTTGCAGAGGCGAAGGCCGCCAGCGCGTTGCGCGCGCAGGAGGCGGCCGTCGGCCTCAAGGCGGCCGCGCACCAGGTGAAGATCGAGGCGGACAGCAAGCACGCACGTGCGCTTGCCGAGGCATCCGCTGCGTCCAAGGTCGGGATGCCGGAGAGCATCGGCCATGAGCTGAAGCACCTGGCCCAGCTTGCTGCGGAGACGCAGGCGCCAAGCGACGGTGCGAGCGCACAGGCGGCGCCTTGGCCCAGCGGCCAAGCAGTGGCGGCAGAGTGGCCCAACGGCACCATCGAGCCGGTCACGCCGCCCGCCGCTGATGCCGCCGGCGCCGGGATGCAGCAAGAGGAGCGGCAGGTGCGTGCCGAGGTTGACGCAGCAGTCGCTGAGTACGAGGCGGGGGCCGAGGCGATGCGCAAGGCCGAGGAGGCGCTGGCGCTCGAGGAGCTCAAGAACAAGCAGGCCGCGGCTGCTGGCCAGCACGACTACACGTCGGCCTTCGCAACGGGCCCATCAGCTGCACCCGCTATGCTCTTCGACAGGGCGGCCTTCACGACGGCGAATGGGGGTGGCGGTGGTGGCGGTGGCGGCGGTGGCGGAGGCGGACCGCAGGCGTCTCTGCTCTCGGAGGCCTTGGCGCAGCACAACGTGGCGCAGGCGGAAGCAGAGCGGCGTGCCGCGGCCGAGCGGGAGGCGGAAGCGCTTCGCAAGGTGGAGCAGCTGATGCACGCCATCAAGGCGCCGCATCCGGACGCCGCAGGGTCGTCGCAGCACACCGTGTCGCTGCTTGACGGTGGCGCAGCAGCGACCATCCCGATTGACGATGCGGACGCAGGCATCATGGCGACGCTGCGCAAGGCCGAGGAGGCGATGCGGCTCAAGCGCAGTCATGCGCCGCCGAACGCCGCGGTCTCACTGTTCAGCGAGGAGCTTTCGGCTGGCGCCGCGACGGCCCCGTTTGCGGCGGCATCCAAGTCGGTGACCACGTTGTACAGTGCCGCGGAGCCTTCCTGGTTCGGCGCGAGGATGGCGTCGGAAAACCAGGACGACAGCGATGCGGCTGAGGACGCGCGCGTGGCTGCCGAGCTTGCGGCCGCGGAGAAGGAAGTGGCAGACGGCGCAGCAGCGATGCGCAAGGCTGAGGAGCAACTGACTGCGGAAGCGGTGGCGGCGAAGGAGGAGGAGGATGGCATCCCTTCGGTTGTGGCACACGCAGTCAAGCGTGCCGAGGAGATGAAGGCGATGGCCTTGGTGGCGGGACGCGAGCAGCGCGAGCGGGAGGAGCGGGAGACGGAGCAGCAGGATCGGGAGAAGGAGGAGCGCGCCAAGGCGGACCTGGCAAACGCGCAGCGCGAGCTCGAGGAGGGTGCCGCAAAGCTGATGGCCGCAGAGAAGAAGCTGCACGACGAGGCGCGTCTCTACGAGGATGCCGAGTCGCGCGCTGCCAGCGCGGTTGACGCGCAGGAGACGGCGGCGCGAGCTGAGGCGCGTGCGGCGGAGCTGAAAGCTCTCTACCGTCGTTCACGTGGCTCTGGGCTTGCGGCAGGGCAGCTGGGCCACCGCCGGGCGGCGGCTGCTTCGGCTGCCAAGAAGCTGCTCGCTGCGCGGCAGAGCAAGGCTGCCGTCAAGCTGGCGGTGCCTGAAGCGGGTCCCGGGCTGCTCAGCTCGTACAGCGAAGCCATAGCAATGGGCAAGAAGATGATGTTGCCAGGAGACCAGGAGCAGGGTCAGCAGCAGGGTCAGCAGCAGGGTCGGCAGCAGGGTCAGCAGCAGGGTCAGCAGGGTCAGCACCAACAACAAGCCGCGAATACGACCCAAGCGGCGCAGCAGACGGTGGAGCAGGCCAGCGGGCTGGAGGACATGATCACCAACACGAACAGCTCGGTGGTGCCGCCGCCGCACCAGCAGCAGCAGCAGGGAGAAGCGCTCGCTCGCGAGTTCGACAACGTCTTCCCTCCACTGCCGAATTCATCCGACCAGCCGGTCGTGTCACCTCCGGACTTCGAGGGCCTCCTGCCCCAGGGACATCAAAACCAGCTGTGGCACGGCTCAGACGAGCCCGACTTTCCCAGCCACGACGAGGTGATGTCGCAGGCCCAGACGGACAAGGATACTGCCGAGATGAAGGTGGCGAATACACTCAGGAAGCGGCTTGAAGCGGAGGAGCGCGTGCAGGGGACGCTCAACGATACCAAGGCTCTCCGGGAGCAGGTGGCGTTGGTGCGAGAAAACCACACGTCGTGGCGCGATGCAGTCGTGCGCACGTACAAGGGCACGGCCTCGCGCGTTCTCGTGCGTTATCTCGAGTCCAAGGTGGCTGAGAAGAGGGAGTTCGCGAGGATGCCGATCAAGCGGTTCGAGGAGGCGAGCCGCCGGTTCCAGGAGAAGCGCTTCAAAATGCAGCAGGCAAACGGCACCGAGCAGGACCACCAAGACATGCTAGCGGAACGCGCTGAAATGACGTACGAGCAGCTTGGCGCGCTCGATGCGACGAACACGGCGGATGCATTCGAACGGCGCGCCAAGGAGATCAACGAAAACTCGAGCATCATTGCTTCGGCCCTGCTCAACGAGACCGAGCTGACTACCCTCATTCAATACTCGCGCGACCAGGTCTTCTCCATCCGCAACGCGACGAGGTTCATTCTCAATCACGCCAGGCTCGTGACGGAGGAGAGGAAGGCCCTCGAGGAGCATTTCAACTACTCCAGCATCACCGAGGCCCAGAATCGCCTGCGTGGGGAGGCGAAGAATGCGACGCTCGCAATCTGGAGGATGCAGCGCGAGCTGGACAACGCAACGGATGCTGCGAAGATGGCGGGGGCGGTTGCGACCTCCGTACGGGCCAAGGCTGTTGCAGCGAAGCAGACGTGGTATGAAGCCAAGGAGGCCGATGAGGCCGCACACAAGGCGGCCAAGCAGGCGTCCCGCCAGGCAGACGACGAGTACATGACGGGGCCTTCGAAGGAGGTGCCCGTCGGCGCAAGCCACGCCGAGGCGATGCTTGCCGAAGCTTTCCGTGCATATGCGCCAGCCGCGGTGAAGTTTGTGAAGCACAATCGGACCGTCGCTCGCAAGATGCTGCAGGAAGCAGAGATCAATTTGCAGAAGCTTCTGAAACTCGCGGAGCACGCCGAAAAGGCTGCCAAAATGGAGGCTGACGTCGTGAAGCCCGCGGAGGAGGCGCTTTACCAGGCGCAGCAGGAGCATCACGCTCTCAAGAAGGCGTCCAGGGAGGCGGATGCCGAGTACAAGGCGCTGAGGCAGAACGTGGAGCTGCGCCATGCCGAGGCAAAGGAGGTGCGAGCGGCTGCGCGGTACGCTGTCGCCAAGGCGCAAGAGGACATGATCATTGGCGACCACAACGTGCTGGTCCAGGCGCCCAGCAAGTTGGCACGGTTCCTTTCTTTCCACGAGAGCGTCAGGAGACACGAGGAGACGCTCAAGAAAATCGAGGAGAGCCTGAAGGCAAGCTACACCGATCTCGACGACCGCACAGAGGACGAGGTCAGCGCCAAGTTTGCGTCGCTTGATGCCTCTCGTGTCGTCAACGTCGAGAAGATGGCGACTACTCTCGACCACAAGATGCTTGTGGCCCAGCGGCTCAAGTCGGCAGCGGAAGTGGAGCGCATGCGCATGGCAAACGAGGGCCACAAGGCCGAGATGGCGCATATCGCCAAGGAGCTGGCCCTGCGTGAGGCCATGTCGGCGCGCGAGGAGGCATCAGACGACGCGGTGGGCAAGACCCTCCCCTTGTTGCACGCGATGGTCTCGAAGCAGCTCGCGGTCAATGCGTCGACTTATAGCATCACCCGGGCGGAGCAGCTCGCCGAGGTGGCGAGAGCCGAATGGATGAACACGGTGGTCCAGCACGAGATGGCAAAGAAGCACAAGGTCAAGATGGAGGCAGAGCTGGCTGAGCGCATGCAGCTGTTCGAGGTGGCGAAGCAATCGCTTGCCAAGCAGTGGGGCTGGAAGGACAGGGAGAAGGTCGTCGCCACCGGGGCATACGACAAGGTTCATGGGCCGGCCGCGGCGGAGCTTGTCAAGGCCGAGATTGCCGAGGCGGAGGCGGCGGCGACCATGGCGCGCCATGCGGTTGACCGGGCAATGGCAGCAGTGGCCGACCAGCACGAGATCCATCTTCGGGCGAAGGATGACGTCAAGAGCGCCGAGCACTGGCACTATCAGCTCGTTGACGAGGCGGACGAGATGTTCGACTCGCTGGCCGACAAGGTCCTTGACAACGCGCGTGAGGACATCGCTTCACGCGGCTGGAGGCTCCGTGAGAAGATCAAGGAGGACGGCTTGGCGCAGGATCGGCTTCGCCAAATTCTCGTTTCCGCGGGTCAGAAGGCTGCAGCCGCCGACGCAGCTGAGGCGGCGCTGCGCCGCGAGATCAGTGAACTCGAGATTCGTATCCAAGAGGACGAGCGGGAGGGCATGCGGCTGCGTGACATTGAGAAGAAGCGCGTCGACAAGCGCGAGGAGCCGCTCGCCAGCGAAAACATGGCCAAGCAATACTTGGCTCGTGCTGCGCCTGACCACAGGTCCGCATACAGCCCCATTGCGATCGGCGACGGAGACGGCGTTGCAAGCCGCGGCGTCGATGAGTCGGGCGTCACGCGGCCCCAGCCCCATGACACGCGCGAGCTGACGAAAGCTGGCATGCCGGAGGCGGACCCGTATGTGAACACAAAGGACCCCAGCGTGAAGGTGGTCAAGAAGGGCTCGGAAGACGCGCCCTGGACCGCTGACGACGTGGTCGAGACTAAGGCAGGCATCATCCCTGGCACATGGGGAAAGGGACGTGTGCCCTCGATGCGCAACAATGAGCACGACTCATTGGAAGACCCATTGGTGAAAGACGGGCCCTCCAAGCACCCATGGGCGGGCATGGCCGAGCACGGCGACACCAACCACATTCTGGACAACATGCCCATGGCGTCCGCCCTCGAGGGCGAGCTGCAGCGCAAGAAGAGTGTCCTGGACAACATGCCCTTGGTGCCCTTGGTGTCCACCCTCGAGGGCGAGCTGCAGCGCAAGAAGGATGCAACTGCGGGCAGGACCGCCATGGCGCGGTTCCGCAGCACAGTCGACATGCTCTCGAACCAGAAGACGTCGGCGAAGGCGCAGAGGAAGCCCAAGGAGCGCAAGGAGAGACGCGAGGCCAGGGAGGCGCGTGAGTCTGGCACCGAGTCCAAGGAGGTCAAGCGGGCTCGGCTCAAGCGGCAGCAGCGGCGTCGGGCCATCCGCTTGGCGACGATGCGCTCGAAGGAGGAGGAAGCTGCTGAGGAGGAGGCGTGGCGGAACAAGCAGATGGCTGCACGCGTCCTCGCCGATGAGACGAGCAAGGATGGCGCATTCAACGCCACTGCTGGTCAGGACGGCTTTGTGCACGCCGCCTTCATGAATGCAATGTCTCAGCTCATGCAGGCCAAGAGCAGGATGCGCGGTACATTCGAAGAGCTGACCTTGCCCTTCTCGAATTTCGGCGTCAACTCGACCGTGATGAACATGACTGACAAGGTGTCGTCGCAGGCCGACTGGCTCGCCCAGTTCATCACGGCGGGGGAGAGGACGATGGACGTCGAGGCGATGATCCTGGAGCGCAAGCTGCAAAACGACTCGCTGAGTGGCCGCTGGATGCCTGGCATCTACGAGGACCTCGACAACATCTCCGACGTCTTCGATGCTGAGGCTCAGGCGAACGCCCCAGTTACGACGCCTGAAATCGCTGGGGCGCAGGCGACGCCATACGACGTGGTGACACCCGCGTACTGGGAGCAATACGAGCATCAACAGCTGAAGGCGCTGAAGCGTCTGCGCAACTGGGAGCGCAACGCAAAGCCCCGCATTCAACACGCACTGCATGTGGGAAGGAACGCGCTCGACACGCTGTGGGAGTCGAACGGAACGGGGACAGTGTATATGGCGCACCGCCGCGGCGGCAACGCCAGCGCGGTCAAGATCAAGTTCGACGGCAGTAGCAGCGAGAGCAGCGTGACGGTGGAGAGCATGGGGAAGGCCCTGGAGAAGCAGACGAAAGCGATACTCTCGCTGGAAGAGGTGATGAATGTGAGGCTGCGGCATCAGAGGCGCTTCGACGCGATCAACCTCAACCCGCTCGCGCAGATGCAGGAGCGTGAGCTCGTCGCTCTCGAGGAGGCGCAGAAGCTCGTGGCCTCGGCGAAGAAGAAGCAGGCGAAGGCGCTCGAGGCGCTGGCCACTTCACGCGAGGCCGGCGAGCACCGCGACACGGTTGGGGACCGCAGGGTGCAGGAGAAGCTCGAGAGCGACGAGGCGCGCAAGCTCGAGGCGTCGGCTGCAAAGCATGATGCCGCCTCGTTGGTGAAGGCTGCAGAGGCGGGAGACCCGCCGGCGCCGATCGCCAAGATGTCGGCAGCGACGACGGAGTCGTCGTCGCTGTGGGGCGCGTGGGACGAGCCGCCAAAGGCCAATCCCAGGAAGCAACGCCTCGGCTATGCTGAGGAGGCGGTGCTGCAGCCAGCGAGCCATGGTCTGAGCCGCGACTCGCGGCAGACCTATCAGCTGAAGAATGGCCACTGGGCCGTGCAGCTGGTCGCGCTGGGTAATGGCAAGCCGAACGCGACCGCGGTCGCGCAGGGTAATGGCAAGCCGAACGCGACTGCGTCGAACGCGACCGCGTCCGTTGAAGCGACCGTGCAAAACGTCGTTTCAACGCGAACGCAGCAGCAGAGCGCCACACTCGACCTGGAGGTCAATCGGCTGGGACCGCACGCGCGGACAGTCTCGGCGCTGCAATCGCTGGGCACTGAGACGAACCGGATGGCCCTCTCGTTTGTCAGCAGCGACACTGGTGGCATCATGCTGGCTGTGACTGGCATGATCTTTGCACTGGTGTGCCTTGCCGGGCTCTTTGTGCAGCGCTCCTTGGCCAAGAAGCGCGCGATCAAGCACGCGGCGGTTGCAGAATCGGAGGCACCCGCGCCCTCTGATAGCAAGGGCAAGGGTGACAGCTGGTTGCAATGAGCCCACATATAGTCTATAGACCAACAGAGAGTTGAAGAGGAGACAGCTAATCGTTTTAAAAGGGTGTTTTACAAGGAGTCGGTGCTTCTCAATGCGTGGCGCTACACTCCCCACTAAGATTTCAATGCAAAAAGCTCGCTTCAAAGTGCGACGCAGGCCCAAACACCGCCCAACGCTGTTGGTGCGTCAGGCGGCGGGCCATCATGCTCCATCCAGCGATTGTGCTGGATGTCGTATGCCATGATGTCATACATCGCACCCGTCGAAGGCGTGTACCCCCCAACCGCAAAGAGCTCGCCTCGCAGCGCCGTGAGCACGAACGTCTCGCGTGCAGGGCTCAGAGGGGCAAGGTCCACCCAGCTTTGCGTCTCCAGGTCAAAAACCTCGACCGAGTCCGAGGACACGCCCCCCTCGCACGCGCCACCGGCCACGTAGATCTTGTCTCCCAGGACCGCCATGCCATGGTAAGCCCGCGCCACGCGCATGGGCGGTCCTGCCGCCCAGGTGTTGGTCTGCGGGTCGTAGACGTCGAGGGAAGCTGCGTATTCCGCGCCGTCTGGACCGTCATCGACGTAAAAGCCGCCTGCGAGGTAAATCTGGCCTCGCAGCTCGACCGCTTTCGCGCCCGCCCTGAAGTGGAGAGGTGGGTTGGCCACCGCCGTCCAAGCACCTGTCTGAGGGTCGAAAGCCTCGCCGTCCTGGGAATTGTCTCCGCCAAATACGAACAGCTTGCCGCCTGCAGCCGCCGCGGTGTGCTCATTTCGAGACTCAATCAGCGGTGCTCCAGCCGACCATGTCAGCGACTGCGGATCGAACACTTCCACGTTGGCCGTGCCGCCCCCACCAATGATGTAGACCTTGCCGTCGAGCATGGCTGCAGCAGGGAACAAGTGTTCCGAACGCATGGGTGGGCATGTGGTCCATTCTTTTGTCTGCGGAGCGTAGAGTCGGACTTGCTTCTCGCTGTCAATGAAGCACAGGCGCTGCGCAATGCCACAGCGCGGCTGGGCAGGGCCGCCAACGAGGGGCGCCATCATGTCGAAGAGCAGCTTTTGGCCAGACATCGTCTGCAGCAGCGGCCAGTCGCGCACCGTCTGCTGCAGGAAATCCTGGCTCATCAGCGGGAAGCGCACGGTGCGCAGCAGGTCGTGCAGCTCGGCCTCCGCTGGCTGCTTGGCCTCTGCAAACCGCGCCACCGCCGAGAAGACCGCCTCCTCGCTCTTGGCGGTGAGCCGATCGTCGGCGACGAGCGTCTGCATCTGCGAAAGCGTCGCCTCCTCGATCTTCTCCACCTCGTCGAAGCCACACAGCGCCGTCTCCTTGGCCGCCTCCGCCAGCTCGGGCAGCTCCAGCTCCTCGCCCCACGTCCAGGCGGTGAGGGCATTCGACGGCGAGAGGCGCTCCTTGAGCGCGGCGATGGCGGCCTTCTCGAGCGGCGCGACGTTCAGGTAGTTGGCCGCGCGCAGCACTGGCGCCAGCAGCGACTCGTCGAACGTGCACGCGCCCTCGTACAGGAAGGCCAGCAGCGGCTCGAAGGCGGCGGCGGTGACGTGCTCGATGAGCTTGGGGTGGCCGGCGTCGCGCATGTGCTCGTGGTCGTAGTGGCGGTTGAAGTAGTCGCACTGAGCAGCGAGCACCGCCTTGTGAGCTGCGAAGCTGCGTCCTTCGACCTCGACGGTAGTGTCGGTGAGGCGTCCTGAGTGCCAGAGCTGCACAAGGCCGCTCGGGCACGGCTCGCCGCCGTCTAGCTCGACTAGCACTGCGGCGGTGCTACCCGATGAGCCGCTGCCGGTCGACGAGGTGCGGGCGCGCTTGCGTGACGCCATGAGCTCCGCTAGCTTGCGCGTGTGGATAACACTCCTCGACTCCAAGTTCCCTTGCATACCGCATGCGGTGGGTGATTTGCACCCCATGCGCGCGCACGCGAAACCAAACTTCGGCGGGCGCGGAAAAAAAAGGTCTGTAGATAAGACGGGAAAACC
>Ga0209713_10002281_pt1 | contig 11868 bp, 10 predicted proteins | sample ArcOceMetagenome_3_FD_187444 | JGI IMG/M metagenome (GOLD analysis project Ga0209713, IMG submission 187444) | Marine eukaryotic phytoplankton communities from Arctic Ocean - Arctic Ocean- Svalbard ARC20M Metagenome (SPAdes) (version 2) | ecosystem: Environmental > Aquatic > Marine > Oceanic...
AAGCTTCGGGCACACAGCTCTCAACCTCGATGCCGCTTCGCCCCCCGCCGAGCGGCTTCGCGGCCGCGCTGCAGGCGCATCAGTCGGCGCCTCGCGCCTCGGGCAAGAAGAAGCGGCGCCCTCATGCGTCCGACATCCCGACTGGCGAGGGCGACATGCAGGCGATGATCGAGAAGGAGAGCGAGCATCGCGAGGCAGCGTTGGGCGTGAAGGCGATGATCAGCAAGGAGAGTGAGGAACGCGTGAAAGCGGACACGGGCGTGGAGGACCGGATTGCCAACCGCGAGAGGGTCGAGGGCGAGTACGGCGCGCGCTTCCTACCCGGCGGCAAGGCGAAGCAGGCCAAGGAGAAGCGGCGCCGCGAGATGTCGACGCTCGACATCGCCAAGGTCGTCAAGGGGCTCGGCGCGCTCAACGACCCCGAGGCGGTCGCGATCTTCGACCGGGCGGACGCGGCGGCGGCCGAGGCCGAGGCGCTCGCGGCGCAGAGGGCCGCGGAGGGCGACGAGGAGGAGGAGGACGACGTGTTCACGATGACGGCCAAGGAGCGGAAGGCGACGGCCGAGGCGATGAAGTCGGCGATCCGCGCCAACCTGAGCACGATGTCGACGCTGTTCCGCGAGATCGACAAGGACGGCTCGGGCGAGATCAGCACGCACGAGTTCGAGAAGCTGCTCGCGCGGCTCGGGCTGAACCACACCAGATACGAGGTCCACGACCTCTACCGCCACATGGGCCTCAAGGGCTCGAAGAATGTCCGCCGCCGCCGCCGCCGCGCCCGAGCCCGCGAGCTCTCTCGCCCTCCTTCTCGCCTGCAGACCTCCAGATACCCACGCGGCACCCACACTCAGTCTGCCACTCACGCGCCCGTCCGCACGCCCCAACGCCCCAACCGCCGTTACGGAGCAGCTGAAGCGCGAGGAGAAGCAGTTCGAGCGCGGCGAGATCACAATGTCCTTCCCGACGCTGAAGCGGTTCGTGCTCGAGACGACGTACCAGCCGCCGCCGCCGCTCGAGCTGCCGATGGCGGGCGACGGCGCCGACGACGGCGCGGCGCGGATCTCGGCGCTGCTCGACAAGAACATGGGCAAAGTCATCGACCTCTTCCGCAAGTTCGACAAGGACGGCTCCGGCGAGGTCTCGAAGAAGGAGCTCAAGGGCGCGATGGGGTGGCTTGGACTCAAGTGCGGCGAGGAGGAGGTCGACGCGCTCTTCAGTCAGGTGCGCCGCCGCCGCCGCAGAAGAGAGGCGCAGCAGCGATGCCTCGCACATCATCAGATGAGCCTGCTACTCACCCGTTGCGCCTCCTCACATCGGAACAGTTTGACGCCGACGGCTCCGGCAAGATCGCGTACCGGGAGCTGCACAAGGGCCTCGCCGCGCGCAACCGCGGCGCGTCCTTCTTCTCGATCAAGACCGGCAGGATGGAGATGCTGCCGCCAAAGGACTACGCGCCGCCTCCCGCGCACCCAAAGTCGCAATCGCCCTCGCCGCCGCCGATGCCGCCGTCGCCGGTGTCCGTCGTGCCCGCGCCCGCACCGGCGACCGCGCTCGCGCCGACCGCCACGCACGCCACGCACGCCACGCACGCCACGCCAATCCTCGGAGTCACCGACGCAGCGGTGCCGATTATGGACATGACGACGCTTGCTCTGGGCGCGCCCGCGCTGGCGGGAGGAGGAGCGACGCCAGCGGCGCCAGCGGCGCCAACAGCTGTTGGCGCCAAGCTTGGTCTCAAGGCGATGGTGGCGAAGCAGATGGCGACGACGGCGGCGGCGGCGGGCAAGGTGGAGGGCATGGCGGAGGCGGCGGAGCGCGCGCTGCTGCTCGAGCGGATCAAGCAGACGCTGCGGAAGGACCTCCAGCGCGTGCTCGACCTCTTCCGCAAGTGGGACACCGACGGCGACGGCACCGTCGACCGCGCCGAGTTTGGGCGCGCGGTGGCGCTGCTCGGCTTCAAGCCGCCCGAGGGACCGACGTGGGGCGCCGCGTACGTCGCGTACGTTCGCACCGTCGGAATCGTCGTCCGGCCGCCCGCCGCCCGTGGCCGTGGCCGTGGCCGTGCCGCCTGGGGCACACAGGCACAGGGGCCTCATCTGCGGCCTCATCTGCGGCGTGCTCACCGTTTCGCGCCACCCAGGTACGTTGGCACGATCGATGCGCTCTTCGCGTCGCTCGACGAGGACGGCTCCGGCACCGCCGAGATCAACGAGATCGAGGCGGCGCTCAAGGGCGGCAGGAAGCAGGCTCGCAAGCCGCGCGACCCGCGGCTGGGCCCCCGCGACTTTGTGAGCCCGGTCACGGGGCAGGTGATCCGCGCGGGCGTGCCGTGCCGGCCGACGGCGCAGGACGCGCGCGACGCCATTCTCGCGCGCAGCCCCACACACGACGCCAAGAAGGCGCGCGGCTGGCGCGACCTGCCGGTGGGCGTGCGCGACCGCTTCACCGACGCGCACTACGCGTCGCCCACGACGCTGCCGCCGCTGCCGCCGATGCACGAGGATGTTCGCGCGCCGTCTGCGCAGTTCCTCGACGTGGACCGACTCGCCGAGCGCCACGGCACGTTCGGCCGCTCCGCATCGGAAACCTCGTTCGATGGCGCGGCGGGCGTGCCTGGCGCGGGGGGGAGGCGCAGCCGGCCGTCGCTACTCGGCGGCATGCGCGGGATGCACGCGGCGCACATGCACACGCCGCCGCAGCGGCGTCCCGACTCCAAGCAGCTCGTGCGCTCGCCGCGCGGCACGATGACCGACCCGACGATGGACGTGACGTGCATCGACCCGTTCGGGCGCAAGTCGGGCGCACTCAACACGTCGATCAGCCTGCCGACGATCCACCGCGCGCGGAGCAGGGTGCTGCACGAGCAGGTACGCACGCTGAGGCTGTACGGCTGATGCGTGATGGCCGTGTGGGACGAGAGCGCGTAAGAGGCATTTCCCTTTCATATCAACGTTAACTTATCTCTACTGACCAAGAACACCCGCCCGCTAACTACCCTGCCGCGGGAGCGTCCTCGCACGCCGTCGGGCGGCGCGGCTGCCGCCTGCTCTGCCCCGCTGCGAGCGGCAGCCCGACCAGCAGGCGCGCCTGCCGGTCGGGCAGACCCTGCGCGATCATCCGCTGCAGGATCTGCTCCTCCACCTGGCGCCGTGACGTCACGGGCGCCGCTCTCGCCTCCCCCTCCGGCCCCGCCGTCGCCGCCGCCGCCGTCGCCGCTGCCGCCGCCGTTGTCGCGACGGACCGCTGGGCCGCCGCCTCGCACGCGGAGCACGCCTCGGCCACCGCGCCGGAGAGCGACACCACCTCCTGACGCAGCCGCAGCAGCTCCGCCCTGTGCCACGCCATCGCACATCGCATCTGCCGGCAGGCCTCCGCGGCCGCGTCGGCGCGCGTGCGCTGCGCCTTCGCCTCCCGGCCCGCCGTCGCCTCGCGCTGCCGTGAGCCGACGATCTGCTTGCGCAAGAGCTGCGCCTCGCGTCGCATGTCGGCGCACTCGGTGCGCAGCTGCTCGGCGGTCGCTGTCGCGTCTAACAGCTGCTGCTGCAGCGTGGCGAGCTGGCTCTTCTCCGACGGCGGTGCAGCAACACTCTGACCCGTCGGCGGCTGCTGCTGGAGCCGCTGGAGCTGCGCCTCGGCGCTCTCTGCCCTTCGCAGCGCAATCTGCAGCTCGGTCCGCAGCACCGCTGCCTCCTGGGCCGCCTTTGCGCGCATCGTCTCCTGTATCTGGTGCAGCTGCTCATAATGAGCGCTGGCGGCCGTGACGGGCCGCTGCTCCGCCGCCTTGTTGAAGCCGCGCAGTGGCAGCGACAGCGATGGCAGCGATTTGGCCAAATTTTGCTGTCCACGAGGACCGTCCTCGAGCCGTCGGGCGTCGGGCAGGCGCCTGCCCGCACCGCCGTCCTGGTACTGCGCGGTTCGCAGCAGCGCAGCTGCCTGCATGATCCGTTGCAGTTACAAAACATATGAGATGTTACAGCAGGGTGCAATCGAATTAACCGCGATCGATCCTCCCGTCGGCTGCGTCGACAAGCAGCATGCCAGCTGTGACAGACTGGCGCATGAGCCATCATGAGGACTTTCTGCAGCAAGGCCAGATTACTCCAGGAGACGTCGTCGGCGCGTACGGCTTCAACACGCTGGCGGCATGCCCCTCGCTCGGCGGCCAGTACTTCCCGCTCAACATGGCACCCTGCCTTGCATTAAGCAGCTCATTGTCAGACATGGGGTACGGATGCGGCACCCCTCTTTGGTACAACCCCGGCTCTTGCTTCTGCGGCACTATGGCTGGTCCCTGTGGCTGCTGTGAAGGCCCTGCGATAGTGTTCGCAAAGGGCGACGCCAACTTTGGCTCTCCCAGCCACGACCTGCGCAGCCAATTCGAGCAGGCGCTCAAGGGCGAGGGCATGGCGCGCGAGCTGATGAACGCGGAAAGCGAGAGTGACCTTAAGAAGCGCTTCCTCGTCCACTGCTGCAGGCCACCCCTGTACAAGCAGGCGGTGCACCTCAACAACACGTGGGCCAAGGATGTCAACGAGAGGCTGCTGATGCCGGCAGGCTACTTCTGCGTGCTGCGCAACTGGGAGACCTCCAATTATCTCGGGGGAGCCCGCGGGCAAGAGGCAGAGTCATCTTTCCTACAGCTCCTCATCGTGAAGGGTGATGAGGATGCGATGAAGAGGATGATAGCTGCGGCGCAGACCGATGGAGCCCCAACGACGACGACGATGGAGCGTGGCTCTCGTTGAGAAGGCGGAGGGCGGCCTCGGCTGGAAGACGCAGGCCTGGAAGCAGGCGCTCTTCGAGAACATGAACATCGTGATCGCGCGGTCCAACTACGCGATGCTGGCGATGCACACTCTGCCCGCTGAGCCCCCGCCGCTGAGCTCTCCTTAGAGCACCACCCCCTCCCCACGCCCAATGTACCTGGGACGGTGTCGATGGTGTAAGGATGTATAGGCCGGTATGTGAGTTTGGTAATTTGTTTCGGAAAAACTTGAATCGGGAGGTGGTGCGTTTGAGCGCGTGTGGGACGATCCCCCGGATAGTGGGGAGAGTATCGCCGGGTGCGGGAGGGGTTGGCGGGGCGGGTTGGCGGGGCGGGGTGGCGCGGAGCGCCCCTGTAAGGTCTTCAAAGCGCATCCCGGCTGCCAGAGGCAAAAGCACTGCAACCCGCCTGCCCGGACGGTCGTGACTACGTCGATCGCAGCCGCGTTACCCTGCAGGCAAAATGGGCGTCGGCCAGGAGAAGAACAAGATCATCGTCGTGGGCATCCCCACTGCGTCGACCGCGGAGGACCTCCGGCTGCTGTGCAAGCCGTTCGGCTCCATCCAGGAGGCGACAATCGTGACGGACGCCGACGGCGGCTGCCGCGGCTTTGGGTTTGTGCGCTTCGAGACCGAGGAGGCGCAGCAGGAGGCGGTCGCCAAGCTCAACAAGACGTCGCTCAAGGGTCGGACCCTGAACGTGCGCGTCGTTGAGAAGCGGAGTCCCGCTGGCACGGCGGCGCCCAACAAGGGCGCTAGCGGCAACGGGCGGCCGTGCTTCGACTTTGCGCGTGGCAAGTGCACCAAGGGCGCGGCGTGCAAGTGGTCGCATGCCCTCGCCGCCGAGACGGCGGACGAGGGCTCGGCGGAGCATCGCACGCGCCGGCCCGAGTGGCAGCAGAAGCGCGACCTCGACACGCGAGTGCCCTCCCTGTTCGACGGCATCCCGGACGACGTCTGCCGCAAGTACCAACTGGGCAAGTGCCACCGGGGCGCCGCGTGTCGGTGGAAGCACGTCCTCGTCACCAAGGGGCGAGGCGCCGCGGCGGTCGCCACGGGAGCCGCGGCGGCAGCGGTGGCCGCTGCGGCCGAGCGCGCGGGGGCGGTACAGGCTGCCACCGACGAGTCGGCGCGTCCCCTCAAAAAGGGCGGCAAGGCGCCGTCCGCGTCGGGCGTCGTCGCGGAGGTCGGGTCGGCGTCCGAGGCGGAGTCGGCCTGGGCGGCGGTGGCGGCGGCGGGCGCCGCGGCGCGTGGCACCAAGCGCAAGGCGCAGGCTGCGAGCGTGGGCTCTTCGCACGGGACGGCGGCGGAGGCGCGAGCGGCCACCAGCGGCGGCGCGTCCACCTCGCTGCCCGCGGCGACGGCTCCCGCCGGCACGGCCGGCACGGCCGGCGCGGCCGGCGCGGCCGGCGCGGCCGGCGGCGCCTCGCAGCAGCCGCAGCCGCAGCAGCAGCCGCGCGCCAAGCAGCAGCGGTCGGCGGCGAGCAGCAAGGCGATCGGCGGCGAGGAGGAGGCGTCGGGTGCCGCCGAGCTCGCGAGCCTGCGGCGGCAGCTGCAGCAGAAGGAGGCGACGTGGCGCGCGCAGCACGGCGGCGGCGGCGGCGGCGGCGGCAGTGGCGGCGGCGGCGGTGCCGACGATGTGCCGGTCCCCGCCGAGGCCAAGAACCGCGACGTTGTGTGGCGCGCGCTCGAGCGGCGCGTGCAGCGGGCCGAGGCGGCGATGGTCGCCGTGGCGAGGGTTGCCATGGAAGGCTAGGCGTGCAGCGAAAGTGCTAATATCTTCAAAAAATCATTGTATAAGACGCCGTGCCTACACACTGCTCGCTACTCATGACGGCTCGGCTTAGGCTCGGCTCGGCTCCTCTTCGCCTCGCCCGCGCCCTCCTCCTCACTTGGATCCTCCTTGACCCGCTTCACGCCGCCGCTGCCGCCCTCACCGCCACAGTAATCCTCACCGCCACCGCCCTCGCCGTCGAAGAAGGCGTTCGCAGCGGCGGCGAGGTCGCCTCCGGCGCGCCCGAGGAGCCGCCGCAGCGTCGTGTCGGAGGGCGCCGCGCCCACGAGGGCACGCAGCTGCCCCATCGCCTCGGCCATGGCCGCGCTCGCCACCGGAGCCGGCACCGCTGGCGGGGTGGTGGGCGGGCCCGCCCGCGGCCCCTCCGCCTCCGGCTTGCAGCTCGCGTCGCCGGGACTACTGCCCGTCGTGCCCGTCGTGCCCGTCGTGCCCGTCGTGCCGGGCTGGCGGCCGGGGGTGCTGCCGTCCCGGCTGCCGCCGCTCCCCGGCGTGCTGGCGCTGGTGCCGCCCCCCTCGGCCGGCGTCGGCTTCGGCGTCGTGGGCGGCTTGGGCTTGAAGAGGCTGGCGATGGTCGGCTGCTGCTGCGACGCGAGCTTGACGGGCGCGTGCGACGCCGCGTCCTGGTGCTCGAGCTTCGAGAGCTTCTTGGTCACCGGGTGCCACTTGAGCGTCGGCGCCGCCATCGCCGCGCACCGGCGGAGCGCCGCCATCGGCGAGGCGGCGGCGGCGTCGGCCGAGGGGTCGAGCCACTCGCGCAGCGCCGCCTCGTCGAGCAGCACCGGCTGCCGCTCGTGCAGCCACTCGATGGTCTGCGCGGAGTCCCTCGTGATCAGCGTGAACGACTCGAGCGGCGGCTCGTCGCCGTCGGCCACCTTGGCGTTGACGTCGTACAGGCCCGCGCACCAGAGCGGCTCGCCGCCACGGTGCTGCACGTAGAACGGCTGCTTCGAGCGGACCTCCTTGAACTCGTCCTCCTTCCACTCGAACCAGCCCTCGACGGGCATCGCGCACCGCTGGCCGCCCGTCACGAGCCTCCCAAAAGAAGCCAGCTCGAGCAACGTCTCGCTCCGCGCGTTGAACATCTTCCAGTGGTTGCGCTCGGTCGAGTGCGAGGGCACGAGGCCCCACCGCATGCAGCGCAGCGCCGCCGCGCCACCCTCGCCGCCCGCGCGGCCGCAGGCGAGCACGGCCGCCTCGCGGCCCGGGTGAAGGTTGGGCGTCGGCGCGTAGCGCTCGCGACCGACCCACGACTGCGTCGGAGGGACGCGCGCCGCGCGGTGCGCGTGGGCCGGGAGGTCAGCCGCAGCGTAGCACTGGCGCGAGCGGCCGCACATCCTAGTTTACGAAAAATGCCTTTGCATGCACAGCCAAAACACTGTAAAGGTTGTAAACTCATGATTTCTGACACTTCCTTTACGTTTTGCGCGAATTCAGATAGAATGGCCATACTTTAGATACTTTAGATCATTGCTTTTCCTAAGCTGCCGGTCAGGAGAGCCCACGTGGGGAGACACTGATCCAGCGAATGATGCTCACGAAATCAGGTCACAAACAAACCGTTCATGAACACGTTCACGAACACCCCTGTTCACGAACACCACCTCGGCACCCGTCGCCCCGTAAACAAACGGTAAACAAACATTCACAAACACACATGAACACCAGCGTTCAAATCTCCTGGACGGCGGCGTTGGAGGTGCCGGCGGCGGCGGCGGAGTTGGAGGGGCCGACGCCGGCGGAGGTGGATGGCGCGCGGGCGGCGGCCTCGTCGTCCTCCTCGACGCAGAGGGGGAGTGTATAGCGCTGTATGGTGTATAGCCTGTATAGCTGTATACTGTATGGCCGCTCGTGTATGGACTGTATACTATGAGAGGCGCTGAGACAAGGCGCGTTTGATGTATAGCTGTATAGGGGCGACGCGTAGCCAGTCCAACTACGTGGAAATCGAGCCCAGCGCTTCATGCTGAGCATGAGAGCATCAAGCAAGCACTGGATGTGCATCCTGATACCATAACAGCTTTGGTAGACCTCGTCTATCGTCTCCTGTGCCAGGATTGCGAAGTTGGACTGGCTACGCGTCGCCCCTATACATCTATACATCAAACGCGCCCTGTCTCAGCGCCTCTCATAGTATACAGTCCATACAGCGGCCATACAGCCCATACAGTATACAGCTATACAGGCTATACACCATACAGCGCTATACACCCCCCCTCTGCCTCGATGATGGTCTGGTTGAACTGCTGCTTGGCCTCCTTGGCGAACTTCGAGCGGCAGAGCTCCATGAAGCGGCGGTTGATGCGCAGCACACTGAGCATCTCGACCTCCTCCGGCGAGAGCACCGTGTTGCCGTCGGTGACGACGAGGTTGGCTGCCGTCGGTGACGACGAGGTGAGTGCCGGACCGGCACCCACCTGTCGAGGTAAATAAACGAGCCGCTCATGAACAGTTCATGAACCGTGTGGTTCATGAACAGGGCCCCGGGCGCGGCGCGGCTGTAAACAAACACAAACAAACACAAACAAACAAACGTTCATGTGGTTCATGAACACGTTTCGTGAGCATCATAGGCTGGCTACCTGACGCACGCTGACACGCGCTGTCCTCGCGAAGTTCGGTCGGCCTCGCCGAGATGATTTTGGCCGCGACCACGCTGGGCTTCTCCTCGCCCCCGACCCCCTCCCCGCTCCCCGTCCCGCCCGAGTGGACGGAGCGCTTCGCGGCGGGCGAGCTCCTCTACACCGTGGAGGACCCGCTCGACGGGCTCACTCCCTCCATTGGCAACGGGTTCATCTCGGGCGACGCGGGCTGCTCCGTGAAGAGCAAGCTGCAGCCCGGCTCGTGCGGTCGTATCCACATCGGGGGCGTCTTTCAGGGCGGCGCTGGTCAGCAGAAGCGTGCCGATCTCGTCAACCCGTTTGCCGTCGTCACCGCCAAGGCCACGCGCAGGGTCGGCGCGGCGCTCGACCTCGCACGAGGGCTCTACACCAACATCTCCGAGGTGATGTGCTTGGAAGGTCGCACGACGCAGGTCAGCCTCACCACGTATGCCCATCGGGCGCACCGCTCGTTGCTCGTGCTCGAGGTCGATTCGCTGCTGGAGCTGAACGCTCGGTGCACCGTCCGGCTGGCATCGTGCGCTCTGCCCAACGCGTCGGCCGACTTTGTGATCAACGCGACGGGGCCGGGGCCGGGCGCGGCGCAGACGCTGACCGTCAGGACGATGGAGACGCCACCGGCGTGGAGCAACGCCACGCACCCCGCGCCGACGGCGGCCGGCTACGCCGCGGACACGCTGCCCAGCGAGGTCACGCTCGTCGGCGGCGACGGCCCCAGAGTCTTTGTCGCCGCGTACCGGACCTCCCTCGAGCCCGGGCTCGAGAAGCCCGGCGCCGCCGCCACCGCCGCCGCCGCGGACCTCGCCGCCGCCACCGCGAGCGCCTCCGCGCGCCTCGCGCTGCGCGCCTCGCACCTTTTGGCGCAGCGGGAGCTGTGGACTGGCGGCATCGAGGTCGGCGGCAACGCCACCATCGCGCGCGCGGTCAACGCGTCGCTGTACTACATCCTCTCGGCGGTGCGCGCCGACTGGCCGTTTGGCCTCTCGCCCGGCGGGCTCGCGCGCAACGACTACGAGGGCCACAGCTTCTGGGATTGTGAGACGTGGATGTTCCCGTCGCTCGTGGCGCTGCACCCGTCGCTCGCCGCGTCGCTCGCCGAGTATCGGTTCGCGCGGCTGCCGGCGGCGCGCGCGCGCGCGGCGCACCACAACCTGTCGGGGGCGATGCAGGTGATGACACCCCCCTCGTGGACCTCTGGGTGACACCACCCACCGACCCTCAAGAGCCCTCCTCACAGTGGCGCCCCCCCCCCCCACCCACTCCTACCACCCACCCCTCACACACCCCTCTCCTCGCGATCTCAGCCGTGGGAGAGCGCGCTGCTGGGCTACGGCGTCTCGAGCTGGGGCGCCGCCGACGAGCACGAGATCCACATCTCCGGCGACGTGCCGATGGCCTTCCGCCTCTTCCACCGCATGCGCCGCAACGCCACGTGGCTGCGGTCGTACGGCTGGCCGGTGGCGCGCGACGCGGCCGACTTCTTCTGCTCGCGCGCGGTGCGGCACGCCGTGAGCGGCAACTGGACGCTTCTCGACGTGATCCTGCCCGATGAGGGCGCAGGAGTGCGCAACGGCTCGGCGTTCACCAACGCCGTCGCCGGCGAGACGATGCGCTTCGCCACGCAAGTCGCCGCGACGCTCGGCGCGGCCGCCAACCCGGACTGGGCCGCCAAGGCGGCGGCGATGCACCTCCCCGTCGTCGAGCTGCAAAGGGGGCTGCGCGTGCACCCCGAGTTCGACGGGTACACGACAAAGGTGCGGCCGTACATCAACCAGGCCGACTGCCCCTAGCCCTGACCCCAACCCCAACCCTGACACTGACCCTGACCCCAACCCTAACCCCAACCCTAACCAGGTGCGGCCGTACATCAACCAGGCCGACGTGGCGCTGATGCAGTACCCGCTCGGGCTCGCGATGGACGGCGACGTCGCCAGGAACGACTTGCTCTTCTACGAGGAGCGCTCGAGTGGGCCGGGCACCGCGGCATGGTCAAAGTGGCCATCTTAATGGAGCCGCAGCTCAGTTGCCACCGAGAGGCGGTGCCTGTGGAGCCAGGCCCCGCCAAACTCACCGATTTCGCCGCGTTTGACCATACAGGCACCGCCGGCTTCTACACGGGTGACAGCGCCTACTCGATTGCATGGTTGCAGCTGGGCAATCGCTCGGCGGCCGACGCGCAGTTCGACTTGGCCTTCGAGCACATGGACCTCGCCCACTTTTACGTGTGGGAGGAGAAGTCGTTTGGCGATTACGGCAACCTCAACTTTATCACGGGCGCGGGCGGCTTCCTGCAGAACCTCGTCTTCGGGTACGCCGGGCTGCGGTACGACGACGCGGGCGCGTCGCTGGCGCCGCTGCTGCCGCCGCACGGCGTGACGTCGCTCAAGCTGCGCGGCATGTCGCTCGGCACGTCGCGCTTCTCGCTCGAGTACGACGCGCAGCGGCTGACGGCGACGCTCCTCTCCGGTGCGCCGGTGCGCGTCTCGGATGAAGCAGGTGGTGCAGGTGGCGCGTCTCGGGTGCTCTCGCGGGTCGGCGTGCCGGCGGTGTTCGCGCTCGCCGGCGCGCGGCCGAAGTTCACGATGGTGCCCGCCTAAGGGTCAAAAAGTAGGTCAGAAATATTAAAGCCGTCTACAGTTGATCACCAATCGAGACGAATTAGCACATAGTGTGTCTCAGGGCTTGAGTCGC